>Ga0070730_10005703_pt1 | contig 10712 bp, 5 predicted proteins | sample Coa_R1_3_FD_66447 | JGI IMG/M metagenome (GOLD analysis project Ga0070730, IMG submission 66447) | Surface soil microbial communities from Centralia Pennsylvania, which are recovering from an underground coalmine fire - Coalmine... | ecosystem: Environmental > Terrestrial > Soil > Unclassified ... | reverse complement strand
TAACTCCGTCGCCTTTAGGGCGGTTACCTGCTCCCCCTCTTCGTTTTTCCAGGTTAGCAGCAGGTGATCTTTCTCGTTGATGACCATCGTGAGCAGCACACCATCCCTTTCAGTTAGCTCTGTAGTCACGACACCCCCCGTTGCTCGTCCCTTAGCAGGGAATTGGCTCAACGGCACTTTCTTGCCCAGTCCACTCGCCGTAACCACCAGCAAACTCAGGAAATTGCCGCTGTTGGCTGCGAAATCCCTATCTAGATAAGAGGCGCTGACAATCTGCGCATCTGGTCCAAGAGCCATAGCAGCCACACCCTGACCAACACGCCCCTGCGCGCGTAAGGCATCATCTTTGAAACGTAAGGTTTGAGCGGTATTTGTCGTCACCAGGTATTCACCCTCTCCCCGAGAGAGCAAAGCGGCAACAATCGCATCACCGTCAGCCAGCTTCATATCCTGCAAACCGTCAACATCCGCCGTCTTATACTCACTGAGCGGTGACTTCTTGACTTTCCCCATTTTACTGAAAGTGACCAGGTAACGATCCTCCTCGTAGGACTCTACAGAAAGCACAGTCACTATTTCTTCGCCAGGAGCTAATTCCAACAATCTACGGGCAGGCTCACCCTTTGCTGAACGATTTCCAATGGGAATGCGATGGGCTGCAATCTGGAATATACGTCCACTTGAAGAGACACACAGTACATAATCTTGCGAAGTAGCCCCAACAACCTGGCGCAGTTGCTCATCTCCTCGTACTGGCGTATATACAGCCGCACCATTTTTACCTTTAGGAACAAATGTATCTGTTGGCAGAGCTTTGAGCGCGCCAGCGCGTGTAAAGGCAATAGCAATTGGCTCCCGTTCGTGCAAGCTCGCTACCTCTGTAATGGGCTCGTGGATCTGGCCCTCTACATCAATGATGGTACGCCGCTCATCTCCATATTGCTTGATGAGTTGCTGCATTTCTTTCTTCAAGAGCAGGAGCATGACACCACGATCAGAGAGGAGATGTTGTAGTTCTGCGATACGCACTTGCAATTCTTCTTTTTCTTTGGCATATTTGTTTGCGTCCAGCCGCGTCACCTGCGCCAGGGTCATCGAGGCAATAACCTCCGATTGTATAGGTGTGAGCTTATAAATCTTCTCGATCTGCTGGCGGGCAACTGCCCGGTCCTCTGCCTTCTGGAATATCTTAACGATCTTATCTGCATTGGCAGCGCCAACGATCAATCCCTCGACAATATGCAAGCGTTCCTGCGCTTTTCGCAAGTCAAACTGCGTTCGACGTGTAAGCACATCCATCTGATGAGCATTCCAGTAGTTGAGTAATTCGACCATCCCTACATGCTTGGGTTGCCGGGCAGCTTGCATCGGAACACCAAAAAGAAACACCATCTGAAAAGAAAGGGCGATTTGTAGATCCGTCTCGGCGAACAGTTGCGAAAGCGTCTGCGCGGCATCAGCATCCTTACGTAGCTCCAGGACGATGCGCATACCCTTCTCTGTATCAGTTTCGTCACGTACGTCCGGCCACAACCCCTCCAGCTTACGAGCATTGATTGCTTTTACAATAGAGGCTTTGACCCTATCTCTGCCTATTGGAGGAATCTGTGTCACAATGAGCGAGCGATTGCGGGGAGTATCTTCCAAACGCACCTCTGCGCGCACAATGATACGACCTTTGCCAGTGGCAAAGTAGTCCTTAATACCATCAATACCTATAATTCGACCACCCTGGCAAAAATCTGGCCCCTTTATAAATGTCATGAGTTGCTCAATACTCATAGCAGGTTGGTCAAGCAGAGCAATACAGGCACGTAATACTTCAACGAGGTTATGTGGTGGAATGTTGGTCGATAGGCCCACAGCTATACCACTTGATGGGTTGACAACAGGTGGAATGTGGCCCGGCAGGTAATCAGGCTCAAGCACCTTTGGGTCCTGCTTATAGGTAGGATGCTGGGGAACAGTCTCACGCTCCATGTCGGCCATCAACGATTCTGCCAGGGGTGAGAGACGCATCTCCGTATAGCGGTAGGCTGCGGGAGCATCACCATCCTCGCTACCCATATTTCCCTGTCCCTCGATCAAAGGATAGCGCAACGTAAAAGGTTGCGCCATACGTACCGCGGCATCATAGACAGAAGTGTCCCCATGAGGATGATAGTTTCCCAGGATCAGTCCCACTACCTCCGCGCTTTTCACCGTTGGACGGCTGGAGAGGTAGCGGGCCTCTCGCATTCCGGCCAGGATACGCCGCTGCACCGGCTTTAAACCATCACGCGCATCAGGAAGAGCGCGATCAGTCACAACGGAGAGACCATAGGTAGCGAATGCCTGGGCCATGATAACAGAGAAATCCTCTTCGCGGATTGCTCCCGTTTCTATTGTAGTACTGTTATTTTCTGTTCCCCGTGCCATACTTTACACATCCAATTCTTTTATCTTACGTGAGTGCTCAGCCAGGAAGACACGCCGCGCCTCAGCATTTTCATCTTCCATCAATTCCTTGACCAGGCGCGCTGCCAATACTCCATCCTCCATGGAGACTCGTTTCAACGTACGCCGCGCAGGATCGAATGTAGTATCACGCAATTCTTTGGGATTCATCTCACCAAGACCTTTGAAACGCTTGAACTCCAGCCCCTGGGCATCCGTATGGGATTTCAAAAATTGGATACGAGCGTCATCATCTAATAACCAGAGAGTTTTACCCTTATATTTGACTGAGTACAACGGGGGACAGGCAATATACACATTACCCTGTTCGATGAGATCACTAAATTCCTGGTGAAAGAGCGTGAGTAGCAGGCATTGAATGTGCAAGCCGTCTACATCAGCGTCAGTGGCAATGATGATACGATGAAACTTCAAGCGGCTGATATCAAATGAATCGCGCGTTCCCGTACCCAAAACATTGATGATAGTACGAATCTCTTCATTTTCGACAATACGGCGTAGATCTGCCTTAGCCACATTCAGCGGCTTCCCCTTGAGCTTGAGAATGGCTTGAAACTCGGAAAAGCGCCCTTGACCGGCGCTGCCGCCAGCAGAGTCGCCCTCGACAATGAAAAGTTCGGCACGCTCAGGATCATTGGAGTTACAGCGCAGAAATTTTTTAGAAAGTGTTGTGTCGATCAACTCGCCATTTTTCTTATTGCCAGTTCTCGCCAATTCTTCCACCAACTGTGCCTCATTACGAGCTTTCTGCATCTGCTGTATCTTCTTGAGCCACTCTTTACCAGGAGTCGGATTACTCTCAAACCAGTCTTTCAGACCCTCATCGACAACCGAACGCACAATACCTTCCACAGGCGCATTATTGAGACGGTCTTTGGTTTGTCCCTGGAATTGGGGATTGGTCAACTTGACAGAGATTACCGCATTTAGACCTTGCTGGATAACTTCCGGTCGGAATCCATCCTCCTCACGATTCTTGATGACCTTCCATTTGAGCGCGTAATCGTGGACAACCTTTGTCAAAGCGGCCTTAAAACCAGTTTCATGAACGCCACCATCGCGTGTGCGTACTGCATTGGCAAAACTGTACATTGTTGTCTTATACCCGGTCGTCGGTTGCAAGGCCACCTCTACCTGCACACCATCCTTCTCTTTGGTAATACCAATCACGTGTTTGATCAAGGGAGCGCTGGTACTGATCGAAAGTTCTCGTACATAGTCAGAGAGACCATCACGAGAATAAAAGGTGCGACTCACCTGTTCATTTTCGGCGTCATCCCAGGCGTCCAGATGAAAAGTTACTCCGCGATTTAGAAATGCCGCCGCCTTCAGGCGGCTTTCAATGGCTTCCAGGGAATAGTAGGCTTCCGCGTCAAAAATTGATCGATCATATAACCAGTGCATCTGCGTCCCGTGCAATTTTGGGTCACAAGGAGTAATTTGATGCGGCTTCGCAACGCCGCGACTGAAAACCTGGATGAACTTCTGCCCATCTTTCCAGATCGTCAATTCCAGTTTTTCAGAAAGCGCGTTCATAACGGTAGCGCCCACGCCATGCAGGCCTCCAGCCGTCTTGTATGCCCCCTCTGAAAATTTTCCACCAGAGTGAGGCACGGTCAGTATCACGGTAGCGGCAGGCTGATATTTCCCCTGGTAGAGCATCGGATCGAAAGGCATTCCACGAGCCTCGTCTCTCACGGTAACCCAGCCTTCTCGATCAATCTTCATCCAGATATGTTTACCGAAACCTGCCACCGCTTCGTCTACGGCATTGTCAAGGGCCTCCCAAATCAGGTGAAGCAGACCAGATGTTGAAGTTGAGCCTATGTACATTCCCGGACGATGGCGAATTGCTGCTACACCTTCTAATACCTGGATATCTGCAGCATTGTATGTAGAAGAACTCTTTTTTGTTCTAGCCATTGTTTTCGTCTCTATCCTGGCCGCTGTAGATTCTTCCCTGGTTATTCCATTTTTATCTTCTGTTTTTCGGGGAGCAAACAGTGAAAGCTGCTCTTGCTCAGTATTATGACCATTTTGTATAGGTGGAATTACTTTGGTGGAACGTGACATCTAGCCTGATACCTCACTTTGTATGCATATATTGTTACATCAGCATACAGCCTCCATTTATAAAAGTCAAGGGAAATTTGACCGAATGTTCTAATTGCTAAAAAACTCATTTACTTCGGTCAACCTGTTTATACGTAACAAATTCATGACTGAAACGTATCAATATTAATAGAAAAGATGCCAAAAATACTATTCATTGCATAACAGTATGCTTAGGCATTAGATTTAGAACTACAATAGTCAAGAACGGCACAGTACCATAGAAAAAATACAAAAGGATGAAGTAAAATATCATGTTTATTTTACCTGAACAATTTGTCTTTTTTCTCAAGTTAAGGAAGGATAAATGGAGGTATGCCACGTCCCCCCAAGCATGTTCCTCCAGATACACTCGGAGGCCGCATAAGAGCAGCGCGTGAAAATTTACATCTCTCGCTTGCGAATGTCGCTGCTAAACGCTATAGTACCAGCCTGATTTCACAGATTGAAAGAAATCGGGTTGAACCTTCACGTGAAAGTCTACAATTTCTCGCAGAAAAGTTACAATTGCCACTAGAAGATCTCGAGGAATTGGCTCGACAGCAAAAGGAATCTGCAACCGAGCTTTATCCTAACCGGGCCAATGAAGAGCTGTTGAGTAAAGTGTCCCAGTTACTCAACGATAAACGTCCAAACGAGGCTCTCTGTTTATTAAAAACCCTGAATTTGCAACGCACATCGCCGACAATGCGTTGGCGCTTAGCAGCTGCTCGTGGTCATTGTTACTTTACCTTGCATCAATTTATAAAGGCCCAGCAAGACTTCCTTTACGCTGTTACTGAAAGGTCTGCGGTTGTACCCGTGGAGCAACGCCTCGAAGCCATGGCATTGCATCTTCATCTTGCTACAACTCTGCGTGAGCTCAATCAACCTGACACAGCGCTTGAGCAATATAGCGTCGCTTTGGGTATAATGGACACTCGTACTTCTCTTCACTTTGTTGCTGAAGCCCATCGGGGTATGTCACTCATCGCTATTGAATGGTTTCATAGGTCCCTCAAACAGCAAGAAAATACTACGTATAGAGAATCGCAATTACAACTTGCGCTCAAACACGCGGAAAACGCTTCTATTCTTTATCGCTCTATCGGAGATTCATTACGAGAGGCGTTGTTAACCTGCCAGATTGGGCTCATCGAACAGTTGTCAGGCAAACCTGATGAGGCACGCAAGCGTCTCCTGGAGGTTCTTTCTACATGGCAGCCAGTGTTTGAAACGCATATACGTGCAACTGCGGTGGAACAAGGGAAATTGCAAGAGATGGCAACGGTCATCTTTGCCTCTGCCTGCCTGTTAGCCAGAATAGAACTCGAAGCCCAAAACCACGAAGCTGCTCTGAAATTTGTTCAACAGGCAAGATTTGCAGCTCAACATGCCGATAGCTTGAGGTTGGCTGAAGGCGAGGTCATGTACGGTCGTATCCTCGAATCGCAAAATATCAAGGATCCCGAGGCAGAAGTTGCCTTCCGCAAAGCAATCAATACATTGGCTTCTACTGAACACATTGCCGCCCAGATACGAGCGCACGATGTTCTCGGTCGCCATTTACTCAAAAAAGGCGTAATAGAGGAGGGCGAGGAAGAGTTAGATACAGCTCGTCATCTCATCGGTATAACCTCCTCGCGTAACAGTTCTTTGATTCTCGCAGAAAGCGATTTCGATGAGATTTCAATACAAATCTGAGTGAATATTGTTGGGAGCAATGGTAGATATTTGCGCGCTGAGTGTTGTTTATCCCGTTCTCTAGCACCCAGCTTTGCATTGATGTCACGCGTGATTTACACCCGCGCTCCCACTCTGGTGTGATATACTATTGTAGCAGCCAGTCAAAATCAGAGACGGCAACGTCCCTTGAGAGGGAAGGTCCTATGTCAAAACCAATTACCGGCCAATATGAGTTCCTGCACCGTTCTGGGATAGGGCTTGATTATTTTACTTCCCGCATCGATCGACTCACACTTTTACCAAATGGGCGCTTTAACCTGCTCATTCAGGAACGCAGCCGCATCTCCAGCGCGGCGCAATCCCTGATGAACGGCCAGCAAATAGCTACTAACGCCCCAGAAATACGCAGTGAAGGTACTTATAGCGTCCAGGGAAATGCCATTTCTTTTCGTTTCGATGACGGAGCAATCGAAGATGGGCAATTGGCCTGGAATGGTGAAGGAATGCAGTTCGGTCCCAACTTTTTTAATAAGGTCTCAGATTCTACCATGTTGCCATCAACCCATCGTATGCAGAAGGATATGGAGGATATCGCCAAAGGACTTAAAATCGCCAGTACCATTGGCGGTATGGCAATCAAGGCAGCGAAGACAATTCAAGACACCATCCAGACTGCGCAAGAACCTGGGCCAGGGCAAAAACAGCAACCCCCTTCCTCACCGCCGGTTGGGACAGCTCAACCAGCTCCCTCTACGCCTGCTTATACATCTCCACCTCAGTCTCAAGCACAAAGTATAACTACAGCTCCAGAACATCAAGAGCAAGGCGCGATATTCTGTGATCAATGTGGCGCGCGCGTGCGGCCAGGCAAGCGATTCTGCAATAATTGTGGCGCGCAACTGCCATAGTACGTTCATTGTTTTGGCTGATCCCTCATTAAGAACTCATATGCGCCTACTATACGTTTCATTTGTTGCTGGTCTCCTCCTCGATCAGGATGGTAGCGCTTGGCAAGAGTCCTGTAGCGACGTTTAATCTGCTGTGGAGTCGCGTTTGGCGGCAAGCCCAGCACATTCAAAGCCTGTTGTCTTTCTAAATATTGGCGAGCAGGATTGGCTCGGTTTTCCCAGAGGGATTTGAAACTCAAACGAAGTATATCCCACAAGAGCGCCGCGAAGGATTTTTGAGGTGGCTCAGAATTCATTGCATAGTTCCTGGCTTATGGATTTTCATGCTTCTCGTATTGTTTCTTCTATTTTCCTCATTACAGGACATCTGTCAAGTCAAATACCCTACTTTGCTTGACGCTGCACATACCCATCTGTTACACTTTGACATAATCAATCACATACCCCTGACACAGTATTGCGCGACATGCAAATTTGTCCTTGTAGGTAGCACTATTTCAAAGCGCATCAATTGCACCATTTATTTTTATTGTTAATAAGAGGAAGAGAGCATGTTAGGTGAACGCCCCTCATTCACCGATGACCAGGAACATCAAAGATTAGTTACTGCTTTACGTGAAAGCGAGATCTTGCGTGAGTTAGCAGAGCTATTAGCCTCTTCACTTGATCTGAATAACGTCTTGAAGGTACTGACAAAACGTACCGCGGAGGTCTGTGAAGTCGAGCGATGCTCCGTCTGGCTGATAGAAGATGGTCATGACGTTTTTCGGCCAGCGGCCTATTATCTTTCCTCACAACGTATTGATCACAAAAAAATATCCGCGGCTGACCATCTCTGGTATCATGGCTCCATCCGCTTCCAGGAACCGGTTATCTCTCACCTCCTGCAAGAAAAGGGCACACTCGTTCTCAATGATCTACACGACCACTCAAAGGTGCGACACATTGCGGATACATTTCTTGTCAGTTCCATACTGTTCATAGCTCTGAAACGCGAAGATCGTATGTTGGGTATGTTGACACTTGATAACCCGGCTCTCATACGCTCATTTTCGCTAGAGCAGCAACAACTTGCCAGTGCAATTGGACAACAAGCAGCTCTTGCTATTGACAATGCCCATCTCTACCAGCAAGCACAGGCAGAGAGAACTCGGGCTGAGCGCTTAATTGAGCGCGCGCGCGCAATTTATCAAGTCGCATTAACTGTCAATTCAGAGGAAAACCTCTCAGCAGTATTAAAAATCGCCGCACAACATCTGGTACGTGGTCTCAATGCGGATGGTGGCAAAATTGTGCTATTAAATGCCGATATGCTGCGCCTTCCTGATACCGCTGAGCAAGAACTAATTCAGCAAGCCAATGCAGTCGAACCAACGTTCGCTTTGGGAGATCTACCCAATTTTCACCAGGCCGCCTTGACCGGCTCACCTTGTTACGTAACTGCAAAACAGGCCAGTGAATGCGAACGACAAGTATTTCGCCATCTGGGTTTTAGTAGTGCCATGGTTGTTCCGCTTATGACTGGTAGCAACCATCATTCAACATATGCTGCACAGAATACACCTACTTTCCCTCAAGTTCCTCAGGTATCGCAGTGTATTGGTTTTGCCTTCGTCAGCTACCAAAACCCCGGCTATCACCCAGGTAAGGGGCAATTCGCTTTTGCTCAAGATATAGCGGCACAATGTGCATTGGCCGTAGAAAAAGACCGCCTGCTGAACGATGTTCACGCAGCCGCAGCCCTGGCAACCGAGCGCGCCAACACTCTAGATGCCGTCTTCCAGGCAATGAGCGAAGGTATCACCGTGCTTAACCAGGATGGGGAGGTCCTTGTACGCAATCAAGCTGCCTCTCACTTTTTAGGTATCCCAATAAACTCTACCGATCATTTGCAGACATTTTTACAACGCTACCCAACACGCACGCTGCACGGACAACCACTTTCGGAGGAGGAATTTCCTCTGAGCCGTGCATTGAAAGGCGAGCGCATTCGTGGAGAGCGTTTCGTCACCACTGGTGCGGATGGCACGGATCGGGTGATTGAAGTAAATGTAACCCACATGTTGGGTGACTCAAAGCAGCAAATAGGAATCGTCAGCGCATTTCGCGATATAACTGAACAGGCTCGCGCTGAACAGCGTATTCGCAAAGCGCTGGAAACTATGCTCAATGTAGCGGAAGCTGTTTCTGGTATCACCGAAATAAAAGACATCCTACAGAGTGTCCTTAGTATGACACTCTCAACACTCAACTGTGAGCGCGGTTCTGTCTATCTCTTCGATCAGCACGAACAGGCATTTACACTTCTATTATCTGATGGTTTAGAGAATAAAGATGCAGAGCAAGAATGGCTGCTAGAACAAAGTCTCTGGCTTTCACCAGGTGATAACGAATATCATGAGTTACGCAACCAGATACTGGAGGGACATGCAACAGTCATCAATGCCGAGCAATATAGCGTACAGCTAAACCCTCACAGCTACACAGTGGCCCTTGCCGCCCCAATCACCCACAATCATCACATATTGGGACTGATGATTGTAGACCGCCTATCATCACATACAGCGAGTACCATACACAGTAATACAAGACATCAATCTCGACCGCCAGAATTTTCAATTTGGGATATGGCGGTCATTGAAGGTATTGCGCAGCTTACCGGACTGGCAATTGAGCAGGCGCGCTGGCAGGAAGAAGCAGTAAAGGCCCGCACAAACGAGGCTGCCATGCGCGAGGCAAACGCTCTTAAAGACGAGTTTCTGGCTATTACTGCTCACGAGTTCCGTTCGCCACTTACTGTTATTCTGACTCACAGCCAGGTTGGTTTACGCGCTTTACGGAAAGGTACTGAACAGCAAACCATTCAAAGGGTACATGATAATCTCACTGCTATTGAAGAACAGGCACACCAGTTGACGAACATCGTCAACACCTTCTTAGAGGTAACACAGATCAATCGTAAGCAGTTGGTCATCAAATCAGAACTAATCGATCTTGCAAAGGTTGTCGAACAAGTGGTTGCAGCTCACAGTGAAAACTCAACGAACCACCAGATCAGTTACCATATAGCAGCCAGCGATCATCCCTATTTTGTCATCGGGGACGAGGCACGGCTCAAACAAGTTTTCGCCAACTTAATCCAGAATGCCATGAAATATAGTCCTTTAGGCGGACCTGTTACTCTCTCCCTTTGCCAACATGAGGACATCGAGGGCACCGGCAGGCGGACCATCGAAGTTTGCGTGAAAGATACCGGCATTGGTATCCCCACGGATGCTTTACCACGGCTCTTCGAACGATTTTATAGAGGGTCCAATATTGATGGGAACAGGACAAGAGGTATAGGTCTCGGCCTTTATATCGTTGCGGAACTGATCCGTATGCACGGTGGCGCCATCCATGCAGAAAGCGATGGTATCCCCGGTAAGGGCAGCCGTTTTATTATTACCTTACCTTCATCCCCCATAGAAAGTGAAACAGTAGATAGTGACCGAACTTCGCAATTGGCTTCTTGAACGCGTCCATGAAATGATGGTTCGTGAAGGCTCAGAAGATACCGCACACGATTTT
>Ga0070730_10005701_pt1 | contig 10714 bp, 9 predicted proteins | sample Coa_R1_3_FD_66447 | JGI IMG/M metagenome (GOLD analysis project Ga0070730, IMG submission 66447) | Surface soil microbial communities from Centralia Pennsylvania, which are recovering from an underground coalmine fire - Coalmine... | ecosystem: Environmental > Terrestrial > Soil > Unclassified ... | reverse complement strand
CGATTCCGATCGGCACATTGATGAAGAAGACGTAGCGCCAGCTGTAGGCCGAGGTCAGCCAGCCGCCGAGCACAGGCCCCAGGACGGGGCCGGCCATTACCGCGATGCCCCACAGCGCCATGGCGGAACCTTGCTGCTCCTTGGGGTAGAGGTTCATCAGCACCGTCTGCGAGAGCGGGACGAGCGCCGCGCCGAACACCCCTTGCAGGATGCGGGACAGCACGATCTCCACCAGGGACTGCGACACGCCGCAGAGCATCGAGGCGATGGTGAAGCCGGTCACGGAGACCAGAAGGACGCGCTTGAGTCCGAAGCGCCCGGTCAGAAATCCGGTGGTCGGCGTCATGATCGCCGCCGCCACGAGGTAGGATGTCAGCACCCAGCCGATCTGGTCCTGGGTCGCCGAGACGCTGCCCTGCATGTAGGGCAGGGCGACGTTGGCGATGGTGGTGTCGAGCGACTGAATGAGCGAGGCCAGGATCACGCACACGGTGATCGCCGCCCGATTTCGAACGCCCGTCTCGCCAGCCTCCTCGCGGGAATGCGGCGCCACTACCGCCGCTCCCGGCCGTGGCCGAACAGGCCCGTCAGCACGTGCGGCATGCCACGGGCGTGACCGGTGTCGACGTCGATCTCGACGCTCATCCCCGCGCGCAGCGGCGGCAGGGCCTTGTCGCGGGTGTCGACGCGGACACGGATCGGAATGCGCTGCACCACCTTCACCCAGTTGCCGCTGCTGTTTTGCGCTGGCAGCAGGGAGAACTCCTGGGCCGCCGCGGGGCTGATGCTCTCCACGACGCCCCGCCACTGCGCATCGGGATAGGTGTCCACCTTCACCGTGGCCGGCTGACCCGTGCGCACATAGGTCAACTCCGTCTCCTTGGGGCTGGCGTCGACCCACGCATGGTCGGCGGCGACCAGGTAGAAGGCGGTGGTCGAGGCTTGGAGATATTTACCGGGCGCGATCGAAGGCACGTTCGTCGCTATGCCGGTGAACGGCGCCCTGACGACGGTGTGCTCGAGCTGGCGCGCCGCCTCGTCGCGCTGAGCCACGGCCTCGAGATAGCGGGGGTTGCGCTCCACCGGACCGCCCGGGTCGCCGTTCAGGTTGGCGGCGATGGCGGCCAGCTGCTGATCGAGCGAGGCCACCTTCTGCTCAGAGTTCTGCAGGTTCCGGTGCGCGGAATCGAAGGTCGACTGGGAGGCCACATGCGCGGCCAGCAGATCCTGCTGGCGGCTGGCCTCGACTCCGAAATATTGGACGTCATTCTTCCCCTGCTTCACCTGCGCCTGCATGTCCCCATAGTTCGCCTTGAGGGCGTTCAGGTCGTCTCGCACCGTGCCGACCTGGGCCTCTGCGCGCGCCAGCGCGAGCCGGAAGGGGAGATCGTCGAGGCGGTAGAGCACCTGCCCCGCCACGACCGGCTGGTTTTCCGTGACATCGACCTCCTTGACGATGCCGGAGACGTCGGTCGAGACGCCCACTTTGTCGGTGTCTACATAGGCGTCGTCCATCGACACCCGCTGTCCGCCGGTAACGTACCAGTAGCCGCCGCCGACTAGCGCCAGGGGCAGCAGCATGAACAGGGCTGGCCGCACCCAGCGGCGGCGCGCGGGACGTGCGGGGGCCGCCCTATCGTCCGGCGGCGAGGGCCGCCCCGGCGAGACGGCCAACGGCTCTTCGACGAAAGGCTCCGGTCTGTCGTCGGCGGCCATCAACGCCCCGGCTTTGTCTGCGAAATCACCACCTCGAGATCGTCCAGGCTGGCGACGGAAGCGGAGTTGTTCGCAGCATCGGAGATCAGACCGAGCCACGCGTTGGCGAACGACTGCTGCTCGCTCCTCACGGCCTCCAGGCGCCGGGCCATCCACTCGCTGCAAACGGCGGTGGCCTCGGAAGGACTCCTCGCGAACAGCAGCTTGGAGCTGAAATCCGCGTCGACCCGATGGATGTCCCTCAGTCTCTCGAGCCTGGAGCGGTTCATCTCTCTCATCCGCTCGAACAGACCGTTGTTGAAGCTCCTGAAGCCTGCGGTGTCCGCTTCTGCGGTCATGGAGCAATTCTCCGTACAATGATGGTTAGTGATGGCGCGGCTCAGAGACGGATAGCGCGCTATCCGTCTCGCGATCCGGCAAGCCATCCCGTCTGTCTGACTGTCACCTTGAACGCATCGCATCATTGCGATAAGAACGAATTTTCGTAATGGGTTGTGTGGTGTTTACGAACAATGGCCCGTGTCCAGCTCGCCGAACTCTCCGCCTTCGTCGCCGTCGCGGAACATCGCAGTTTCACCAAGGCGGCCGCACAGGTCGGCATCGCACTGCCCACCATGAGCCAGACCATCCGTTCGCTGGAGGAGCGCCTGGGAGTGCGGCTGTTCAACCGCACCACGCGCAGTGTCGCCGTGACGGAGGCCGGGGAGAGGCTGCTCTCCGAGCTTCAGCCCGCCCTCGAAGGCATCGATCAGGCCCTCGAGAGCATCAATTTCTTTCGCGACACGCCATGCGGGACGCTGCGACTGGCGGTTTCCAGGTCGGCCTCCACGATCGTCAGCGCGGGCCGCGCCATGCCGCTCATCCAGCCGTTTCTCGAGGCATACCCCGCCATCCGCCTCGAGATCCTCCTGGAGGAGGGCGAGACCGATATCGTCGGAGGCCGGTTCGACGCCGGAATCCGGGTCGGTCACCGGATCGAACGCGACATGACCATCCTGCGGCTGGCCGACGAGTTCAGAGTGCTCACCGTCGCCGCCCCGGCCTATCTCGCGCGCCATCCCCGGCCCCTCGCGCCGAACGACCTGCACGCCCACAACTGCATCCAGTTCCGCAAGCCCTGGGACGGCGCCATCCAACCCTGGATCCTCGTCAAGGGTAACGAGCAGGCCGAGGTCGCCGTCGAAGGCTCCCTGGTCGTCAACGACGTCGAGTTGGCGCTGACCGCCACGCTCCAAGGCGTCGGTGTCGCCTGCCTTCCCGAACCGATGATCGCCTCGGAGTTGGCGCAGGGCCGGCTGGTCATCTTGCTGGAGGATTGGAGCCGCACGTTGCCGGGGGTCTTCCTTTATCATCCCAGCCGTCGGCAGACGCCGATGCCGTTGGAGGTCTTCCTCCGTTTCGTCGAGAAGTGGCGAAAGCAGGCCCCGGTGTTCGAAGGGTAACGCGGCCGGCTCACGTACAGGGGGGAGGGGCGTGAGCCGGCCGCGCTCGCGGCCGTCGGGGGGAGGATGGGCCGACCGCGAACCAACCCGGCCAGGGACGCCGGGGATGTTACGCAAAGCTGGGTGCGGTACGACGCCTTGATAACTGCTAACATTCCAAATGGGCTATTCGCACGCAACGAAGAATTCGTTCTTCGGTTTCTACTAACAGCTCCTTCAGAATACCTCGCCTTGCGAAGTGGCCGGTAACGACCAGTTTTATTGTCGAGCGCCCGACGGCGGCCTAGTTTCGCTGGTGGCCCGGCGCGCCCTCATCGTCAAGGAGGCAGGAGACCATGACCATCCAAAGCATCCTTCGCAAGAAAGGCGCGGCGGTCGAGCGCATCGCGCCGACAGCGAGCCTGAAGGCCGCGATCGACCGCATGCGGGCGAAGGACATCTCGGCGCTGGTCGTGACGCATGGCGATGCCGTCGTCGGCATCATCGCCGAGCGCGACATCCTGCAGGCGCTCTCCGAGCATACCCGGTCCCCCGACGTTCTGCAGGTCGAGGACGCCATGTCCCAGTCGCTGATCACGGTCACCCCGGAGGACAGCGTCAGGCACGCGATGAGCCTGATGACGCGCTACCGGGTCCGTCATCTGCCGGTGATGCGCGACGGCGTGCTCTTCGGCATCGTCAGCATCGGCGATGTCGTCAAGGATCGGCTGGAGGATCTGGAAGCCGAGGCGAACGTCTTGCGCGACGTCTACATCGCGGCGCGCTAAGGGACGAACCGGCGCTCGGGTCGCCGGAGCGGGGGGAGTTGCATGTTCGGTCGCCTGACGGTTGTGGCCGCCCTGGCTGCGGCCGTCTCCGCTGTGTGCGCGCTGGCGGCGCCGCCGAGCATCTCCAGCGTCGATGCGCCACAGCTTGCCGCCCTCGGGGCCTTCGCCGTCGGCGTCGAGAGCCTGACCTTGACCCAACCGGGTCAGCCGGACGTGCTCGCCTACGACCCTGAGACGAAAATCCTCCCTCGCCGCGACCGCATCCTTCCCGTCGACGTCTGGTATCCGGCCATACGGGCGTCGAACGCCACGCCGGCTGCCTACGACGGGGCCTTGACCGGCGAGGACGGCAAGGACGTCCCTTTCACTCAGCCCGGGATCGCTGTTCGGGGGGCGCCGCCCGGCGCCGGCTCGTTTCCGCTCGTGATACTCGCCCACGGCTATGGCGGCACGCCGGTGGCGATGAGCTGGCTGGCCGAGAACCTCGCCTCCAAGGGCTACGTCGTGGTCGGGCCGCACTTCCGTGACCCGCCCTATGGCGACCGCAGCGGTCTCCTAGGTCCGCTTGCGCGCCTGCCTCTCGACATCGCCTTCGTCGCTACCGAGGCGCAGAGGCGCGCGCGGGAGCGCCAGGGCCCCTTCGCCGCCGCCGATCCCGCGCGGACGGTGCTGATCGGCTACTCGATGGGCGGCTATGGCGCCCTCACCGCAGCCGGCGGCGCCCTGGACCCGAGGCTGGGGCCGCTGACCCACGGCGCCCTCGACCCCTATGTCGCCGGCGGCGCGCAAGCGGGCGCCCTGAGGGTGAAGGAGGTGGCGGCGGTGGTCGCCATCTCGCCGGCCGGCTTCCTGACCGGCTCCGAGGCGTGGGGCGGCGCCGGCCTCTCGGGCGTGACGGCGCCCAGCCTCTTCATCGTCGGCGGCCAGGACCACATCGTCGGCTACGACCCGGGCGTGAAGACCCTGTGGGAGCAGACGGTCCGCGCCCCGCGCTACCTGCTGACCCTCGAGAACGCCGGCCACTCCATCGGCATGAACGGCGCGCCGGAAACCATGCGCGCGCGCCTGTGGGACCTGGACTGGTGGGAGGATCCGGTGTGGCGCAAGGAGCGGGTGATCGGCGTCCAGCTCCACTTCATCACCGCCTTCCTGGACCGCTATGTGAAGGGCGAGGTCGCGGACGCCGCCTTCCTCGATGTCCCCACGCCGCTCTCCAACGACGGCGCCTGGCCGGTGAAGCCCGGCGAGCCTTACGCCGCCTTCAGCCCGGGCCCGCCGGTGAGCACCGTGTGGAAAGGCTTCCAGCACGGCCACTCGGCGGGACTGGAGCTGCGCTTCGCACCAGCGCAGTGACCAGACAGTCGGGGCGGCTCCAAGGTCGCTACGAAACGGGCGCTGTTTCCGTCGGCGCCCGCGCGCTCGAGGCGCGGGCCTGGAAGCGGCTGATCAGCCAGGACCGGAACAGCGACACCACCGGGTCGGCGAGGTCCTCGGCGTGGATCTTCAGGTAGTAGCCGTAGCCTTCCTCGAACACCTGGTCGTAGGGGGCGATGAGCCGGCCGGCCTTGATCTCGTCTTCGAACATATCGATGTCGGCCAGGGCGACGCCGCCGCCCGACATGGCGTAGTTCACCGCCGAGATGGCGGTGTCGAACGCAAGGCCCCGCTCGGCGGAGCGGTCGGCGCTGTCGGCGGCGCCGCACTGGCGCAGGAAGTTGGCCCACAGGAGGCCACGCGGCTGGCCGTCCAGCTTGACGTGCAGCAGCTCGTTGGCGGCGACGAACGCGTCCATGGAGAGGCCGGTCGCCGCCTTCGCCAGCTCCGGCGCGCAGACCGGGGTGACCCGCACCATCCACAAAAGATCAGTGATCTTGTCGTCGACGTTGGGCCGGTCGTAGACCACCGCCACGTCCAGCTCGGTGGGCGGCAGGCCGGTTACGTGGGCGCTGGACACGTCGATCAGGATGTCGGGGAACTCGCGCCGGAAGTCGCGCAGCATCGGCAGGGCGAGGTGGTTGAACAGCGAGGGGGGCATGTGGACGCGCAGCACGCGTCCCGAGGCGTCGCCGTCGCGGATGATGTTCAGCACCTGCTCGAGGCGGTCGAAGCACTTGCGCACCACCGGCAGCAGGATCGCGCCTTCCTCCGTCAGCACCAGATGCTGCGGCCGCCGCTCCAGCAGCTTCTTGCCGAGCAGCTCCTCGAGGCTGATCACGTGGCGGCTGAGGGCGCTTTGCGATACATGCAGCGCCTGGGCGCCCGCTGTGAAGCTTAAGGCCTGGCCGACCGCATCGAAGGCCCGAAGGGCGTTCAGGGGCAGCCAGGGTCGATTGATCAACACGCGCATCCTTTCAACCGGCGAGTCGGTTCATTCGCGGACGGAAAATCAGGGTTAAACGGAATAGGGGCATGAGGAAATGCGATTGTCGGGCCGCGCAGGCCCCATGCGATCCTCGACGGTGATTAGAGGTTCAACGATGGTCGATCTCACCGCAATCGCGCGCCTGTTGGACGAGCGCCTGCCCGGCCACAGCCTGCCCCAGGCCCTCTACAACAGCCAGAACGCCTTCGATTTCGACATGGCGGCGATCTTCGGCCGCTCGTGGCTGATGGTCGGCTTCGCGGTCGAGCTGCCGCGCCCGGGCTCCTGGATGTCCGTGCCGGTCGGCCCCTGGCCGGTGATCGTCACCCGCGACCGCCACGGCGGCCTGCACGCCTTCCACAACAGCTGCCGCCATCGCGGCTCGCAGATCTGCAAGCCCGGCAAGGGCGCCGCCGCCCGCCTGGTCTGCCCCTACCATCGCTGGACCTACGAGCTGAGCGGCGAGCTGGTCAGCGCCACGCGCATGCCCGAGAGCTTCGATCCGGCCGAACACAGCCTCACGCCGATCCATGTAGAGGACGTCGGCGGCGTCCTCTACGTCTGCCTCGCCGACGACCCGCCCGACCTCGGCGGCTTCAGGCGCGAGTTCGAACCGATGCTGGCGCATCACAACCTGCGCAACGCCAAGGTCGCCTTCGAGAGCACCCTGGTCGAACGCGGCAACTGGAAGCTGGTGATGGAGAACGCGCGCGAGTGCTACCACTGCGCCACGTCGCACCCGGAGCTTGCCCAGAGCTTCCCCACCGGCGCCTCGGCCCACTTCGACTACGGCGAGGACCGCCGCCAGGAGTTCTTCGCCGAGCGCATGGCGGTCGCCGGCCTGCCCGTGGGTCCCGCCGAGGGGGAGTGGTGGCAAGCCATGCGCTTCATCCTCAACGACGGCTTCAAGTCGATGACCATGGACGGCGCCTTCGCGGTGAAGCAGCTGATGTGCGAGATCGAGGGCGGCGACATCGGCTCCCTGCGCTGGTCGATCGAGCCGCACGCCTTCGCCCACGCCACCGCCGACCAGGTGCTGATGTTCCAGGCCATGCCGACGGCCCCGGGCGAGTCGGTGGTGACGGCCAAGTGGCTGGTGCACCGGGACGCCGTCGAGGGCGTCGACTACGACCTTCAGCGCCTGACGGAGCTGTGGACCCGCACCAACCTGCAGGACCGCGACCTCGTCGAGAACAACCAGGTCGGCGTCAACTCGCCCGGCTACCGGCCCGGTCCCTATTCCCCCGACGCCGAGGCGCTGGCGATCCGCTTCGTCGACTGGTACTGCCGCGCCGCCCGCGACTACCTGGACGGCCAGGCCAACTTATCCTCCCTCCCCTCCTGGGGAGGGAAAGGGCGCGCCAGCGGCCAGGGTGGGGCCCGGTGACGCCACCCGAATCTCGCCCGGCGGCGGACCCCACCCTGACGGCTTCGCCGTCGGTCCCTCCCCACGAGGGGGAGGGAGGATTCGCAGTGCTTCATCCGGACACGCTCGCCGTCGGGCACGGTTACGACCCGGCGCAGGCGTGGGGCGCGGCCAAGCCGCCGATCGTCCTCACCTCGACCTACGTCTATCCGAGCGCCCAGGCCGCCAAGGATTTCCACCGCGCCTTCTTCGACGGCGCCACCGAGGGCGAGAGGGGCGGTCCGATCCCCGACGGCTTCATCTATTCGCGGCTCGGCCATCCCAACCTCTCCATGGTCGAGGCGCGGGTCGCGGCCCTGGACCGGGCCGAGGACACGGCCGGCTTCAACAGCGGCATGGCGGCGATCTCGACCCTCGCCCTGGCCTTCCTGCGGCCGGGCGACAGCGTGGTCTACAGCCGGCCGATCTACTCGGGCTCGGACAATCTCCTCAACACCGTGCTGCCGGGCTTCGGCGTCCATATCGAGGGAGTGATCGACGCCTGCGACGAGGGCTCTATCCGCGCCGCCGCCGAGGCGGCTCTGGCCAGAGGACCCGTCGGCCTGTTCATGATGGAGAGCCCGGCCAACCCCACGGCGGCGATCGTCGACATCGCCCTGGTGCGCCGGATCGCCGACGAGATCGGCGCGCGCCAGGGCCAGCGGCCGCTGATGTCGGTGGACAACACCTTCCTCGGCCCCCTGCTGCAGAACCCCCTGGAGCACGGCGCCGATCTCACCGTCACCGCCCTCACCAAGTACTGCGGCGGCCACAGCGACCTGCTGGCGGGCTCGGTCAGCGGCTCGAAGGACCTGATCGGCCGGCTGAAGTCCCTGCGGATGATCCTGGGCAACCACATGGAGCCCTTCACCGCCTGGCTGATGCTCCGCTCGCTGGAGAGCCTGGCGGTGCGCACCGAACGCGCCTGCGCCAACGCCCTAGCCGTGGCGGGCTTCCTGCGCGACCACCCCAAGGTGGCGAAGGTGACCTATCTCGGCTTCCTCCCCGAAGGCTCGCCGGCCCGCGCCGTCTACGAGCGCCAGTGCGCCGGCGCCGGCTCGACCTTCTCCTTCACCCTGCACGGCGGGGAGGCGGAGGCGTTCCGATTCCTCGACCAGCTGAAAATCCTCAAGCTGGCGGTGAGCCTCGGCGGCTCGGAGACCCTGATCTGCCATTCGGCCACCACCACCCACTACAACGTGCCGCGCGAGCGCCGCGAGGCCAGCGGCATCAGCGACGGCGCCATGCGCCTCTCCGTCGGCCTGGAGCATCCGGGCGACCTGATCGCCGAGATGGCCCGCGGCCTGGACGCGGTCTGAGGGCCGGTCGGTGAGCGCGCGCGGCTTCGATCCCAAGGCCCTGGCCGGCAAGGTCCCGCCGCCGGAGCGGCGTGTGGAGGTGCTGGTGATCGGCGCCGGGCCCGCCGGCGCTGCGGCGGCCCTGGAGGCGAGGGCGGGTGGCGCGCAAGTCCTGCTGATCGACGAGAACCCGATCGCCGCGGGCCTGATGGGCCTGGACGCGCCGCACTATTGGGGCGCGCGCTACACAGGCGCGGTCCAGGTCAAGGCGCGGATGATGGCGCAGATGTTCGCCGCCAGCCCGGCCCTGGAGCGGGCCTTCGAGGCCGGCGTCGAGGTCGAGCTCGGCGTCTACTGCTGGGGGGCCTGGGTTCCGGGCTACGGCCTGGCCTCGTTGCCCGAGCCGCTGGCCGGCCTGGCCGACGAAGAGCGTTCGTGGATGGTCGGCTTCGAGCGCCTGATTCTCGCCACCGGCGCCCGCGACGTCGCCTTCTCGTTCAAGGGTTGGGACCAGCCGGGGGTGATGGGCGCCCGGGCCCTGCAGGCGCTGCTCCACCCGTACGACGCCTTCGCCGGCCGGCGGCTGGCGATCTTGGGTTCGGGCGACCTCGCCGTCCGGACCGCGGGCCTCGCGATGGCCAGGGGGCTCGAGGTCGGCGCCCTGGTCGACATCGCCGAGACGGCCCAGGGACCGGCCGACGAGATCGCCGCCCTCGTCGCCGCGGGGGTGGATATCTTCACCGGCCACGTTCCGGTGAGGGCGGCGGGCGGCGCTAACGGGGTCGAGCGCCTCACCATTCGCGATCTGGCGACCGGCGCCGAGCGCGCCCTCGACTGCGACACCGTCGTGCAGGCGATCAGCCTGACGCCCGCCGTCGAGCTGCTCGATGTGCTGGGCGGATCCCTGGCCATGCAGCCGGGGCTGGGCGGCCACGCCCCGGTCAGTCCGGACGGAACCGCGACCAGCCTCGCGCAGGTCTTCCTCGCCGGCGACATGGCCGGGACCCCCGGCGGGGCCGGGCTTTCGCCGGAAGCAGCCGAGGCGTCCGGTCGCCGCGCCGCCCGGGCCGTCCTCGCCTCGCTGGGCCGCGCGTCCCCGCCGCCGGAATCGGGGACGCCCCCAACCTCGCCGGCTGACGCCCTGGCCCGCCAGCAGGCCTGGATGCGCGCCCTGATGGCGACCACCGATCCCTCCGTCATCGTCTGCCAATGCGAGGAGGTCACTCGCGAGGCGCTCCTCGCCGTCCGCCAGCCGGCGTACCTCGGTCCGCCGCCGCCGGCTCTCGCCGCCCGTGACCTCGGCCGCCTGCTGGAGGACGGCCCCGCCAACCAGGACCAGGTCAAGCGGCTCACGCGGGCCTGCATGGGGCCGTGCCAGGCCCGCCGCTGCCGCGAGCAGGTCGCCCTGATCCTGGCCTGCGCCTCCAACGAGAGGGCCGAGCGCATTCCCCTGGCCGGCTACCGGGCCCCGGTGCGGCCCCTGCCGCTGTCGGTGCTGGCCGCCTGGGACGAAGACCCGGTGATGGCCGCCCACTGGGATGTGTGGTTCGGCATCAGGGGCCAGTGGACCCCCTACGCCGACATCGGCACCGCGCGGGAGGGGCTCCACGACAACCTCCTCGGCGGCGACACGCACCTGTGAGCGAGTCGGCTAAAACCGGCGCTTCGGTCGTCGTCGTCGGGGGCGGGGTCACCGGCCTCTCGGCCGCCTGGTGGCTGGCGCG
>Ga0070730_10005700_pt1 | contig 10714 bp, 7 predicted proteins | sample Coa_R1_3_FD_66447 | JGI IMG/M metagenome (GOLD analysis project Ga0070730, IMG submission 66447) | Surface soil microbial communities from Centralia Pennsylvania, which are recovering from an underground coalmine fire - Coalmine... | ecosystem: Environmental > Terrestrial > Soil > Unclassified ... | reverse complement strand
ATCACCACCGTCTACGTCACCCACGACCAGGTCGAAGCCATGACCATGGGGAACCGGGTGGCGGTGCTGGCCGGCGGGAAGCTGCAGCAGTGCGACACCCCGCGCCAGCTGTATGACAACCCGGTGAACCAGTTCGTGGCCGGGTTCATCGGCTCGCCCGCGATGAACCTGCAGACCGTTCCGCTCACCGAGGAAGGTGCCCGGCTGGGGGGGACGGTTATCCCGCTGCCCACGGCGGTGCGGACCGCGGCCAGCCAGGCCAGCCTGCGCGAGCTCGTGCTGGGCATCCGGCCCGAACATCTGCACCTGGCCGACGCCACCGGGGAGATCAAGGGCGAGGTGATACTGGTCGAGGAGCTCGGGGCCGACGCCCTGCTGCACGTCCGGCTGGCGGAGAGCGGCAACCAGGTTGTGGCGCGCGCCGAGGGCCGTAAGCCCCCGGCGCCGGGTCAGGAGGTCACGTTCCGGGTCTTGCCCGACGATGTGTTCGCGTTCCATCCGGTGACCGGAGCCCGGCTTGCCGGGTAGACCGCAGCCCCGGTCAGTTAAGGCGCTGTCCGCGCGGACGCTCGCCTGCTGGCGCGATCAGCTGCCGGTGCCGGACTACGACCGCGACCTGGTTACCCCGGGGGTTGTCCACGTCGGCGTGGGCGGCTTCCACCGGGCGCACCAGGCGATGTACCACGACCGCCTGCTGAGCGAGGGCGGAGCGCGGGACTGGGGCATCTGCGGCGTCGGGGTGCTGCCCGGGGACCTGAGGATGAAGCAGGTCCTTGACGCGCAGGACGGCCTCTACACGCTGGTCCTCAAGCACAGCGACGGGACCTACGAGCCGCGCGTGATCGGATCCATTGTGGAGTACCTGTTCGCGCCCGACGACCCGGAAGCGGTCATCGAGCGGATGGCCGCGGAATCGACCCGGATCGTGTCGCTGACCATTACCGAGGGCGGGTACAACCTGAGCGACGTGACCGGGGAGTTCGACTCGACCAACCCGGACGTGCTCGCCGACCTCGAACCGGGCGCGGTACCGCGGACGGCGTTCGGCCTGATCACCGAGGCGCTGCGGCGCCGCTGGACGCGCGGCCTAGTCCCGTTCACGGTCATGTCCTGCGACAACCTGGAGGGCAACGGGTACCTGAGCAGGCGGGTGTTCACCGCCTTCGCCCGGCTACGGGACCCGGAGCTCGGTGAGTGGGTTGCTCAGGAAGGGCTTTTCCCCAACTCGATGGTGGACCGCATCACCCCGGTGACCACCGACGCCGACCGGGCTGAGGTCCGCGACCGGTTCGGCATCGAGGATCAGTGGCCGGTGGTGTGCGAGCCGTACACGCAGTGGGTGCTCGAGGACGCGTTCACGGCCGGCCGGCCGCCGTACGAACAGGTCGGGGTGCAGGTCGTCGGGGACGTGCAGCCGTACGAGCTGATGAAGCTGCGGCTGCTCAACGCGAGCCATCAGGCCATGGCCTACTTCGGCTACCTGTGCGGCTACCGGCTGGTCCACGAGGCCGCTCAGGACCCGCTGTTCCAGGCCTTCATGCTCGGCTACATGGATTGCGAGGCCACCCCCACGCTGGCGCCCGTGCCCGGGGTGGATCTGGACGGGTACAAGCACACGCTGATCGAGCGGTTCAGCAATCCGCAGGTCCGTGACACCATCGCCCGGCTGTGCGCGGAAAGCTCGGACCGGATCCCGAAGTGGCTGCTGCCGGTGGTGCGCTCGCAGCTGGCGGCGGGCGGTGAGATCCGGCGTTCGGCCGCGGTGGTGGCGAGCTGGGCCCGGTACGCGGAGGGCGTCGACGAGGCCGGCCAGCCGATCGAGGTGGTGGACCGGCTGCGAGACACCCTCATGCGGCTCGCCCGCCGCCAGTACGAGGACCCGGACGCGTTCATCGCCAACCGGGAGGTGTTCGGTGACCTGGTCGACCAGAAAGCCTTCGTCTCCGCGTACCGGGCCGCACTGAACTCGCTGCACCAGCGCGGGGCGCGGGCGACGCTGGAGTGGCTGGAGTGGCTGGAGTGATCCGTTAGGGGTCAGCCTGGTCAGCACGACGCAAGCGCTTGCGCGCCACTATGGCACCGTGAATAATATCCGCAACACGGTGATGGCCAGCCGATCGCCGCGTTCCTTCCCGGGTCCAGAGACGTGGCCCGCCCCTTAGTGATGAACGGGCGGTGACTGTCATGTCTGGTGAGCACTATCCGGTGCTGTGGATCGGCCGGACCGCGGTCGTCTCCCTGCCCGTGGAGATCGACATCACCAACGCCGACCAGGTCCGTGAGGACCTGCTCTCGCTCCTCAATCAGGGCGCGGCCCTGCTGATTGCCGACCTGGGCAAGACCACCTTTTGCGACTCGGCCGGGATAAGCGCCCTGGCCCGCGGTTTCCGCCGCGCCGAGGCCAGCCAGAGCGACATGCGCCTGGTGGTCGGCACGCCGACCGTACAACGGATACTGGCGCTGACCGGCATCGATCGCCTGCTGGACATTTACCCGAGCGTGGCCGCGTCGCTCGCGGATTCGCTTGTTTCCGGGAATGCCGCGGCCACCGCTGATACCGACGGCGGGGCCGCCTAGGGAGGTTAGCACCGCTTTTGTGGCCGCCGGCGGCCATTGCCTGGCGCCTATAACTGATAACTCATCGTCGAAGGCCGGCGACGGCTGCGGGGGCTCGCCGCTGACCCGGGTAACGATGGCGCTGGCAATGTCACGCAGTTTTACGTTGCTGTTCTGCGATGCGGAGCGCAGGATAGCGAAGGCGCGGGCCTGCGTGCATTGCTCCCGGGCCATGACTATCCCGAGTGCCTGATCGATGACGGTCCGCGACGCCAGCGAGGAACGCAATTGCTCGATGAGGGCCGCGTGCGAGGCTAGCCGGATAGCCAGCGTCAGGGCGCCTGACGCATTCTCGGCAAAATCGGCGGCGCGCTGGGCTTCGGCCGCGCCGAACGCCGACGCGTCGCGCGCGTACAAATTGAGGGCGCCGATCCGCTTGCCCGCGGACCCGAGGGGCAGGGCCAGGCACGACCTGATGCCGTGGGAGGCCGCCCGTCGCTCGAACTCGGGCCAGCGTGCCTTGTCCGCGGTGTCCTCGATGCGGACCACATGGCCGTCGCGCATGGCGTGCAGGCACGGCCCGTTGTCGAGTTCGTACTGCACCGCGTCCACCGTGGCGGCCACCGGGTCGCTGCACGCCACCGTGACCGGCCGCCCGTTGGACCGCATGGTCATCCCGCAGGACAGGTCCCCGCCCACCAGGCGGGTCGCCAGGACGGCCATCTCGTGCAGGAACTGCTCGACGCTGTCGGTGTTGATCAGCGCGTCGTGCAGCTCCCTCAGCTCCTCGGGGAGATGTCGCTCCTCGGGGAGATGTCGCTCCTCGGGGAGGTGTCCTCCGGCTTGTCCCACCATTCGCATGCCCATCGTCGACCGCTTCTGGCTATCAACTATCAGCTACCCGCGACGGGCAAGCTAAACGGTGACGAGAGTGACGGTGACGCTTGGCTACCAGGCCGACGGCTAGCGAAGTGGCGGATGAGCAACTCGCCGAACTCCTCGGCCGGAAGTGGCTGAGAGAAGTAGAAGCCCTGGCCCACGGGGCAGCCGAGCATATCGAGCTCGGCGGCCTGATCTTTGGTCTCCACGCCCTCGGCTACCGCCGAGATGCCCATGGCGTGGGCCAGGTCGATGATGGCCCGAACAATGGCCAGGTCCACCTGGCTGTCGGCTACCCCCTGAATGAAGGCGCGGTCGACCTTTAGCTCGTGCACCGGGAACTGCTTGAGGTACGCGAGGGACGAATGGCCGGTCCCGAAGTCGTCGATGGCCAGCCGCACGCCCAGCCGGTTGAGCTTCTTCATGACTTCGCGGGCACCGGAAAGATCTTTCATGACCATGGTCTCGGTGATCTCGAATATGAGCAGTTCCGAGGGCAGGACATTGGCGGCGAGGGCCTCTTCCACCTGCGCCAGGAGTCCGCTCTCCTGGAACTGGCGGGGTGAGAGGTTGACGCTGATCGGCAGGTCGACGTTCAGCCGCTGCCGGATCGAGCGCACCTGCTGGCACGCCTGGTCCAGAACGTAACGGCCCAGCGGCATGATCAGCCCTGTCGCCTCCGCCAAGGGGATGAATCTCGTGGGGCCGATCAGGCCGTGCGCGGGGTGGCGCCAGCGCACCAGCGCCTCGGCACCCACGATGCGCTGGTCGTGGAGGGAGTAGAACGGCTGGTAGTGCACCTCGAGTTCGTCTCGCTCGAGCCCCTTACGCAGGTCGGCCTCGATCTGGAGCCGCTCCGACGAACGGCTTCCCATCGCCGCCTGGTCGAACACCTTGTAGATGCCGCCCCCGCCCTTGATCTTCGCGTCGTACATCGCCACGTCGGCGTTACGGAGGACGTCGTCGGCGGTCTTGCCCGGCTCGGTCAGGGCGATGCCGACCGACACGCTGGCCACCAGTTCATAGCCGTCGGGCAGCACCATGGGGTGTTCGACCGCGGCGCAGATGCGGCGCGCCGCCGCGACCGCCACCTCGACTCCGGCCACGTCCTGCAGGAGGGCCACGAACTCGTCGCCGCCGAACCGAGCAAGCAGGTCGTGGCTGCGCACCGCGGCCTTCATGCGGGCCGCGATCGCCACCAGCAACTCGTCGCCCGTCACATGACCGAGGCTGTCGTTGATGCTCTTGAAGCGATCCACGTCGACAAAGATCAGCGCGTGGGTCCTGCCGTCCAGGGCCGATCGCCGCAGCGCCTGCTCAAGGCGTTCCACCAGGAGCCGGCGGTTCGCCAGCCCCGTGAGGCTGTCATAGAAGGCGTGCTGGTGGAGTTCGTCTTCAAAGGCTTTGCGCTCGGTGATATCGCGGAAGGTGATCACCGCGCCTGACGGCGTACCGTCAGTCATGATGGCCGAGGCGGTATACGCCACCGGGATAGCGTCACCGTTTTTGCCGCGGAACAAGGCGTCGTGCTCGCGGATGGCCTGGCCTGTGCGCATGGCCTCGAAGGCCGGGGTGAGCAGGAAGTCGGGCGCGGCCAGGGCGCCTGTGTTGACCGGGTCGTCGATCGCGACGTTGAGGGACGGGAGTTCCATCATGGCGGCCGCGGCCCGGTTGACAAAGGTCAGCATGCCGTCTGCGGATATAGCGCAGACGCCTTCTCCGATATTGAGGGTGATTGACGAGAGCCGCTCGCGCTCGACCCGGACTTGCTGATATAGCTCGGCATTGCTGAGCGCTCCGCTGCCAACGGCCGCCACGGCCCGGAGCAGGCTCCGGTCGGCATCGTCGAATGGCTCATCTCGGCGGCGACCCGACGCCACCAGCCACTGCTGCTGATTGGCGACCACCATCGGCGCCGCCAGCTGGCCAGGACCCGGATCGTCAGGGGTCAGGGCTGCCCCGGGGCTGCGAAGAAGTTGCCGCACCGATCCCAGGATCGTCTCGAGTACCGCCTGCTGCCGCAGACCGCGGTTCGCCTCCAGGGTGACCTCATAAAGGCCTTCCATCCTGGCGCGGTCATACAGCGCCGCGAATCGCGCACTGATGAGCTGGCGTTCCAGGATCAGTCCGGGGCCCGCCAGCGCGAGCGCCCACAAATGCGCCTGTATCCCGAGCGCCAAGATCGCGCCGACCAATGCTCCCGCGCCAGCGAGAGTCACCTGGAGGGGGAGATCGCTGGTGAACTCCTTCAAGGTAGTGCCCATCGAGACCTCAACGCTGGCGACGAGAATCGAATTGACCACGAAGTACACTCCCACCCCGAGGAAGACGGCCGCGATCTGGCCTGCGGTAAGGGGACCAGCAGGGCTGGCGATAATGCGGCTCACCGCCAGCCCCAGACCCGCCGCCATCAGAACTTGCCCGGCATTGAAGGCCGACTTGACGACAGGACGCCTACGGGCCGCCTGAGCCACGACGGTAGCCAGGGCCAGGGTGCCCAGCACCAGGAGCGGGGGCACCAGCAGGGCGAGGATTACGAAGAAACCCTCGTCCATATTGAAGGCTTCGGATTCGACTCCCCGGTAGACCACGATGGGCCATACCCAGCTCCCCAGGGCAAGGACGCCTATGGTGGCAGCGACGATCCACTGGCCCTCGCTTACGGGCCCCGACGCCGATTGCCTCCATCCGGCGAAGAACAGGGCAAACGCGCCACCCGCGACCGCCACGGCGATGATGGCCCACGTGACGCGGAGTACCTTCATGGCTTGTCGGCCAGTCGGGCCCAGGTCAGTTCCATGCTGAACTGGACCAGGCAGCGCCAGCCCAGGCCAAGCCGGCCCAGGCCGAGCCGGCCCAGGCTCCGCCGTTCCAGGCCCGGCCGGTCCATGCCGCGCCGTTCCACTGGGCACCGGCCCACCCGCCGTCATTCCAGGCGCGGCCGGTCCAGACCCACCCGTCCCAGTCTGCGCCGTTCCACGCCAGCCCATTCCATGCCGGACCGCTGGCCGGCGGCTGGTTCACCGAGAGTCCCGACCACAGGTTCACGTTCCAGGTGTCGGCCGGGCCGCTGGGGGCCAGCGATACGGCCGTCCCGAATAGCCTCGGGAGCAGGCCGAACGTCGACTGGCTGAGGTTCATCGCGCCCGAGGTGGCTGCGGCATAGGCGTTAAGGGCCCCATGGCCGTCCACGAAGGGGTTGCCGACCGGACCGGGATTAGTGGTACCGAGGAGCCTTGCCTTCAGCTGATTGGGACTGAGACCCGGATGGTCGGCCAGGACCAGCGCTGCCGCCCCGCTCGTGATGGCGGCGCTGAACGAGGTACCCGAGCCGACGAAGTTCGCCGAGCCAATCCTGGCTGAGGGATTATCGGCGTCGATCGTCGAACCCGGCACCGCCAGGCTCACGACCGACCGGCCCGAGGCAACCAGGTCGGGTTTGACCCAGCCGTCGGCTGCGGTTGGTCCGACGGCACTGAAGTCGTTCATCTCATCGTCGGCGATCGATGGCGTGGCCATGTCGTCCGAGGCGCCCACCGTAATCACCAGTGGATCGTCGCCGGGAGAAAGAATGCTGCCGTTGACCGGTCCGGTGTTTCCCGCCGCGACCACGACCGCGATGCCGGAACGCCAGACCGCCTCCACCGCCTGGTCCAGCGGGTTGATGACGGTGGAAAGAGCGGACTTGAATCCCAGGGAGAGGTTGAGGATCTTGATGTCATACCGGCCCTGGTGATCCACGGCCCACTGCAGGCCTGAAATCAAGGTCCCCAGGTGGGTTATGCCATCCGCGCCGGCCACCTTGATCGACACCAGGTTCGCGCCGGGCGCTTCGCCCGAGTACTGCCCGCCCGACGAAGCCCCGTCGCCGGCGATCAGCCCGGCCACGAAGGTGCCATGCCCGTAGCTGTCCTGATAGGGGTTGCCCCCGTTAGTCAGGTCCACCCCGCCGATCAGCCGCCCCGAGAAGTCGGGCAGGTTGTCGATACCCGTATCCACGACGGCGACGGTGACCCCGTGGCCGGTGTCGCCCGCCGAGGCCAGCTGCGTAGCACCGGTCTCCTGCAGGAATACATCCGAAGGCGTGTGCGGCCCGGTCGATTCCGGCGTGGACTGCACGGTCACCGAGGCATCTGGAGTCACGGTGATACCCGGCAACGCGGCGAGCAGCGACTCCACGGCGGTCGGGATTGTCGCGTCGACCGCATTGATGAGGTGGTACTGGACCAAAATGACCCCGTTCAACCCCAGCACGGCCTCGGCCGCGCTCAACAGACCGGTTGATGTGACAATTACCGTTTCGGTAGCGCTCGCCGACGCGGCCGGAACGCCAGCCAGCGATGAGCCCGCTAACGTCGCAGCGACGGTAACACCCGCAGCGATGATCCGGCTTTTATACCGGACTGGCCGATTCCAATTGCCGGCGCCCGCGCCGGATGAGCTAGCACGCCACATCTCGCAGCCCTCCCATGGATGCTTGTGAGTAGGAACGGTACGCTGAGTGCCCGGCCTTAGGGGCTATTTTCCTAACACCCGCATACTTAGCGGAATAAGCGCCCTATACCGTCAGTGATCAATTTTCATAAATTATAGAGAATGTAACGGTCGTCCGGAATTTACACGATTGCCGGGAATCGCCGGTCTCCGGAAAGCCTGCTTTACCAGGTCAGAACCACCCATAATGACAGCGATGACGCCGCCGGCGGGGCTGGGAGCCGACGGCGCCAGGCTGCCGTCCTAGCCGACGTTGGCCGCCAGGTCCTGATAGGGCGGGACAAGCTCGTTCCACCGCGCCTCGGCATCGCCGGCTTCATGCCCGGCGAGGTAGGCGGCGAGCGTTTCGGCGTGGATCTGCCACCCGGCCCCGTAGAACGCGATCTTGTCCAGGGGCATGCCGCGGACCTCGATGACCAGGATGGTCTGCTGGCCGTCGGCGGCCAGCGTGGCCTCGATGGTCTCGTCGTAGGGCGGCGCGCCGCGACCCCTCTGGTAGGACTCGTCCGTTTCCCTGGTCGTCACCAGCAGCCGCCGCGGCGGCTCACACACTTCGATGCGGCCGGTAGCGTCAATATCAGCGGACTCGATGTAGAGGCGGAACTGTCCGCCGGGACGCAGGTCGCCGTCGACCTGGCCGTACCAGCGGGCCAGGCGGCCCGGATCGGTGAATGCTGACCACAGGTCGTCGATATGAGTGTCATAGCGGTCTTCGATGCGCACGACGCCCTTGCCGTCTGCCGCTCGCAGGCTGCCCAGGATGCGGGCACCCGCGCCTGCACTGCTCGTCACGTGATGCTCCTTCGTTCGTGTTTGCCCCGGGCTATCTCGGTATGCAGGGCGTCCAGCCGCTGTTCCCACAGGGCCCGGTACCGGCCTAGCCATTCATCGATCTCGGCGAGCGGCTGGGGGCGGAGGCTGTAGATCCGCCGCTGCGCGTCCTGGCGGACCTCGACCAGCCCCGCTTCCCTCAGGACCCGCAAGTGCCGCGATACCCCCGGCCGGGCGATCGGCAGCAGGGCGGCCAGCTCGCTGACGGTGCACGGGCCTCGGGCCATGGTTTCCAGCATGGTCCGGCGGCTCTCGTCCGCCAGCGCCCGCAGAGCAGCTTCCATGCCATGAACGTACCAAGATGGTTATGTAACCGTCAAGATACATAAGTGGGTGCGTTTGCCGTTCCCGCTCATGCTGGCAGGCTGGGCCACATGGCAGACGAACGCGACCCGCTGGCTTTGTTCTCCCTGCGGGTGTGGGGTTACAAGCAGGGCGAGGTGGTCTCGCTGATGATCCACCTGGGCGACCGCCTCGGCTTGTACCGGGCCATGGCCGGCCAGGGACCGATGACCGCGGCCGGTCTGGCGGCGGCGACCGGGCTGCAGGAGCGATGGCTGCTCGAGTGGCTCCGTAGCCAGGGCGCGGCCCGCCTGATCGACACCGAAGACGGTGAGACCTTCGAGCTGAGCCCGGAGGCGGCGACGGTCCTGGCTGACAACGACGGAAGCTTGTTCTTCGCGGCCGGCGCCTTCCGGGGCGGCATCGCCCCGCCGGAGGTAGTGGACCGGCTGGCCGGGGCCTTTCGTTCCGGGATCGGGCTGAGCTACGACGACCTCGGCCCGTCCGCGGCCCACGCGGTGGAGCGCATGACAGAACCGTGGACCCGGCTTGCCCTCGTGCCGATGATCCTGCCCGCCCTGGAAGGTGTCGTCGACCGCCTCACCTCCGGTGCCCGGGTAGCAGACGTGGGGTGCGGATCCGGAGTGGCGCTCTTTACGCTGGCCGCTGCGTTCCCCGCCTCCCGGTTCGAGGGGTTCGACCCGTCCCGGCATGCGATCGACCGGGCCCAGGCCCGGCTGGCCGGGAACGGGCTGCGCAACGTGAACTTCCAGGTGGCCGGGGCAGAAGACCTTCGACAGGACAGCCATTACGACTTCATCGTGACCCTTGACTGCATCCACGACATGCCGCGCCCGGCGGAAGCGATAGCCGCCATCCGCAGGGCCATCCGGCCGGACGGCACGTGGCTGATCAAGGACATCCGGTCCGGGCCGGCCTGGCCGGACAACACCGGCAACCCGATGCTGGCCATGATGTACGGGATCTCTGTGTCCTCCTGCCTGTCGTCGGCCCTGTCCCAGCCGGGGGGCGCCGGGCTCGGGACCCTCGGCTTCCACCCCGAGCTGGCCGGGACGATGTGCCGGGCAGCCGGGTTCTCACGCTTCACCGTCCACGACTTCGACGACCCGGCCAACCTCTACTATGAGGTCCGCCCCTGAAGCCGCGCGTCCTGCGGAGCTGGGGAATGTTCCGCGAGTGCATGAGAGGGTGCCCAGGTGCCATCCCCCTTCCCGGCCGGGACTGAGCTGACCCACATCCTGGTCGTCGCCGACGCGGCCGCCGCGCGGGACTTCTACCGGGATGTGGTGGGTGCCGAGGTGGTGCGGGAGTACGGCGGTACCAGCGTCGTGCTGAGGCTGTCAGGCACCTGGCTGCTGCTGGTGACCGGCGGTGGCCCGACGCCGGACAAGCCTGCCGTCACCTTTGCCGTGCCGACTGACCAGGACCAGGTCAGTCACGCGATGACATTCCGGGTGGCCAGCTGCGAGATGGCGTACCTGCAGCTGCGTGAGCGGGGCGCGCTGTTCCTCACGCCGCCGATCGACAACGGGCCCGAGATCCGCTGCTTCTTCCGCGACCCGGACGGGGCACCTGCTGGAACTGAGCCAGGCGAAGTGAGCACGCCGCCGCCGCGGATCCTGGCCGAGAGCAACCGGGTTGAGGCATTCAG
>Ga0070730_10005699_pt1 | contig 10716 bp, 5 predicted proteins | sample Coa_R1_3_FD_66447 | JGI IMG/M metagenome (GOLD analysis project Ga0070730, IMG submission 66447) | Surface soil microbial communities from Centralia Pennsylvania, which are recovering from an underground coalmine fire - Coalmine... | ecosystem: Environmental > Terrestrial > Soil > Unclassified ... | reverse complement strand
ACTGGAGGATATGGCGGATATTCAGCGCAGGAAGTCAGTAACTGTCAAAATCGGCTCACCCCAAACAAGTCTGGTCAAGGTCGGCTGGGAAGCACCCGTAGTCGTTCAGTCCATGACCAACACCGATACGGCGGATGTCGCATCCACCATCGATCAGGTGCAGGCCCTTGCACTGGCCGGCTCTGAAATCGTGCGTGTGACCGTAAACAATGACGACGCGGCGCAGGCCGTGCCCTTCATCGTCGAAGGGCTGGCCAAGCGCGGCATTCATACGCCCATCGTCGGCGACTTCCACTACAACGGCCATCTGCTTCTCAAGAAGTATCCCGCCTGCGCCACCGCCCTGGCCAAATACCGCATCAACCCCGGCAACGTGTCGATTGGCCGCAGGGATGACGACAACTTCCGCACCATGGTCGAGGTGGCCGTCCAGCATCAGAAGCCGGTCCGCATCGGCGTCAACTGGGGCTCGCTCGATCAGGCCCTGCTGACCAAAATGATGGACGCCAACAGCAAACTGGCCAATCCCCTGCCCGCCCGCGACGTGATGATGGAAGCGATGGTGGTCAGTGCCCTCGACAACGCCGCCGCGGCAGAAAGATACGGTCTGCGCCGCGACCAGATCATCCTCTCCGCCAAGGTCTCGGGCGTCCGCGACCTGATCGACGTCTATACGAATCTCGCCGCGCGCTGCGACTACGCTCTGCACCTCGGACTCACCGAGGCCGGCATGGGCGCCAAGGGCATCGTCGCCTCCGCCGCCGGCCTCGCCCCGCTGCTGCTGGCAGGCATCGGAGACACCATCCGCGTCAGCCTTACGCCCGCCCCTGGCGGCGACCGCACCGAAGAAGTCCACGTCGCCCAGCAGATTCTGCAATCGCTCTCGATTCGCAGCTTCATGCCGCAGGTCACCAGCTGCCCCGGCTGCGGACGCACCACCAGCACCTACTTCCAGGAACTCGCCGAGCAGATTCAGGGCTACCTGCGCACCTCGATGCCCGCATGGCGCAAGCAATACCCCGGCGTAGAAGAACTGAAGCTCGCTGTCATGGGCTGCATCGTCAACGGCCCCGGCGAATCGAAACACGCCAACCTCGGCATCAGCCTCCCCGGCACCTTCGAAGACCCTGTCGCCCCGGTCTACGTCGATGGCAAGCTGTACACCACCTTGCGCGGCGACAACATCGTGCAGGAGTTCCAGCAGATCCTCGACAACTACGTCCTCACCCACTACGGGCAGGGCGCTAAGAACGAAGAGCTCGTTGAAGTGGTGTAGCAGGCTGGGCCGAGACAAGACGCCCCAACAGATGAACATCGCTCATTCGCTCTAGGGCTCGGCCTGCGGAGGAACGAGCAGAGTCAATGCATCCGGCACGATAGCCATCCTGGCCGGCAGACAACCGAGCAGTTCCCCGTCCACCTCAACGAACACCGGTGACTGCGAACCCTGGCCAACACGGCACTCCACCGAGACGGCGTCCAGCAATTCGATCTTGCCGTTGTAGGTCTGACGCCGGAACACAACCGCGAGCAGAAAGCGCAGGAAATCGAAGCGATTGCGCGTCTTGAACGCCACCACACGTAAAGTATCCCTGCAAAGAGTGGCTCCCGGTGCCAGGTCACGCAGCATGCCGCCGAAATTCCGGATGCGAACCGCCAGGAGTTGAGAGACTGCTTCCGTCCGGGGCTCACAGCTTGCACATTCCAGTAGGGCAGCTTCAAAAAGAGGGAATGCGTGCGTAGCCAAAATGCGCAGCCCTTCGACTGCGTACAGGGCATAGCCGAACCGTCGCTTTAACTTGGCGTCGAGGCGGCCGATCAGTTGAGCGTCCGCGCCGACGCCGGCTGCGACCGTGAAAAAGCGCGAACGTTCGATCCCGTCGCCATCGCGATAGAAGATTTGACCCACGGGTACACGCACTCGGGTAGCGGAAAACAACATGGTCACTGCCTCTGCCGGCGACAGAGGCAGGCCGAGGTCCGCTGCCAGCGCATTGGCCGTGCCTAGTGGAACCACACCCAGCGCGACTGCACTCCCAACAAGACTCTGCAAAACCTCATGAACGGTGCCATCTCCTCCGCAGGCGAGAACGGTGTCGCAACCGTTTCGAACCGATTCCTCCACTTGCGCAGCCGCGCTTCCGGGAGCCGTCGTCGCCACCGCTTCTGCATCGATGCCCGCGCGCCGAAGAATCGCGAGTACATTCTCGACCAGGCCCGCCCGGTGGTTGGAATGCTGGCCGGAAGCTGGATTATAGATAAGCACAACCCGTTGCATACCGTGGCTCGCCTCAGAGAGCGCACCTGCAGCAGCAATCGCGGACACCACTTTGGATGTCAAGAGCGCTCCACCCTATCTGATCTTCGCCACCCGCCCGGTCGTCGGAAACTTCTCAAACTGCAGTCCATCATGCCCTGGCACCACGCGATCCGCCGACCCAGCCAGCTCGATCATCCTTGTCTGGTTGGCGATATTCGCCGCATGATCGGCGTCCGAAAAGGTCGCACTGGCCAGATGCTCCGACAGGTTCAGATAGAGATACGCATTGTCCGAAGCCAGCACATACACCGGCTTCCCTTCCACCCTCAGATACTGCGAAGCGTAAGTATGCCGGGCGCCGGTGTAGGCGCGGATGCCGGGAAATAACTCGACATTGTCGCCGTCAACTAAGTGCAGCCGCCCTCTCGTGTTCAACTGCACCAGTTGCTTCACGTCCTCCGGATCGATGCCGCCGTGATCTCCGCCCGGCTGCCAGGCCTCGCCCGTATAGTAGCGGAACTCTTCCTTCTGAATCCAGACCTGGGCCTTGGGGAAAAGATCGATCCCGCCCATGTGGTCCCAGTGTGCATGGCTGATCACGATGTCGGTGACCTGATCCGGCGGCACGCCCGCGAGCTTGACGGCATGATCCGGCCGGAGGTAGTCCTTCACCGGAAACTCCTTGAGGAACGTCTCGCGATGAAAACCGCTGTCGAAAAGAATCGTATGTCCCCTGCCGCGAATCAGCCATACCACCAAGGCGATATCGACCTTCCGGTCTCCGATCTCCTTTGGCGCGCCGACAACCAGTTCCGAAACCGCTACCCCTGGCGACGTTCCGTAGCGTATTGCCTCAATCGAATATTCCGGCGTCTCGCTCATGCCGCGCAAGGCGGTAAGCAGGCACGCAACGGTTGCAGCGAACAGGAAGCGCTTCAGCATAGATGCCTCTTACTCTACATCCACGGGCCATCATTGGCGGCTTATTATCGGGCACATTATTATCGATGAACCAGTCAAGACCCTTCCTATGTCAAACGATCACCTTATGAATTCATTCATCTCAGGCAGCGCTACGGATCGAAACGCGCATCCAACGATCTTGGAGATCCCAAGATTGAAGAAGCTGGCAAGCGCAACCGATCCGCTCTGGTATAAAGACGCGATCATTTACGAGCTTCATGTCCGAGCCTTCGCCGACTCCAACAACGATGGAATCGGCGACTTTCCAGGCCTCCTCTCTCGCCTCGACTATCTCCAGGAACTCGGCGTAACCTGCATCTGGCTGCTGCCCTTCTTTCCCTCGCCTCTGCGGGACGATGGTTACGACATCGCCAACTACGTCGACGTAAACCCCTCTTACGGGACGCTCAGCGACTTCAAGGCATTTTTAGATGCAGCCCATCAGCGCAACATCCAGGTGATGATCGAGCTGGTCATCAACCACACCAGCGACCAGCATCCGTGGTTCAAAGCTGCCCGCCTTGCGCCGCCTGGCTCCCCCGAGCGCGAGATGTACGTCTGGTCCGACACCGACCAACTCTATAAGGACGCCCGCATCATCTTTACAGACACGGAAAAATCCAATTGGACATGGGACGAGACAGCGAAGGCCTACTATTGGCACCGTTTCTTTTCGCACCAGCCAGATCTGAACTTCGACAACCCGGTGGTGATCGAAGAGGTCCTCAAAGCCATGCGCTTCTGGCTGGACATGGGCGTGGATGCGCTACGCATGGACGCGATTCCCTACCTTGTCGAGCGCGACAGCACCGCCTGCGAAAACCTGCCTGAGACACACGGCGTGATCAAGGCAATCCGCGCCGCCATTGACGCCGACTATGCCAACCGCCTGGTCCTGGCCGAGGCCAATCAGTGGCCAGCCGATGTGCGGCCATATTTTGGCGACGGCGACGAATGCCACATGGCCTTCCACTTCCCCCTGATGCCGCGGATCTACATGGCGCTTCGGCAAGAAGATCGCCTTCCCATCACCGACATCATGGCCCAAACCCCGGCCATTCCTGACAATTGCCAGTGGGGGCTCTTTCTTCGCAATCACGACGAGCTCACGCTTGAGATGGTGACCGACGACGAACGCGATTACATGTATCTCGCCTACTCAGCCGACCCGCGCATGCGCGTCAACGTCGGCATCCGCCGCCGCCTCGCTCCGCTTGTCGATAACAACCGCCGCCGCATCGAACTCTTGAATTCCCTGCTGCTGAGCTTTCCCGGCACGCCGATCATGTACTACGGCGACGAAATCGGCATGGGAGACAACATCTACCTCGGCGACCGCAACGGCGTCCGCACTCCCATGCAATGGAGCTCCGACCGCAACGCCGGCTTTTCCAAGTGCGACCCTGCTCGCCTCTATTTCCCCGTAGTCATGGATCCGATCTACGGCTACCAGGTCATCAATGTGGAGGCTCAGCTAAGCGATCAGTCCAGTCTCTTGCACTGGACCCGCAACATGATCGCTCTACGCAAGCTGTTTCAGGTTTTCGGCCGCGGAACCCTCAAGTTTCTCAATCCGTCAAATCGAAAAATCCTCGCCTATCTTCGGGATCTGGACCGCGGAGACGGCTCTCACGAAACCGTTCTATGCGTCGCCAACCTGAGCCGCTTCGCGCAGCCCGTATCCTTGAACCTTGCCGATCACGCAGGCCTGGAACCGGTGGAAATGCTGGGCTACGTCCCATTCCCCACCATCACCGATGTTCCTTACGCATTGACGCTTGCCCCGTATTCGTTTCTATGGCTCGAACTTCAGCCGGCGAGCGTCAGGCAACTTGAGATCGAGGAGCCGCTGCCCGAGATGGAGCTTGCAGCGCTCGGGCAAGCTTCGGAGAGTCAGCCCGATATCCTTGACCTCTTCTCCGCCGGATGGGCCAGCCTGCTCACGCACAGCCGCCCTCTCCTCGAATCGGAGCTGCGCGACTGGTTGCCACGTAAACGCTGGTTCGGTGCGAAAACCCGCACCATTCAAACGCTTCACATAGTTGATTGGGTCGAGCTGCCAATCCGCTCAAATATTGCCGATTCGCGTGAACCCGCAGTCGCCCCAGTCTCCTCGGCTCTCCTCTTCCTTCAAATCAGCTACACCGACAACAGTTTGGATACATATCAGCTGCCGCTCGCGTACAGCACTGGACACCAGGCCGAGAATCTCTCCCTCGATCATCCAGAAAGCATCATCGCCAATCTCACATCGCCATCGGGCTCTGCAATCCTGCATGACGCGACCGTCGATCCGGATTTTCGAAGTGCTCTTCTGAGCCTCATCGAGCGCAACACAAGCCTCCCACTTACTCCCGCAGACCGCGGTACTCCGGAAATCTCCGCCGTGGACTCGGGTCAAGGAATCGATAGCAGCGAGTACGCAACCGGTTCAGTGCCCGGTTCAGCGGAGGGGCCAGCACTCTCACCGATGCCTGCCGCCGACTCTCCCACTCCGGCTCCGCTCGACGCTCAGCCCGGCGAGGCCGCTTCAGCCGCCAGATCGGACGGGCACACAAAGCCTTCTTCAGGATCGATTCGACCGCGGGAGTCGCTCGAAGCGGGTGATCTTGCGCTAGAAGAAAGGCACCTGAGCAAGACAATCCCAGCGCAGGGCCATCTCAGTGCCCAAAGCGCGTCTACATTTGTCGAGCGAAAGATCCCGACAGATCTGCCTTCACGCGTAGGCTCGGCGGAGCAATCCAACACCTCGATCCTTTACGGCAGCGCACTGATCCTGAAACTCTTCAGGCGCCTGCAGCCAGGCGAAAATCCCGACGTCGAAATCGGACGCTTCCTGACCGAGGTGGCGCATTTCAATCACATCGCGCCTTTCCTCGGGGAAATCAGCATCACGCCCGCCCGCGGAGACAAGACAACGGTGGCCATGTTGCAGCAACTTGTTGCCAACGAGGGCGATGGCTGGCAATGGTTCCTCGATCAGCTTGCGCTCTATTTCGCGGCGGCCATATCCCTGCCAACGCCGCCTGATTTGCCCATGCCAGGCCTCTTCAACGAACAGGTGCTGCCTTCCGAAGCTCGCGAATACGCCGGCCCATCCCTCGAAGCCGCAGCCCTGCTCGGGCAACGCACTGCCGAGATGCACCTGGCCCTGGCCGCACCCACCAGCGACCCCGCCTTCGCCGCCGAACCGCTCACCATCGCCGATCTCAACAGCGATGCACGTAGGATTGACGCCCAGATCACGTCAACCCTTGAAGCCCTGAAAATCAAGTTCTCCACCCTGAAGGACCTGACCGCCGACGATGCCGGCTTGCTGCTTTCGCAACGCCTCGATCTCTTCGCGCGAGCCCACGCCATCACCACGTCGCAGCCCTCAGGCCAGCGAATCCGCATCCACGGCGACTATCATCTCGGCCAGACTCTGCGCACTCCCCGCTCCAGCGAGAAGCAGGCCGCTGATTTCGTCCTCCTCGATTTTGAAGGCGAGCCCGCACGCCCGCTCTCTGAGCGGCGTCAGAAGCAATCGCCGCTCAAAGATGTCGCCGGGATGCTCCGTTCATTTTCCTATGCAGCTCACTCCGGCCAGAATCAATTTCTCTCAACCCACCAAAACGCGCCACAAATACCTGAGAATCTCGCCGCCTGGACGAGGCTCTGGCAAAACTCGGTCTCCAGCGAGTTCCTCCGCGCCTATCGCGAGACCATCGCCGTCAACCCGTCATTATTGCCCTCACCCGAACAGGCACAGCCGCTGCTCAACGCCTACATGCTCGAAAAAGCCCTCTATGAATTGCTGTACGAGCTCAACAACCGGCCAACATGGTTACGCATTCCCCTCAGCGGGATCTTAGCGTTATAACGGTTATTCGAGAAACGTTCTCCGAGAACAATGATGGCTACAGCAAATTCAATTTCCGATATCACGCCTCCTCCCGCTCCGGCTGGGGCAGAACTGCTCGTTCAGGTCGCGGCTATGCCCCCCGACCAGCTTGAGATCCTTCTCTCTCGATTGAGCGAGACCTTCGCCGCCGACCGCCTGTTGATCGCTGTTCCCGATGCTGCCGCCGAACTCCGCTCGACACTTCGCACCGTCACGATCCCGGCCGCCAAATCGACATGGACTCTCACCGCGGCCGATTTTGTAAATTCCGCTGAACTGGCGCGCAAACACGAGGCACGCGCAATCCTCATGCTCGGCCCCGAGTCCGCATCCCTAACCTCGACCTCGCTGCATGACCTCGCCGGCGCAGTCCTGACCACAACCGCGACGACCGACCTCGCGGTTCCGCTCTATCAACTCCCGCCGCACGCGGGCCTGGTCAATTCTGCGATTCTCTATCCCCTCACCCGCGCACTCTTTGCCCAACGTATGCGCTTTCCGCTGGCTATCGATCTCGGTCTCTCAGTACGCATGGCGGATCGCCTCGCAGCCGTCGGTCAGAGGTATTCCGCTGCCAGCCAGGGCGAAGCAATCGTCTGGCCGGTGAACGAAGCTGCCGTGGCCGGATATGTCATCCATGAGGTCGAAGTTGGCCCACGCTCTCTTCCGCAACCCATTGAATTCGACCTGAATGCCGTCCTGGCGCTGGTCACAGGCTCCCTCTTCGCGGATGTCGACAGCAAGGCTGCATTCTGGCAGCGGGCCAGGGCTCTCCCGCCTCCGCGGACTCCGGTTCCGCAGCCGCCGCTCACAGAAGCAGCGGCTGATATCGCGCCAATGCTGGATTCCTTCCGGCTCGCGTACACCAATCTCCGCGAGATCTGGTCGCTCGTCTTACCCCCAAACTCGCTGCTCGGACTGAAAAGGCTATCCGTCACCGACGCCGCAACATTCCGCATGCCGGATAATCTCTGGACGCGCATTGTCTACGACTTTCTACTGGCATATCGCCTGCGAACCATCAATCGCGGGCATCTTCTTGGCGCACTCACGCCGCTCTATCTCGCCTGGGTCGCCAGCCACATCAACATCACCGCCTCGGGCACGAATCCCGAGCGTCATATCGAAGCTGTCGCGGCGGCCTTCGAGGCTGACAAACCATATCTGGTCTCGCGTTGGCGATGGCCCGATCGCTTTAACCCGTGAGGTTCGCTTTAACCCTTGAGGCTCGCTTTAAGCCGTGAAGCATGCTTGAACCCGGACACCGGCCTACCCGGCAAACATCGTGGCAAGCAACGCAAGAGTTGATTGAAGGAGCAATTCCGATGCGATACATTTTCGCCAGCATTCTCCAGACAGACCCATATCAGAGTCCGCAGCCCCTGACGAACGACAATACATCGATCTGGCACCACATGTCCGATGCGCTTTTTCAGTCGCTCTATCGCGTGCTCGCATTGCTCATCGCTATCCTGCCGGGCATTCTCGCCTTCTTCGTGGCCCTGGCTTTGTTCACTGCTCTCGGCATGGCTCTCTCCGCTTTGCTGCGCCGTGCGCTCACCTGGGCCAAGTTCGATGATCGTCTGGCACACAATCAGATCGGCACCGAATGGACACCCGCCAGCTCGCCGACCGCTCTGGTCGCAAGAACCTCATTCTGGGGATGCGTCCTGCTCGGACTGATCATCGGCGTCTCCGCCTTCGACGCATCCTACGCCACCGGAGCAACCCTCCCCATCTCGCTTCTTCCCTATCTGACTCACGCCGTCGGAGCGATTCTGCTGCTCGTAGCCGGCAATCTCATCGCCCGCTTCCTCGCCCGAACGGTGCTCATCGGCGCCGTCAATGCCCAGCTGCAATACGCACGTTTCCTGGCCCTCGGAGTCAAGTGGCTGGTGCTGGTGGTCACCGCGGCCATGATCCTCGATCACCTGCAAATCGGCGGCAATGTAGTCGAGCTGGCATTCGGCATTCTCTTTGGCGGCATCGTCCTAACTCTCGCCCTTGCCGTCGGATTGGGTTCGCGCGAACTGGTCAGCCGTTCTCTGGAAAGCCACTCCGATCGCTCCGCTGAACGCGGCGCCGCTCAGCCCCCGGCAGGATCCACCGGTGACACGATTCGCCACTTCTAATGAGCCATTTCATTCGGTCTTCCGGCGCGGCCGACACAAACCGCCGGAAGGCGTTAACATACCCGCATCGACAGTGAATTAGAAATCCAGACCATTCCGGAGCTGTGCTGGGCAACTTTTTTTGGGAAGCCGCATCTGACATTAAGTTAAATCAGCACATCGCATGCCATAAGCCCAACAAAAACGAAATACGTTCGGGCCTTCGCCCGGCAGGTGGACTTGTTTGCCGGTGCGCGATAAGGAATCTGTCTATGGGAGATGGCCATGAGTGAGGTTTCTCAGGTAGGCGCAGACAGCGGCGCCACCCCCACGTATCCGATCGAAAACGGCCGCGTTTCGGGAGAGATCAAAGACCCATCCTCTCCCGCTCTGGGAATGATTCTCTCGGCCCTTCAAACCATGCGCGACGGCGACTTCTCTGTTCGCCTGCCCGTTGCCTGGACCGGCCTCGAAGGCAAAATCGCCGATACCTTCAACGACATCATCGCCGCCAACGAGCAGATGGCCCGTGAGTTGAACCGCGTTGGCTTGGCCGTCGGCAAAGAGGGAAAGACCCGCGAGCGTATCCGCTTCCAGCAGATCTGGGGAGCCTGGGGCGGAATGGAAGTCTCAGTCAATACGCTGGTCGAGGATCTGCTGCGGCCAACCACCGAAGTCACCCGCGCCATCGCCGCCGTCGCCCAGGGCAACCTGACCCAGACAGTGCGGCTCGACGTCGACGGCCGCCCGCTGGAAGGCGAGTTTCTGCGTTCAGCCACTATCGTCAACACCATGATTCAACAACTCGGTGTCTTCACAGCCGAGGTCACCCGCGTGGCCCGCGAAGTAGGCACCGACGGCAAGCTCGGCGGTCAGGCGCAGGTCCCCGGCGTCGCCGGCACCTGGAAAGACCTCACCGACTCCGTCAACTCCATGGCCAGCAACCTCACCGGCCAAGTCCGCAACATCGCCGAAGTCTCGACGGCCATCGCCAGCGGGGACTTGTCCAAGAAGATCACCGTCAATGTCAGCGGCGAAATTCTGCTCCTCAAAGACACCATCAACACCACCGTCGATCAGCTCAACGCCTTCGCCGGAGAAGTCACCCGTGTCGCCCGCGAAGTCGGAACTGAAGGCCGCCTCGGAGGCCAGGCCAACGTCCCCGGCGTCGCCGGTACCTGGAAAGATCTCACCGACTCGGTCAACTCCATGGCCGGCAACCTCACCGGCCAGGTCCGCAACATCGCCGAAGTCACCACAGCCGTCGCGCGCGGCGACCTCTCCCGCAAAATTACCGTCGATGTGAAAGGCGAAATCCTCGAGCTGAAAAACACCATCAACACCATGGTCGACCAGCTCAACGCCTTCGCCGGCGAAGTTACCCGCGTAGCCCGCGAAGTCGGCACCGACGGCAAGCTCGGCGGACAGGCGCAGGTCCCCGGCGTCGCTGGCACATGGAAGGATCTCACCGATAACGTCAACTTCATGGCCAGCAACCT
>Ga0070730_10005698_pt1 | contig 10716 bp, 8 predicted proteins | sample Coa_R1_3_FD_66447 | JGI IMG/M metagenome (GOLD analysis project Ga0070730, IMG submission 66447) | Surface soil microbial communities from Centralia Pennsylvania, which are recovering from an underground coalmine fire - Coalmine... | ecosystem: Environmental > Terrestrial > Soil > Unclassified ... | reverse complement strand
GCCTATTCGAGATTCGCGAGGCAAAGTAATCGGCGCATCAAAAATCGCGCGCGACATTAGCGATCGCAAGCGCATTGAGGACGCGCTTCGCGAAAGCCAGGCCCAGCTTACACTCGCGCTCGAGTCTTCCCGAACTGCCATCTTCGATTGGGACATCGTCGACCAGCGGGGGATGTGGAACGATCAAATGGCGGCGCTCTACGACTACAACCCGGACGCTGGCTACATCACTGCGGAGGAGTGGCGGAAATTATTTCATCCTCTGGACGTGGACCGCCTCATCCAGGAATACGAACGCCTCGCAAAAAGTGTCGACAAGTTTCAGTTTGAGTTCCGAACCATCCGCCCTGATGGTGAAATCCGCTGGATTCTTTCGCATGGGCGCATCGTCCGCGATGCTCATGGCAATGCCATCCGCCTGATCGGCACTCACACCGACATCACCGATCGCAAGCAACTGGAAGAGATGGCCAGGGTACGCGAGCTGAGCGGCAAACTGCTTCACGCCCAGGATGCGGAGCGCCGCCGCATTGCCCGCGAATTGCACGACAGCGCCGGCCAGATCGTCGCCGCCCTGCAGATGCAACTCATTCCCATGCAAAGCGACACAGAAAAATCACATCCCGAGATTGCCAGCGGCATTGGCCAAAGTCTCGAGTTGATTCAGCAACTCTCCCAGGAATTGCGCACCGTCTCCTACCTGCTTCACCCGCCCTTGCTCGATGAGCTGGGATTGCCCTCGGCTCTGCGCTGGTACGTCGAGGGTTTTTCCGAGCGCAGCAAGATCGACGTTCAGCTGGAACTCCCGTCCGACCTCGGCCGCCTCCCGGCAGACATGGAGACTACACTCTTCCGTATCGTGCAGGAATCTCTCACCAACATCCACCGCCATTCGGGCAGCAAACGCGCGCAGATTCAAATCCATCGTGCTGCCGACGAGGTTTGTGTGGAAGTTCGCGATTACGGGAAGGGCATGCCCGGTGGAAAGAACAATGGATCATCGCAACTGCGCTCGGGCGTCGGGATTCAGGGAATGCAAGAACGGGTGCGGCAACTCAACGGCCGCTTTGAAATTCAGTCCCGCGCGGACGGCACCACCGTCACTGCGCGCCTGCCGGTGAGTGTTCCTACCGTGGCGCTCGTCTAAACGCCGGCCACAGATCTAAATCAGAAGCTGCTGATGCGGGAAAAAGGGAAATGACAATTCAACCGGAACAAATTGGTGAGCGCGGCAGGATTCGAACCTGCGACCCATGCCTTAAAAGGGCATTGCTCTACCAACTGAGCTACGCGCCCACAATCTTTTAATGTAACACACGCCCAACAGCCGATGCCGCCTCACTGCTTGGCCAATTTCACTCCCGAAAATCGCTCGCACTCTTCGATCAACCTCTCCTGGCGCTCCGCATCGCGAGCTGCCGGATTCGGTTTCCGCAGACGCATGTGATAAAAGTACTCCCCCGTAACTTTCGCCGCCGCGTCATCGCTCACCGCCAGCCAGGCTTGCGTGCGGCATCCGGCATCCAGATCGTCCGGCGCACTCGGCCCGCCCATCTTTGTCGGCACCCACCCAGGTTCCAACGCATTCGAGAAAACATCTTTCCACCGTCGCGCGACCGCGAACGCCAGCAACACATCGTGCAGTTTCGTGTCGGAATAGGCCTGCTGTCCGCGCCACGGCCGCTCCTTCCACGCCAGATCCTTGAGGCTCGGATCACCACTCTGGTGCAATCCGGAACTCAAATAAATGAGCCGCTTCGGCCTCCGAATCAACGCCGTCAAAATGTATGGCGCCAGCGTGTTCACGGCAAACACGTGCGGCAACCCGTCTTCAGTCTCGATCGGGCGCACCTCCCTGTATCCAATGCCCGCGTTATGAATCACCGCATCGAACGCACCAAAAGCGTTCACCTGATCGGCCACGCCGCGCGTTTCGCGGATGCTGGTCAGATCGCCGGTGACCACGCCTTCCGAGCCCGGCACCCCAGCCATCGCTTCCCTTCCTCGCTGCTCGGTGCGCGCGTGTAGAACCACTTTGTGCCCCTGCTCGACCAGAAGCTGCGCCGCCATTTTTCCCAATCCGTCCGCGGACCCTGTGACGAAGACCCGTGCCATGATTAATCCTTCCTTCATAAAGGATAAAACGCAGAAAGAATAAATCGCAGGAGGCACATCGTATTTTTGTGCGCAACAAACGCGAAGAAGGCCGCCTTGGCAGGCAGCCTTGGTGAACACTCTTCCCTCTACTTGCGCGGTTTGAGCACTCCAAAAAATCCATTGGTGTCGCTCGGGCCGGCGGTAAAGAACAGATCGGTCGTCTTTCCGTTGAGCGCCGAACCTCCGCCAAACTCGATGCCCCACAGCCCGTTGATCGTAACGGGCTTGCCCAGTGAATTCATCAGCGTTCCAACGAACTTTCCGGTCGTCAGGTTAAATGCATTGATCGTGCCAGCCGACGTATTGTTCGAAACCAGCAGCGCGCCGCTGAATGTCCCATAGATGGCTGGCGCCACCGCCAATCCCCACGGTTGATTTAACACCTTGCTCTGCACCAGCCGCTTCACGAAATTGCCGCTTTCGTCGAAGATGTCGATCAATCCTCCCGCTCCGCCCGTCTGGCTGGCGTAGGTCACGTACACCTGCCCCGCGATGTCCTGAATCCCGAACGGCGCAAATCCCGCGGGGATCGCGTTGTCGGTGAACGATTTCACCAGATTGAAATTCGCGTCATAGATGTCCACTTTGTTATTCGCGTTATCGGCTGCGAATAAGAAGTTGCCCGAAGCATGGCTTGTGATCGCCAGTCCCGTGTACACCGAACCCGCCGACCGAACGGCGATCAGTGTGGAACTGGGAAAGAATGCCGACCACCCGCTGATCGTTCCATCCAGAGAAGCGAAGAGAAACAATGAGGTCCAGTTCTCAATCTTGAATTCCGAAGAGCCGTTGTAGACGATCCCGGTCGGCGATCCGGGACCTGTCCCCGACGAGGACGGCACGATCACTTGCAGGGTTTGCGGATTGCCGCTGCCGTCGTACAGCGTGGACCAGCCATCAGCGTCATCGCTAATCCAAAACGCTCCGCCCGGCGCGTAGGCCAGACCCCAGGCATTCTGCAATAGCGGATCGGTATGCGCTGCCTTTCCTGACAGGTTCGATACCAGGTAGGCACCTGCAAATGTTTGTGCCGCCGCCGCACCCGTTACCATGACTACGGTTAGGCAGCAAACGGCTAGCGTGAGAAAGCTTCGAACAGAACTCTGCATAGGGAGATTCTCCTTCAAATTTGATTTCGGGGGGAACTAGAACCGAGCAACTAATGAAACTGACAGCCCGCTGCGGGTTCGCATGTACTATCCGCAAAGCTTTCAGCCCCCGAATGCTAGGTCTCATACGGCTTCTCGCTTGTCAAAAGTTTGTCATCAATTTGTACATTCCAAGTTGGCGGCGTGGAAACCCCAGTTTCAGGGTCAGCATTCTACCTCGCTGCTTCACCTCGCTTACAAGAGGCAACTCTTCTCCGGGCATTTCCTCTCTATTGCTAGAATCATCCGACACCACTCGGGAGGAAATTCATGCGCACCGCCGTTCTGGTTGCCTCCGTTGCGTTCTGGCTGTTTATCAATGTTATTCCCCAGCCTGCCGGGGCCCTGCCGCGGACCGGGCAAAGTAGCGACATCTCCAATCTAGCCGACAGCAAGATCGTCGCCGGACTGAAGCAAGCCCTCCGTCTCAGCACTGCCAAAGCGGTCACTCTAACCGGAAGGCCCGACGGGTTTCTGAAAAACGACGCGATCAAGATCGCACTACCACCCAAACTTGAACCGCTTGGTCGCGGTCTCCGCATGTTGGGAATGGGTCAGAAAGTGGACGAGCTCGAAATTGGCATGAACCGTGCCGCCGAGCAGTCCACTCCGCTGGCCAAACAAATCTTCCTCGCGGCTCTTAAGAAGATGACCTTTGACGATGCGCGCCACATCCTCACGGGCGGGGACACAGCAGCGACCGATTATTTCAAGCGAACCAGCTCCGCCGACCTCACGACCGCGTTCTCTCCCCTGGTGCATCAATCCATGCAACACGTTGGTGTCGTCCAGCAGTACGATCGGCTGATCAAAGCCGCTCCCGGCGGCGGTGCTCTTGCCGGCGAATTCGATCTCGATAAGTACGTGGTCGGCAAAACTCTCGACGGGCTCTTTTACATGCTCGGAGAAGAAGAAAAAAAGATCCGTAAGGAGCCAGCCGCCCAAACCACAACCTTATTGAAGGAGGTCTTCGGCAGGCTTTAACGGGCCGGCTTTCGTCCTTGTTCCAAAATCCGAACAGAATTTTGATTTACCGGTTCAACTCATCAATCCTCATATAATTCCGCGCGACTACCCAGAGTCGCTCGGCTTTCGGCGTACCTCTCTTCCCTCTTCCGCTCAAGAGCCGACACGGCGGAGGTCCCCCCATGTTTTCAGCACGAGCATCTGTACGTTTCACGCCGTCTTCAATCGTTGCCTTGGCAGCGTTCTTGCTGTGCGGCTGTCCAAAACAAGAATGGCACTACACGCCGCCTCCAGCTCCCGCTCCCAGCAAGGATTTCGATGTCCACATCGAGGCGACTCAACTCGATCCCAACGGCGTTCCACGTAATCTAGATTGGCAGTCTCAGTTGCAAGGACACCTCCCCAGTCCCGACAACTGCAATGATGGCCAGCCCTACTCCTCCGCATGCACGCAAGACAAACCCTTCCAGGATCAGCCCAGCGGGATTCACGAAGCCTTCTGCTTTATTGGCAAAGCGGCCAGTGGCAGCCCGATCCAGCCCTTCTTTGGGCACGCTGACTGGATGGTGGCTCAATTCAATGGCAGCATCGGCTGGTACAATTTCGGCGACGATTGGGATTACGATCTCTTCCTCATCCCCGGCAGCGACCACCTGCCGCCCGCGCCTCCCGCGCCTTTCAACGAGCACGGCATCACCACCAATAACAATCACGTCAGCGGCGACCAGAGTCCGCAATACATCGAGATGGAGTTCGATTCCAATGAAACCGAGAGTGCCTTCACCAAGGGCTGGTGGAATGATTTCAGAATGAACGGGGAGGCGAATAACGTTGCGGAAATCGCTCAGCTCTTCCATCCCGGCCAGAAAACGCTGGCCTGCGGTTCGGTCGTTGGATTGTTCGGCCTCGACTGCGACCACGGCTGCCGCAGCGAACTCCATCCCATCTACGGACTCGCCATCCAGCGCACCGAAGATGCCAGCGATAACGAATGGTCGGTCATGGCCCGCAATTGGGGCACCGGAGGTTACTGCAGCCAGTACAATGACGAACTCGCCGAGTCCAACATCTCGCTGATCCTTCCTTACAACTCATCGCAACCGCCGACCAGCGTGGAAGTGAAAGAATTCGCCTCCGCCGCGAACATCTCAACTGCACAGATTGGATGTCCCACCATGTATTTCCAAAACGGTCAGACCGTCGTAAACCTGACTCTGCCTCCGCCCGAGCAACAGCCGGTCGCCGCGTTCACTCTGAAGATTCAGTGGCCCTCCGGTGCCGAACCCGTGGCCTGCACGCAGCTGCCACCGTCGGCAGCCGCGATCATGTCCCTTTCGCCGGAACAGGCGCCGAAACCCGGACCAATGCGCGGAGAAGACTACATGGGCGCTCTGGTGCGCGCCACCGCTCGGAGCCAGAATCCCAATGTCGAACATCCGTCTCTCGAAAAGGATATTTTGCCGGGCCTGCCGAAGTTTCAGACCCGCATGCAGGCACTCAAGAAGATGACGCTGGCTCCTCCAGTTCAGCCATGCGAACGCCTTCTGACCGTCAAATCCGGAATGCCCCAACCCGCTCCTCCACCGACAACCCACAAAATTCAGATTGACCCCAGCAAGCGGGTGCGCGACGACGCCATTCGCAACTACGTCTGCCACAATTACAAGGCACGAAACTTTGCGCTCCCGGCAGGGACCACCCAGCAGGACCTCGACCAAGCCTGCAAAGGAATCAAGTAGAAGAAGAACCCGGCAACCAGCGCTTACGAAAGGGGAATTCAAACCATGGATCTCAATCAGGCGATTCTCTATGGCCAAGCCGTGAATGCAGCTTATGGGATCGATCCGGGAGATACGAAGAACCGCGCGGGCACAAACATTCCCGTCGGTGCCGTGAACTACGAGGTCGTGACCTCGATCTTCGCAAACGACCTTGCTACCGACATGAACCCCGCGCGGGGCCAGGCGCGTGTCTCCATCGGGCTTATTCTGCAAGCAGCCGCGGCCGGGGATGTGATCATCGCCATCCGTGGAACCGAAGGGATTCAGGAGTGGATTCACGACGCCGAATTTCTGCTTGTACCATGTCCGTTCCTCGCCGGCGCTGGCCACACCGAGGACGGCTTCACCGAGATGTATTTGTCGATGACCACGGGCGTTCCCGCCGGATCTCCGGCCGTGGTGAAAGCGCTGCCGGCTTTGGCTTTTCCCAGGCCGGTCACTTCGCTCACTATTTGCGGACACAGTCTGGGCGGCGCGCTGGCCACGTTGCTTGCACTCGATGTCGCCGCCAATACAGCTTTCAAGAATCTAACGGTCTACACGTACGCCAGCCCTCGCACCGGAGGCCCGCAATTCGCCGCTACTTACAATCAGGTCGTCCCCAACACATCACGCATCGCTGGCCGCATCGATCTCGTGCCGAAATTGCCGCTCCCGCCTTTGTACGAGCACGTCAATACCTTGTACGACCTCAATTCCGTCCAACTGGGACTTCCTCCCCGGATCCTGGTCAGACCCGACCTCATCTGCCTGCACATTTTGACCAGCTATCTGTTCTTGTTATCGCGATTGGCTGGAGGAACGGTGCTGCCTTTGCTTCCGGCGTGCGTCCCATAACCGGCGCAGTGCTTCCCCCGGAGCATGAAACATTCGCACGCGGACCTTTGCCTTGCCTACAACCTTCCCGCCATGTCATGCATCTTTCCCAATTGAGTCTCGGCGCTTCTACATTTCCGCATTGCATTGAACTGACAACTGCACCGCTGCCGCTTCCAACGCTCGCCGGTGCATTCTTACAGGTAGCAGTGAGGCTGAATGGCAGGCGCATTTCCAGCAGGAATCCTGACCGTCCTACCCAGACGTTATGTAGCAAGACGTTTCTCGATCGCGGTTGCTAGTGCGATCCTCGCCGTCCTATTGCGCTGGGCCCTCGACCCGGTTCTCGGTCACGTGGCTTTCTATCCGACGGTGTACATCGCGGTGGCTTATTGTGCCATCGTCTGCGGGTTCGCGCCGGCGGCGTTGTCCGGATTGCTCGGATTTCTCGGAGTCTTTTACTTCTTCGTCGATCCCCGCCACTCCCTGCTCCCGTTTCGTCCGGCCGAAATTCATGGTGTCATCGGTTTCTTTCTGGTGACCGGCGTCCTTATCGCGCTCGGCGATGCTAACCGCAGGAAGCAGTTACGTCTCAACCGTACAATCCATGCCCTGACCACCGAGGCGGAGGAGCGCCGGCACGCTGAACAGGAATTGCGCAAGGCGCACGACGAGTTGGAACAGCGCGTTGCTGACCGTACCTCAGAGTTGTCGCAAGCGCTATCCCGGATTACGTCAGAAATCTCGGTACGCGAACAGGCAGAGACGCAACTTCGCCACCTGTCACTGCGCCTGATGACCCTGCAGGATGAAGAACACCGCCGCATCGCGCGCGAACTGCACGATAGCGTCGGCCAGACTCTGGCTGCGATCAAGATGTCTATCGCCCTCATTCGCCAAAGCGTTTCAGCTTCCGCGGAACCTTTGATCGATGATCTGAACGCGCTGGCCGACGAGGCTCTGCAAGAAGTCCGTACGACCTCATACTTGCTGCACCCGCCGTTGCTCGATGAGGCCGGCTTCGCCTCCGCGGCTAGCTGGTTTGTCGAAGGCTTCGCTCGCCGCAGCGGCATTGAAGTGCAGTGCGATATTCCAGAGAGGATAGAGCGCCCCTCCCGCGCCTGCGAACTGGTTCTGTTCCGCGTGTTGCAGGAGGCACTGACCAATGTTCACCGCCATTCCGAAGCCTCGGCGGCGAGCGTTCGCCTCAGGCGCGTTGCCGACCATTTTTGTCTCGAAGTATCGGACAACGGCAAAGGAATTCCGAACGCCCGGCTGTCGCAATTTAACTCATCCACTAGCAAATCAGGAGTCGGCCTCACAGGTATGCGCGAACGTGTCCGCGAGTTGGGCGGGCAACTGGAGATTAAACCGGCGAATCCAGGAACCATGATCGTGGTTACGTTGCCAGTCTCCGGCGCTTCTCGTGAAGTGGGCACGGGGGCCGTGGCGCTCGCACAGCAGAATGCCGTACGCTAATTGGATTTCGAGAGACTGTGTGGCGACAGCCGCCCCTGCGGTCCTCGGAGTACAACCTCGATTACTCGTCCTGCTCAGTCTAGAATAGACCTGACCGCCCCCACGAGCGGCTATCTTGTCCAAGGAGTTTTGGGCATGAGCGGCGTCAGATTCGTTGGATTCATCCTCGCGTTTACCCTCCCGCTGTGTGCACAACAACAAAAACTCAACGAGCGTGAACTCGGAGCCTACAAAGGCGACGACGAGGGAGTGCGTTCGGCGATGAACTACTGCGACGCGGTTGACGACGCCGTGCAGGGCCAGCAGCCTCGCATACTCGCAGGATTAAAGCACCCGGCAACAAAGTCGCCGGGCGACTGGAAGGAATTTGCCAGCAGAGACGAGTGGGATGCAGCCGGCAAACCGGGTCCGCTGGCCTTTGTGTGGAATAGAGACGGCGCGATTGTTCGAGTAACGATTGTGTGGGGTCCGCCTCGGGTTGGGACTCCAGCTGCAACCCGTCGACGGGTCACCTACTGCTACGGCACCGATACCAAACTGATGCGGATTCGCGCCGTGTGGTCCACTCCAACGCACTGCGAGTTTCTTTTCCCGTGCCGGCTCATCGGCGATAATGAGTTCGTTCTCGGCGGTCGGTGGCCCGCAGTCACCGATTGGGTATTCACGCCGGATGGGGCAATCCAAAAGCTGCGGAATGGCAAAGCAGAGCAGAACTATTTCGATCCCAGCTACTCGCTAAGCGCCGATGATCTACATCTCAAGACGAGCGCCGATTTGCCTTTCAATCACCTAAACCTAAAGTAAGACCAGAATACTACTCTCGCAGCTAAGCGTTACAGCCAAAGCGAGCTCCGCACTTGATCAGTGCTATCGCGATATTTCGCCAAGACTGTACACTCAGTAGGGACTCCCCCACTGTGCTGAAACTGAGCTAAGGAGTAACTTCGAATACTGTGCCGGCGCTGTTCGATCCACCTCCTTCGGTCGTGCCGTAGAGGTTGCCAGCCTTGTCCCGAATCAGAGTGCTGTAGCACCACGCATTCAAACCGCCGACGTCACTCAAGGCTCCGAGGATCTTCTCGGTATAGTTACCCGTGCCGACGGGCGCCACTAGCTCATAGACGAATCCTGAATTGGGGCCCCCTAAGAGCGTAGTACCGTAGATGTTACCGGCTGGGTCGAACACAATGCCGGCCCATGGCTGGGCGCCGCCGCTGCTGCCTCCAGGAAAGGAATAAAGAATCTCCTCTTTCGGTTCGCCGTTTGCTTGGGGAACCAGCCTATAGACCGTTCCTTGGTTCTCTGAACCGCCTAACGACGTTACGCCGTACAGACTTCCTCCATGGAGCACGATAGCTCCTACTGGAGAACTTCCATCTTGAGCGCCCGTAAATGTATGGAGCACTCTGGGGGACCAACCCCCGTTTCCGTTCGGCGACAGCTCGAATACTGTCGTGGACGAGGTACTAAAGATGTGTCCTAATTGGTCAATAGCCAAGCCACCGTAGCCAGCATCAAGGTTATAGATCACCCGCTCCGTCCAGCCACTAGCGGAGGGGCTAACCTCAAAGATGGTTCCGTTTCCGCCCGTCCCGCCGTCCATGGTCTTGCCATAGAGATTCCCTGCCTGGTCCATCACCAAACCGTTTACGGGGTGTGCGCCATCCGTTCCACCTAGAAAACGGTACAGCACGTTCTCAGTCCATACTCCAGCCAGGCGGCTCAACTGGAAGACCAACCCATAACCCTCTCCTTCGTTTCCAGTTCCTCCCCACGACAAGGTCCCATAAAGGTTCCCGGACTTATCGAGTATCACATTCGAGAACCATGGGTTATCGCCAGCGGCACCACCGGTGAATTTGTAGATAACGGTTTCGTCCCAACCTCCCGAAGCATTTCGCGAGAGCTTAAAGACAGTTCCATAGTCGACGATGCCGCCCTCATAGGTCGTGCCGTAGAATCCTCCGGCACCGTCGGGAGTGAGGCTGGATTGAGGAGATGAGCCATCCGGGCTAGCGGCGCAGTTGTTGTCTGGCGGTGGGCAGAAGCTAAAGAGTGCGGTCACAGTCTGTGCCTGCATAGAGACGGCGGTCATTAGCAGAGCCGTTAAAAGCAACGCAGGCCTACTCCCCTGCCTAGCATGTGCTAATCGCTTCGGCTTGTCGAGTCCCCGACCAGCGCAGGAAACATTAAAACTAGATTTCACGTTGCCTCCCTCGTTTTGCCAGATTCACGATCCGCTCGGGATACGCGCTCAACCGCATATTGTATGCCACGCAGATTCGACAGCGCAGAAGGCGAAAGGTCGTTAACTGACGAAATGAGGCGTGGGTGTTGAAAAAGTCACGTCGATTAGCAGGATGAGATTC
>Ga0070730_10005696_pt1 | contig 10717 bp, 11 predicted proteins | sample Coa_R1_3_FD_66447 | JGI IMG/M metagenome (GOLD analysis project Ga0070730, IMG submission 66447) | Surface soil microbial communities from Centralia Pennsylvania, which are recovering from an underground coalmine fire - Coalmine... | ecosystem: Environmental > Terrestrial > Soil > Unclassified ... | reverse complement strand
TGGCCCGAGGTAAAGCCGCCATCTAAAGCCCGAAGACCTTTTCGGCGTTCGTTTGGAAGAATGCCTTCTTATCCGCCGCGCTCATCGCCATGGAGTCCTGGGCGGCCACTTCCTCCGGCTGGTACTGGTATGGATAATCCATGGCATAAAGGATGCGGTCCGCTCCCAAAGTCGATCTGCAGAATTGGATCGCGGGTTCCCATGCGACTCCCGAGAAGGTGACGTAGATATTGCGCTTGAAGTAACCGGAGATGGGCAGCTGCAACGGCTTCAAGAACTCATAACGGCCTGAGCGGATGCCTGCGGCGTGCATGTAGTCGAGGCGATAGGCCCAATACGGCAATGCTTCACCGCCGTGGCCCACGATGAATTTCAAATTCGGAAACCGATCGAAGACGCCCATCACGATGAGGCGCAGCAGGTGTAATCCTGTGTCCACGCCAAAGCCGTACACCGCGCCGTCGAGCCCGCGCTCGAGCAAAGGACCGATCAGCCCCTTGGATGGCCCCTGCGGATGCAGGTAGATCGGTGTACCCACGGCTTCGGCGGCTTCGAAGATCGGCCAGTATTTCGGGTCGTCGGTGTACTCTCCGCCCACGTGTCCGTTATGGATGACGGCCTTGAATCCCAGCGCATGGCCGCGTTCGATCTCCTTGGCCGACCAGGCGGGATCCTGGGGGGCGATCGCGGTCATGCCGATGAATCGCTGCGGATGGCGGCGGCAGGCCGCGCCAAGCTGATCGTTTGCATCACTGGCGAGTGCCTTGGCCTCCGCGGCCGCGAACACATGCGCTCCAGGCGCGGTGAGGGCGACGATGGCCTTGTCGATGCCGGAGGCATCCATGTCCCCCAAGCGCCGGGCATCCATGTCCAGCAGGCGCTCAATGACGGTAGTCGCGCGCGGCGACGGCGAACCCGAGTAGAACCCCCACAAACTCATGAATCCGGGGTCGTCGAAGCCCTCCGCGATGAGGCGCTTGTAGGCCGCGAGTACTTCCTCGGTGATGAACGCTTCTTCGGAGGCTATCCGCAAGTAACCTTGGCCGCCGCCCGTTTTCAATTCAGTCATCGATGGTCCTTTGCTTCAGTCGGCAGCGCCTGCAACGCGTCTTGATGTCGCCGCGTGGTTGCTCAAGCCCTAAGCTTGATGGATGGCCTTCAGAACGAGACAGGCTTCCAGGCCCTCGGGTCCGTCTTCCGAGCCGTGACCGGAGTCCTTCACGCCGCCGAACGGCGAATCGGCGCCCGCGATCATGGTGGTGTTGATGCCGATCATGCCGCTTTCGATGGCATCGCCGAGCAGCAACGCGCGCCGTCCGTTTTCGGTAAAGCAATAGGCGGCCAGGCCGTAAGGAAGCCGGTTGGCCTGCTCGATGGCATCATCGAAGGTCTTGAATGCGCGCATGAGGGCGATGGGCCCGAAGGGCTCCTCGTTCATCACGCGCGCTGCCAGCGGTACGTCGGTCAGCACCGTAGGGCGAAAGAAGAAGCCGGCTTCGTGCGAGCCGCCGCCGCGCTCTCCGCCCGTTGCGACCCGCGCACCCGCCTTTACCGCGTCGCTTACATAGCCCTCGATGGCCTGGGGCCGCCGGGGGTTCGCCATCGGTCCCATGTGGCTGGCGGCGTCCAGACCATTTCCCACCTTAAGCTTGCTGGCGCGCGCCGCGAACTCCTGCGCGAAGCGCTCGTACACGCCTTCCTGCACGTAGAAGCGGGTGGGAGAGATGCACACTTGCCCCGAATTGCGGAATTTGTGGGGCACCAAGAGATCGAGCGCCTTCCCCAAGTCGGCATCGTCGAAAATGAGCACGGGGCCGTGACCGCCCAGCTCCATCGTCGTGCGCTTCGCACCGTCGGCCGCGAGCCTCATCAGGTGCTTGCCCACCGCGACCGAGCCGGTGAAGCTCACTTTGCGGATGATGGGGGAGGCCAGCAAATGCCTCGACACCAGGTCGGGGACGCCGAAAACGCAGCTCGCCACTTCCTTCGGCAACCCGGCGTCGAGGAGGCAGTTGAGCACTGCCAAGGCGGAGCCGGGGGCCTCTTCGGGCGGCTTGATGATGATCGAACAGCCGGCGCCGATCGCTGCGCCGAGTTTCCTTGCCGGGTTGCCGATGGGGAAATTCCAGGGACAGAATGCGGCGACCGGGCCGACCGGTTCCCTCATCACACGCGACAGGGTGCCGGCCGGACGCACCAGCACGCGGCCATAAATGCGCTGCACCTCGCCTGCATAGAAGTCGAACAAGCCGGCGGCCATCTGCACTTCGGCCTTGGCCTCGGGGAACGTCTTCCCCTCTTCCATGGTGGCGATGCGCGCGATCCCGTCGCTTCGCTCGCGGAGCAACCGGGCCGCTCCGGCCAATACGTTGCCTCGTTCGGCAGCGCTCCGCGCGCGCCACAGCCGATAGCCGCGCCGGGCGGTTTCCAGGGCGTGGTCCAGATCCTGAGGGGTGGCCAGCGGCAGTTCGCCGATGGTCTCGCCGGTGGCGGGATTCACGACGCGATGCACCGCGCGGCCGGCCGCGCCGATGCGTTCGCCGTCGATGAACAGCTTCAAGTCGATGTCATACCCGGTCGCCATCTGGTCAGGCAGTTCCGGCTTTCCCGCGGCGGAATTCCCGCGGGGTGACGTTGAACTTGGCGCGGAACACGCGCCCGAAATGGGTGGGACTGTTGAATCCGTAGTCGAACGCGATGGCGGTGACGGTGCGGCCGCGCTGGACGCCGGATTGCAAGGCCTTCGAGCAGGCCTCGAGCCGGCGGCGCAAGATATAGCGAGCCACCGTCTCGTCTTGGTCCGAGAACAGATGATGCAAGTAGCGGGCGGTCATCTTGCAGGCCTCCGCAATGCGGGTCGGCGTCAGGTTCGGGTCATTGAGATGGGCTTCGATGTAATTGATGATGCGGATGCGATGCGCGGTTCCCAGGGAGGATCCGTCGCCGAGCGCCTGCGGCACGTCGGCGTAGGCGGCGCCGATGAGGTCTAAAATGGCGACCGCAACACGGGCGCTGCTGTCCTCGTCGAGGGAGCTGTGGTACTCGCTCCAGTACTTGCGCAGCACCTGGGATAACAGCCCGCTGGCCCCGCGGCTGCCGGGCATGTGAATGGCGGCGAGCGACTCGGGGCACCCCACCTGGCGGCGCAGCGCCGCGTTCGGAATGCCGAGAACCAACATGCGGTTCGCGCCGTTGAAGATCATTTCATAGCGCCGGGTGCTGTCGCACAGCGTGAAATCGCCGATGCGAAGCAACGATTCGCGGCCATCCTGGCGGCTGATGCTCTCGCCTTCGAGCTGCAGATGAAGGAAGAACATCGCATCCTTGGTACGGGCCACGTGGGAGCGCGAATGGCGCACGATCTGTGCGTCGGAATACACCTCCGAGAGCGTCAAGTCGCCAATCGCCCCGCGAACGATGGATCCATTGAAAATCCGGATGTCTTGCGGTTCGGAGACCAACGGTGAGAAGGTCTCGCTGGCACGATCATTCCAGAAGGCAAGCTTGCGGCGAGGGTCGAGCCCCGCCGTCGAAAACGACTCGATGTGCGCCATGTCCAACTCCCGATCCGCCAATCGACTTATTCTTGATTAAGAATGGAATTCTTTAGTGTGTTCGAGCCTACGCTCCTCACGCCGTTAGTTATACGAGACAATCAATTCTCCAAACCAATTCTTTTGGCTTATAGGTGCTATATGCGGATCCTTTGGTTGCTCGCCCCGCCCGCACGCATGCCTCGTCTCCGGGAGCTTTGTTGTTTACCGGCTACGAGATTATGCCCGCCGTCTGCGGATCGCAGCTCCCTCTGCGTCGAGTTTTCATTGCCGCATCACCGCTATATTCGGCACGGGAAGGAAAATTCACGCGAAGCGAGAGGGAGCCGTGAAATTGACGCCACTCAGCGGTTACATGGGCTATGCCCTGCGCCGGGCGCAGGTCGTCATCTTTGCCGATTTCAACCATACTTTGCGCGGAATCAACCTCCGTCCGGGTCAATTTGCGGTGCTCATGCTGATCGATCAGAATCCCGGGGCGAGCCAGTCGAGCGTATCGGCGGCTCTCGGCATCCAGAAGGCGAATTTCGTGGCGACGATCGCCGATCTGGAGGCGCGCGGGCTCGTCAGACGGCGCAAGTCGGACCTCGACGGGCGCACCTATTCGCTCGGGCTGACTTCCCGGGGACGCGCCCTTTTGCAGCATGCCGCCGAGCTGCAATCGCTTCAGGAACAGCGCGTCATCGCGCATATCGGCTTCGAAGGGCGAAACCAGCTGCTGGCGCTGCTCGAACGTCTGGCCGAGCTGCCATGCGAGCCGGTGAAGTAGACTACCGGGGACTTGACCCGCACGAGAGTGAAGACCAACCATGACGGACCCGCGCGAAATCCTCGACAAAAGAAACATGAGCGTCATTCAAATCGCAGCCGTGGCGGTCACGATCTGTCTCAACGCCCTGGACGGTTTCGACGTGCTCGCGATCAGCTTCGCATCGCCCGGGATAGCGCGCGAATGGGGCATCGATCGCGCGGCGTTGGGATTCGTACTCTCGATGGAATTGATCGGCATGGGCGTGGGTTCCGTGCTGCTGGGCGGAGTTGCGGACAAGGTTGGGCGCAGGCGCACCCTGCTCGGCTGTCTCGTCGTCATGACCTTGGGGATGATCATGGCGACACGCGCCAAGGGGGTGTACGACCTTTCCATCTACAGAGTGTTCACCGGGATCGGCATCGGCGGAATGCTGGCGGCGATCAACGCCGTTGCCGCAGAGTTCTCGAACAACCGCCGGCGCAGCTTGAACGTGTCCTTGATGGCGATCGGCTATCCGATCGGTGCGGTCGTCGGCGGATCCATTGCCGCGTTGCTCCTGAAACGCGGCGATTGGAGGGTGGTATTCGAGTTCGGCGCGGCGGCTACCGCTGTATTCATTCCGGTGGTGTGGTGGCTGGTGCCTGAGTCGGTTGCTTGGCTGTGCCAGCGGCAACCGGCCGATTCATTGAGGAACGTCAATCGCAGCCTGGTCCGCATGGGCATATTGCCGGTCGATTCCCTGCCGGCGGTGTCCGAACAATTGCGAAAACGCTCGGTTGCCGATGTCTTCAGTCCCAACCTGGTGCGGGTGACGGTTCTTGCCACGCTTGCTTACTTCATGCACATCACGACGTTCTATTTCATGCTGAAGTGGGTGCCGAAGATCGTCGTCGACATGGGGTTCACGCCGTCTTCGGCGGCCGGCGTATTGGTATGGGCCAATGTGGGCGGCGCCTCGGGCGGTGCGGTGCTCGGCCTCCTGTCGATGCGCTATGGCCTCAAACGTCTGACGACCACGGTGCTGGTGCTGTCCACCGTCATGGTCATCGTCTTCGGACGGGGCCAGGCGAACCTCGCGCAGTTGTCGCTGGTGTGCGCCATGACCGGCTTCTGTACAAATGCCGGAGTGGTCGGCCTCTACGGCATACTGGCGCAGGCGTTCCCGACTCATGTCCGGGCCACCGGCACCGGTTTCGCGGTGGGGATGGGGCGTGCGGGGGCGATGCTGGCGCCCATCATCGCCGGGTACCTGTTCCGTGGCGGCTACACTGTGCAGTTCGTGGCCACCGCGATGAGCGCGGGGTCGTTGATCGGGGCGGTCGCGGTGTGGCTGCTGCCGCTCAAGCCGGCGCGGATCGATGCGATCGATGGAGAGCCTGCGATCGTGACATGAAGCGCCAATCGCGCGGACGCCGACAAGAGCGCGCAACTTAGCGCCCGAGGGACAGGATGAAGACCGATCAGTTGATAGCCATCGACGTGCACACGCATGCTGAAGTGTCGTGCCGCCAACCCACCGATGAAGTGTGGCAAGCCTTCGAGGATGCGGCCTCCAAATACTTCAAAGCGGGCAAGCGCCCCAGCATTGCCGAGACCGTGGCCTACTACCGGGAGCGCAAGCTCGGACTCGTCATGTTCACGGTCGATTCCGAGCACGAGCTGGGATCGAAGCGCATACCGAACGAAGAAGTCGTCGATGCGGCGCGCGAGAACAGCGACATGATGGTGGCCTTCGCCAGCATCGATCCGCACAAGGGCAGGATGGGCGTGCGCGAAGCCCGCCGGCTGCTCAACGAAGGCGGCGTCAAGGGCTTCAAGTTCCATCCCACCGTGCAAGGATTCTTTCCCAACGACCGGATGGCCTATGGATTGTACGAGGTGATTGCGGAGCACAAGCTGCCGGCCATCTTTCACAGCGGGCATTCTGGAATCGGCACGGGCATGCCGGGCGGCGGCGGTCTGCGGCTCAAATACTCCAATCCCATCCACGTTGATGACGTCGCGGCCGATTTCCCGGACATGAAAATCATCATCGCGCATCCATCCTGGCCGTGGCAGGACGAGGCCCTATCGGTGTGCCTGCACAAGCCCAACGTGTACATCGATCTCTCGGGCTGGTCGCCCAAGTATTTCCCTCCCCAGCTGGTCCAGTACGCGAACACCCAACTCAAGCGCAAGATGCTGTTCGGGTCGGATTTTCCGCTGATTGCACCGGACCGGTGGATCAAGGATTTCAAGGAGGCCGGGTTCAAACCCGAGGTGCACGCGCTGATTCTCAAGGAGAATGCGATAGCGGCGCTCGGACTCGAGTAGGGTAAGACCGCTACGATGTGAAGGAGATCCGCGGCGTGCGGGGCTCCAAGTCGGGCGGTATACAATCGAGGCTCCCAGGGAGTTGAAAAGATGCTTCGAGTATCCGCAAGACGATGGTTCCGATTCCCGGCGCTGCTGTGCGTGGTGCTCGGGCCGGTATTGTGCGGGCCGCTCGCCGACGCCCGCGCCGAACTCAAACACCGGCGGTCCGACGAGTCCGCGGAAGTCGCCTACCTCATCCGTCGAGGAACCGCCGACAGCCTGGCGACCGCTTCGCTGCTGGCCCATCTGACGCAAGTATCCGACGATGAGCGCGCGCGAGGAGTGCCCGAGCCTCCCGATCCATCGCGGCTCATCGCGCGGGCCATCTCGTTGGCGCCCGAGCGGCCGGAATTGGTTTGGCTGCAGCTACGCGATTGCGAGTCGCGGCGGTGCCCGGATGAGGCGCGGTTTGCCGCGCGCTTGCGGGAAATCGACGCCGAGAACGGCTTGGCATGGCTCGGCGACCTCAATGCGGCGCTAAGCAGATCCCCGGAGGACGCCACTCGCGTGATCGAGCGGATCGGCGGCGCACCGAGTCCGAGGGTGTACTGGAACCAGCTCACGGTCGCGATGTTCGACGCGTTGACCCATCATGACCCGAAGGACCCGCCGACGGCCATCACGCAGCACGCGGATGACCGGCTCACGCATGTGGTCGGGGTGCTGGCAGCCTTGGACATTCCCGCCTTCAGGCCGCTCGCGTATGCCTGCCGTCCGGACGAGTTCTCGGCGGCCGGCCGGCGCGAGGCGTGCGAGAGCGCCATGGCGCGCTTGGAGGTCTCGGACGCCGTCATCACTCAGCTCGTGCGCCTCAGCGTGATGGAAGCCTGGTGGCCGGCGACGACGCCAGAGGGCGCCGCGCTGCGGCGGGAGCGATTGCAGCGGCGCTATCTGACCGTGGCATCCAACAGGGTTCGAGAAGCGCGTGCCGACAGCGACGCCCTCGAGCGCATCGACGCGATGCGTCACCTGAAGACGGAAGAGGATGTCGAGCGCGCCATGCTGACGAGCTTTCACGAACCGCTCGAGCGCCCCGCGGACTGGCGCAGCCCCACACCCCAGGACTAAGTCGGCAGGAAGCCGACTTGAACGCCGCGAACGCGGCGGCCCCGAAGGGGCGAGGCGCAACGCGCCGAGTACTTGAACGCCGCGAACGCGGGTGAGACGCACTGCGTCGAACGGGTGGCCATGGAAGGCCACCCTGGGCTTGCGCGCAGCAGGACAGCGTAGCGCAATGCCTGGAAGGCGAGGCGCAGGATGCGCCGAGTACTAAGTCGGCAGGAGCCGACTCGAGAAAGGAAGATATCGATGCAAGATGACAAGTTGCGGGATGCCGAGTACCGGCTGGTCGAGGGGTCCGAACCCCATCACTATGAAATGGCAGGGGTTCTGTTCCGGGAGTACGCGGGCCAGCTCGGGGTGGACCTGTGCTTTCAGAATTTCGACTCCGAATTGAATCAACTTCCTGTCATGTATGGAAAGCCCGGCGGCTGCCTGCTCTTGGTCATGCGGGGCGCCCGGCCGGTGGGCTGCGGTGCTTTGAGAAAGCTTTCCGCCCGGGTGTGCGAAATGAAGCGGCTCTATATTCGCAACGAGGCGCGTCGGCTAAACCTCGGCCGCCGCGTCGCGGAGCGTTTGGTGGAGAGAGCCGCCGCCTTGGGATATGAGGCCATCCGTCTGGACACGCTGGATCACATGGCGGCCGCACGCAACTTGTATCGGTCTCTGGGGTTTCGCGAGATCGCTGCGTACTATGACAACCCCTTGGCCAATTCGGTTTATATGGAGCTTCCTCTCGCACCTGCCGCACCTGCCGCACCCGGAAGCTGACCAAATCGGTTGGTTCGCTACCGTACCGGCCGACGCCGATGCGCAAGCGGCGGGCCACACGCTTGCGGAAGGTAATGCGGTCGTGGCTCGCCCGGCGGCGCGATCGCCGTCGGATCAGGTCTCGCAATATTTGCCCGCGATCGCACACCGCATTCTCGCAAACGGCGGCCATCAGGCTCATGCTCCGCACCTCTGGATGGAGGAGGCATCATGCATTTTCGAAACGACTTCTCGTTTGTCGCGCATGCTCCGATCGATGTTGCCGGACCGCTGTTCGGTGCGGATATGGAACGCGCTTGGGCGCCGGATTGGAACCCGGCTTTCGTATGGCCGCAGAAAGCCGTGGACCAACCCGGCATGGTCTTCACGATCGCCCACGGCGACAAGGCCGCGGTCTGGGTGAATACGGCATTCGATCTGGCGGCTGGCCGCGTTCAATATGTGTACGTGCTGCCCGACGTCGTTGCCACCATCGTCAACCTGCGGCTAGAGCCGGCCGGAAGTACCACGCGCGTTGCGGTCACCTACGAGCGCACGGCGCTTCGTGAAGCGGCGCGCGATATCGTTCGCCATATGGCCGAGCGCGATGCCATGGCCGGGCCGGAGTGGGAGCACCAGATCAACACATATCTCGCGGCCCGTCGTTGACGGTACATCAATCGCCATAGGGAGCGCACGGAACCGGACATCTGCACGCTCGCGGCGAGGTGTCCCTCATGCGTGAGGGGGAACGAGTCTTTGCCGTCCGCGATCGCGCCGGCACCCCGCGCAAGGCAGGCGGCTGCGGCATGCGCATCTACGCCTTGAGCACCTCCGCGGCGATTTCATACGAGCGAAGCCGCGCGGCATGATCGAAGATCATCGACGCCAGCATGAGTTCATCGGGTTGCGTCCGGTCGATGAAAGAAGCCAAGCCCCGGCGGACGGTGTCGGGTGAACCGATGGCGGAGGCGGCGAGGACGTCGGCGAGCATGGCCTTGGCCGCCGGCGCAAGCTGCATGTCGTATCCCTCCAAAGGCGGCGGGAGCTGCGAGGGGCGCCCGCTGCGCAAATTGACGAACGCTTGCTGCATGGAAGTGGCGAGGAGCCGCGCTTCGGCGTCCGAGTCGGCCGCGAAAATGTTGAATCCCAGCATCACGTAGGGACGCGCGAGCTGCTGCGAGGGCCGAAAGCGGCCGCGGTAGGTTTCAATTGCCTGCATCATCATGGCCGGGGCGAAATGCGATGCGAACGCGAACGGCAAACCCAGCGCCGCGGCGACTTGGGCACCGAACAGGCTCGATCCCAGTATCCACAGCGGGACTTGAAGGCCGGCGCCGGGGACGGCGATGACCCCCTGGCCGGGCGCTGCCGGAGCAAAGTACTGCATCAACTCGATCACATCTTGCGGAAATTGTTCCGGATCGGTGGCGAGATTGCGGCGCAGCGCCCGTGCGGTCGTTTGATCCGAACCGGGGGCTCTTCCCAAGCCGAGATCGATACGTCCCGGGAATAAAGATTCCAGAGTCCCGAATTGCTCCGCGATGACGAGAGGCGAATGGTTGGGCAGCATGATGCCGCCGGATCCGACGCGGATGGTCGAGGTGCCCGAAGCGACATGGCCGATGACGACCGAGGTGGCGGCGCTGGCGATGCCCGGCATGCTGTGATGCTCGGCCAGCCAATACCGGCGAAAGCCCCAGCGCTCGGCGTGCTGCGCGAGGTCCAGGGAATTCTGCAATGACCGGCCCGCGCTGCCGCCCAGCGTGATCGGGGAGAGATCGAGCACTGAAAAAGGAATTTGGCGGCTGCTGCCCATAGTCCCATCATTGAGAGAAGAGGAGCAAAATCAAGCGCCGCCGCGTCGGCGTTACAATTGCAGCCGGACACCAAAAGCCGGGCTCGAGGCCCGGCTTCCGGTTCTCTCTCGATCCAGGTGTTATTTCAGGTCAAGCTGCTGCCCGGTCCACGACCCGAGAACCCGGCGGATCTTGCCGCGATCAACAGCGCCCTTGTTGGCGGCCTCCAACGAGCCTTCCACCTGCGTCGCTATCGCGTCCCCCTTGGCGGTCGCACCGTCCAACGCCGCCCAGTTCTTGTAGTACACCACCAGGTAAATATCCGGATCATTTTCGCCGCGCGCCTCGACCGAAACTACCTTGTAGCCTGTGATGTAACCCGCCTTCTTCGCCGCTTCCTGCGTTGCCTTCCATGTGGTCGCGAGAAACTTCATGTAGTCATCGAACTT
>Ga0070730_10005695_pt1 | contig 10717 bp, 11 predicted proteins | sample Coa_R1_3_FD_66447 | JGI IMG/M metagenome (GOLD analysis project Ga0070730, IMG submission 66447) | Surface soil microbial communities from Centralia Pennsylvania, which are recovering from an underground coalmine fire - Coalmine... | ecosystem: Environmental > Terrestrial > Soil > Unclassified ... | reverse complement strand
GTTCCCGGCGAGAAGCCGGGGTCGGTTTCGTTCCCATGTTGTGCCCGAGTCGAGACCCTGGCCGTCCCGGACATTATTGAGATCGCGTTATACAGCGTATCGTGCTGTTGGCTGCTATCGCGCTTTCCGTGTCCCTGACCCTGGGGGCGTCCATGCCCCTGTTCGCTCAGACCGAATCGTCTCGGTCTCAACTGCCGGCGACGCAGCCTGGTCTGTCGCGCGATGAAGGCGTGTTCCTGGTTACGACGGCCGATGACGGCAGCCAGCTGGTGTACTTCATCGCCCAGAACACGCGTCACAACACGCTTGCGGGCGATCTGCAGCGCGAGCAGCAGCTGAACTCACTGTGGCCGGTGCGCCTGGCCACGCGCGACGAAGTGCTGGCATTTCCCGAGGCCGCGCCGATCGGCAGCGCGCGCAGCGGCCTGCTCGACGTGCAAGTTGCCGAAGCGCCCGTCGTTGCTGAAGCGCCCGTCGTCGCCGAAGCGCCCGTCGTTGCTGAAGCGCCCGCTGCTGTTGAAGCTCCCGTTGCTGTTGAAGCACCCGCGGTTGCCGAAGCGCCGGTTGCTGCCGACGCCCCCGTCGTCGCCGAAGCGCCCGTTGTTGCTGAAGCTCCCGTGGTTGTTCCCGCGCTCGTCGCGGCTCCGAACCCCGTCGCCGCCCCGGCGCCTGCCCCGGTCGAGGCGCAGCCGGTAGACGCCGATTCCACCACGTACATCCTCAAGCCCGGCGACAACCTGACCCGCCTCAGCGCGCGCTTCGCTACCACCATCCCCGCCATCCTGGCCGCCAACGGCCTGAGCAATGCCAATCGCATCTATGTCGGCCAGGCGCTGGTCATCCCCGGCGCCGCCGCACCCGACCCGATCCTGGCGACTCCCGCCGCGCCCGACGTCGTCGAATCGCCGGCCGCGCCCGTGCCTGTGGCGATGACCGAGCCAGATGAAAACGCGGACCTGCCCGTGGCCGCCGACTCGGTGACCTATACCGTCAAGCCCGGCGACTCCGCCATCCACATCGCCAAACAGTTCGGCGTCGACGTCAATTCGCTCCTGGCCGCCAACGGCGTCGTCAACCGCAACCGCGTCTACGTCGGCCAGGTCCTCAGCATTCCCGGCGCCTAGAGTCCGAGCGCGCTCTTCGTGAAGAGCGCCCGAAACGGCACGCCCGCGGCGGCGAAGGCGCCGGCGCCGCCCTCCTCGCGATCGATGACCACCAGCGCGCCCAACACGGCGGCACCTGCCTCGCGCAGCACGTCGACCGCGGCCAGGGCCGCGCCCGCGGTCGTCACCACGTCCTCGACCAGGACCACGCGCTCACCCGCCACCAGCGAGCCTTCGATCCGTTTCGACGTGCCGTACTCCTTGGGCTTCTCAACCCGCACGATCAGCGACGGCAAGCCGGTCTGCAGCGACAGCGCCGTGACCAGCGGCACGGCTCCGAGGACCGGACCAGCCAGCCGCTGAACGTCAGTCGGCAGGAGCGCGGCCAACTCGGCGGCGATCCGTCGCAGCAGGTCGGGGCGCGTCGTAAACAGATACTTATCGATGTAGTAGCTGCTCTGCGCGCCCGAGCGCAGGCGAAAGCTGCCCCGCAGCACCGACGCCGCGACCAGGTCGCGCCCAAGCACCTCGTGGGTCTCGCTCATACTCCTCCACGCGCCCGATGAGTCGCTGGATTTGCAGACCGCGCAGGGGTCCGAGCGTATACGCCCAGTACGGGGCCAGCCAGACCTCGCTGCCCAGGCTCACGGCGTCCGCGCCGGCCCAGAAGTATTCCCGGCAATCGTCGAATGTCCGGACGCCCGCGCTGGCGATGATCGGCAGCCGAATCCCCGCGTCACGCAGCTCCGCCACGACTCGCAGCCCGATCGGCTTGATCGCGCGGCCCGACAACCCGCCGAAGCGGTTCTTGAGCAGCGGCTGCCCCGTTCGCGGGTCGAGCCGCAGGCCTTTGACCGTGTTCATGGCCACCAGACCGGCCACCCCGTACCGCTCGGCCAGGCGGGCATGCGCGACGTAGTCGTAGTCGGGCGACAGTTTTAAGAGCACGGGATGGCGGCTCCGGCTGACGGCCTGCGCCAGGACCGCTTCGAGGATCGTCTCGAACGGAAAGTTGACGTTGTGGCACGAGACGTTGAACTCCACGGCGGCGATCTCGCCGGGCGCCGCGTTCGCGTTCACCGCATCGACCAGCCCGCAGAACTCCTGCGCCGAAAAGCCACCGACCGAGACGATCCGGTTGAGCCTGCTGGTCTTCGCAAAATACTCCGCGAAGTACGCGTCGATGCCAATGTTGCACCAGCCGAACGCGTTGAGCCAGCCGGCATCGACCCGCCGGAGCGCCTGTGCGTACCGCTTCAACAGCCCCGGCAGTTCACGCACCCCCCAGTCCTCGCGCAAAGTGAAGTGCCCTTCGCGCGGCTCGAGGGTCAGCGTGCGGGTCGTCACCGCGCCAAAGCGCTCGAGGCCCACCCACTGCGCAATCGGGCTCAGCCCGTACAGCACCACTCGCCCCCGTGGCGCGCCGTACCCCAGGAGACTGGACGACGTCACCACCCGATTCCGCAGGCGCACGCCGTTCAGATCGATCATCGTTCCGGTGCGGGCATTATGGCATGCCGGGGTGGCCATGCCGTGGCGGACCGCGCCCGCTCTCTACTTATAGTTCATATGCATGCCGGGCGGCCGTGCCTTCGCCGTCCCTTCCTTACTGGTAGCCCGCAAGGAGCGAGCGAAGCAATGCGGGCAGTGCGAATCGCCGCGAGGACCACAGCGTGACCTCCGCGTACGCAGCTGCTCGGGTCCAGTTCGCCCAGCCGCGGCGGGGTAGAGTATGGCCACTTCGGGGAGGTGACCGGTGGCAGTTACCGACGTCAGCCCGGCGCCAACGATGACGCCGCTTCCAGACCAGTTCAACGTGGCCACGTACTTCGTCGACCGCAACGTCGACGAGGGCCGCGGCGACAACGTCGCGATCGAAACGTATCCCGGGCGTGAACAGATCACGTACCGGCAGGTGCTCGAGCGGGTCAACCGCGTTGGCAACGCCCTGCGCGACGTGCTGGGCGTGGCCATCGAGCAACGCGTGCTCTTATTGCTGCTGGACTGTCCCGAGTTTGTCTACAGCTTCTTCGGCGCCATCAAGATCGGCGCGGTGCCCATCCCCACCAACACCCTGTGGAAGGCCGCCGACTACGAGTACGTCCTGAACGACTCGCGCGCCCGCGTCGTCATCGTGAGCGAGGCGCTGCTGCCCCAACTGCAGGCCATTCCGCGCGAACGGCTGCGCTATGTGCGCGAGATCGTGGTCGTCGGCGCCGCGCCCGCCGGACTGCGTTCCTTCCAGGAATTGCTGGGCCAGGGCGCGCCCGAATTGGAAGCCGAGCCGACCAGCAAGGACGACACCGCCTTCTGGCAGTATTCGTCCGGCAGCACGGGCTTCCCGAAAGGTTGCGTGCACCTGCACCACGACATGGTCGTGTGCTGCGACCTCTACGCCCGCCCGGTGCTTGGCATCACCGCTAGCGATCGGTGCTTCAGCGTCGCCAAACTGTTCTTCGCGTACGGGCTCGGCAACGGGCTGTATTTCCCGTTCGCCGTCGGCGCGACGGCCGTGCTGTTCGCTGGCCCGCCAACGCCGGCGAATGTGTTCGAGATCGTCAAAACGCACCGGCCGACGCTGTTCTTCTCGGTGCCGACGAACTATGCCCAACTCCTGGCCAACGAGACCGAGGGCGATTTCTCGTCGGTGCGCTGGGGCGTCTCGGCCGGTGAAGCGCTCCCGCCGGCGATTTTCGAACGGTTTGAAAAGCGCTTTGGCGTGACGATCCTCGACGGTATCGGCTCGACGGAGATCTGTCATATCTTCATTTCCAACCAGCCCGGGGCAATCCGGCCCGGGTCGTCCGGCAAGCCTGTCGCGGGTTACGAGACCAGAATCCTGGACGACGACGACCAGCCGGTCGCCGTCGGCGAGATCGGCAATCTGCTGGTCAAGGGCGACTCAACCTGCGCCGCGTACTGGAACAAGCACGCCAGGACCAAGGACACCATCGAGGGCCACTGGATTCGCACCGGCGACAAGTACTACCAGGACGCCGACGGGTTCATGTGGTACGCCGGCCGCGGCGACGACATGCTCAAGGTCGGGGGCATCTGGGTCAGTCCGGTGGAGGTCGAAAACGCGCTGGTCGAACACGCGGCCGTCCTCGAGGCCGGGGTGGTCGGCCGCGCAGATCACGATCGACTGGTCAAGCCGTTGGCGTACGTCGTCCTGGCCGCGGGCGCCACGGCGTCGCCCGAGCTGGCCCGGGAGCTGCAGGACTTCGTCCGCGGCAAGCTCGCCGAGTACAAGCGGCCGCGCTGGGTCGAGTTTGTCGCCGAATTGCCGAAGACCGCGACGGGCAAGACCCAGCGCTACAAGTTGCGGCAACAGGGTTAATCGCGTATTGTTGACTTTCCCCAATGACTATGTCTGGTACAGCTGATCGAGTCGACCCGCAGCGCGTGGCGCTGTTCCTGCGGGTCCTCGGTGGCGACCTCGGGGCGGCCCAGGCGTGGTTCGATCAGCGCGTGCTCGATCGCTACCGCGCCCAGGCAGGCTGGCGCGTGATGCGCACCAATACCGTCGGTCGCGTGAAGTCACCGGCGGGCTGGTCGCTCGACTTCGGCATCGGCGAAGGCGACGCAGTCGTCCACACGAGCCTCGTCGACCTCACCCAGCGCCTGCCTGCCAGCGAGCGTCAGCACTGGGCTCAGCACCTGATCACACCCGCGGTGAGCCGCGCGTTTCTGACCATGCGGCTGGCGCCAGGAAGCTGTATCGACGATGGCGAGCTGCGGGATTGGGCGCCCGAGGCGGACACGAAGGGTAAAGAGGAGGTTCTCGACTAATGTCTGGTGAACACGGTTATGCGAATCCGGCGGCACTGGTCTCGACGCAGTGGGTGGCCGATCATCTCAACGATCCGAACGTGCGGCTGATCGAGGTGGATGTCGACACCGCCGCCTACGGCACGGGACACGTGCAGGGCGCGGTGGGCGTCAACTGGACGACCCAGCTCGGCGATCCGGTGCGGCGGGACATTCCGTCCAAAGAAGCCTGGGCGAAGCTGTTGAGCGATGCGGGCGTCGGACCCGACACGCGCATCATCTTCTACGGCGACAACAACAACTGGTTCGCCGCGTTCGCCTACTGGATCAGCAAGATCTACGGCCATCAGGGCGCGGCGCTCATGAATGGCGGACGCAAGAAGTGGGAGCTGGAAAATCGTCCTCTCACCACCGAGGCGCCAGGCAATGCGACGACCAACTACCCCGTCCGCGAGCCCGACCTGAAATACCGCGCGTTCCTCAAGGACGTGCTCGCGCGCCCGGCCAGCACGGCCCTGGTCGACGTGCGCTCGCCGGCCGAGTTCAACGGTGAGGTCATCGCCCCGCCAGGCATGAGCGAGACCGCCCAGCGCGCCGGCCACGTCCCCGGCGCCGCGAACATCCCGTGGGCGCAGGCCGCCAATGAAGACGGCACGTTCAAGTCGCCCGAAGAGCTGCGGGCGCTGTACGGCAACAAGGGCGTCACCGCCGACAAGGACGTCATCGCCTACTGCCGCATCGGCGAGCGCTCGTCGTTCTCCTGGTTCGTCTTGAAGGAGCTCCTCGGCTTCGGCAACGCGAAGAACTACGATGGCTCGTGGACCGAGTACGGCTCGGTCATCGGCGTGCCCATCGAAAACCCCGCGCGCGAACTCGCGAAAGTCTAAAACTGGTGGGAGGCGGGCGACCGGACGCCCCGCTTCCCACAGCTTCGCGCGAATTGTGATGCTCCGATGACGCCCACGTGACGTTTATTCGTCTTCACGTGACGCTCCCCGTGACGCTTCGCAATTAAGCTGAGCTTGTGTGACAGGCAGGCGGGCGGCGGCGAGCAGCGCGGGCGTCCTCTCCATCAACGGCGTATTGCCAGGAACACGTTGACGCGCTGACAATACGGACGTATCGTCCGGGGCAATCAGGGGAGGATCACGTGTCCAGCAGGCTGTTCACCACGCGCCGGCAATTCCTCGGGTCGGCAACTCTGCTGATCGGCGGCTCGCTGTTGGCCGCGTGCCAGTCCGCGGCACCCCCGAGTGCGGCCCCGACGGCGGCCGCCGCCGCCCCGACCGTCGCGCCCGCCGCCGCGGCCGCGGCTGCCAGCCTGACCATCGGCGCCGTGCTGCCGCTGACGGGCCGCTACGCGTCGCTCGCCGAGCAGGTCAAGAACGGCTACGAGATGGCCTTCGAGAACCTGAACAAGACCAGCAAGCTGCAGCTCACCCTGAAGATGCTCGATGACGAGTCGGACGCGACCAAGACCGTCCAGCGCCACGAGTCGCTGTTCGCGAGTGACAATGTCCTGGCCGCCCTCGGCGGCGCCGGTAGCGACCTCCACGCGGCCGCGGCCGCCGTGGCCGAAAAGAACAAGACCCCCTATCTGGGCATTGCCTTTGCCCTCCTGAGCGTGCACCAGAAGGGCTACAAGTACCTGTTCTCCCCGTTCCCCAAGTCGCCCGCGCTGTCGCAGAACATCTTCGACCTGTTCGACGGCCTGACGCCCAAACCGACCAAGGTCGCGATCTTCGCCGAGAAGACCGACTGGGGCGCAGAGCTCGAGGCGCTGTGGAACAAGGATGCCAAAGCGCGTGGCTACGAGGTCGTCACCGACGAGCAGTACACCCCGGCGGCCACCGACTACTCGGCGCTCATCCTCAAGGCCAAGAGCGCCAACGCCGACGCGCTGCTGGCGCTGCCAACGCCGCCCGATGGGCTGGCGCTGGCCAAGCAGATGAAAGAGCTCGACTACCTGCCCAAAGTAACCGAGTTCATCCGAGCGCCCGACGGCCTGGTCTGGGGCATGAATCTGGGCAAAGACGGCGACTACTTCATGAATGCGCCAGGCTGGAACGCGGCCGTCAAGTTCCCCGGCTCCGCCGAGATCGCCGCGCAGCATCAGACCAGGTACAACAAGTCCGCCGAGGCTCTGGTCGGGCCCGCGTATGGCGCGGTGCAGATCCTCTTCGACGCGGCGAACAAGGTCGGCAAGCCCGACCGGGAGGCGCTGCGCAGCGCACTGGCCGCCACCGACATGACCACCGTCGTCGGGCCCGTCAAATTCAACCCGGATGGCACCGCCCAGATCATCACCGTGATGAACCAGTGGTTGGCCAGCAAGCAGGTGCTCGTCTGGCCCAAGGACCAGGCCGCCATGCCACCCGCGTATCCCGCCAAGATCTGGCAGGAGCGCTAGCGATCGTTGCACGCTGGCCGGTCGTAGATGCCGCTCCTGCGCCTGGAGCGCGTCTCGCGTGCGTTCGGCGGGCTCATGGCGGTTCGCGCCGTCGATCTGGCGGTCGAACGCGGCCAGATCCTCGGACTGATCGGGCCGAACGGCGCGGGCAAGACGACGCTGTTCAACCTGATCACGGGCATCTACCCGCCCACCGCCGGGCGGCTGTTCCTCGACGACGTTGAAATCACCCGACTGAGCCCGGAGCGACGCTGCAAGCTCGGTATCGCCCGCACGTTTCAACTCGTGCGGCCATTTCCCAATTTGACCGTCGTGGAGAACGTCGCCGTCGGCCGCATCTACGGCCGCGAGGCGGCCCGATCGCGGCGCCAGGCGGTTTCCGACGCAGGCGTGGTGCTCGAGTTGGTGGGGCTGCAGGACCGTCAGCACGTGCTGGCACGCCATCTGACCCTGGTCGATCGCAAACGCCTCGAACTGGCGCGGGCGTTGGCCACGCGGCCCACGCTGTTGCTGCTCGACGAGGTCCTGGCCGGCCTGAATCCCTCGGAGGTCCTGTCCGCGCTCGACCTGATCGGCCGGATACGCGACGGCGGGACGACCGTCGTGCTGGTCGAGCACCTGGTCAAGGCCGTCTTTGGGATCTCCGATCGCGTGGTCGTGCTCAGCGCTGGCGAAAAGATCGCCGAGGGCGCCCCCGCCGAGGTCGCGGCCGATTCAAACGTGATCGACGCGTATCTGGGTACCGACGCCGAGCTCGAGCGCGCCTGATGCTCACCGTGACCGGGCTGGCGGCGGACTACGGTGACGTGCGCGCGGTGTGGGATGTCTCGCTCGAAGTCGCGGCCGGCGAAATTGTGGCCTTGATCGGTCCCAACGGCGCCGGCAAGACGACCCTGATGCATTGCCTCGCCGGGCTGCACCGCCCCAGCGCCGGCAGCATCGACTTCGACGGCGCCGCCCTCCACACGCTCGCGCCGCACCACATCGTCGAACGCGGGCTCGTCCTGGTTCCGGAAGGCCGCCATATTTTCGCTAGCATGCGGGTGCTCGAAAATCTGGAGATCGGCGCGTTCAGTGCGCGGGCCCGCCGCGAGCGGCACGCCACGCTGCGCTGGGTCTACGAGATTTTTCCGATTCTCAAGGAACGCCGCGATCAGGTGGCTGGCACGCTGAGCGGCGGCCAGCAGCAGATGCTGGCGATCGGTCGGGCGTTGATGGGCCTGCCCAGGATCCTGCTGCTGGACGAGCCCAGCCTGGGGCTCGCGCCGCTGGTCGTGCGCGACATCTTCGCGGTGCTGCGCTCGATCAATGCCCGCGGGCTGACCGTGGTGCTGGTCGAACAGAACGCCCGGCAGGCGCTGCAACTGGCCAACCGCGCCTATATCCTGGAGCAAGGGCGCGTCGTCGGACAGGGGAGCGGGGCCGCGCTGCTGGCGGACGTGAGCGTCCAGCGCGCGTACCTGGGCCTCGTGACGGCGTGAATCCGCAGGCGATCGCGCAGAACGTGATCTTCGGGCTGTTCGTCGGCGGCAACTACGGCGTGGCCGCCGCTGGGCTGTCGCTGGTCTTCGGCGTCCTGCGAGTCCTCAACGTCGCCCACGGTGAGCTGTTGATGCTCGGCGGCTATGTGAGCTTCTGGCTGTTCACGCTCGCGGGCGTCGATCCGTTTGTCTCGGTGCTGCTGAGTGCGCCGGTGCTGTTTGCCGTCGGGCTGGGGCTGCACCGCGGGCTGTTCGTGTACGTCGAGCGGCTCGAAGAAGAGACCCGGATCAAGAACTCGCTGCTGGTCAGCTTCGGGCTCGGGCTGGTGTTGCAGAACCTGGCGCAGTGGGCCTGGACCGCCGACGAGCGCTCGGTCAACACCGCTTACGCCGGCGGCAGCGCGATCGCGTTCGGGCTGGTTTTTCCGTACACCCGGTTGGCCAGCCTGGCGCTCGGCTGTCTGGCCATTGTCTTGCTCGATCAGGTGCTGCGGCGAACCTTTCTGGGCAAGGCCATCCGCGCGACCGCCGAAGACTGGCGGGCCGCGGCGCTGGCTGGCATCGACATTCGACGCACCTACCTGCTGACGTTCGGCATTGGCGCCGCGCTCGCCGGCATCGCCGGCTCGCTGGTGAGCATCGGGTCGACCGTGGCGCCGACCCTCGGCGCGGCATGGACGTTGAAGGCACTGGTGGTCATCGTGCTGGCGGGTATGGGCAGCATCTTCGGCGCCTTCCTCGCGGGCCTGCTCCTCGGCGCCGCGGAAGCGATCAGCACCCTGTTCTTCGGCTCCACGTACCGCGAGGTTGTCGGCCTGGTCCTCTTCCTGCTGGTCCTGCTGATCCGTCCCCAAGGCCTCTTCGGCCGCGGCTCGCGGTGATCTCCTTCGACCGGCTCAAGCCCGCGAAGCACTCGGCTGCCCGCATCGCTGCGCTCGCTCCCTTTCCAGGCGACCCGAGGAAAACCGCTACGGAGCGAGCGCAGCGATGCGGGTAGTTAAAGCGTGGCGGCCGCTGGCAGCTCTCGCCGGCGTCGGCGCGCTCGGGGCGTTTCCGCTGCTCGTGGCGCGCGCGGACGTTCTCAACCTGCTGTTCCTGGTCTTTCTGTACGTGACGCTTAGCGAGAGCTGGAACATCCTGGGTGGTTTCGCCGGCCAGGTCAATCTCGGCCACGCGGCGTTCTTCGGGATTGGCGCGCTGGTCACGCGCGGCCTGTGGCTCCAGGGCTGGCCGTTCGAGTTGAGCTTTATCGCGGGCGGCCTGACGGCGCTCCTGTTCGCGCTGCTCATCGGCGTGCCAACGTTCCGCCTGCGCGGCACGTACTTCGCCATTGGCACCCTGGGACTGGCCGAGGTCCTGCGCATCACCACCGCGAACGCGTTGCCGGCGGTGAGCTCGCTCACCACCGACGTCGTGGCCCACTACGACCTGACGGCGCGCTACGAGCTCGGTCTGGCGCTGGCGACCGCCTGCGTCCTGGCGGCCTGGCTCCTGCTGCGTTCGCGGGTCGGCCTCGGGGTGCTCGCGGTGCGTGAAGACGAACAGGCCGCGCAGGCCAGCGGCGTCGGCAGCTTGCCGCACAAACTGGTCGCCCTGGCGTTGAGCAGTCTGTTCGCCGGCCTGGCCGGCGGCGCCTTCGCCTTCTATCACATCAGCTACTACCCCGAGCTGCCCTTCACCTCGAGCTGGACCTTCGACGCGGTGCTGCCGGTCTACGTTGGCGGCATCGGCACGCTGTGGGGACCTGTCATCGGCGCGGCGCTCTACATCCTCGTGCGCGAGGAACTGGCCGTCAGCCTCGTACAGGTCCACCAGATCATCTTCGGGGCGCTCTTCGTTGTCGTTGTCCTGGCCTCGCCAGGTGGTCTGGTGGACGCCTGGCAGCGCCTGCGCGTCCGCCGCCCCCGCGTTCGGGTGTCGTAGCCCGGCACGACCTTTGCTCAAGGAAGTCG
>Ga0070730_10005694_pt1 | contig 10720 bp, 8 predicted proteins | sample Coa_R1_3_FD_66447 | JGI IMG/M metagenome (GOLD analysis project Ga0070730, IMG submission 66447) | Surface soil microbial communities from Centralia Pennsylvania, which are recovering from an underground coalmine fire - Coalmine... | ecosystem: Environmental > Terrestrial > Soil > Unclassified ... | reverse complement strand
AAGCTCGAAGATGCCGGCCCCGGACTTGAATACAATTTTCTGGTTTTCAATTTGAACGACGATACTGAAGGGCGGCTGCCCCAAGTCGCGCGCCGTCAAAAGTGGTTCAACGACGTTCGTTTCCGGCAGGCGGTTTCTCTGGCCGTGGATCGAGCGGCCATCGTGCGCCTCGTTTACCAGGGACGTGGCGCGCCGCTGGCTACACAGGTGACTCCTGGTAACAAACTATGGATGGACTCGGCGATTCCAGTGCCACAACAGTCTGTGCCCAAGGCCAGGCAACTTCTGCAAGCGGCCGGATTTTCCTGGAATAAAGACGGTAATCTGGTAGACCGAGAAGGCCAGTCCGTGGAATTTACCATCCTCCCTGTTGGTTCCAGCAACCAACGGTCCCAGATGGCTACCTTGGTTCAGGATGATTTGAAACAGCTAGGTATGAAAGCCCAGGTCGTTTCCCTGGAATTCCGGGCCGCTACCGATCATATCCTTCAATCCCATGATTTTGATGTAGCGCTCATGGGGCTTGGCAGCGGAGATGTAGACCCCACACCAGCTATGAGCGTGTTGATGTCCAGCGGCCAGACCCATCTTTGGCACCTAGGGGAGAAGAAACCAGTCACCGCGTGGGAAGGCGAGATCGATCAGCTCATGCAAAAGCAACTCATCACCATGAACTATCAGCAGCGGAAAAAACTATATGATCGCGTGCAAGAGATTGTTGCTGAAGAGCTGCCGATTGTGTGTTTGGCCAGTCCTCATATTCTGGTCGGCGCGCAGCAGAACCTGGGCAATTTTCGCCCCGCGATCATCGACAACTACGTCCTTTGGAATGCTGACGAACTTTTCTGGCGCGTCCCCGTCGGAAACCGCTAATGGAAAAGAAGATTGTCAAACGGTTCCTCATCGCTGCCCCTCCTGAAATTGCGTCGGATGATGAGAGACTGGTGCGGCAATGTCTGAATGGCGATCAGGATGCATGGAACAAACTCGTCGACAGGTACAAGGGCCTGATTTATTCGGTGCCAGTCAAATACAAGTTGAGTCCGGAAGATGCAGCGGACATTTTCCAAAGTGTTTGTGTTGAACTTTTCACGAACTTGCGGAGGCTGAGAAACATTAAATCGCTGCGCTCCTGGCTGGTCACGGTGGCCCTGCACAAATGCTTCCATTGGAGGAAGCAGCAGCGACGGCAGGAAAAGTTCGATGCCCTGGAAGTGCAAGAGGCAATGGCTGTTGCCCCGGACGTTTTAAAAGAAATCCGGCGGGAGCAAGCCGTTCGAGATGCAGTAGAGCGCCTTCCATCCCGCTGTGCTGAATTGATACGCATGCTGTTCTTTGAACAGCCGCCTTTGCCTTATAGTGAAGTGGCCAAGCGTATGGGGCTGGCCACCGGCTCCATTGGTTTTGTCCGGGGCCGCTGTCTTCACCGGTTGCAGAAAATACTTCAGGAATTTGAACTGTGATGGCAGAACTCTACCGGACCAACGAACTGGAAACCTGGATTACGGACCTGTCTTTTATGGAGACGGAGCCGGCGCGCCGATCGTTTCTCGTTGATCAACCTCTACTTCGCACCCGGCAATCCGTGCAGAAGCTCTATGACGCGGTCGTGCATCTGGCGGGCATCGATCTCAAGAGGGCGGAGAGGCTGGCAGAAGCAGCCTCCTGGATAGCGGCGGACCTGAACGACTCCCAGTCGTTCGCGCAGAGCTCTCGCGCCGTTGGCCACGTTCTTCATCTGAATGGGAAGTATCGCCAGGCGATTGCGCAATACGAAATGGCGCTGGAGATTTTTGAGTCGCTGGGCCGCGATTTAGACGTTGCCCGGACCATCAACGGGGCCCTGCAGAGCCTGATCTATGACGGGCAGTATGATCGCGCCTTTGCGCTGGGGGAAAGGGCACGCAGGATATTTGAAGCCAATGGCGACCGTCTTCGCCTGGCCCGCCTCAACAGCAACATGGCAAATATCTTCTACCGCCAGGACCGATTTCACGCCGCCCTGGAGCTTTATGAGGCCGCCCATCAGGAGTTTCTCCGCCTGGGTGAGGCCCAGGATGTAGCCGCGATCCTGCGCAACCTGGCTGTCTGTTATATCAGCCTGAATGACTTCGAACGGGCCGGAAAGATCTATGAACTCACCCGGGAGCATTGCAAACTTCATGGCTTTCGATTGTTGGAGGTCAGGGCTGATTACAACATCGCCTATCTTTACTACCTGCGTGGCGAGTATCTGCGGGCCATCGAGCTATACGACGCTACCCGCACCCTGTGTGAAGAAGTTGGAGACAAATATCACAAAGCGCTTTGCGACCTGGACGAGTCGGAAATCTATCTGGAGCTGAACCTCACGGAGGGCGGGGCCGAGATGGCGCGCGCTGCTTTTGTGAGCTTTCGACAATTGGGCATGCAGTACGAAACCGCGAAAGCGGCGGCTTTCTTCGCCATTGCTCTCAGCCATCAGGGCAGGCACAAAGAAGCGTTGGAGATTTTTGACCAGTCCCGCGATCTCTTTGTCAAAGAGCAGAATGAATTATGGCCTGCGCTGATCGATGTTTACAAAGCTCTGGTGTTGTACGAAGCGGAAGACGACGAGCGGGCCTATGATCTTGCGGTTTCTGCCTTGAATTATTTCAAGTCTTCCCCCTTACAGGCCAAGGCCGCCATCTGTGAGCTGCTGCTCGCGTCCATGCAGCTTCGAGCAGGCGGGCTCGTGGAAGCGCGCCAGCAGTGTAACTCCGCCCTGGCCCGGCTGCGGGAAGCCGAATCCCCGGCCAGCTACCAGGCTTATTTCGTGCTGGGCCAGATCGAGGAGGCGGTTGGAGAGATGGAACTGGCGCGCACGGCCTATCGGAATGCTTATGGAAAATTAGAAGACCTGCGCAGCCATCTGGGCAGGGAAGAGTTGAAGATTGCGTTCCTCCAAAACAAGTTGGCAATTTATGAAGGATTGGTGATCACCTCACTAGCCTCGGGCTCCGGCCGGGAGCAGGACCGGGCCGCCTTTGGATATATCGAGCGGGCCAAGTCCAGAAGCTTGACTGACTTGATCGCTTTTCGCGCCCCGTCCCTCATTTCACGGACCCCAGAACATTCAGTTCCCATGGAACAGCTCCGGGCGTTGCGTCAGAAACTTACATGGATTTATCACCAGGTTGAGTTGGAGGAATTGAATCCGGGAATACGTTCGTCAGCGCGAATCCATGAATTGAAACAGCAGGGCCGGCATATGGAAGACGCATTGATGAAGGCTTTTTCTCAATTCCAGACTATGGATCAGGAATTCGTGGGCCTGCAAAATGCCGCCACCGCATCGGTGGAAGACCTGCAAGCGAGATTGCCGGCGGACGCCATGCTGGTCGAGTACTATGAAGCGCGAGGCATGTTTTACGCCTGTCTGGCCACGAGAGACGATTTGAAAATCTTTCCCGTAGCCCCAGCCCAACGGGTACGCGAACATCTGCGTCTGCTGCAGTTACAACTGGCTAAGTTTCGCCTGGGGTCGGATTATATTCGCCCTTTTCGGCAACTCCTGCTGGAGGCCACCCAAGCGCATCTCCGCGAGCTCTATTCGTTGATCATCGCTCCAATCAGAAGACACCTGAACGCCTCCCACCTGGTGGTTGTGCCGCACGGTTTCTTGCACTATCTTCCGTTCCATGCCTTGGCGGACCACGATCGCTATCTGATCGATGACTACTCCATCTCCTATGCTCCCAGCGGCAGCGTTTTTGCTTTGTGCCAGGAAAAGAAGCCTGTGTCGGGCGGGCAGTCTCTGGTGATGGCGGTCCCTGACCGCCGCGCCCCTCATATCGAGCAGGAGGCCCACTTTGTGGCCAAGGTTCTGGGAAACGCAAGACTATTCATAGGTCCCGAGGCCACCGAAGAAAACCTGCGTGTCTATGGGCCGCAGAGCCGGTATATTCATATTGCCACCCACGGTTATTTCCGGCAGGATAACCCCATGTTTTCGTCCATCCGGCTGGGCTCTTCCTGGTTAAACCTCTTTGATCTTTATCAGCTCCATCTGAACGCGGAGTTGGTTACACTGAGCGGCTGTGGCACGGGGATGAATGTGGTTGTAGGCGGAGACGAATTGATCGGGCTGGTTCGAGGCCTGCTTTATGCAGGCGCTCAGACCTTGTTGGTCAGCCTGTGGGAGATCCATGACCAGAGCACTGCGGAGCTGATGCGTGATTTTTACGATGCTTACAAGGCCGCACCCAACAAAGCTGCCGCCCTGCGCAGTGCCGTGCTCAAGGCAAGGGAGGAACATCCCCACCCCTATTTTTGGGCGGCGTTTGCCCTGGTCGGAAGATTTTCATGATTTCTCGCGATTTGCCTATATTTTTGGCTGGGGGGATGACTCTATTAACGCAGCAGGCTCATCCGTCGACTGCTAGAACAGGGGGGTGTGGACCCGGAAGCCGCATCCCCCGTCTATAATGTACGTTCTTATGCCTCAAGGCTCACGCCATTTCGATCGGGCAGAATGGGCTGATTTTGTCCGCAATCAGTGTTTACCCCAACAACACCAGGAAATGTTGTCTCACCTTCAGACTGGCTGCTCCAAATGTAAGAATATAAAAGAGTTATTGGAGCGATTTGCGATGATCTGCAAAAGCGAGACGGCTTACGGCGTGCCGGAAGCCGTGGAACGCTCGGTTAAGGCATTTTTTGCCTTGAACCGGCAACCGCAAGTTTCGCTCTTCCGGCGCATCTTGGGTGATCGTTCCTACGATAGTTGGGAGGCTCCGCTGCCCGTTGGCCTGCGCACTGGCCACCAGATTAGCCGGCATGTGCTTTTCCAGGCAGGGGACTACTCCGTTGACCTGCGCTTTGAGCATGAACGGGGATCGGCCAGTATGGTGATGGTCGGGCAGATCGCCAACCGGCGGATACCGGAAGAGTTGATGGCCCATGTGCCCGTGATTCTTTTTTCCGGCAGCCGGGAGCTGACCCGGTCGCTCAGCAATTCCTTTGGCGAGTTTCAGTTGGAGTATACCCCGCAGGCAAATCTCAATTTGCGCGTGCCTCTTGAAGCCAGGGGGCAGGAGCTTGAAGTAGTGCTCAATGAGCGGGGAGGCGACTGAGTTCGCTTTCGAAGGCAGTATTAGAATAGGGCAGCGCCCGTCTTTGCGATTGAGCGCGTTCGCCATGCGTCAGTTTCAAAGACCAAATATCTTGCGATTTTTCCCGGCGGCTGCTTCGTCGCAATCTGGCGTGGAGAAGAGGAAATCAAAAATGAAAGCACGCTATTTGTTGATTATCGCGTCGTTGCTGAGTTTGCCTCTTGTGGCCCAGACCCAGTATCTGTTGAGCACTGATCCGAGTGTGGTTCAATCTGTCTGCAAGAGCCATGGGCTCGTTTATGTGAGTGCTACCTGGAGCAATTCCAACCTTCACTATGGCGTGTATCTGGTTACCGCTGGTTCTTCTATCACGACTGCTTCTGTGACTTCGGATTCGCGCGTCCTGGGGTTTGAACCCAACGGCGCAACCAGGGTGACCGAGTTGTCTGGGACAACGTCCGCTAATTTGGCCCAATCAACCGAAGGAATCCTCGACTCTTTGCCCGGCCGCACCGCAGTTAGCTTCTTTGGCGCGACTGTTCCCAGCAACTATCCACTGCAACCGGCCACCAGCATTGTCCGTCTGGCGGATGCTCGCGGCGCAACTGGTCTGACTGGTGCAGGCACTGTGGCCGTCATCGATACCGGAGTTGATCCCAAGCACCCGGCTTTGTCCGGGGTTCTGCTCCCTGGGTTCGATTTCACACGCAACCAGGCGGGGGCCTCAGAGTTAATTGATCTAAGCCCCAATGTTGCTGCTTCTTTAAGTCAATCCACCGAAGGGATTCTTGATAGCAACCTTGTGGATCAATTGAACAGCTCCACTCTGGCAATCTTGACTCAATCCACTGAGGGCATCCTTGACGGCCATACCCCGTCTGAATTTGGGCACGGCACTATGACTGCAGGATTGGTTCATCTGATTGCACCTACCGCCAAGATTTTGCCTTTGAAAGCCTTCCGTGGGGATGGGACTTCCGACCTGAACGGCATTGTGCGTGCGATCTATTACGCTGCTGATCATGGCGCCAACGTGATTAGCATGAGCTTCGAAATTCCTCAATCCTCCCCGGCCCTGCGCAACGCTGTTTCTTATGCTCAGAACAAAGGTGTTTTCCTGGTGGCCGCAGCCGGAAACGACAATTTTTCAACCGCTGTATTTCCTGCCAGTTTTCCTAATGTCCTAGGCACAGGGGCTACCAGCAATGCTGACGCCAGAAGCACATTTTCCAACTTCAATCCCGTCGCTAACTGCACCAATGTAATGTTCGCCGCCCCAGGCGAAGGCGTAATTACCACTTATCCGGGTAGCCGCTATGCCGCGGGATGGGGAACCTCGTTCAGCGCTCCTATGGTCGCCGGCGCGGCTTCGTTGTTGTTGCAGCAACAGCCCAGCATCAGTCTTGAGGACATGGTTAAGGCACTCTGGAAAGCAGTGAAGATTCCTGAAATGGGACATGGCCGCATCGATCTTTTTCAGGCTTTGGCTTCTGGCGACGGACATGGTGGCAGCTCTGGTGGTGACGATGGAAGCTGCAGCACCAGCACCACTACCAGCACCAGCAGCGACTCCAGCGGCCATGGAAAATGACAGGCTTTGGTTGTCATGATCTAAAATCGATCTACTGATTACCCGATCTGAGTTACCGCCGTAACCAGACATTCCTCCATTTCGAGCACGCCAGCAAGGTATACTCCCGTTGCCAATTTCCATCTGCCAAATAATGCGGCGTGGGGGCTGCATTTCAAAGGTGGATGTAAGAATCAAGAGGGATGCTGGCCATGGGTACGCACCGCAGTTTTGTTTTGGTATTTGTAATTTTGTTGGGTCTGCCGTCGATGGCCCAGAGACAGGTTGGTCAGACTCAATATATCTTGACCACCCATCCTTCGTCGTTTGATTCGTTGAGCCACCGCCACGGTCTGAATTTGCAGACAACAGTCTGGCAAAACTCCAACTACAACTATGCGGTCTACCTCGTGACAGATCCTTCCTCCAGGGATTCCTCGAGATTGGCTTCAGAGCTTGGTTCAGACGCGGACACTCTAGGGTTTGAGCCGAATCAGGTCATTCAACTGCCTGAACTCTCCGGTACCACCTCGGCGGCGCTTGCCCAATCCACGGAAGGCATCCTCGATTCCTTGCCCGGACGCACCCTGGTTACTTTCAACGGCGTTACCGTACCCAGCAACTATGTGCAGCAGCCAACCACAACCATTATCCGCTGGGCAGACGCTCTATTGAGCAGTCATTTGACCGGCGACGGAATAGTAGCGGTGATCGATACCGGCGTGGACTTAAAGCATCCTGCTTTGGCCAGCGTGTTGGTTCCCGGCTTTGATTTCACCCGCAACCAAAGTGAGGCCTCTGAACTGCTGGACCTCGACCCTAACGTCGCTGCCTCCTTGAGTCAATCCACCGAAGGCATTTTGGATAGCAATCGGGCCGCCCAACTGAATAGCTCCACGCTTGCCATCCTGAGTCAATCCACCGAAGGCATTCTGGATGGATCGCCCAGGGCTTTTGGGCATGGCACCATGACCGTGGGCCTGGTGCATTTGATTGCGCCTGGCGCTAGAATCATGCCTTTGAAGGCATTCAAAGCCGATGGTACCTCCGACATCTCCAATATCCTGCGTGCGATTTACTATGCTGTGGATCACGGATCGACTATCGTCAGCATGAGTTTTGAGATGGCCCAACCGTCGCCTGGACTGCTCGGGGCCCTGGATTACGCAGCTGATCATAACGTGGTCGCTATCGCTGCCGCCGGGAACGATGGCCAGCAAACCGCTGTATTTCCTGCCGGTGTGGAAGGAGTGATCGGAATAGGTTCTACCAATAACTTCGATCAAAGAAGCACATTTTCCAATTTTGGCTCTCCCGACGCCACCTTTGCCGCTCCCGGCGAAGGAGTGATCTCTACCTACCCCGGCAATCACTACGCCGCCGGATGGGGGACAAGCTTCAGCGCTCCCATCGTCGCCGGTGCGGCTGCGTTGATCGAACAGAAACATCCCAACAACCTGCAATGCGGGGTGATAAAGGCATTGGCCCATGCTGTTGCAGTTCCGCTTATGGGATATGGCAGGATTGACCTATACGCGGCCCTCACAGCCAAAGCTCCGGTCCGTGGTTTCTCCGACCCGAGTTGCGAGCGAGGCCACGAAGATGGCGGTCACCAGCGTCCGGACTGAAAGCAGGGCTCTTTCAAAGCGCTTGATTCGAAACTATTGAGAATTTGCCCCCAATGTTGCCACTTTTCCTGAAGTCTTATTAGAGTCGAAATTACAATGAGCAATCCTCAGTGAGGACTTTAAGTGTCGTGGTTACCTTATTGATGCGAATCGCGCAAGGCCCAAGTAGTCAAAGGGCTGAATGCTGAATGCTACTCCGCTGTGAAGTAATCCACCACCACCGGGCTTTCGAACAGGGAATAGTCACGGGTCACGACGGTGAGCCCGGTCTCGGTCACCACAAAATTCTTGGCGTCAAGTTCTGGATCATAGCCGATGATGGTGCCCTCGGGGATGTGGACGTCGCGATCCACGATAGCGTTGCGGATGCGGCAATGCCGGCCGATATTTACATGGGAAAAGATGATGCTGGATTCCACTTCAGAATAGGAATTCACCCTAACGTCGTGAGAGAGCACGCTGTTTTTTACGCTGCCGCCGGAAACGATGCACCCGGAAGAGACGATCGAATCAACCGCCGTGCCGGTGCGCCCCGATTCGGCGAACACGAATTTTGCCGGCGGATACTGGCGATGGTGAGTGCGGATAGGCCAGGCTTCGTCGTAAAGGTTAAACACCGGGGAGACCGCCACCAGGTCCATGTTGGCTTCGTAATACGCTTCCAGCGTGCCGACGTCGCGCCAATACAGGGCTTCCTTCTTGTTCTCGTCGATGAAGTTGAAGGAATAGACTTTGTATTGGTCAAGGATCTTGGGCAGGATGTCGTGCCCGAAGTCATGCGAGGAATGCGGGTCTTCCGCATCTTTGAGCAGCACCGGAAGCAGGACATCGGTGTTGAACAGGTACACGCCCATGGATCCGGAGACCATCTCCGGGTGGTAAGGCGAGCGCAGCTTTGTGACCCGAGGCTTCTCTTCAAACCCGGTGATCCGGCCATCCCGGCTGATTTCCATCACCCCAAAGCGGTCCGTTTCGCTGGGGTCGATCAGGATGGTGGCCAGGGTGACATCCGCTGCGGCGGCGCAGTGCTGGTCCAGCATGAGCTGGTAGTTCATTTTGTAGATGTGATCACCCGAGAGGATGAGCACGTACTTAGGCTGTTCGCTGCCGATAGAGTAAATGTTCTGATAGACGGCGTCGGCCGTGCCTAGATACCAGTTGTCGCTGACCCTCTTCATGGGAGGCAGTATCTCGATGAACTCGCCCAACTCCCGGGCCACGATGGAGCCCCAGCCCTCACGGATATGGCGGTTCAGCGAGAGGGCCTTATATTGTGTAAGGATATAAATCTCGCGCAGGTTGGAATTGATGCAATTGGAAAGGGTGATGTCGATAATGCGGTAGGTACCGCCGAAAGTGACCGCCGGTTTGGCGCGGTCCCGGGTAAGGGGATAAAGGCGTTCACCCGCGCCTCCTGCCAACAACACTCCCAGGGTATTTTTCATAGAGAGGCCCCGCAAACATACCGCTCAGAGCTTGTGAAAGACGATGCTAACAGAAAAAGAAAAAGTAATGCGTCACGACCAGAGAGGCTGTTGCGGAAATCGCTCAGGCGGCATCCTCCACGCTGATGCGAAGAGATTTGAGGAATCGAACGTCGTTGGCGTTGATGGCAAGCTCCGGCGGCTCTCCATTCCTGGAGCGCGAGCGGACCAACTCAGGCGCGGCCGATACAGCCTCCTCATTCTTGCGATTGAAGCCGATGGTAGCTTCCAGCACTAGAAAGATGTCATATCCCTCTTCTTTGATCTTTGCAATGGCCTTTGCGATCTGCTCCGATTCGGAGAGCGAGCCGTTGATGGCCTCCCCGAGCTCTTTCATCAGCTTTTTAAGCCGAGTGTCCACGTTGCGCTCCCTGTCTGATGCTGGCCAGACTTAATCAAATTGGATGCGAAATGAAGTATAGCTGTTTCACAGTATTTCAGCCGCATCTCCGGATTTTCATAGCACTCTTTCAAGGTACAATGAATTGATCCATGGCTGATATCTCTCTCCTGAAGAATTCCGCAAAGGCGCTCTCGCGCAACCGCCTCGCCTATGCCGTCTTCAGTGGGGCCAAGTCGCTGGCCACCTCGTTTGCCCGAACGTTTTATTCTCTATGGCTGGAAATCGTAGGGCTTCTGGCCGCCGTATTCACAGTCCGCGCCGGCTTCGAAGCGATCAAGGTCTATAGGACTTCTGGGATGTCAGGTGACCCCAAAAGATTCTGGGTGACGTTGGCCGTCACCCTATTCTGCGCCTGGTTTAGCCTGGCTTGCTTCCAGAAGGCGCGACGGATCAGGAAATGAATTTTAATTTTTAACTTGTAATTTTTAAGAGCAAAACTAGAGGCTCACCGCAGAGGGCGCAGAGAGACACTGGCTCAGACCAAAGCAAATGTTTTCCCTGCGGCCCTCTTCCTTCTCAGCATTGCCAGTGCTAAGAAATTGCGTTTTCACTCAAAGTTTTTC
>Ga0070730_10005693_pt1 | contig 10724 bp, 14 predicted proteins | sample Coa_R1_3_FD_66447 | JGI IMG/M metagenome (GOLD analysis project Ga0070730, IMG submission 66447) | Surface soil microbial communities from Centralia Pennsylvania, which are recovering from an underground coalmine fire - Coalmine... | ecosystem: Environmental > Terrestrial > Soil > Unclassified ... | reverse complement strand
CTGAAGGCCTGGGCCGGCCCGCTCGAGGAGGGCGAGGTCGAGATCGCGCGGGGCGATTTCGAAGCGAGGCCCCCCGACCGGTCGAGAATCGTCGACTTCGAAGCGGTCGCCGCGCTGGCGGACTCGCCAGTGCTGGACTCGCGCGCCCGTGAGCGCTATCGCGGGGAGACCGAGCCGATCGACCCCAAGGCCGGCCACATCCCGGGCGCCCGCAGCGCGCCGTTCGCCGGCAACCTCCGCGAGGATGGCCGCTTCAAGTCAAAAGAGCAGCTGCGCGAGCGGTTCCACGAGCTGGGTGTTGAAGGTGGGGAGGGGGCCGTCGTGTACTGCGGGTCGGGCGTGAACGCGTGCCACAACCTGCTTGCGCTCGAGCTGGCGGGGATCACCGATGCGCGGCTGTACCCCGGGTCATGGAGCGACTGGTCGAACCGCGACGCCCCGGTCGCCACAGGCCCTCAGCCATAGGAATTAGCATTCGATCGTGATCCTCGAAGGCAAGCGCGTGCTGATCGCCGGCATGAGCGACCGCCGCAGCATCGGCTACGCGATCGCGGTGGAGGCTCAGAAGGAAGGCGCCGAGCTTCTGCTCACGAGCTTCGGCCGGATGATGAGCATCACGCAAATGACGGCCAAGAAGCTGAACCCGGTCCCAGACATCCTCGAGATGGACGTTCAGAAGCCCGAGGACATCAAGGCCGCGGTCGAGGAGGTCTCGAAGCGCTGGGACCGTGTTGACGGCATCGTGCACTCGGTGGCCTTTGCGCCGCAGGATGCGCTTGGCGGCAACTTCCTGACCGCTCCATGGGAAAGCGTTGCGACAGCTTTGCATGTCAGCGCGTTCTCTTTCAAAGAGCTGGCGGCCGGGTTTCTACCGTTGATGAAGGAGCACGGCGGATCGCTGGTCACGCTCGACTTCGACAACTCGACTCAGGCGTGGCCGAAATACGACTGGATGGGGGTCTCGAAATCGGCGCTCGAATCGGTCACCCGGTATCTGGCCCGCGACCTGGGCAAGTACAAGATCCGGGCCAACGCCATCTGCGCCGGTCCCCTCGCCACGCTCGCCGCGAGCGGCATCCCGGGTTTCAAGGACTTCGAGGAGGTGTGGGAAGTGCGCGCACCTCTTGGCTGGAGCCTTCAGGACCGGACGCCCGTCGGCCGCGCGGCCTGCGCGTTGCTCTCCGACTACCTCGACATGACGACTGGGGAGCTGCTCCACGTCGACGGCGGCTATCACGCGATGGGCGCGGAGATGCCTCCTACCGACCGATAAGCGGTACGGCACAACATGTTGTGCCATGAGCAGGACATCCGCCCAACATCATGTTAGGCTCTTGCAAATTCAATCCTTGGAGGTACGGAATTTGCGAGAGTGCCTGGTGATCTATGTGGACGCCGCTCTCGACAGGAACGGCCGGGCCGGATGTGGCCTGGCCGTTTTTGTTAGGGGTCGGGCCGTGTACACGGAATCGTTCGGCTTTTCGCACCTGGGCGGCTCGGCCCAGCTCGAGGCACATGTGTGCGCGGGCGCACTCGATCTCGCCGCCGCGCGCTGGCCGCATCATCGCGTGATCGTCCGCACCGATTGCGCGCCCGTCGTGCGCAGCCGGATGCCGTCCAGCGACAGCTTTCGGATCGCAGTCCACGAGGTCCGTGAGCGATGCAGGCGCGGGTGGCGGGTGGTCCGCTACGTGAGCCGCAAGGCGAACCCGGCACATGAGCTCGCGCGTGAGGGCCTGAAGAGCCTGTCTCGCCAGACCGCCCTCGCCGCCGCCTGAACCGTTGACTTAGTGGTTAGCCGGCCCGGCGAACAAGCGCTTGTGTTGTCCCAGCTATACTCCCGTTGCAATGGCGCGCCCACGACGCATCGGTGGTCATGAGCTGGTCGAGCAGCTGAACGCGGTCGTCGCGCAGCTGATCAAGGAAAACAGGAAGCTCAAGCGGCAGGTCGAGAAGCTGACCGCGCGCGGCACGAAGGCCGCCAGCGGCACCGTCGACCGCAGCCTCCGCGCCATCCAGAAGCGCGCACAGAAGGCGCTCGGCGCGCCGGTGAAGCGCAGGAAGCGCAAGGCCGCAAGCGCAGCGGCCAAGACGACCCGCCGGGGCCGCCCACCTAAAGCTGCCGCCTAGATCCTGAAGCCGCCTAGACCCTGAAGTTTGGTCCAGGCCCGGGGCCTGGGTTCATGTGCTTGGCCGTGCGGTACGCATCCACGATGCTGTAAACCCACAGCGTCCCGCCGCCCAGCTCCATCGGCACCCCGATCGCGGCCCCGATCACGCTGAGATCCAGATCGAAGCCGAAGAACTGCATGCCGACGATACCGGCGAGAAAGCCAACGCCCTTCATGTTGTGCCCGAGGTAGAAGTGGCCCATCCCGGGGATGATCGCGAGCGCAGCCGCGACGAACGGATCCTTCCGCCTGGTGGGCCTCGCGTAATGCCAGCTCCCGGAGGCGGGCGCGCCGCAGCGAGGACAGGGAGCCGTCGGATTCGTGAGCAGCGCCCCGCAGCGGCCGCAGAGGACGTCCGAAGCCATCTCCACCTAGCATGCCCGTTTTGTTACCTTCGCAATCGATGGACCTGGGCTTCAGCGCCGCGGAGGAGGCCTTCCGCGAGGAGATCCGATCGTGGCTCGAAGCCAACCTCCCGGCGGACTGGCGTCACCGCGGGATCGGCGGCTACCGCGAAGACGAAGAAGAAGGCGTTCAGCGAGACTGGCAGCGCCGCCTGTACGAGGCCGGCTGGCTGAAGCTGGCGTGGCCGAAGGAGGCGGGCGGACGCGCCGCCTCGCCCGTGATGCAGGCGATCTACCAGGAGGAGATGGCGCGTGCGGGCGCCCCGATCATCCTGGGACGCCTGGGCGTGACCCTGCTCGCGCCCACACTCCTGGTGCACGGCTCGCCGTGGCAGAAGGAGCAGTACGTCGAAAAGATCCTCAGCGGCGAGCTCATCTGCTGCCAGGGCTTCAGCGAGCCCGACGCCGGCAGCGACCTCGCCGGCCTTCGCGCCAAAGCCGAGAAGAAGAATGGCAAATGGATCCTGAACGGCCAGAAGACGTGGTCGAGCGGAGCCCACTACGCCGACCGCAGCTTCCTCCTGGCGCGCACGTCCAGCGACGGCAAGCCGCACGAAGGCATCTCCTTCTTCCTGGTCGACATGAAGCAGCCGGGCGTGGAGGTGCGCCGGATCAAGCAGATGACGGGCGGCGGCGAGTTCTGCGAAATCTTCCTGTCCGGCGCGGAGGTCGAGGAGCGCGACCTGGTGGGCGAGCCCGGAGCGGGTTGGAAGATCGCGATGACGGTCTTCGGCTTCGAGCGCGGCGGCCTGGCGCAGGCGGCGCGCTTCGAGCGAGTGGTGGCCGAGCTCGCGTCGCTGGTGCGCGACCACGGCCGGGGCACCGATGCACAGGTGCGGCAGCGGGTGGCGCAGGCACAGATCGAAGCTCACGTTTTTCGCATGAACGGGCTTCGCAACCTCACGCGCGCCGCCCACGGGCAGGTGCCGGGGCCGGAAGCCTCGCTGACGAAGCTGTACTGGAGTGAGATGGACAAGCGCATCCAGGAGACGGCAGTCGGCGTGCAGGGCGCATATGGGGCGCTCGCGCCCGACTCGCCGTGGGCGGTCGAGGAAGGTCGATGGCAGTACGGGTGGATGTGGTCCCAGGCCGAGACCATCTACGCCGGCTCTTCCGAGATCCAGCGCAACATCATCGCGGAGCGCGTCCTCGGCCTCCCGCGGGGGCGGTAGTTGGCGGTCACGCAGGCGGTCGACCGGATCAAGGCCAAGATCGGCGCGGCCGGTCCGCCGGTCACGGCACAGGTCGAGGCCGGCCACCTCAGACGCTTCTGCGAGGCCATCGGCGACCCGAACCCGCGCTGGCTCGAAGAGGCGCCGCCAACGTTCCTCGTGGCGCTCGCGCCGCCGTCTTATCACGTGCCCGAGGCCGAGGAGTACGGCACGGGGTGGCTGAACGGCGGCAATCGCTTCGAATACCTCGAGCCCGTGCGCGTCGGCGACCGCATCACCGCGACCAGCAAGGTCGCGGACGTCTACGAGAAGAGCGGGGGCAGCGGCTCGCTGCTGTTCATCGTCTTCGAGACCGAGTACGTCAACCAGCACGGCCGGATCGTGGCCCGGCTGCGCGGGACGGCAATCCGCAGGTGACCCCGAAGGTCGGAGACGAGATTCCGGAGCTGGTCAAGCACCCGACCACGCGCCAGCTCGTGCAGTACGCGGGCGCGCAGGGCGACTTCTACGAGATCCACTACGACCAGGACTACGCGCGCAGCGTCGCGCTCCCGGGTGTGATCCTGCACGGCCTGCTCAAGGCCGCGTTTCTCGGCCAGCTGGTCACCGACTGGCTCGGCGATCGCGGCACCCTGCAGTCGTTCGAGGTGAGCTACCGCGGCATCGACCAGCCGGGCCGTCCCTACGTATGTCGCGGTCGCGTCACCAAGGCTGACGGGGACAGGGTCGACCTCGAGGTGTGGGGTGAAGACACCGAGGGCAAGAAGACGACGGTCGGATCGGCCAGCGTAAAGATGAAGTGACCGACTCGATCCCCTATCTGATCCTGAAGTACATACACATCCTGTCGGCCATCGTCGCCGTCGGCGCCAACATCACCTACGGCGTTTGGGGCGTGCGTGCGCAGCGTGACCGCTCGCACCTCGGCTTCACGATCAAGGGCATCCAATTCCTCGACAGACGGATCGCGAACCCGGCCTACGGCGTGCTCTTCCTGACCGGGATCGTGATGGTGATCGTCGGCGGGCTCGGCCTGCAGCTGTGGATCGTGGTGGCCGTGGTCCTGTTCGTGGCCATAGCGGTGATCGGCTTCGCGTACTTCACTCCGCTGGTGCGGAATCAGATCAGGTTGCTGGACGCCGGCGACACCAGCTCGCCAGAGTTCGAGCGCCTTGCGCGCAGGAACTCGATCATCGGTCCGCTTCTCGGGTTGCTGGTGCTCGTGATCCTCGCCATGATGGTGTTCCAGCCGAAGCTGTAGGCGCGCATCGCCAGCAGCACCGAGGCGTCGATCACGCAGTAGCCGCCAGCGATCACCGACGGCGGGTTGCCCGACGGGATGTGGGTCCACGGCGCGATCGGGAGCCACGCCCAGTTCCCAAAGCTGGTGCCGAAGAGCTCGAGCTCGCCGGTGGCGATGAAGATGGCCGCGAACAGCGCCCAGCGCGGGGAGCGCAGCACGAACCACGCGAAGACAGGCAGACACATCGCGCCCTGCAGGTCGAAGCGCCCGGTGAGGGCGGGGAGGACCGTGAGGCCCGCGAGGGCCCACAGGCCGGCGCCGCCGAGCACGACGTGCGCGACCCGCTTGCCGTGCTCCTTGACCACGGGAGTGCCCGCGGCGAGAAGACCGAAGAGGTATACCAGCCCGTGTCCCGGCGGCACGAAGAGCGGCACGTTGTGCAGCCGGTAGCGGTAGACGCCCCAGATCAGGGAGCCGAAGATCTCGAAGCCGGTCGCGACCACCACGCACATCCACACCTGCGCCCGCTGCTCCCTCGGCGCCTTGAGCGTGCAGAGGTACAGGACCGCGAAGGTGAGGACGCCGAGGGCCCACTGCTGCCAGAGCGCGCCGATGCGGCTGTCGGCGAGCAGCAGCAGCGGCGTGTAGGTGAGGAGGTAGGCGTGGAGCCAGTAAGGCTTGAGGTGTGTGATCAATCGATGCTCGGAATGGTAAGGCGTGGGGGGATGCGCTCCCCCCACGCTTGTGGTCGAGCTAGAGGGTGCCTCGCTCGTTGATGAGGCTGCCCTGAAGGTGCCATGCGTTGTTGGACCAGGTCTCCACCTGCTCTTGCATGATCGGGAAGTGGTCGCTGGAGGTGGTATTCACGGTGACGCCCGGGAGCAGGAACGGGTTGGTCTCGTTCAGCTCCGTGGCGGCGATCTTCATGACGTTCGCCCTGGTGAGGTTCGAGCCTGCCTGCTTGAGCACGTCGACCATCGTGTAAGCGACGGCGACGCCGTAGATGTTGAACCCGTCCTGGGCGTTGCAGGTCGAGCAGTTGGCGATGACCTGCCGGTAGAGCATCATGCCCGCGTCGTTGGTCCACTGAGGGTCGGTGGGGTCTTTGATGTAGCCGACGCTGGTGACGTTTGTCAGTGCGGCCCCGGACTTGGCAGCGATGCCCATGTAGACCTGCGGGGCTGAGACAGAGTTGAGGTAGATCTGCGGCGACCACCCGAGCTTGGTGGTGATGACCAGCGCGGGAATCGAGAAGCCGGGTGTCGCGAAGATGAACAGGGTGTCGGCGCCGCTCGCCTTGAGCTTCGACAGCTGAGAGGCGAGAGAGGAGGCGGCGGCCGTTACGTCGTAGCTCTCGGAGTCGACGATCATCGAGGCGTTGGAGCCCAGGCCGTCCTTGAGGCCCTTGAGGTAGTCCTGGCCGTAGTCGTCGTTCTGGTAGAGGACGCCGATCTTGGCGCTCGCGTGGTTGGCGAGGATGTCCTTCGCGTAGATGCGCGCCTCACCCTGGTAGGGCGGCTGCCAGCCGAGTGTCCAGCTGTGCGAGGAGTAGTCGGCGCCAAAGGTCGTCGCGCCGGTGGCGACGAACAGCTGTGGCACCTTCTGCGTGTTGAGGTAGTCCCGCACCGCGGTCTGCGTCTCGGTGCCCAGGCCGCTGAACATGGCGAAGACCTGGTTCTGCTCGACGAGCTGCTTGGTCAGCGGCACCGCCTGCGCCGGGTTGTAAGCGTCGTCGAGGATGGTGAACTTGATCTTCCGCCCGTTAACGCCACCGCTGCCGTTGACGTACGTGAAGTAGGCGTTCTCGGCGTTGGCGATGGTGCCGTAGGCGGCAGCGGGACCCGACTGCGCGATGGTGTTGCCCAGTAGTATCGAGTCGCTGGTTATGCCCACGTCGGTCTGCGCGGATGCGGCACTGGAACCGCCACACGCCGAAACCGCCACAAGGAAGGCCGCAACCGCGGCCGGCCATGAAGCCCTTCCTGTCATTGATCTCCTCCTGCTCTGGTCTGGGTTGACTAAACAGTCTGAGGGTCCGGCGGCGCATGTCCAGTCCCCCGTTCGGCCGCCCCGCGAACTCGACGTTGCAGCCACGTGTAGGCGGACACTATCAGGCCGAACAAGCCGCGGGGCGCGAAGATCATGATCAGGATCAAAAGCGCGCCGTAGGACACCGCCGGCCCGGCGTTCTTGAAGACCGACGCCACCTGGGCCGGGATCCAGTCCTGGCTGCCTACGAACTGATTCGAGACGATTGGCAGCCAGAACGTGACGATGCCGCCGAGGACCGGCCCGGGGACGGAGGCCAGCCCGCCGATGACCGCGCCCACGAGGATCTGGATGGACAGCGCCACGGGAAAAGTGTCCGGGCTGACGAATCCGATGGTGAGGCCGTACAAGGAGCCTGCGATGCCGGCGTAGAAGGCCGAGATGCCAAAAGCCAGCGTCTTGTACCCCGCGATGTTCACGCCGAACGCGGCCGCTGCCACCTCGCCGTCGCGAATGGCCCGCAGAGCACGCCCGGGCCGGCGGCGGACGAGGTTCCAGGCCAGCCAGAAGAGCACCAGCGCGATGACGAGACAGACGTAATAGAGCCACTGGTCGCTCGTCATCGCCGGACCACCGGTCACCGCGGTAAACGCGCTGTTGGCGAAATCGGGCGGTTGCGGTGGCAGGATCTCAATTCCCCGCACACCCCCCGTCAGCTGCTCTGGACGCTTGATGAGGCTGGGAGTGATCACGGCGAGCGCGAAGGTGGCCAGGGCCAGATAGAGAGCGGAGAGGCGCAGCGCGGGTATGCCCAGGAAGAAGCCGACGATTCCGGTCAGCAGCCCAGCGATCGGGATGGTTGCCAGGTAGTCCACGTTGTAGCGGTGGACCAGGATGGCCGTGGTATAGGCGCCAAGGGCCATGAAGGCGCCGTGACCGAGCGAGATCTGGCCGCTATAGCCGACCAGGATGTTGAGGCCCATGATCGCGACCGCGAAGATCAGTACCTGCGTCCATTCAGCACTCTGGAAGCTCGTGACGACGGTGGGCAGGCCGACGAAGAGGATCAGTGCTACCACGAGTAGTGCGTAACGGGCCGGAGACTGCTGCAGGCGTCTCATACGCGGCGCAGGCTTGCAGTGCCGAACAGGCCGTTCGGCTTGACGATCAGGACCGCGATGATGATCGCAAAGGCAACCGCGAGCTGAAGGTCACCGCCCACTCCGGGGACATACGCGCCGGCAAGGTTCACCGTCACACCCACGATCAGCCCACCCACCACGGCACCGAGCGGGCTCTCGATGCCTCCGAGGACCGCCGCGGCGAAGGCGTAGATGATGACCGTCTGCATCATGTTGGGCTGCAGGAGCAGGATCGGCGCCGCCAGCATGCCGGAGACCGCGCCGACCGCCGACGCGAGCCCCCATCCGAGCGCGAGCATCCAGCTCACGCGGATGCCGAGCAAGCGGCTCGCGTCAGGATGGTGTGAGGCCGCCCTCAGCGCAAGCCCGAGCGTCGTCCTCTGCAGCAGCAGGTAGATCAATACGAGAACGACGCCCGAGACGGCGATCACTCCCAGGTCCTGGTAGCTGGCCAGTGCACCCAGGATGTTGACCGTGCTGGCCGAGAACGGGGTGGGGAACGACCGCGGCACGTAGCCGAACAGGAAGCCCGCCATGCCGTTGACCAGCGTGGCCAGGCCCAGGGTCACGATCACCAGGGTGAGCACGGGGGCGCGCTCGACGGGCCGGATCACGACCCGCTGGATGACCACGCCGCCGGCGAACGCGATCACAAGCGTCAGCGGCAAGGCGATCCAGTAGCTCAACCCATGGTCGATCAGCACCAGGGCGATGAAGGTCGCGAACATGGCCATCTCACCCTGGGCGAAGTTGACCAGGCCCATCGCGTTGTAGATCAGGACCAGCGCCAGCGCGAGGCTCGCGAAGATGCCGCCCGTGGCGAGCCCGCTGACCACCTGCTGGAGAAATTCCTGCATATCCCTCAGTAGCCCAGATAGGAGCGGCGCACCGACTCCTCGCCCTTCAGCTGCGAGCTCGGTCCCTCGACCGCGACGCGCCCGACCTCGAGCACATAAGCCTGCGTCGACAGCTCGAGCGCGATGCGGGCGTTCTGCTCGACCAGGAGGATGGCGACCCGCTCGGTCTGATTGATCTCGCGGATGACTTCGAAGATCCGGCGCACGACAAGCGGGGCGAGGCCGAGCGATGGCTCGTCCAGGAGCAGCAGCTTGGGGCGCATCACCAGGGCCCGGGCGAGCGAGAGCATCTGCTGCTCCCCACCGGAAAGGGTGCTGGCGGACAGACGCCGGCGCTCGCGAAGGATGGGGAAGAGCTCGAAAACCCGGTCATAGTCCCGGGCGATGGCGGCTTTGTCATGGCGCAGGTACGCGCCCACACGCAGGTTCTCGTCGACCGTGAGCTCGGTCAGCACCCCGCGGCCCTCGGGCACGTGAGCGACGCCCAACCGGACGATGTCCTCGGTCGTCAGGTGGCGCAGGGAGTGGCCGCCGAAGGTGATCGAGCCGTCCCAGCGGACGCCGCCCGTGATTGCGCGCAGGGTCGTCGTCTTGCCCGCGCCGTTGGCGCCGAGCAGGGAAACGATGTCGCCGTCGCCCACGCTCATCGAGATTCCGTGGAGGACGCGTGTCTGCCCATACCCGGCGCGGACGCCCTCCAGCTCCAGAAGCGACGTCACGCGGCGCCCAGATAGGCCTCGATGACGCGCGGGTCACGCTGGACCTCGGCGGGCGCGCCTTCGGAGATCTTGCGGCCGAAGTCCAAAACGACGACGTGGTCGGCGATGCCCATGACGAATCCCATGTTGTGCTCGACCAGCAGCACCGTGACGTCGAGCTCGCGGTGGACGCGCTGAACGAGCCCGGCGACCCCGCCGACCTCCTCGTGGCTGATGCCGCCCGCGGGCTCGTCGAGCAAGAGCAGCCGAGGGCGCGAGGCCAGGGCCCGCGCGAGCTCGACGCGCTTCTGTGTGCCGAAGGGCAGGCCCGCCACCGGTATCTGGGCGAGCGCGGCCAGACCGACGAAGTCGAGCATCTCCATGGCCTGCGCCCGGGCCACGCCCTCGGCGCGCACCGCCGTCGGCGCGGGCAGCGCCGCGCCGAGGAACGTGGTGCCCATGCGCGAGTGATAGCCGACCAGCACGTTTTCGAGCACCGTCATCGAGCGGAAGAGCGCGAGGTTCTGGAAGGTGCGCGCGAGCCCGCGGCTGATCACTTGGTGCGGCGCGAAGCCGAGGATGGGCTTTTCGTCGAGGAAGATCGCGCCCGAGCTGGGCCGGTACACGCGGGTGACGACGTTGAACAGCGTGGTCTTGCCGGCGCCGTTGGGGCCGATGATGGCCGCGACCTCGCCGGCTTCCACCGAGAACGACACGTGGTCGAGGGCGACGACGCCGCCGAACCGCACGCTGAGGTCGCGGACTTCGAGCAGCGGCATCGGAACGTCAGTCTATTGGGCGCAAAGCGCCCTGGCTATTAGTCCCTGGGTTGACCCGAGTCGGGAGGATCCTCGATCGGCGGGTTGGGGGCAGGCCAGGGCGGCTGCCAGTCGGTGTCGAGCGGCGGAGGCGGAGCAGCAGCCGGCGCGGGCGGCGGCACGAACTCGATGCCGGGAATGCCTGTCTCGGGGCGGACGCTCCGGTGGACGATCGACGCCGACGGCAGGACTCGCGGGCGCCGCGCCACCGTGCCGAACAGCCAGTAGGC
>Ga0070730_10005692_pt1 | contig 10725 bp, 8 predicted proteins | sample Coa_R1_3_FD_66447 | JGI IMG/M metagenome (GOLD analysis project Ga0070730, IMG submission 66447) | Surface soil microbial communities from Centralia Pennsylvania, which are recovering from an underground coalmine fire - Coalmine... | ecosystem: Environmental > Terrestrial > Soil > Unclassified ... | reverse complement strand
ACGCCGCCAGGGCCCGCGGGCGGTGGGGGACCAGACTCCCACGGCCAGTTGGAGCGGCACGACCCATAACAAGGCCCCGGCCACTTCATTCGGGTTGAAGCCCTGCTCGGCGCCTGGGAGCCCATGGAACACCGTGGGCAGATGAGCGCTGAGCTGGCCTAAGATGCCGAGCTTGGCGATCCAATTCGTGCCCAGGAGTCCGATCGCGGCCAGGCCGCCGCCCGCCAACAGATAGGCCCAGGTGGCCCAGCGGAGGCGCTCGCGGGTCGTGATCCATTCCAGCAGTGCATAATACACGCCGATGCCGAACACGAGCCCGGCAACCTTGCCCAGGCTAAACCCGATGTCGAAGGTGGCGTAGAGGCTCACGAGCACCATCACCAGGAGCAGGACTAACACCCCATCTAAGGGACTGCGCGGCACGAAGCGGCCCCGGGCGCGCCGGCGCGCGAGCCAGAGCCCCGGCAGCCCGAGCAGCAGGATCACGCGTTCTGGCGCCGGGAAGAGGAAAAAGGGGGCCAGCAGGGCCAGCCATCCGAGCTCTGTGCGCACCAGCCACTCGGCGATCGCGGGGCGGGGCGGCCGCGCCGCCGCCCGGGCGGCGGCCTCCGGCTCCTGCGGCGGGGGGGCGGGGGGTTCTGGCCCCGGCTGGGGCGCGCGGATCTGCTGCCACCCGGCGCCCAGAGCCGCGAGCCCCAGCAGCGCCCAAACCGCGCGCTCGAGCCCGCTCCCCGCGCTCAGGGCCAGGCCGGCGCCGACCAGGCCCAGGCCCAGGTAGAGCCCGGTATTGGCCCGTAGCCGCCGGCCGCCCCGATACGCCGCGTAACTGACGGCGGCGAGTATCCACGCCGCTCCCCCGATCCAGATGCTGTTGGCCAGGACCAAGCCCCAATTAATCATGCAGCCCGGCGATCGGTGGGCATGGGTTTAGCGCCCTTTGAATCCCAGGACCACCGGGATCGTCTTCAGCAAGATTTTGAGATCCAGAAAGGGCCCCTGGTGTTTGATGTAATAGAGATCGTACTGCAGCTTGATCACGGCATCTTCGACACTGGCCCCATAGCGATACGTGACCTGCGCCCACCCGGTCAGGCCCGGCTTGACGGCGTGCCGCACACGGTAGAAGGGGATCCGCTGCGACAGTTGGTTGACAAAGTGCGGGCGCTCGGGCCGGGGGCCGACCAGGCTCATATCGCCTTTCAAGATATTCCAGAACTGGGGGATCTCATCCAGGCGGGTGCGGCGCAGCAGGCGGCCGATGGGGGTGATCCGCGGATCGTTCTCGCAGGCCCAGACCGCCCCGGTGGCCTTCTCGGCGTCCTCGACCATCGAGCGGAACTTGATCACGTAGAAGATGGCGCCGCCTTTCCCGACCCGCGCTTGTTCGTAAAAAAGCGGACCCGGGGAGGTCAGGCGATTGGTCACCCAGACCAGCGGGATGAGGCCCAGCAGCAGCAAGCTCCCCAGCAGGCCGGCGGCGACATCAAACAGCCGCTGGCAGAGCAGATAAAAGCGATAGGTGGCCGGCTGGCTCAGCGGCATGGTCACCGAGAGCGCCCGGCCGGCGTGCTCGATCGGCACCCGGCCGGTCAACCGCTCATAGAGCGCCGCCATAGTCGTAATCGAGATGCCCATCTCCCGGCAGGTCAGGATCGCCTCGAACAGCGCACTATGGATCGTGTCCAGGTGGGTAATGGCCACGACCAACTCGTGGGGCTGGTGCTGTTGGACCAGGTCGACCAGGGTCTGGTGGGTGCCCAGCACCGGCACGCCCGCGACAAGGGTGCGCTGCTTTGCCGGATCGTCGTCGACGAAGCCCAGGATCTGGTAGACGACATTATGCTGTCCGGGCCCATGGCGCATCTCGTTCAGGGCCTGCACCAGCGTCTGGCCGGCCGATCCGGCGCCGACAATCAGCGCCCGCGGATGGAACCGGGGCTGGACCAGCACTTTGGCATAGGTGACCCGCCAGGCGGCGATGCCGGCAAAGCCGAGCAGAGGGAAGGCCAGGATGTCGAACCGTGAAGAGGGCAGCGCCGGCGTCACATACGGAATCAGCAGATAGATCAGTGAGGTCATAAACACCGCGCCCCCGGCATGGCTGACCGACTGCTGGGTGTCGGCGGCCAGGGTGAGGTGATAGCAGCGGAACAAGAAGGCGCAGACGAACCAGACCCCGCTCAGGATCATAAACCAGGGCCAGCGATCCAGGAACGGCTGCACCGAGAAGTTCCAACCAAGGCGCATCGCCAGGGTCACGAATAGGGCGCCGTTCAGCAGGAGCACGTCCAGGCAGCCTAAGAGTAATTTGCGTTCGGAAACATGCAGCGAAAGACGATCGATGGCACCTGCTGCATTGACAAGCGTCGCACTTGTCTCGGGCCTTGCAGCATCACTAGCCATTGTGGCGACCTCCATCCCCACTTTCTGAGTGTTGTATACTTTTTATTCACTCCTCCATCCGACCGTCTCTAGTCTATCAGAAATCGCGATAATATGCCAGTAGCAGTGCCTTATTTTCCACCGAGCGCTGCTCCCTATTTATCCTGAGCATTTGCGATCTGGATCAGCGGGTCTTGTGGCGGCGCCGGGACGCTGACCGTGAGGGCGCGCACGGAAAAGTCGGCGAACCAGACGCTGCCTTCCCCCCACGCGCGCAGCAAAGGCGCAATATCCGCGGCCTGGTCTCTGCGATTCCAGGCGATGATCGTTACCCGTTGCCACCCCCCTGGGGCATTCGGCAGAAACCGTTCCCCGGCCCAAAGCACCTGCGGGTCGGCCGAGAGCCAAAGGCCCGCTGTGGGACTCAGCGCCCCCGCCGTTCGGTAGACGAAGCTGATCACGTAGGGTTGGCCGCTCTGTAGGGTAATGGGTCCGTGCCAGATCCCGGCCCGGGCGGTTTCCCGGCTGGCGACGTGTTCGATCTGCAGGCCATCGATACGCACGGCACTGCGGCCTTGATAGGGGGCCGCACTGTCCAACCCGATGACGAACAGCGCGCGATTCCAGGGGTTGCCGGTCGTCATCGAAGAGCGGACCCAGCCTTGAGGTACCTCTTCCTGCGGGTCGCGGCGTTCAAAGTTCCCATTCACCGCCAGATTCGGGCCCAGCTGTACCGCGGCCCCGGGTATTTTTAGCAGCGCGGCCACGCTGGTCCCCTGGCTGGCCAGGAGGGATGCACTGGTGGACAGCCGCTCGGGGGCCGCCGATTCTAGGGGCTGCGCCCCCTCTTGTTGCCGTCCATCCCGATCTTGCCATTGCAACGCGTTAGCGGTCCGTTGCCCCACGGCTGTCGCCCAGAAGCCGGGATCCGCCAGCCGGGGAGTAATGACCTGGAATTCAGGCGCCGCCGGTTTTGTGCCGAGCGCCAGGGCGAGAAAATCGCTGGTGGGCGGACCCGTAATCGGCGCTTGTTGTGTGTGCTGGAGGTAGTTCTCGACGAGTTGCGCCGCGATTCCAGCGGGTAAATCCGGCTTAGGGCTCAGGTTTTGGTACAGCTGGGTCGCCGCGTCGGCCTGGCCGGCGCGCACAAAAGTGCCCACCATCAGTTGCCCCAGGTTGGGGTCGAGCTCTTTTTCTTGCGCCAGCGGCTGCAAGATGCGGGCCGCGGCGGCGAGATCGCCGCCGGCAGCCAGCCCTGCTCCCGCTTGCCAGCGAATATGGGAGTCTTGCGGGGCAAGCTGCACGGCTTCGTCAAAGAGGGCCGGTTCCACTCGCCCATGCAGCCGCTCTAGCTGCGCGTAATTAAAGATAATTAGCGGATAGATCCGCAGCGCGAGGCAGCCGCCGATCACGCAGGCCAGCAGGGTGCCGCCAGCGCGGCGCGCGACGGATTCTGTCTTAACCCCTTGTCTTAGCTTGAGCATTCTTTACCGTGCGTTGGGCGGCCAGTGCGTGAATGCGCTCCAGGCCGGCAACGGATTGTTCCCAGGTGTATTTTTCCTCTATCAATTTGCGTGCCGCCCCGGCTAAGCGCTGTCGCAATTCCCCGTCGGCCACCAGACGCACTACCTGTCGGGCAAACGCGGCGGGATTCTCCCCAATCAGCAGGTGTTCACCATGGATCGCGTCGATACCCCCTAATGCATACGGAGTGATGACGAGGGGGGTGCCGCAGGCCATGGCCTCTAGGACTTTGAATTGCATACCCGATCCCGCACGCAGGGGTACCACTGCTACAGTCGCGCGCGCGAGGTAGGCCTGTATACTCTCGACATAGCCCGTGATGGTGATGGCGCGATCAGCTGCGGCCAGTTTTTGCACCAGACGCGGCGGGTTGGCTCCCACGATTTGAAACACGATGTTCGGTAGCTCCCGCTTGATGAGGGGCAACACTTCTCGCGCAAACCAGCAAACGGCGTTAGCGTTGGGAAAGTACCCCATATTTCCACTAAAGACCAGTGTTTGGGGCTCTCTGTCTTGGAGAAGGAACGGAAATTGAACGATATCCACCCCGATGGGGTTGACATGCAGATTCGGAAACGATCCGATGGCGGCCTGGTCGATCGGAGAAACGACGGTAACTTCGTCAAACGTGCGGCAAATCGTTTGTTCGTAGCGCAACAACCGTTTGTGCTCGATATAGGTGGCCAGCCGCAGGGGGCCGTGCTCTCGGTGATGACGACGTGCCATATTCAGGGATAAGGCATCGATCAAGTCGATCACCCGGGGCAGCGCCGGAGTCGATTCCAGATACGGCGCCATCCGGGCCAACTGAACGTGTGCCAGATCAAACCGGCCCGTATGGACCTGGTTCCTGACCGCCTGGATCATGGCAGGCATCTGATAGAGCAGCGTTTGGAATGGATACCGCGAAAAAACACCACTCGCGAGATTGCGGGGCATGCGCATGCGGCGCAAGGGGACAGTGAGAACGTGGGCGCAATACGGGGCGATTTGCTCCACGGCAGCGCGGGACACGTGTGCCGTGCTGAAGGACAGGAGGGTGATCTCATGCTTGCCGCCCAGCAACCGTAGCTCATGATAGCCGCGGACTTGGTCCCCCTTTAACGGAGGGTAGGGAAAGCGGGCACTGACAAACAGGATTCTCATTCTGCGGCGGCCTGTTCATAGACTGCCAGCGTTTCCCGGGCCGTCCGCGGCCAGGAGAACGGGCGCACCTGCTGGTGCCCTCGTTGAACGAGCCTCTCCTTGAGGCCGCTGTCGTTGGCGATCTGCGCCATGGCCTGAGCTAAGGCGGCGGTATTGGTGGGATCCACCAAGAGCGCCGCCGTGCCGGCGATTTCCGGCAAGGATGTCACCGTTGAGCTGATTACCGGGGTGCCACAAGCCATCGCTTCGAGCACCGGTAAGCCGAACCCTTCATACAGTGAGGGATAGACCAGCATCTCGGCGGCATTATACAGGGCCACCAGCTCCTCTTCGCCGATAAAGCCCAGGAGCTGCACGCTGTCTTCCAGGCCCCAGCGGCGGACCTGAGTCGCGAAATAGGCGTGCTCGCGGGCGCTGAGTCCTGTAATAGCCAGCTGGTGGGCGCTAGGATCTTGCGCCTGAAAAAGGGAAAACGCCTCAATGATCCGGGCCGTATTCTTGCGTGGATCGATTGCTCCCAGTGTGATAATCAGGGGGCGGGGCAGCCCGTATTTGTCCCGGACTGCCTGAACGTACGCGCCATCCGCGAGCTTGTGGAATGCGGGGCTCGGCGCCAGCGGTATCACTGTTATTCGCGGCGCCGGGATCTGCAGGCGCTTGACGATATCCGACTGGGAAAAGTGCGAGTCGGTCGTGATTCGGGTCGCGTGCGCGGCAGCCCGGGGCACGACGGTGCGGCGGTAGAGGCGGCCGAGCCGCTGGTAAACAGAAGGCGGGAAGGGCAGGACGCTACCCGGTAGCATATACATCACGTCATGTAACGTGAGGACTAAGCGCGTCCGGTTGGCCTTCATAATCGGGGCAGTATTAGCCGGGCAGTGTAAGACATCGACTCGGTCCCTGGCGGCCTGCCACGGCAGCAGAATCTGCTCCCACACGGGATAGAGCCGCGGTCGCAACACCTTCACCTGAAAGCGCGGATCGCGGGGGACATTTTGCCCCAGACGGATAGCGTCCGTATATAAGAAAAACTGGTGGGCTGTCGGCAACTGGGCTAGTTGGTTCACCAAATGATACACAAAATTGCCCATGCCGCGGCGATAGGCAATTAGGCGAATGTCGATACCAATATTCATGTTTCGTCAATTTCCCCGGTCCTACAGGCGGGGTACCACAATGCTTTCACGTTCGCTCCCCAGCACTCTCGTCCGCGCTGATTCCACTAATTTGTATTTCTTGACGTAGATCTGCGTTATGCGGGGGTAACCTGCTGGACAGACTGGTACTGATACTACCTGTTAGGTTAAGGAGCAGGCCGTACACGACCACAAGGACTAGGTCGGCTACACCAAAAAACAGGGTGCTGACAAAAGTGCCCCGTACCAGTTGCAGAACTTCGACAGAGGGTACTCCCACCCGAAGACGATCAACCGCGGGGCGCAGCATCTGTCGATGTAACCAACAAGCCAGATAACCCAGCAATCCCCCCAGGATGAGGATCCCGAATAAACCGAAATTTGCATAGGCGTTTTCAAACCCCGGGGGCACGACCGATCCCTTATAGGGGTACGCAGCACTTAGATAATCGGCTAGGCCCGCGATCGGGGAGGACGGATCCGTGCGCACTCCGTTGGGAAGTAGCTGCACAATCACATCGAACGTCGATAAGCCGAGATCATGAGTCAGGCCACCATTGTTCAGCTCATAGGTTAAGATACCGGCTACTCCGGTAAATCCTTCCACATTGCTGCTATAAAACCAACTGGCGGTATCGTCCACGGTGCGCGTCGAGAAAAACTCTTGTACCGCGGCAACATCCAGGGCGCCGTTGACGGTATGGGTGTTGCCAAAGTCGCGGTATAGGCCGAAGACGATAAACACAAGAAACAGGACGAAAATCAAGCCGACTAACGCCCGCCGCGATACCTCACGCCAGCAATAATTCAACAGTAGCGCTACCTGCAAGAGCATGAAAGCGGTCAGGAAACGGGAGTTTAATAAGGTTATGCCCAATGTGAGCATGAAGAGAGCCACATCCAGCACGCTCCAGCGGGCCTGGATGACCACTTTGTGGAGCAAAGGGAGCTTGCCCAGTCCCACGGCAACCAATAGCAGCGTCTGTCCAGCAACGGCGCGGCCAGGTTCCGCCAGGGCCGCCTGGAAGCCGCCCAGGAGCGTAATCAGGAGCAGGCTGGCGCCAAGCGTCCATCCCGCCACCAGGAGCGATGTTAGGGGGGAGGCGGCCTGTGCGGCTGCTACGGGGGCCCGGGGGGGGGGCGCGATCACTCGTCGACTGCCGATCCAGTAGCTAAGACTAAAACAAACCACGCCTAAGCCAATGTAAAAGTTGGCCAGGCGGGCACCATCCAGGCTTACAATCTGAAACAAATGTCGAACTTCGAGCGCGCCGGTTTGCTGAAACTGGCTTAACATCCACCAGGCCTGTCCCTGGACGAGCAGGAGCATGGCCGCCACAATTAAAATGGCATACAGATTCCGCCGCCGGGGACGTGCTATTTCCACGCCCAAGATCGTGCCGAGTAACAGGATCTGTAGATAGAGCCAGTACCAATCCGCAACGAGATCGCTGCGGAAAGCCTGGTCAATGGCTTGGAAAAAGTGTATTACCAGCATGGGATGGCTAACCTTGGACTGTGATCTCTACACCTGTGCGACATCATTATACTCCGCATTCACCTGGGCGAAGCAGTAAATAGACGTGGAAAACGCTGATATCACCGGCAGGTGAGTCAGCATACGATCGACCATGGTCAGTTCGCGGTCCCAACGCGCGCGCCAGGGTCGGAGCGCGCGCAGTCGATAGCCCAGAAAGATGGGTAAGAAGCTATCATACCCGATCTCTGCCACCCGGAAGCTAACCATGCGCAGCAAAAATTGTAACTCGGCTTTCGTCATCCGGACGGAATGTGCCCAGCGCCCCGAGCGCTGGGCGATTTGTTCGGAAATCGAATATTCATTGGGAAAGCGGAAGATGACAAACCACCCGGTCGGGGTAAGGATCCGCCGGATCTCCTGGAGCGAGTTCAGGATGTTATCGACATGTTCTAATGTACCGCTGGAGACTACCACGTCAAAGCTGGCATCGGGCACATCAATGTGTACAGGCCCGGTGAGCGGAAAATAGCTGATGCGCTCATCAAGGAAGGCGGTGGTGTTGGGGCGACGGCTCCAATCACAGGCCGAGACCTGGTGCCCGCGGTTGGCAAGCAGCCAGGCAACTTGACCGAAGCCACAACCCCAATCCAGGACGCGGGCTTGGGGGGGAATGCGCCGCTGAATGCGACCGCTGTCGCGGACATAGACCCCTGCTCCCGGTATATTATCGAGATGCACTACTTGTTTCTGGTATTCGCCCCCGCGACTGCCGTACTCACGCGCCGCCTGCACAATGTACTGGCACTCCCGGCGAAGGGTTGGATTCATCAGTTGCTTCTCCGAATGTGTAGATATTTTCGGCCCATTACCCAAACGAGACATCAGCTTCTACTAACCCCTTTCCCGCGGCCGGGGGGTGTCCCGGAGTAGGGCATCGCAGGCGGCCAAATACCGCGCGTACACCAGATAGAAGGTCTGGCGCAGAGAACGCGCGCGTAGGCCGCGCACTAGATCGGCACTGATCCCCAGAGTCGTGCGTATGAACCAAAACAGCGACAGCAGGGAAGGCCGCCGCCGCAATTGCCGCATGGCCACATAATTAGATCCGTAGGCATACTCGAATTGCCGCTGGGGAGATGCGCCGGTATTGCTCAAGCTGGGATGGCTCACCAATAACTTCGGCAGCATGATTGTCCGAGATCGCGGCTGCTCAAAATGCCGGAACACCAGTGCAAATCCCTCGCCGGCTTGTGCCGCAGTGGCACTGCCCGGGCCGTAGCTTTCATCCAGACCTCCCAGGGCGAAGAAGTGATCGCGCGCCCAAATCAGGGTCCACTCGATACAGTGCCGGCTAAAATTCCAGCGGGTTAGTTTGCCGGGCGAAAACCGCCGGCCAGCCTCCGCTCGTCCTAGAATCACCAGATCGGCCTGACGGGCCAAGGCATCTTTGAGACGGGCCTGCCATAGGGCGGCGGGACCCACCAGGATACAATCGCTATCGGGACAAAAGATATATTCGCTACGCGCCGCGCGAGCGCCTAGATTCCGCGCCGCGGCCGCACCGACCCGGGGCGAGGTGAGGATGCGCAGATCCAGATCCCGCCCGGCCAGTTGGTCGGGACTCCATGTGCCCATCTTGACGACCAGCACCTTTTGCCCCGGCAGGCGCACGGCAATGGAATCCAGGCATTGCTGAAGCAGGCGCACTTCTTCCAGGCAGGGGATGACAATCGTCAGATTTTCTAGACCCATGGGCCGTATTGATCTCATTGTATGGACTGCGGGGGGCCGGCGGCGGGCGGCAGGGGGTGGCTGGGCGTGCCGCAGCCCAGCCACAGGCGCCGCTCCCCAGGGTCCATGCTCTGAACCAGGGACCGGAAACCGGTGAGCTGGCCCCGAGTATAACTCCAAGTGATGGCCGCCGCCCCCCGGTCACGCGGCCACGCCCGCGCCGTGCGCAGCATACTTTTGCCGATCCGCAACAGATACAGTCCCAGAAAGCGCGAATACGAATGTGGGTGCATCATGCCGGTCAGATAGGGCGCCGCCAAGCCGAAGCCATAAAAGAGCCGGGCCAGATAGTCGACGCTGATCCGCTGCCGGGGGATCTGGTGATGGAGCACGCAATCCGGCGTGTACCAGACTTCATAGCTGTGCCGGCGGATACGGACCAGTATCTCGACATCTTCCCCCGCGGTCAGGTTCTTGCCCTGGCGGCCCATCAGAAACTGTTTATTCAGCCAGCCACTCTGCTCGATCGCGCACCGCTGCACGACCAGCCCCGCGCCCGGCAGGTGGCTCGTGAGCCCGGATGGGGGTAACTGGCGCGGCTGAGGCCCGTGATCTGAGGCGGCAAACGACATGGCGTGGCGGCGCAGGAGCGGCGGCGGCGGGACTTCCCAATCCAGGATGACGCGTCCTCCAAAAACGCCGCAACGCGGGTGCACGTGCGCGAACCGGGCCGCCTGGGCCACCCAATCCGGACACAATACACAATCGTCGTCCACAAACGCAATCCACGGGCCGTGCGTGTGGCGGATGCCGCACAGCCGGGCGGGAGTCAACCCCTGCCGGACTTCGGCGATCCGGTGTAATCCCGGTATCCGGCCGCCCGCAATATACTTTTCGATCACAGCGGGCGTGGCGTCGGTGGAATTATTATCCACCACACAAACCGCCCACTCGATCGGCGCCGGTACTTGCTGTTCCGCAATGCTGGCCAGGGTTCTGTCCAACAACCCCGCGTTATTATAGGTACAGATGATCAGATCAATCACGCCAGATACTTCCCTTTAAAGTGCACAAGTGCGCACGCGGCCAATCACTGCAACGTCTGCTCGTGCGCTCCAACCGCCGCCAACACGACACGGAGCAGCGTTCGGCCAGGGGTCGGGTCGAGCTGGCTGACGGCCTTCGCGTGGGCGTCGATTCCCATCTGCGGCCAAGCGCTCTGCCGGTGCCAGGCACGCTCCAGGGCGGCGCCGAACGACCGGGCCGTGGGGGCTTCCGCCACAAACCCGGTGTGCCCCTCCGCGATCCACTCGCCATTGCCCCCCA
>Ga0070730_10005691_pt1 | contig 10725 bp, 18 predicted proteins | sample Coa_R1_3_FD_66447 | JGI IMG/M metagenome (GOLD analysis project Ga0070730, IMG submission 66447) | Surface soil microbial communities from Centralia Pennsylvania, which are recovering from an underground coalmine fire - Coalmine... | ecosystem: Environmental > Terrestrial > Soil > Unclassified ... | reverse complement strand
GACCGAGAACGGCTGGCACGGCACCCCGCCAGCAAGCAGGTCCACCTGGCCGCGGTACTGCCGCCCGTCCAGCTCCCGGATATCGCCCTCGATCACTTTCCAGGCTGGCCGGTTGGCGCGCAGCGTGTCGCAGGCATCGGCGTCGATCTCGGCCACGGCTGCATGCTCGAACCCGGCCAGCTCCAGCCCCAGGGCCTGGCCGCCGCCGCCCGCGCATATCTCAAAGGCGATCACCCGGCCACCTCGGCAGGCTTGATCCGGACCTCGCGCACCACCCGGTAGTCCCGGCCGTGGCCCTCGCTGAACCACCGCGCCTGGAGCCCGCCGGGGATGTCGTACCAGTTGAATGGGTCGGCCACCCGCCGTGCCTCGACATAGTGCGAATCGACCCACTCCAGCATGCCGCGGCCGTCACCCAGCCCGTTCGGGCACGGGAGGACGTAGAAGCCGTCGGTGCGGTGCTTACGCGCCGGACGAACGACCTCGCAAAGCTGGCTGCTGCGCTCCATCCAGTTGGTCATGTGGCCTTCTTCTTCGCGTTCATGCTCTTGAGCAGCTCATCCATCTGGAAGTCCGCGTATTCCTTGCGGTGGCCGAAAATCGAGCTGACGGAGACGGTGACGACGCCCTCCTTGGCGAGGTAGCGGAGCATCGACTTGCCGGCGTTGCGCGACACTTTTACCCAGCCGTGGCCGGGGAGGAAGTACTCGCTGATGTAGACCTGGTGCGTGCCGAAGTACTCGCGGATCGCGGGCGCGGTCTCCTCCAGGAGCAAGCCGACGTACATCGTCTTGCCGCGCTGCCGGTCCTGCTGGGTGCGCGTGCGCTTCCATACCGAGTTGCGCGACCACCCGTGAGCCGCGAGGTGCCACTTGCCGTCGTAGTCCTGGACGATGCCCGCAGTGTCGTAGTCACCGCTGGTCCGCTCGGTCACCTCAGTGCCGTCGGGCGCGGTGATCACCATGGTCCTCGTCGTCCTGGCTGGCTTGCCGTTGACTCTGCTCATTCCCGGCCTCCTCCGATGCTGGATTCCTTGCTAATAAGACAATAGCAAGAAACCCTGTATTGCGCAACCAGAAGAAACGGCCCGTCCCCCGGGAGGTGAGGACGGGCCGTAATCATGGGATGACTACCGGCCGAGCTGCCAGCCAGCACGGATCCAGCGGCCAGGGTGCCAGCGGTGCCGCAGCTCGAACCGCAGGATGTCCGCGGCGATCTGCTCGGCTGTGGTAGCGGGGTGGAATCCGAGTACCACGCACATCTGAGCGGCCAGCTTGTTCGCATCCATGAACGGCCGGTAGAACACGTAGCCGTCTTTGGCCACCCAGTAGTTGGACTTGACCCGGTTGCACCTGGAGCACAGGAGCATTAGGTTCCACAGGGCGCTGAGGCCGCCCCTAGACCACGGCTTGACGTGATCGAGCTGGAGGCCGACCCGCTCACCGCAGTAGCAGCAGCGGTATCTGTCGGCCGCGTAGATGGCGCGCTTGAGCCACATCCGGAAGGCGGGACGGCGGTCGCTTCCCTTGCGCCACTGGATGCGCCATTTGTCCGGGATCAGCAGCAGCGGCAGCGACTCGAAGGACACCAGGGCACCAGGCGCCAGGACCCCGGCGAGCATGCCGAGGAACAGCAGCACGCCCAGGCCGGTCGCGTGCATCGGCTGGTTCAGGTCGAGCCACCCGTACAGCGCGGCGGCGGGCGGGACGACCGACACCAGCGGGATCAGGCTGGCCCCGTGCGGCGCCGAGCGGTACGTGGTCATATCGACCTCACGAAGGTTGAGAGCTGGGTGAACGCGTAGGTCATCCAGTGCCCGAGGTGGCGCACATCGCCACCGGCCACGACCGGGTTGTCGATGGCGAACCACACGACGAGGATCAGGATGAGCCAGCCGACCCAGGTCTCAGGCAGGAGTCGTGGCATGTCATGCTCCGTGGGTTTCTTCGAGCAGCTCACCGAGGCGCCTGGTGATCGCTTCGAACAGCGGCTGCTCTTCCATCCAGGCCTGCGGGCTCATCTCCTCCAGCGAGGCAATGGAGCGATCCAGGTCATCGGCGGCCATCTCGCCGCCGATGAAGGAGGCCAGGCCGTACAGGCCGCTGACAGCGGCCGAGTGCAGGCTCCCGGCGTTGCGGAGCAGCCAGGCCCGCAGGTTGGCCAGGTGGCCGCCGGGCATCTCTGCCAGGCGCATCTCGGTCAGCTCGCCGTGCCGGCTGGCGTACCAGACCTCCTCCTGGTCGAGGAGTTCGCTGATGCTCATCGCCGGGCCGCTCATCGCTGGCCTTCAATCGCGGAGGCGACCAGCGCCATTTCGTGCGCTAGGTGCCGGTCGCAGTCGGTGCCCCCGCCCGGGATCTTCCGGATCAGCTCCTCGGAGCGGTTGCGCAGCGCCGCGACGATGGCCGGGCCGCTGGTGCACCCGCGCCTCACCGCGGCTACGACCTCCTGCTCGGCCGCGAGCTTGCGCTGTAGTTCCTCGACCAAGCCGGTCAGCTCCTCGACCTGGCGTTGCAGACTGGCCAGGTCCTCCTGTCGTGCGGCGCCGTCGATCTCGCCGACGTAGTGGTCGTGAGTACTCGCTGCGGCGCCGATCTCGTAGGCGCTGTGGCCGTGATCCTCGCACATGGCTTATACCTTACAAGGTTTATTGCTATTCGGCCATAGCGAGAAGGTGATTCAGCTTGCCAGGAGGCCACACTTTCATCCCCTCGGGGAGTTCCCAGGAGCTGACGCCGAAGGCGTCGAATGCGGTGAACGGGTCGGCCTGGTGAGCCAGGCGCCTGGCGTCGTCCACGCGCGCCTCGGCCTCTTCCCTGGCGTCATAAGGGCCGAGCGCTCTGGCCACCTTCTGGCGGGGGCCTGGGTTACGGACGATGGTGACGTAGAACTTGATCATCTCTGTGCTCCCCTGCGGTTCCGGTTAGGGCAGTTGTCCTTGCTGCGGTGCTTGATCTTCTTCGGCTTGTCGAGGAACAGCCCCCAGTTGGTCGAGCGCGCCCAGCACCGCAGGCAGTAGCCCTCGGTCTCGGCCTCGGCGCTGAACGCCCTGCACGCCTCCTGGCGGTCCTGCTCGCGCTTCTGGCGGTCCTCCTCGGTGGCCGCGATCAGCCATGCCCGGGGCGTGTCCGCCTCGGCCGCGCGCTGCTCCGCCAGACCTTCCTGCCATGTGGTGTCGGTGGTCACGCGTTCCTCCCTGCCCGCCTGGCCAGGTACCGGCCGATGATCTCGCCGGGCCACAGCCAGGGCGGCTTCTCTCTTGTCTGGCGGGGCAGCACCCCGCCAAGTGGCTGGCGATGGCCGCAGCCCGTGCACCGCGGCTCGCGCCATCTGGTCCAAAGGGGAGCATTGCAGCACTGAGTCACAAACCTTCGCGGCGCCGCGCCCGCCTGGCCGGTGGGGGCCGCGGCGGGCGGGCTGCTGGCGGGTCATCTCAGGCCGCGTTCGCTGCGTAGACCGACCACTGGAAGAAGGCCCAGCGCAGGTCGTAGTCCTCGTTGAGCACGGCCCCGGCCCATGCCTCGATTGCGTCGTGCCATTTGGGGGCCTTGCCCAGCTCGTCCAGCTCGCGAATCGCCTTGGCAGCGTCCTCGCGGCCCTGGGCGCTCAGCTCGTCATACCGTCCGCCAATGGCCTTCAGAGCGGCCCAGCGTCGCTCCTGCGGGGTTTCCTTGCGCGGCTCGGCTGCCTTTGCCTCGCGAGCCAGCCGCCGCTGCTCCTTGGCCTCTGCGGCTGCCTGGCGCTCCTGAACCTTGCGGTCGCGCTCGGCCTCGCGTTCTTCTCGGGTGATGTCGCGCAACGACCGGCAGTGTTCGACCGGGGCACCGGGGTAGCAGACCGAGCAGAGGCGGGGACCGAGATTCTCCGGCCTGATCGCCTCTTCGAGGGGCAGCCCGCTCAGCTCGGTGGCCCACCCCATCGCGGTCTGGCTGTGGCCACGATTTACGGTCGGGCAGCCGTTAAGCGAGGTGTGGACGTGGCCGTCGGCGTTCAGGCAGGGAAAGTAGCGCGTCCAGCGGTGCTCACGCCAGGTGGCTTCCATGGCGTCGATCTGAGCGGTGAGCTGCGCGAGCTGGCCGAGCAGATCGGCCTCGGTACGCAGGATCTCGGCAGCCTGGGTGCGGAGGCGGATGTTCGGGTTGGTGTCCTTGGCCGCGGACTCCAGGTCCCGGACGATCTCGGCGGCCGTGCGGCGCCAGTACTGGCGTCGGCCGATCCAGTCCTTGCGGTCCCCTGCCAGCCGGTGCATCTGGTTGCGCACGGTCTCCAGCCGGTCTGCGATCCGGCTTGCCTGCTGGACCAGCTCGAACTGCCTGGCGTCGTGCTCGGCCGGGATAGTCTGCATCGTGCGCTCCTCGCTGTCGTTTCCTTGCAAGACCTACATTAGCAAGAAAACTTGTATTGCACAACTCAACGCACGGTATTCGCCGAGATCGCGCGGTCGAGCGCCCGCTCGCGCTTGGCGCGGTTTCGGCACCAGGGGGAGCAGTAGCGCTCGCGCGACCCGAGCTGGTCGCCCGCGGGGATGGTGCCTTCGGCAATAATCCTGGTGCGGACCTCGCGCACGGCGTCCAGGTCCTCGAAGCAGTGCCGGCAGTGCCGCTCGCATTCGCAGGCGAGGTCGTGGTAGCTGCCGCCGGGTATCCCGTACATCCAGATCGTCTCGGCCATCAGTGCACCGGGTACTTCGGCGAGTTCTTGAGGTAGTAGGTGTGGGCGCCGCTCCTGCTGCGGTGGCGCCGGAGGTTGGCCCGTGCGACGGCCAGGAACTGCACTCTGGTGATGTGCAGCACGTCGCAGTAGAACGAGGCGGAGTAGCCCTCGAAGAGCGTCACGGCGGCGATCACGCGCTCGGCTATGGTTTGCATCTCAGCAGTTCCAGGTGGTAGCCACGGCGACCTCGCCGCGGGCGGTCTTGTCGGTGACCTTCGGGTAGTTGCTCACTCGGTGCCTCCTGGCTGTCGCTTCCTTGCAAGACCAACAATAGCAAGAAAAGCTGTATTGAGCAAATCGGAGGCCCGGCCGTGTCACTCCGGCCGGGTCTGCTCATGAGGAGGTCACGGCATCCAGAAGCCGTGCGTGACGCCCCACTTGCGGACATACAGGCCGTAGCCCGCGAGCACTGTCGAGACGAGCACGAACGCCACGATGGCGAAGGTCTCGCCCTTGCTCTTCCTGGCGGCCGGGAGCCGTTTGTCGAGCATCGAGCGGTAACGCCACCGGTAGCTCTCTGGGTAGAGCACGCCGGGCTCGGTGCCGCGCATCGAGGTCAGCTTGTCGCGGGCCTCGTCCATGCTCATGTCGCCGTCGGCGAACTGGGTGAGCCACTGCTCGGCCGTGTACGCCACGGCCAGGCGGCGGCGCAGGAAGAACCGCTGCACGTCCTGACCGGCTTTGACCGCGGGCTTGTGCCCGGCCAGGTTGCCGCCCGCGATACCGACTGCGATCGGCACCCAGGGCGATGTTGGCTCCAGCCATGGCGAGTGATAGCCGTACTTGTGCGCTAGCGCTATGCCGGGGAAGATCACGGCCGAGGCGATGATCTCGCCAGGAATTGCCGCGAGCAGCATCGACACCGGCAACAGCAGAAACTGGAGCGCTGAGGTCTGCTCATGGCGGCCGAGCCTGCCCTGGTACGGTGATGGCATCCGCGCCTTGACCAGCACCTTGTCCATGAACGGAATCTTGTCTTTCAGCGGCTTGACCTTGACGAAGATCATGACAACAAGGGCGTAGGCCAGCACGGACTCGGGCGCATCCCGCAGGAAGATGTGCTGGAAGACCTTCCAGTAATCGACCATCCAGCCGCCGATGTAAGGGATGCCGTGGAAGTGCCAGATGAGGTCCAGGTGGTCCCAGGTGTACTTGAAGGACCTGCCGAAGTAGGGGGCCTGGGTGATCAGGACATAGAGCGCCGACACGATGCCGACGGCGACCTGGGTGCCGCCCACGGCGTAGCCGGTGTCCTTGAGGCGCCCGAAGAACGGGATCCGGGGCAGTATCTCCTCGGCAAGCCGGCTGGTCGCCGCACCCGGGCCTGCCAGCTCCTCAGCTCTTGCCTCTCCGGCGGTCACTTCACGCAGCCGTTCAGGTCATTGATGCCCGCGGTCTCCTTGGCGGCCTTGTCGCCGCCAGCGCTGAGCGCTTTTTCTGCGGCGCTGACCACGCACCTGCCGGTTGCCGGGCGCTGGGCCTTCGACACGCCCGCGCAGGTGTACAGCGCATCCCTTGTGCTCTGGTGACTCAGCAGCTCAGTCAGCCACGCTAGCGACGTTGTGCCCTTCGGCTGGCACTGAGCTGCGTCCTTCTTGAGGTCGGCCTTGGCGGCCTGCCCCTGGGATGAGGTGGCCAACGCGGACGCCTTGGCCTTGTCCGCGCTGTGGCCTGATGAGCCCCCGCACCCGGTGAGAGCGAGTACGGCTGCCGCTGCCACTGTGAGCAGCAGCATAATGGTCTTCTTCATGGGGGTTCCTTCCGATTTTCTTCCGCCGGTCTACCGGGGGTCGGGGATGTTACTGCTGGACCCATCCTGAGCTGCGGATGAACTCAGCCAGCTCGGTCCAGTTCTCGGAGGCGGCCGTCAGGATTGACCTGTCGGCCTCCATCTCGCCGTGGTCGGCATCCCACTGGGCGCGGTCCAGGTGATCAAGGATCTTGCCCTCGATCAGCGCATCCAGGGTGGCCGGGTCCAGCGCGTCCAGCTCCCAGGACTCGTCGCCGTAGATCTCGATGTAATCGTTGGCCCTTGAGTCGGTGATCTTGGCGGGGTTCGGCGGCGGGTTGTACTGCTCTACCTGGTCCATGTTCAGGGCGATGCGGTCGATCTCCACGTCCGAGCTGAAGGTCCACAACCGGTCCCGGATGTCGCGGCTCATGTCGATGCCGCTGGGGTCGTGGTCGCCCAGGTGGATGATGAGCGACTTCTTGCCCTTCCGCTCCTGCTCGCGCAGTCGCATGGCGGCGCGCCACATCTCGGACTGGCTGACGTAGCCGCGGCACGGGAAGTAGGGCACGAACCAGCGCTCAGCCGGGCGCGACACCACGTCAGCCAGGGCCTCTTTCTCGACCCATACCTCGACGTACCAGTCCTGGTTGTCCCACAGGTGCGTGCGATACTGGGCGGCGACCGCATCGACGATGGCCTCGGGAGAGTCCCACATGGCCAGCCTGGATAGGTTCCTGGTGCGGTCTTCGAGATGGTTCCAGTCGATCAAGCCGGCCAGCCGCGCGTCGTTGACGATCGAGCCGAGCCGCTTGTAGCTCTGCATGTTGTTGGGTAGCCAGTCGCGGGAGACGAACTGGTAGTAGAGCTGGCGCAGGGTGAGGTTGTAGCCCTGCTGGGCATAGGCCTCGCAGACCTGGTTGGCGCGCTCGATCACTTCGATCGAGCCGGGCGAGAACTTAGTGCTCGCATAGGCGATCTTGGGCATGAGGATCTCCGTTGAGGTTGTCTAGTTGTAAGTAGCCAGGGTGTCGGCGCGCCAGTTAAGGGCATACTCCAGGCAGTTGTTGCAGTGCTGGTGGGTGTGGCCTTCGATCGGCGGCTCATGGCGGGCGTCGAACGACCAGGCGGCCGAGTCCGCGCTCACGAGCATGTGACCATACATCGGCAGGCCGGTGCGCTTCACGCCGAAGCCGTGCAGCCGCAGGTGCGACAGCTCGGAGACGATCCGCAGGATGCTCAGGGTGTTCGACCGGCGGCAGATGCTGCCGAGCCCGACGACCGGGAATGTGCTCAGGTCGAAGCCGGCGTCGCGGTACATATCCTCGTGCCGCAGGTACTCGTACCCCGCCCAGCCCTGGAGCACGGGGATGACCGGGCACGGGCCGTCGCCGACGCGTGGCCACAGCTCGACGGCCTCGATATAGTTTTCCAGGCTGAGGTGCTGGTGGACATAGGTGCTAAACCTGGTGGCCCGCCGGATGTCGTCCTCGCACATGTAGTCCATCGGGGAGGCCCACTGGAGACTGCCGATCTTGTCCTGGTAGCGCACGATCCGCTCCAGGTACTGCCGCACGGTGAATTTCCATCCAGGCGGAGAGCCGAAGGTGTGCGGCCTGGGCTCGTCCGCATGCTTGAGCTGCATGAAGCCGCCGGAGTCGAGCGCCCACGGGCCGAGTGCCCGCGGCAGCGTCTTGCGCCCGGATAGGTTCTGGTCTGCAACGAACAGCGGCACGTCCGTCCGGCCGAGGAAGAACGGCTTGTGCGTGGTGAGGTAGAAGGTGCACCAGGACGGCCCGGCAGCGGGCCGGGCCATCTCGGGCTCGGCGGCGATCATCAGATCGAGCCGCCGTTCATCGCCACAGCGTCAACACCGTTGCGGCGGAGCAGGTAAGCCTCGCCCTCATCTGCTGCGTAGTCCCAGCCCTGCTCCATCCGGACCTGGGGCGGAACGAAGTCGTGGCCGCCAGTGCAGGCATAGGATCCGCGCTCGTCGGTGTAGCGCGCCGGCAGCTCGCACTCGTAGGCGAAGGTGCTGCCGTCGTCGTAGCGGCCTTCGAGCAGCCAGCCGCACTTCCAGACCGGGATACCCCGGGCCTCATCGCGGGCGGCCTCGAAGCAGAGCCGGACTTCCGCGACGGTCGCGTGTGAATGGCGCTCTTCGCCGAGCCACTTCGAGTTACAGATGATCATTTGCCCCTCCTGCGCTGTCGTTACCTTGCAAGAGCTACATTAGCAAGGAAACCTGTATTCAGCAACTCAGGATCAGGATTACAGCGGCTGCTAGCGTGTCTTTCCATGACAATCGCCACGCCGCTGTCCACGTCCGGCCGCTGGATCATGGATGCCAATGGCCGCCGGGTGAAACTCGCCGGAGTCAACTGGGCCGGGGCTCACCAGGACAACATGGTGCCCGGTGGGCTCGATTTCCTGGATCGCAATACCATCGCCGAGCAGATCGCAGCCTGGGGATTCAACTCGGTCAGGTTCCCGTTCGCCCTGAGCACGGTGCAGGCGCTCACGTCCGTGGCCGACTCCCAGGTGGCCGCCAATCCTGATCTTGAGGGCATGACCCCCTGGGAGGTCTACCTCCAGTGCGTGAACGCCCTGACATCTGCCGGGCTGATGGTGATCCCGAACTGCCACCTGATGTACCGCGGCTGGTGCTGCTCGCTGAGCGATACCCAGGGCCTGTGGTGGAACGCCAACTGGACCTACGCCACCTTCCTGAGCTGCTGGCAGCAGGTGGCCACCGCGTTCACCGGCCAGCCGCTGGTAATCGGCTACGACATAAAGAACGAGCCGCGGCAGGCCACCATCTCCGGCAGGCAGTACAACCCGACCTGGGGCGACGGTAACCAGCAGACCGACTTCCGGTGGCTGTACACCCAGATCGGCAACGCGGTGCTGGCGATCGACCCGTCCAAGCTGGTGCTCTGCGAAGGCCTCAACAGCGCGGGCAACCTCCAGGGGGTCTCGGCCCATCCGGTGACCCTGACCGTGCCCGATCGCGTGGTCTACAGCATTCACGACTACCCGCAGGGCTGGCCGTCCGGCGAGACGCAGGCAGCCTACCTGTCCAGCCAGGCGACTAACGCCACGTACATCCTGAGCCAGGGCATCGCGCCGCTGTGGATCGGTGAGTTCGGCGTGGCCAATGACACCCTGGATGCCCTCCAGTCGCCTGCCCAGGGTGCCGGGAACGGCCTGGGAGCTGGACCCGTGTCGAGGTCCTACGGCAACTGGTGGCAGAACTTCCTGGCCCTGATGAAGCAGCTCGATCCCGACTGGTGCTGCTGGCACCTGTCCGGCACGCACCGGCTGGGAACCACGCCTTCGACCAACCAGGTGCAGTACCTGGAGGGCGACCGTCCATGGAACGGGCTCTACGCCCAGGACTGGTCCGGCGCGGCGAGCCCGGCCGTAATCAAGGCGCTCCAGTCGATTATGGCGCCGACGATGGGACCGGGGGTCTAGTAAAGACCTCGACATCGGCCTCGGTCGCAGCCCAGTCGCGCAGCACCCTGGCCTGGTCGAGGAACTCTTCAGTCTTGCCCTCCCAGCGGGCGGCGGCGGCATTGCTGTACTGACGCTCCAGGGCGGCACAGCGGCGCTCGAATTCCGCATCATCGGCAGACTCCTCCAGCCAGGTCAGGATCGGCGTGGAGGCAGCAGTGACCGCTATCGCGTTGGCGGCCAGGGGCGCCCCGGTGATGAACGATCCGTATTTCAGCAGGCGCCGCCTGATCTGCTCAGGGACTGTGTAGCTCACGGGACATAAACCTCAGCGGAGCATTCGGTAGTGCCGTCGGCCGCGGCGTAGTAAGGCCGCTGGCGGTTGCTGGTCAGGATCTGGCCGCAGTGCCTGCACACATCCGTGAAGCGCAGTGTCTTCTTGCCGTCTATCATGCGCCACTCCTCGGCGGGCCAGTGGTTCCAGGTCACCAGGTCGTAGACCTGGCTGCCGATGCGCAGGAGGCAGCGTTCGCTCCAGGCCCGGTCGATGCACTGGTCGAGCGGGTCACGCCGGATCCAGGGCCTGTCTCCGGGCTGCTCGCAGTACTCCTTAGCCAGCCACGGGGTGGGCTTGCCCTCCCAGTCGCCGACCTGGGTCCAGGTGTAGACCTCGCCGCCGGCCAGGTGCTGTATGACGGCCGGGCCGGTACCCTCCCCCGGCAGCGCTTCGCCGGTCTCGTCGTTGACCACACCCCAGCGGTGGATGATATCCACGGTGCCGTCGCCGCGCGCCCTGGCCAGCGTGGCCAGCTTGACGGTAAAGCTCG
>Ga0070730_10005690_pt1 | contig 10726 bp, 11 predicted proteins | sample Coa_R1_3_FD_66447 | JGI IMG/M metagenome (GOLD analysis project Ga0070730, IMG submission 66447) | Surface soil microbial communities from Centralia Pennsylvania, which are recovering from an underground coalmine fire - Coalmine... | ecosystem: Environmental > Terrestrial > Soil > Unclassified ... | reverse complement strand
GCCAGAAGAGGTCACCGACATGCAGCGCACGGTCAAGGGCGAGGTCATCCACTCCACCTTCGACCACCCGGCCGACGACCACACCACCGTGGCCGAGCTGGCCATCGAGCGCGCCAAGCGGCTGGTGGAGATGGGCCACGACGTGGTCATCCTGCTCGACAACATCACCCGGCTCGGGCGCGCCTACAACAACTCGGCGCCGGCCAGCGGCCGCATCCTGTCCGGCGGCGTGGACTCCACCGCCCTGTACCCGCCCAAGCGGTTCTTCGGCGCGGCGCGCAACATCGAGCACGGCGGATCGCTGACGATCCTGGCCGCGGCGCTGATCGAGACCGGCTCCCGGATGGACGAGGTCATCTTCGAGGAGTTCAAGGGCACCGGCAACATGGAACTGAGGCTGCGCCGCGAGCTCGCCGAGAAGCGACTGTTCCCGGCCGTCGACGTGGACGCCTCGAGCACCCGCAAGGAAGAGATCCTGCTGTCGCCGGAAGAGCTCAAGATCGTCTGGCAGCTCCGCCGCGTCCTGCACGCCCTGGAGCCCCAGCAGGCCCTGGAACTCCTCATGGAGCAGATGCGCAAGACCAAGAGCAACGCCGAGTTCCTGCTCCAGGTCCAGAAGACCACCCTCGGTTCCTAAGGCCGAGACAAGGGGAATGCCAGGCCGGGGAATCTGGTTCCACGGTCTGGCACACTAGAAAGCCGCACCCATGCGGTACCGGTTCACGCCAGTTTGAGCCCCGGGTCACCCCGGGGCCTCCGCGAAGGCGACCCGGCGACCGCTCAAGGCAGGAGTTGTCATGAAGCCCGATATCCACCCCCAGTACAACGTCACCACGGTGACCTGCGGCTGCGGGAACACGTTCGTCACCAGGAGCACCGCGCGCGGCGGCACGATCCACGCCGAGGTCTGCTCCAACTGCCACCCGTTCTACACGGGCAAGCAGAAGATCCTGGACACCGGTGGCCGGGTCGCTCGGTTTGAGAAGCGGTTCGGTAAGGCCGCCGCGGGCCAGAAGAAGTAAGCATCCGGGGTCGGGGTGGTGATTCTGATCACCGCCCCGTCTTCGTTTCACCCGCGTGGTGACCGTCAGTACAAGGAATACAGAAGTGTTTGAGCGCGTCGCGGACCTGGTCAGCGAGCATGCGGAGTTGGAGCATGCGCTGGCTGATCCTGGCGTGCACTCGGATCAGGAGAAGGCGCGGACGCTGGGGCGGCGGTACGCCGAGCTGACCCCGATCGTGAACGCTTACACCGAATGGCAGCAGGTCTCGGGCGATGAGCAGGTGGCGCACGAGATGGGCAGGGAGGACTCCTCCATGGCCGCCGAGGCCGAGGAGCTGGGCGCGCGGCGCGAGGAGCTTGAGGAGCGGCTGCGCAAGCTGCTGGTGCCGCGGGATCCGAACGACAACCGCGACATCATCCTGGAGGTCAAGGCCGGGGAGGGCGGCGAGGAGTCGGCGCTGTTCGCCGGGGACCTGCTGCGCATGTACCAGCGTTATGCCGAACGCCGCGGCTGGAAGACCGAGATATTGGACTCCACCGTCACCGGGCTGGGCGGGATCAAGGACGCGACCGTGGCGGTGAAGGGCAAGGGCGCCGAGGGCGCCTGGTCGCGGCTGAAGTACGAGGGCGGGGTGCACCGCGTGCAGCGGGTGCCCGTCACCGAGTCGCAGGGGCGGATCCATACCTCCGCGGCCGGCGTGCTCGTGGCGCCCGAGGCCGAGCCGGTCGAGGTGCAGATCAACGACAACGACATCAAGGTCGACGTGTTCAGGTCCTCCGGGCCCGGCGGGCAGAGCGTGAACACGACCGACTCGGCGGTGCGGATCACCCACCTGCCGACCGGGATCGTGGTGTCCTGCCAGAACGAGAAGAGCCAGCTGCAGAACAAGGAGCAGGCCCTGCGCGTGCTCCGGGCGCGGCTCCTCGCCCAGGCCGAGGCCGACGCCGACGCGAAGGCCAGTGCCGAGCGGCGCAGCCAGGTCCGCACCGTGGACCGGTCGGAGCGCGTGCGAACCTACAACTTCCCCGAGAACCGGATCTCCGATCACCGGGTCGGATTCAAGGCCTACAACCTCGACCAGGTCATCGACGGTGACCTCGACGCGGTGATCGACGCGCTGGCCGCCGCGGACCTGGCCGCGAAGCTGGCCGCCGGGGGTTCCCGGGCTTCCGGCGACGATGACCCTGCTGCTTGACGAGGTGGCCCTGGCCGCGGCGCGGTTGGCCGACGCCGGGGTGGAGTCGCCGCGCACCGACGCCGAGCTGATCGCGGCCAGCGTGCACCGCGTCAGGCGCGGCGAGCTGCACACCGTCCCCGACTCCGACTTCGACGCGCGGTTCTGGGCCGACATCGCACGCCGGGAAGCGCGCGAGCCGCTGCAGCACATCACCGGGCACGCGCACTTCCGCTACCTGGAGCTCGACGTCGGACCTGGCGTGTTCGTCCCGCGCCCCGAGACCGAGGTCATGACCGGCTGGGCGATCGCCAGGCTGCGCGAGATGGACGTGGCGCAGCCCGTGGTGGCCGACCTCGGCACCGGGTCGGGCGCGATCGCGCTGGCGATCGGGCAGGAGGTCCCGCGGGCCCGCGTGCACGCGGTCGAGGCCGACCCGCTGGCCCGCGCCTGGGCCGAGCAGAACGTCGCCCGGTACGCCGAGAGCGCCCCGTACACCGCGGGGCGGGTGATGCTGCACGCGGGCGACTTCGGTGACGCGCTCGGCGAACTCGACGGTACGGTTGACCTCGTGATCAGTAACCCGCCGTACATCCCGGTGGGAATGTACGTCCCGCCCGAGGTCGGCGAGTACGACCCGCCGGCCGCGCTGTGGGGCGGGACGGACGGGCTGAACGCCATCCGGGCGGTGGAGCGCACGGCCAGGCGGCTGCTCCGACCCGGCGGTCTGGTCGCCGTCGAACACGGCGCGCAGCAGGGCTCGGCGGTGTACTGGGTGTTCCCCGAGGAGTCCGGCTGGCGGGACACGCGCAACAACAAGGACCTGGCCGGCCGCGACCGCTTCGTCACCGCGGCCTGGCCGGGAGAGGGTGCCTGAGAGGGCGGCGAGATGAGCACACGGTACGACTGCCGGGATCCGCAGGCGCGCGCCGAGGGGATCGAGGCGGCGGTGAACGCCGCGCGCGCCGGCGAGCTGATCGTGCTGCCGACCGACACGGTCTACGGCATCGGCGCGGACGCGTTCATCCCCGCGTCCGTTACCACTATGCTCGCGGCCAAGGGCCGGGGCAGGAACATGCCGCCGCCCGTGCTGATCGGGACATCCAGGGCCGCGTCAGCGCTGGTGGATGACCTCGGGGTGTTCGGGCAGGCCCTGATCGACGAGTTCTGGCCGGGCGCGCTGACGCTGGTGTTCCGCGCCAGCCCGACGCTGGCCTGGGACCTGGGCGATACCAAGGGCACCGTGGCCCTGCGGATGCCGCTGCACCCGGTCGCGCTCGACGTGCTGAGGCAGACCGGGCCGATGGCCGTCTCCAGCGCCAACCGGTCCGGCCAGCCCGCGGCCACCACGGCTGACGAGGCGGAGAGCCAGCTGGGCGAGGCGGTGTCGGTGTACCTCGACGGCGGGCCGTGCACCGACAGCATCCCGTCGACCATCCTCGACCTGACCGGCACCGTCCCGACGCTGCTGCGCGCCGGGGCGGTCCCCGTGGAGCGGCTGCGCACGATCGTTTCTGTGATCGACGACAACGACTTCTTCCGGGTCGGAACCGGCTCCGCCGCGGACTTCAAGCAGGCCGAGCCGCACCCGCTCGAGCGAAGGACCGACGCGCCGAGTGAAGAGCCGCCCTCGGCCGGCTAGCCGGTGCCTTAAAGTTGGCGGTAATGAATCCCGACGCAATCCGGATCCACTGAGGCGGCATGCGCGAGTACGCCCTGGTGCTGCTCGTCACGGCGGCCGTGACCTACCTGCTCACCCCCCTGGTGCGGCGGGTAGCGGTCGCGACCCGTGCCATGCACGAGCCCCGGGCCAGGGACATGCACACGCAGCCGACGCCGCTGCTCGGCGGGCTGGCCATGTACGGCGGGCTGGTCGCGGGGCTGGTCGTGGCCGGCCGGCTGCCCTCACTTGACGATCCCTTCCAGACCGCGGGGTCGAAGACCGCGGCCGGGCTGCTGCTGGCCGGCGGGCTCGTGGTCGTGGTCGGGTTCATCGACGACCGGTATGGGCTCAGCGCGATCAGCAAGCTGGCCGGGCAGGTGGCGGCGGCCGGCATCCTGGTGTGGAGCGGCCAGGCGCTGCCCTGGCTGCCGATGCCCAGCGGCGGCGAGTTCTCGCTGGAACCGGACCTGAGCGTGACGCTCACCGTCCTGCTCGTCGTGGTGACCATCAACGCGATCAACTTCATCGACGGCCTGGACGGACTCGCGGCGGGCATCGTCGCGGTCGCCGCGCTGTCGTTCCTCGTCTACTCGTACACGTTGCTCAACACGATCGGCAGCACGTCGCAGTCGCTGCCCGCGGTGTCGTCGGCGCTGCTCGCCGGGATGTGCCTGGGATTCCTGCCGCACAACTTCTTCCCGGCCCGGATCTTCATGGGCGACATCGGCGCGATGCTGCTCGGCCTGATGCTTGCCTACGGGCCGATCTCGAGCACCGCCTCGCTTGACCCGGCCCTGCTGACCAATTACGTGGGCAACCACGCGATCAACCGGTTCCCCACGTTCCTCCCGCTGCTGGTGCCCGCCGCGATCTTCATCATCCCGTACACGGACCTGATGTTCGCGATCATCAGGCGGGTCCGGGCCGGCCGGCCGGTGATGGCTCCCGACCGGCAGCACCTGCACCACCGGCTGCTCACCATCGGGCACTCCTACCGGCAGAGCGTCCTGATCATGTACCTATGGGCGGCGCTGTTCTCGGTCACGGTCGTCTCGCTGTCCGTGGTGCGGACCCGCCTGGTCGTCCTCGAGGCCGCGACGATCATCGCGGTGCTCGCCCTGCTGCCGGTGACCATGCCCCGGCTGCGCCCCTGGCACGCCGGTCCCGCGCGCAAGCCCGTGTCCACCCCGGCCCACGCGGCCGCCCTGGCCTCGGGTGCGCCAGGTGCGCCGGGCGCGCGCCGGCATCGCGCGGCCCGGGCCGAGGTCACCAGGTCCGGGCGGTCCCCCCGCGACGCGCCCCCGCTGTCGCCGAGGCCCCGGACGCAGGGCCCCGCGCTGACCGGTCCGCCAGCCTCGCCCAGGGCCCGGGCCCAGGGTTCCGCGCTGATCGGTCCGCTGCCGCCCGCGATGGCCCCGCCGCCGGGCCCGGTCTTCCACTCGACACCGACGTCTCCGGTGGCCCCGCCGCCCGGGCCGGCCTTCCACGCGGCGCCGACGGCCGCCGCCCCGATCCCGGCCACCCCGGTCACCCCGGGCATCCAAGGCTTCCCGGGCGAGACGCCCTGGTTCAACGGCGGCGGGTACCCCGCCGACGCGCCGCGGATCCCCGCCGACACGTCGCGGGTTCCTGGCGAGCCGCTGCCGCGACTCCCCGGCCGGGCGCTGCCGCGGGCGGGCCGCCTGCCGGGAACCGAGCCGGCCTACCCCGCCGATCCGCAGGATCCCTTCCCCGGTCCGGGCTGGCGCGCCGGCCCCGGCTACCTCCCGGCCGCAGACTCGTTCTCCGGTCCCGGGCCCTTCGCGGGCCCGTTGGCCGAGGGGGGTACGCCGGACGTCTCCGACCCGCTCCCGCATGCCCAGCAGCCGGACCTCCGGCCCTGGCGGGGCCGCGACCTGGACTTCTCGTTACCTCTTTTTACCCTGCCTTTACCTTCAACCGGCCCCTGATCCAGTGCGGCAGGCCCCTGGCCTGCCGCAGCGTGATCCGGCCGCGTGATGGTCATAAATTTCTCGCGAAAAGGTAAAGACAAAGCCAAGAACTTTGTGATAGCGTTCACAAGCAGAGGCCCTTAAGGCTAGCGAGGGGCTCGTGATACGTTTCGTACCCAACCGGGTCGCCGCACCGAGCGTTCGGGGCGATGACCCTTACGCGGGGCTGGTACCCCGCGTCAGCTACTTGCTGTCGGACCCCAGGAGCCAAGTACATGCTGGCGAGTTACGCCACCGTAGTCCGGCGCGCGGCCGGCCCGACAGCCGCCGTCGCGGCCGTGATCGTCGCCGTGAGCGCCGCCCTGGTCGGCATCAAGGGCCTGATCGGCGCGCTCCTCGGGGTGGGGCTGGTCACCGTGTTCTTCGGGATCAGCATCGTGGTGGTCAGCCGGGCCGCGCGGATCAGCCAGCCGGCCATGATGGTGGCCGCGCTCGTCACCTTCCTGGTCAAGATCGTGGCCCTGGCCGTCGTCGTATCGGCGCTGGCCGGGACGACCGCGTTCAGTACCAGGACGCTCGGGTTCACCGCGATCGGCTGCATCCTGGCGTGGAGCGCCGCGCAGATCATCGCGGCGATGCGGGTAAAGCTGCTGTACGTCGAGCCAGAAGGACCAGCGGCCGGACGGGGCAGGTGAGATGAGCAGCAACGGCAACCGGGCCGCCTTGCGAACCCCCGCCGATGACGGGCCGCACGGGCCGCACGGGCTGGGCGTGGGGTGGTCGGTGTTCAGCTACCTGATCGCCGGGATGGTCGCGTACGGGGGCATCGGCTGGCTGGTCGGCCGCGCCGTCCACGTCGCGGCGCTGTTCCCGGTCGGCATGCTGGTCGGCCTGGGCATCTCCCTTGGCTACATCATCTTCCGGTACGGCAGGCAGGGCGCGGCCGAGAAAGGACGTGGTAACCGGTGACCGGCGACGTTCACGTGATCGCCGCCCCGGCGGGCGGATGCCACATCTTCAGCGGGTGCGGCTACCCGGCACCGGGGCTGCAGGACTTCGACTTCCGGCCGATCTTCTCGGTGGGATCGTTCCATTTCACCAAGCCGATGCTGATCGCGGTGCTGTGCGCGGTCTCGGTGATCGCGTTCTTCTGGGCGGCGTTCGCCAAGCCCAAACTGGTCCCGCGCGGCGTGCAGAACCTGGGCGAGATGGCCATCCTGGCCGTGCGCGACCAGATCCTGCGGCCCTCGCTGGGCCGGCGGGGCGACTCCTACCTGCCGTTCCTGGTCTCGCTGTTCTTCTTCATCTGGCTGATGAACCTGATGGAGCTGATCCCCTTCTTCCAGTTCCCCTCGATGTCGCGGATCGGCTTCGTCTGGCCGCTGGTGCTCATGGTCTACGTGCTCTACTGGTACCTGGGCCTGAAGAGCCAGGGCGTCTGGGGCTACTTCAGGACCATGATCCCGCCGGGCGTGCCGTGGTTCATCCTGCCGATCCTGATCCCGGTGGAGTTCCTGCGGTTCTTCGTCGTCCAGCCGTTCACCCTGGGCGTCCGGCTGTTCGCCAACATGTTCGCCGGCCACCTGCTGCTGACCATCTTCTACCTCGCCACCTGGTACATGCTGAGCCTGTCCGTCGGGCTGCTGTACTTCGTCGGCTCGGCGTTCATGGTGGTGTTCGTCTTCCTGCTCGAGCTGCTGGTGGACCTGCTCCAGGCCTTCATCTTCACCACCTTGACCGCCACGTACATCGCCGACTCCCTGGAGCGAGCGCACTGACCGCTATCCGACCCAAGCTACCGGTGGGGGAAGCCCGCCGGCCTGACGAATAAGGACTGAACACATGTCTCTTGCCGCCATTCTCGCCGCCAGCACGACCCCGACCTCGGTGCTCAAGATCGACATCGGCGCGGTCGGTTACGGCCTCGCGGCTATCGGCCCGGGCATCGGTATCGGGCTCGTGTTCGGCCACGCGATCGAGGCGATGGCCCGCCAGCCCGAGGCCGCCGGGCGCATCACGTTGTACATGTGGATCGGGTTCGCGCTGACCGAGGCGCTCGCGCTCATCGGCCTCGTGGCCCCGTTCATCTTCAAGTATTAGTAACATCGCCGGAAGCGAGGCGACCATGCATTTTCTGGCCGACGCGGCGTCGCAGGACCCGCTGGTCCCGACCCTGACCGAGCTGATCATCGGGACGATCACCTTCGTCCTGGTGTTCGGCGTGCTCGGTAAGCTGCTCATGCCCAGGATCCAGCAGACCCTGGCCGAGCGCACCGAGAAGATCGAGGGCGGCCTGGAGAAGGCGGCGGAGGAGCAGGCCGAGGCCGCGCAGGTCCTCGAGCAGTACAAGCAGCAGCTGGCCGAGGCCAGGCACGACGCGGCCAGGCTGCGCGAGGAGGCCAGGGAGCAGGGCGCGCAGATCATCGCCGAGATGCGCGAGCAGGCCCAGGCCGAGGCCCGCCGGATCACGGAGTCCGCCCAGGCCCAGATCCAGGCCGAACGCCAGCAGGCGCTGACCTCGCTGCGCGCCGAGGTCGGCGCGATGGCCACCGAACTGGCCAGCCGGATCGTCGGCGAGTCGCTCGAAGACGCCGCCAGGCAGGGCCGGATGGTGGACCGGTTCCTCGAAGAACTCGAGCAGGTGTCCAGCCCGTGACGCATGCGACCAGCGCGGGGAGCTGTCATCCCGCTCGTTCGGCTGAAAGGTTTTCGTGCCATCGGAGGGCGAGTTAAGCATGCGCGGTGTGAGTAGAGCCTCGTACGCCGAGCTGTCCGAGCGGCTGTCGGCGGAGCACATCGAGAGCGCCACCGTGGCCACCAGGCTGGCCGGCGAGCTGTTCGCGGTCGTGGGGCTGCTGGACACCGAGCACGGGCTGCGCCGCGCGCTGTCCGATCCGGGCAAGCCCGCGGCGGAGAAGGGGGCGGTCGTCGCGGCGCTGCTGCACGGGAAGATCACCCAGCGCGCCGAGGCCCTGGTCGCGGCGGGCGCCGAGGCCCGCTGGGCGGGCGGCGGCGACCTGACGGACGCCATCGAGGAGCTCGCGGTCGAGGCCACGGTCCTGGCCGCCGAGGCGGACGACGGCCTCGACGACCTGGAGGACGGGCTGTTCCGGTTCGGCCGGGTCGTCTCGGCCAACCCGGACCTGCGGGCCGCGCTGGCCGATCCGTCCCTGCCCGAGGAGGGCAAGCGGAGGCTGCTGCGGACCCTGCTCGACGGCAAGGTGACCACGGTGACGCTCGGCCTGATCGAGCAGATGGTGGCGCACCCGCGCGGGCGGACGCTGGCCGTCGCGCTGGACATGTGCGCCGAGATCGCGGCGCGCCGGAGGCAGCAGCTGATCGCGGTGGTACGCACGCCGGTCGAGCTGTCCGCGGCCCGGCGCAGGCGCCTCGCTGCGGCCCTGTCGCGTTCCTACGGGCACGACGTTCACCTCGACGTCGTCATCGATCCCTCGGTGGTTGGTGGTATTTCCGTCCAAATCGGGGATGAGCTTATTGACGGGACCGCGGCCAGCCGCCTGGCGGCCGTCCGACGCAAGCTGGCGGGCTGACGTGCCAGCGCAAGAATCCGACAAAGACAGGCAGGACAATGGCTGAGCTGACGATCCGGCCCGAAGAGATCCGGGACGCGCTGGCGCGCTTCGTCCAGGAGTATGAGCCGGCGGGCGCCGCGCGGGAAGAGATAGGCACCGTCATCGAGTGCGGCGACGGCATCGCGCGGGTCGAGGGCCTGCCGTCGGCCATGGCCAGCGAGCTGCTCGAGTTCGAGAACGGCGTCAGGGGCCTGGCGCTCAACCTGGACGTCCGCGAGATCGGCGTCGTCATCCTCGGCGAGTTCAACGAGATCGAGGAGGGCCAGCAGGTCAAGCGGACCGGCGAGATCTTGTCCGTGCCGGTCGGCGACGCCTACCTCGGCCGCGTGGTCGGGCCGCTGGGCGAGCCGCTGGACGGCAAGGGTCCCGTCGAGACCACCGAGATACGCCCGCTGGAGACCCAGGCGCCGTCGGTGGTGCAGCGCCAGCCGGTGAAGGAGCCGCTGCAGACCGGGATCAAGGCCATCGACGCGATGACCGCCATCGGCCGGGGCCAGCGGCAGCTGATCATCGGCGACCGGCAGACCGGGAAGACCGCGATCGCCATCGACGCGATCATCAACCAGCGCGCGAACTGGGCCTCCGGTGACGACAAGCTCCAGGTGCGGTGCGTCTACGTGGCGATCGGCCAGAAGGGCTCGACGATCGCCCAGGTCCGCGGGGCGCTGGAAGAGGCCGGCGCCATGGAGTACACCACGATCGTCGCCGCGCCCGCCTCCGACCCGGCCGGGTACAAGTACATCGCGCCGTACACCGGCTCGGCGATCGGGCAGCACTGGATGTACCAGGGCAAGCACGCGCTGATCATCTTCGACGACCTGTCCAAGCAGGCCGAGGCGTACCGCGCGGTCTCGCTGCTGCTGCGCCGGCCGCCGGGCCGCGAGGCGTACCCGGGTGACGTGTTCTACCTGCACTCCCGGCTGCTCGAGCGGTGCGCCAAGCTGTCCGACGAGCTGGGCGGGGGCTCGCTGACCGGCCTGCCGATCGTCGAGACCAAGGCCAACGACATCTCGGCCTATATCCCGACCAACGTCATCTCGATCACCGACGGCCAGATCTTCCTGGAGACCGACCTGTTCAACTCCGGTGTCAGGCCGGCCATCAACGTGGGCCGCTCGGTCTCCCGGGTCGGCGGCGATGCGCAGATCAAGGCCATGAAGGACGTGGCCGGCGGTCTCAAGCTGGCCCTCTCGCAGTACCGCGACCTGGAGGCGTTCGCCTCGTTCGCCTCCGACCTGGACGCGGCGTCTCGCGCCCAGCTCGACCGCGGCGAGCGCCTGGTCGAGCTGCTCAAGCAGCCCCAGTACACCCCGTTCCCGGTCGAGCGCCAGGTGGTCTCGATCTGGGCCGGCACCACGGGC
>Ga0070730_10005689_pt1 | contig 10726 bp, 20 predicted proteins | sample Coa_R1_3_FD_66447 | JGI IMG/M metagenome (GOLD analysis project Ga0070730, IMG submission 66447) | Surface soil microbial communities from Centralia Pennsylvania, which are recovering from an underground coalmine fire - Coalmine... | ecosystem: Environmental > Terrestrial > Soil > Unclassified ... | reverse complement strand
TTAATAATAGTATATTCATCGCGAAAAGGAAAATTATTCCTGACCGCGCCCTCGCCTCGCAGGAAGGGCAGACGCTTTGAGAGACGGGTCTGACCGCCGTTAAAAGCGCGATGGATATGGCCACCGGTACGCGCCTTCTGGCCTTTGGTGCCACGACCGGCCGTCTTGCCACGGCCGGAGCCATGACCGCGACCGAGGCGTTTTTCAGCCTTGTGCGAACCAGGAGCTGGCCGCAAATCAGAGAGTTTCACTGACAGTCTCCTCTACCTGCACCAGGTGAATCACCTTGCGAATCATACCGCGCACGGCAGGCTGATCATCATGTTCAACAGTCTGCTGGAGCTTACGGAGCCCCAGCGCCTTAATCGTTGCTTTCTGGTCTTTTGGGTAGCCGATAGAGCTTTTGACCCATTTTACACGCAACTTTGCCATAGCTTAACTCCTATCGGCGGCCGGCGCCGCCACCACGGCGGTCGCCACCACCACGGCTATCTCCGCCACGGCTATCGCCACCACCACGGCGATCACCACCACCACGGCGATCACCACCGCCGCGACGATCACCACCGCGATTAGCCACGGCCCTATTCTCGCGCGCTTCCTCTTCGCGGGCCGCACGCGCCGCTGCTGCCTGCTCGGCAGCGTTGGCCGCAGCAACAACCAACTGCTCGGCGCGCTTCTTCCCAAGGATCTCGGCGACGGTCTTACCACGACGCGCGGCCTCGACCTCTGGTGAGCGCAGCTCGCGCAAGCCCTGGATGCAGGCCTGAACGGTATTCGCTTTGTTGGTGCTGCCAAGTGTCTTGGTGAGGATATCACGGACACCAGCGGCCTCCATCACCGCGCGCACCGCGCCACCGGCGATTACACCAGTACCAGGGGCAGCGGGCTTTAGCAGAACCTCGGAGGCGCCAAAGGTCGTCTTGACCAGATAGGGGATGGTCGTACCAGAAAGCGGCACCTGGATCAGGTGCTTTTTGGCGTCTTCCACCCCTTTACGAATGGCCTCTGTATACTCACCAGCTTTACCAAAGCCGAAGCCCACAAAGCCATTGCGATCGCCTACGACCACCAGGGCGCGGATGCTGAACCGCCGACCACCTTTGACCACCTTGGAGACGCGGCTGACTTCAACCACGGTCTCTTCCAGGTTTAGTTTTGAAGCATCAATTCTTGCCATATCACTCCTCGCGGCCCTAGAAACTCAGGCCAACTTCACGAGCGCCTTCAGCGAGTGCGGCGACCCGTCCATGATAGGCATAGCCACCACGGTCAAAGACAACGCGACTCACACCCTTTTCTTGCGCACGCTGGGCAACCAGTTTGCCTACTTCGCGCGCGATTGCCACCTTGCGATTGCTGGCGATTGCCTCCAGAGCCTCTTTGGGTGTCCTGGCAACGCCTTTTTGCGCGGCAGGCAACAAGGTCTTGACCTGGGCCGCGGGTTTGCCACCCTTCTGGGGCTGTCCACCCTTCTGAGGCTGTCCACCTTTCGCAGAGGCTTTTTCAGTCTTCGCGCCCCGGCCCTTCGCAGCCGGGGCAGCCTCAGCGGCTACCTCTACAGGAGCGGCTTCCACTGGCTCAGCATGTGACTTTGCCGTGGGTGCGGCCGGCTGAAAAGCGCGCAGGCTCTCATCAAGTGATGAGGCCGCAGCCAGGGTCTGGCCTGTGATATCGTCGATGACCTGGGCATAGATATGCTGGCCACTACGAAACACGTTCAAGCGTGGACGTTCCTGTGAGCCTGCCAGGTGGCGACGCATGCGCTCATGCCGCCGCAACCGTGCCTTGTTTGCATGAAATTGTTTGATCATAGCTCACTCACCTATTTCTTCTTGCCGCCGACTTTACCAGCTTTACCGGCCTTACGTCGGATCTTCTCGCCAGTATAGCGGATACCCTTGCCCTTATAGGGCTCTGGCTTGCGTACACGCCGAATGGAGGCCGCAATCTCACCCACGAGCTGCTTATCGATGCCACTCACGCTGATCTTCGTCGCCTTGGTGGCGGCATCAACGCCATCGACTGATAAGGTGACGCCTTTGGGGGGCTGGACCTCGATCGGGTGCGAGTAGCCAACCTGGATCACCAGGTTCTCGCCCACTTTCGCGGCACGATAGCCGACCCCGTGGATCTCTAACTGCTTGGTATACCCGGTCGTGACGCCGACAACCATATTGTTGACCAGCGTACGATAGAGACCGTGCTTTGACCTGTGCTCCTTGCTGTCCGAGGGGCGATTGACCGTCAGGACTCCATCCTCAAGCTTTAAAGTTAGCTCGGGATCAACCTGAGAGGACAATTCTCCCTTCGGGCCTTTGACCGTCAGCAGGTTTTCCTCAGTCCAGTTCACCTGCACCTTTGGCGGTACTGTAATTGGAGCGCGTCCAATACGAGACATTCAATACCTCCCTCTACCAAACGTAGCAGATGACTTCTCCACCTAATCCCTGCTTATAGGCGTTGGAGCCAGTCATCAGGCCTTTCGGTGTCGATAGAATTGCTATTCCCAGGCCACCACGCACCCTCGGAATAGTGGGTTGCTTGGTGTAGACCCGCAAACCTGGCTTGCTGACACGCCTCAGCTGTGTGAGCACCGGCTTCTTATCTACATAGCGTAGCGTCACCCGGATCGTTCCCTGTGGATTATCTTTCAGGATTTCGATATCCTTGATATATCCTTCTTCTTTGAGCACGCGCGCGATTGCCAGCTTCATTTTCGAGGCCGGGATCAAGACGCGAGTGTGCCTTGCTGTTACCGCATTACGAATGCGCGTAAGCATATCCGCAATGGGATCAGTCATATTCATGGATTATCCTCCATAATCACAGGTGCAAACGTGAGTCTTGCTTGTTTCAACATCCAATCGCCTGCCCCTGTGTCCTTTCATCTTCGCGACTCGACTACCAGCTCGATTTGGTCACACCGGGCAACTCGCCGCGCAACGCACGCTCGCGGAAGCAGATACGGCAGAGTCCGAATTTGCGAATATATGCGCGAGGTCGCCCGCAAACGTTGCAGCGGTTGTGTTGCTGCACCTTAAATTTGGGTTTGCGTTGTGACTTCACAATCATTGAGATTTTTGCCATTACGCCTCCAGCGTTACTTCTTAAAGGGCATGCCCATCAATGCGAGCAGCCGTCTGCCTTCCTGGTCTGTGCGAGCAGTAGTGACAACACTGACTTCCATTCCACGGACTTTGTCGATTTTGTCGTAGTCGATCTCCGGGAAGACCAGTTGCTCACGCAAGCCCAGGGTGTAGTTGCCGCGGCCATCAAAGGCTTCCGCGGAAATACCCTGGAAGTCGCGTATTCGTGGCAGGGCCACGTTGATCAATTTGTCAAGGAACTGGTACATGCGCTCACCGCGCAGTGTGACCATGCAGCCAATCTGCATCCCTTCGCGCAGTTTGAATTGCGCGACCGACTTCTTGGCACGTGTGATCACCGGACGCTGTCCCGTGATCGTGGCCAGGTCTGAGACGGCGGCATCCATCGCCTTGGCGTTTTGGATGACCTCGCCCATACCAATATTGATGACGACTTTTTTGACGCCAGGGACCTGCATCGGATTCTTGTAGCTAAATTCCTTTTGTAGGCCCGGCACTACCTCTTGACGGTACTTTTCTTTCAAGCGTGATGCCATCTTAACTACTCCTCGTCCGATCTTCGATCACTTTCTGGCATTTCTTGCAGACGCGCACCGAGCGTACTTTCTGGTCCGCTCCGATGGGGCGCCGATCATGCCCAACGCGCGTCGGCTCTCCGCACTCGGTGCATTTGAGCATGACATTGGAGACCTGCAAGGGCATGGCCTTCTCAATGACGCCACCCTGCCGCGTCTGCCCCTGGGGCTTCACATGTTTCTTGACAGTGTTCAGGCCTTCAACGATCACTTTGTTGACCTGTGGCAGTGCCCGCGAAACGGTCCCCTCTTTCCCCTTATCTTTGCCGGCGATGATCAGAACGGTGTCACCCTTCTTGATATTCATCTTGCAAAGGTGCAGAGGCTTCTTTTCTTTCTGTTTTGTTGCCATCTTTTCCCTCGTTAGAGCACTTCAGGCGCCAGCGAAATGATCTTCATAAAGTTTCGCTCGCGCAGTTCGCGGGCCACCGGGCCAAAGATACGCGTGCCTCGTGGGTTATTACCTGCGGCAATAATGACGGCGGCATTCTCGTCGAAGCGGATATGCGAGCCGTCGGGGCGCGCATACTCTTTCGAGACGCGAACCACCACCGCATTCACGACCTCTCCCTTTTTGACCTGTCCATTCGGGGCGGCCTGTTTGACTGAGGCTTTGATGATATCCCCTATGCCAGCATACCGCTTAGAGGATCCACTCATGACACGGATGCACATTATCTCTTTTGCGCCAGTATTGTCTGCGACTTTCAGGCGCGTTTGTACCTGGATCATTTGACTTTTCCTTCCCTATTCTGCCGATTTCTCGGTCGCTGTCAGGTCAGGATCGGCCTCAGCCAGCACTTCTTCCACTGGTACGATGCCGCTACCGCGTTTGACGATCTCGACCAGGCGCCAGCGTTTCATTTTGCTCAGTGGGCGGCTCTCTTCGATCCGCACCATATCGCCTATCTGACAGGTGTTGTTCTCATCATGAGCCTGGAAGCGCTTCGACTGCTTGTACCTGCGTTTGTAGATACGATGCTTCTTTAAGGTCTCTACAACGACGACTATCGTCTTGTCCATTTTATTGCTAACCACGCGCCCAACCTTTTGCTGCCGACGACCCGTTTTGTGGGCCTCCTCCGCCGGGTTGGTCGTGGTGCCAACTTGCTCTGCCATTATTCTTGACCCTCCAACATGGTTAGGCGGTGCAGCAGGCGCGCGATATCCTTGCGCGTCTGCGCAAATGAGCGGTTATTCTTCACTTCACCACGCTGCTGTTGTAAGCGGAGGTTGAAGAGTTTGAGCCGCAACTCTTTGAGCTGTTTCTGCGCCTCGCCCGCGCTCATCTCGGCAATTTCTTTGCGGCGCTCATTAAGATTCGGCACTCTCAGCCTCCCCTTTGGTAATAAAGCGCGTTCTCACCGGTAGCTTGTGCCCTGCCAGGCGCACGGCTTCTTTAGCGATCTCTTCGCTCACTCCGCCGATCTCAAAGATGATGCGGCCAGGTTTGACGACGGCTACCCAGTGATCTACGGCGCCTTTACCGCTACCCATACGGGTCTCGGCTGGTTTCGCGGTAATAGGCTTGTCAGGGAAGACACGTATCCACACTTTACCACCACGCTTCATAAAGCGGGTGAGCGCGATACGGGCCGCTTCGATCTGACGAGCTTCCATCCAGCAAGCTTCCAATGCTTGCAACCCAAAATCGCCGAACGAGAGGGTATTGCCGCGATGGGCCTCCCCTTTCATGCGACCGCGATGCTGTCGGCGATATTTTGTTCTTGACGGTGCCAATAACATGGCTCTCTCCTCTACTCGCTCTGAGTGGCACCAGCATCGGTTGATGGCGTTGCTGGTGGTGGGGTCGGCGGGGTCGCCTCAGCGGCTGGCGCAGTCGCCTGCTCAGCTCGTGGCTCACGCGGCGGACGTTCGCCCTGTGGGCGTGGCGCTCGCTCGCCTTGTGGACGTGGTGTGCGTGGTGCACGCTCTCCACTCTGGCCCTGTGGTCGGTCTCCTTGCGGACGCGGACCACGCTCGCCTTGTGGTCGGTCTCCTTGCGGACGCGGACCACGCTCGCCCTGTGGTCGATCTCCCTGTGCTCGTGGTGGTCGATCTCCCTGTGCTCGTGGCGGGCGATCTCCCTGTGGTCGATCTCCTTGCGGACGCGGTGGGCGAGGACCACGGTCCCCTTGTGGTCGGTCTCCTTGCGGACGCGGACCACGCTCTCCACCACGACGATCTCCCTGTGGGCGACGGTCGCCACCACCACGGCGATCTCCGCCCTGCGGCGTGAACGTTGGCTGAGTAGCTTCCACTACTTCGCCTGGCTCCCGACGCTTGGTGGGCAGGATATCCCCCCGATAAATCCATACTTTGATACCAATGACCCCGAAGGTCGTGTGAGCTTCTGCCAGGCCATAATCTATGTCGGCACGTAGAGTATGCAGAGGTACCTTCCCCTCCACCTCTTTCTCTGAGCGAGCAATTTCTACTCCACCCAGACGACCTCCAACGATGATTTTGATGCCCTTGGCGTTGGCGCGCATCGACTTCTGGACTGCCTGCTTCATAGCTCGACGGAAGGAGACACGCTTCTCCAACTGTTCCGCTATGCTTCTGCCAACCAGAACTGCATCCAGTTCCGGGTTGCGGATCTCTTTGATCTCCACCCGTACGCGGCGCTTCTTGGTCTTCGACTCCAGCAAATTGCGCAGCCGATCGACTTTCTCTCCGCTCTTCCCAATCACAATGCCTGGTTTGGCAGTATAAATGGTGACCAGCACCTGGTCAGCGGCAGTTCGCTCGATCTCGATACGCGAGACGGCTGCATTCGCCAGTTCTTTGTTAATAATATCGCGGATCTGAAAATCTTCCGCCAGGATATCTTTGTAATCACGCTCAGCGTACCAGCGAGACTGCCAGCCTTTGACGATGCCGAGCCTGAACCCTGTGGGATGCACTTTATGTCCCAAAAGTGTCCTCCTTATCTACTCACGCAGGGCGACAGGATCGCCTGCATGGATGTAGCCTGTTTAGCGGCCCGCGTCTGCTGGATCGTCTGAAACAATCACGGTCACATGGCAGAAGCGGCGCAAAATACGAGCCGCGCGACCATGAGAGCGGGGTTTCACACGTTTAATCCGAAACGAGTCATCAGCCACTATATTGAGTATATATAGCTCATCTGGATTGAGATTGTAGTTATTCTCCGCGTTGGCCGCCGCCGATGCGACAACCTTACTGACCGGGGTCGCGCCAGCTTGGGGCAAGAATTGGAGAATAGCCAGAGCCTCATTTACCCGAAGCCCTTTCACCGCGTTGGTGACCAGACGCATTTTGCGCGGCGGAATGCCAATATCTTTTGCAATAGCCCTGACTTGCATCACTTAACCTCTTTCCACTACCGTACCGAAGTGGTCTTTTCATTCTTGCCGCCCGCATGGCCACGGAAGTGGCGGGTGGGTGCAAATTCACCTAATTTATGGCCTACCATATTCTCAGTGATATAGATAGGCACGTGCGTCTTCCCGTTATGCACGCCGATGGTCATCCCAACCATCTCAGGGAAGATCATGGAGGCGCGCGACCAGGTCTTGATCAGGCGGCGGTCGCCGCTGCGCTTCATGCTCAGCACTTTTTTCCTGAGCGACTCATGTATATATGGGCCCTTTTTCCTTGAGCGCGACATTACTTTTTCCTCCTGCCTGCATTGCGTCGGCGGACAATGAAGCGATCAGTCCTCTTATTATTACGAGTCTTGTAGCCCATTGCCGGCTTGCCCCATGGTGTCTGCGGCTGCCCTCCAATCGGGGCACGACCCTCACCACCACCATGTGGGTGATCCACCGGGTTCATGGCCGAGCCACGCACGGTCGGGCGACGTCCCATATGACGGGATTTACCTGCCTTACCGATCGAGCGGTTCTCATGATCGACATTGCCGACCTGGCCGATGGTTGCCATACAGAGAATATGTACGTTGCGCTGCTCACCAGAGGGCAGGCGCAGCAGAGCATAATCGCCCTCTTTCGCCATCAACTGGGCGCCAACGCCCGCGCCGCGTACCATCTGGCCGCCACGCCCACGCTCCAACTCAATGTTGTGAATGGTCGTGCCAGTCGGGATGTTTTTCAATGGCAGGGCATTGCCGACTCTGATGTCGGCCTCTGGCCCCGCAACCACCCGGTCCCCAACCTTCAGGCCCACAGGGGCCAGGATGTAGCGCTTTTCGCCATCTACATAGTGCAGAAGCGCGATACGAGCCGAGCGATTCGGATCATACTCGATGGCCGCTACTTTGGCTGGCACTCCCAGTTTGTTGCGCTTAAAGTCGATCAGACGATAGGCGCGTTTCGCTCCACCTCCACGATGGCGGGTGGTAATCTTACCCTGGTTGTTACGTCCGGCTTTCCTGTTCAGCTTGACGGTCAGAGACTTCTCTGGCCGCGTCTTGGTGATCTCCTCAAAGGTTGAGACCGACATGCCGCGACGTCCAGGTGATGTTGGTCGATACTGTCTAATTGGCATCTCTCAAATCCCCTAAGCCTTCAATGCGTCGATGGTCTGCCCCTCTTGCAGGGTGACAATCGCCTTTTTCCACTCGCGAGGCTCTACAGGCCGAGGCGCAGAACCTTTTCGCCGGATCATCTTTGCCTTACCAGGCAAGCGAATAATATTGACCGAGACGACCTTCACATTGAACATGGCCTCGACCGCGCGGCGTACATCTATTTTGTTGGCCTTCAACGCCACATGAAAGGTATATTTGTTCTGCTCTTGCAGTTTCACCGATTTTTCGGTCACTATACCCTGGCGCAGTATTTCTGTGATTTCCACAGCGCTCTCCTCCTCGCCTATTCCTGGCTTTCCGGCTCTTCTGACGTCGACTCAGCGCTCTCAAGGCTCGCTTCTTCGCCTTCCGACTCCTCTGGAGCCGCATCAGCGATCTTGAGGCTCGCTTCTTCAGCGCTCAGTCCTTCGCCAAACACCATCTCCAGCCAGCGCACGGTCTTTACAGGCATGATGACATAATCGTGCTTCAGCAGTTCTATGACGTTGATCGAGGAGACATGCTGGACCTTGGCCGCCGGGATATTACGAGCCGATAACACAACGTTTTCGTCGCGCTGCGGTAGCATCATCAGGACATGCTTCCCTTCACTGCTGGGCAGCTTGCTCAGGATTTCGAGCATGTCTTTCGTTCGTGGCGTGTCCAGTGCCAGATCGTCCAATACAATTAAGTTCTCGTTAGCAACCTTGTCCGAGAGGGCCGAACGGATGGCCAGGCGGCGCATCTTCTTCGGTACATCGTGGTGGTAGCGATGCGGCTTGGGGCCAAATACGATACCGCCATGACGGAACTGCGGTGAGCGCGTGCTTCCCTGGCGAGCGCGACCCGTTCCCTTCTGCTTATAGGGCTTGCTATTTCCGCCCGATACTTCGGCGCGAGTCTTGGTTGAAGCATTACCTTGACGGCGATTCACCAGTTGCGCTGTCACAACCTGGTGTAGAACCGCCATATTAGGGGTGACTCCGAACACCTGCTCGCTCAGTTCGAGCTGTTCTACGGCCTCTCCGGCCATGTTATACACTGTAGTCGAGGGCATTTCGGTTACCTCATCACATGCTTCTTAATCATGAGCAATCCGCCATTGGCTCCAGGCACCGAGCCCTTTATCAGCAGCAGATTACGCTCAGGATCAGCTTGTACCACTTGCAATTTCTTGGCTGTCACACGCTCGTTACCCATTCGACCAGCCATGCGGGTGCCTTTTAAAACGCGACCGGGTGTTGTGCCAGAACCGATCGAGCCTGGTGCTCGTGTGCGGTCTGACTGACCGTGTGTTTTCGGTCCACCTCTAAAGCCGTGACGCTTCACGCCACCCTGAAAGCCTTTACCTTTGGAGGTGCCCACAATATCTACCGATTCGCCGTCTTTAAACAGGCTGGCGTCAAACTGGGCGCCAAGCTCGATCTTCTCGGAGCTGGTCCCCTCTTGCAGCCTTACTTCGCGCAGCACTTTAAATGGCCCAAGTTCTGGTCCCGGTCGTCGCTGGCGATTCTCCTGGATTTTCAGCAGTTTCTGAATCTGCTTGTCTGGCTTCTTCTCGGAGCTGGTTTGCTCTTCGCTGGCGCCTTCTTCGGCTTTGGTTTTGGCGCGCTGATCTTGCTGGTACGTCTGTAAGCGTTTGCGTTGCGCCTTTAATAATGGCAGGCGCTGTCCGAGATGGCCCATTTCGGGGCGCGTCACGTTCTTCGCGTTGGCCTGCTCAAATCCTAGCTGGACGGCTTCATAACCGTCGCGGGCAGCCGTTTTGATCTGGGTTACGACGCAGGGGCCGGCTTCTATTACGGTGACCGGAATGGCTGTTCCATTTGGCCCAAACACCTGCGTCATGCCGACCTTCCTGCCCAACAATGCATTAAGCATATCCTTCAAACCTCTCTTCTCACTGTAGGGACCGATTTATCGTGTCCGTCTGGACCGCTTGCCCTAATCCCCCTGGTGGGGATCATGCCTGTCGGTCCGCGTGGCGTCTTCGCGTTTGCCCTTCTACAGGCATGCTGCGCTCGCGCCTACAGTTTGACTTCTATGTCCACGCCTGCGGGCAGATTCAAACGTGTCAAGGCTTCCACAGTTTTATTTGTTGGATCAATAATATCAATCAAGCGCTTGTGAGTACGAATCTCAAATTGTTCGCGGGCATCTTTGTCGATAAAAGGTGATCGCATAACTGTATACTTGTCGATCTCAGTAGGCAGAGGCACTGGCCCTGAGACGCGCGCGCCTGTCTGTTGTGCGGTATCCACAATTTGCATTGCCGACTGGTCAAGTATGCGATGATCGTATGCTTTGAGTCGAATGCGGATACGCTGTTTCGCTCCGGTTGCCATATCTTTCTCCTGATACGGGGGGTGCCAGCGGCACGGGCATCAGAGATGCCCGTGCTTAGCCTAAAAAGTTCTTACGAAATGATCTTGGTGCAAACGCCAGCACCAACAGTGCGTCCCCCTTCGCGAATGGCGAAGTTGACGCCCTCTTCCATGGCAATCGGCTGGATCAACTCGACCGTCATCTCGATGTTGTCCCCCGGC
>Ga0070730_10005688_pt1 | contig 10727 bp, 5 predicted proteins | sample Coa_R1_3_FD_66447 | JGI IMG/M metagenome (GOLD analysis project Ga0070730, IMG submission 66447) | Surface soil microbial communities from Centralia Pennsylvania, which are recovering from an underground coalmine fire - Coalmine... | ecosystem: Environmental > Terrestrial > Soil > Unclassified ... | reverse complement strand
CGCCATCGCGGCGCAAATGGGCCTGGAAGAGGACGACCTCGAACTGTATGGCCGCTACAAAGCCAAGATCAAACTGAGCGCGCTGGCCCGGCTCGCCGACCGCCCGACCGCCCGCTATGTCGTCGTCACCGCGATCACCCCGACGCCGCTCGGCGAGGGCAAGACGACGACCACGGTCGGCATCGGCGAGGGCTTTAAGCACCTGGGCAAGCGGGGGATCGTGGCCATCCGCCAGCCGTCGATGGGTCCGATCTTCGGCATCAAGGGGGGCGCCGCGGGGGGCGGCTATAGCCAGGTGGTGCCGATGGAAGACTTCAACCTGCACCTCACCGGCGACATCCACGCCATCGGCGCCGCCCATAACCTCTGCTCGGCTTTCCTTGACGCCTCGCTCCTGCACGGCAACAAGCTCGGCCTCGACCCGCTCACCATTACCTGGAAGCGCGTCGTCGACATGAACGACCGCGCCCTGCGCCAGATCGTGACCGGGCTCGGCGGCAAGGAAAACGGCATCCCGCGGGAGACCGGCTTCGATATCACCGTGGCCTCCGAGGTCATGGCCGTGCTGGCCCTCTGCACCAGCATGCCCGACCTGCGCGCCCGCCTCGGCCGCATCGTCCTCGGCCAGCGCTACGATAGCAGCCTCGTCACCACCGAAGACCTGCGCGTCGCCGGCGCGATGACCGCCCTCTTGCGGGATGCGATCAAGCCGAACCTGATGCAGACACTGGAGAACACCCCGGCCCTGGTCCATTGCGGCCCGTTCGGCAATATCGCCCACGGGAACTCCTCCGTGCTCGCCGATCTGATCGGCATCAAGTGCTGTGATTACTTGATCACCGAGAGCGGCTTCGGCGCCGATATGGGTATGGAAAAGTTTATGGACATCAAGTGCCGGGTCAGCAACCTGCGCCCCGACGTCGCGGTGCTGGTCGCCACGGTGCGCGCCCTCAAGATGCACAGTGGGCACTACAAGGTCGTCGCCGGCCAGCTGCTCGATCCGCGGCTGGAGCAGGAGGATCAGGCCGCGCTGAGCGAGGGCATGGTCAACCTGGTGGCCCAGATCCAGAACGTGCAGCGCTTTGGGGTGCCCTGTGTCGTCTGTATCAACCGCTTCCCCGCCGATACAGACGCCGAGATCGCCCTGATCCGCGAGGCCAGCCTGGCCACCGGCGCCGTGGCGGCGGTCCCCTCCAGCCATTTTACGGAGGGCGGGGCGGGGGCGGCGGCCCTCTGCGCCGCCATCGCCGCGGCGGCCGAGGGCGCGAACCACTTCCATCACCTGTATAACCTGAGTTGGCCGCTCAAGCAGAAGATCGAGACCATTGCCACCCAGATCTACGGGGCCGGGTCGGTCTACTATGAGCCGGCCGCCGAGAAAAAGCTGAAGCTCTACACGGAGAAGGGCTACGGCGAGCTGGCCATCTGCATGGCCAAGACCCATCTCAGCCTGTCGCACGATCCGAAGCTGATCGGCCGGCCGCAGGGCTACCAGCTGCCGATCCGAGATGTGAACTTGAGTGCGGGGGCCGGCTTTATCTACCCGCTGTGCGGCGAGATGCGCACCATGCCGGGCCTCGGCTCGGCCCCCGGCGGCGCCAATATCGACATCGACGCCGAGGGCAATGTAATCGGCCTGTTTTAGCGCGCCTTGACGGTCACCTCGCAAATCGGCTACAATAAGTGTGCCGGTAGCTTTAGCAGCCGCGCATCTTCGTGCCTGCGCACCACCCGTCCCATCAGGCGCGCCCCGATCCCGGGGCGCCCGAGCAGAAGGAGCAAAGTTGTGCTAAAGCGTTTTATTCTCCCGCTGGGGCTCCTGCTGGCGCTGCTGGGGGCGCTGGGCCTGGGCGCGGGGCCGGCGGGCGCGCAGCCCGCGGCGCTGCCGACCGCGCGGCCGGCGGCGCCGCAGGTGTCGACGACCGTGGTGATTAACGAGGTCTTCGCGCCGACCAACTCGAACTACGCCAATCAGTTTTTCGAGATCTACAACGTCAGCGCCCAGCCGATTAACCTCTCCAACTACACGATCTATAACAGCAACGGCTTCGATCGGCTGAACGTGCTCACGAACCCGATTATTCAGCCCGGCCAGGCCCTGGCCATCGGCGCCAGCGTGTTCCCCGGGCGCACCATCGGCAGTGGCCTGAACCCGACGAGTGACTTTCTTGCCCTGGTCTATAATGGCGCGCAAGATATCACGATCGACCAGGTCAACTGGGGCACCGTCAATCCCAACTGGACCTATTTCCAGAACTTCCAGCCGTTCTGGAATAATGCGCCCACCATGCCCACCGATGGCGCCCGCAGCCTCCAGCGCTACCCGAACGGGTACGACACCGACCAGCCGAGCGATTGGGTGGCCCTGCCGGCCAGCCCCGGCACCAACTCGCCGACCTTTACGCCGACCGCCACGAATCCGCCGGCCAGCGCGACCTCGACCAACACACCGTTGCCGGCCAGCGCGTCCCCGACCCCCACCCCCTACTGTAGCGATGCCTACGAGCCGGACGGCAACCCCCAGACGGCGACGGTGCTGACCCTCAACACCCAGCAGACGCACACCATTTGCCCGTCGGGCGACGAGGATTGGTACAAGATCACGGTCGTGGCCAACAAAATCTACAGCCTCTATACCAGCGACCTGGGGGGCGGCCTGGATACGATTATGGCCGTCTATACGGACGCGACCCTCAAGAACAAGATCTACGAAAATGACGACAACCCGGCGGCGCCCTGCGGCCTCTGCTCCCGGCTCGACGTGACCTTCCCCTACGAGGGCACTTTCTACGTGCGCGTGCGCGATAATCGCCAGCTCGGCGGCCTGGGCTGGACCTATGTCATGCACTTTGAATCGACCGGGGCGCCCGCCCCCACCGTGACGCCGATCCCCACCGCCACGCTCAACCCGCTCGCGCCCACGGCGACGCCCACCTCGGCGGCCTGCCTCGATCCGTACGAGCCGGACGGGGTGCCCGCGCTGGCCCACCTGCTGCTGATCGGCGAGATCCAGCCGGGCCACAACTTCTGCCCGGGGGGCGATGCCGATTGGTACAAGTTCTTTGGCGGCCGCGGCAAAGCCTACACGATCAAGACGTCGGACCTGGGGATCGGGGTGGATACCTACCTCTACCTCTTCGACAGCAACGGCACGACCGTCTTGGCCGAGAACGACGACACCACGGCGGTCGGAGTGACCGGTAACGACGTCGTCTCGTCGTCCCTCGACTTCTTCCCGGTGCGCGACGATTTTTACTACATCATGGTCAAGAATAAAGGCGACCTGGGGGCGCCGTTCATGACCTATAACGTCAGCCTGACCGTGCGCGCCAATGTGCCGCCGCCGGCGGGCACGCCCTCGCCGATCATTGGCCCGATAGTCACGGTCTCGCCGCCGGCGCCCCCGACCGCCACCGACACGCCGTTCTCCACGGAGCCGCCGGCGGCCACCGAGCCGCCGACCGAGGCGCCGCCGACCAAGGAGCCGCCGCCCCCGTCGGTCGAACCGACCGCCCAGGTCGCGCCCACCGAGCCGCCCGCGCCGACGCCGGCGCCCGGCCCGGCCACGGCCACACCGGTCATCGAGACGCCCACCCCGGTCCCCGGCCAACCGACCCCCACGCCCGAGATTGTGCCGCTGCCGGGAACCGGCCATGCCCCGGACCCGCCGGCGACCGTGGCGATGCCGCTCCAGGTGTATGTCGATCGGAACGGCAACGGCCACTTCGATCCGGGCGAAGGGATCTATGGTCTGCGCGTCGTCTTCGAGGGCGCGGCCGGCAGCTCCCTGGCCACCCTGACCACGCGGCCGCAAGGCACCAGTACGGCCGTGCTGCCCCGCGACTCGCGGGTCACCGTGGCGATTCCCTACCTGCACTGGACCGGGAGCGTCAAGGTCAGCGCCAGCGGCATCTTGATCCGCCTGCCGCCGGTGACGCTGCCGGCGCGCATTCCGTAAGCATGCTTACCCGAGGACGACCTATTCATGAGCAGTGATCACGACACACACGATCTACACGATGGAGACCCGGCGCCCGATCCGCACGCCGCGGAGCCGGCCGTCGCAGAGCCGGTCACTCCACTGAGCGCTTTCATCTGGCCCGCCTTGATTGCGCTGCTCGTGCTGATTCTCATTTGGAACCCGATCAGCACGCACCTGGCGCCTCTGGCGGATAACGGCTACGACGCCAACGGCCGGCCGACGCCGGCCGGCCGGCCCCCCGCAACCGAGAACGCCGTGCCGGCCGCAACCTCCCCGCCGGCGAACGGCCTCGGGACGGTGATCCCGCTGGCAACCGCGGCCGCGCCCGCCCCGGCGACGACCGGGCCGGCGGGCGGGGGGGAAACCCCGCCGGCGGCCACCGCGACCGCCTTGCCGGTCACGGACACGCCGTTGCCGCCGACCGCCCCGCCGCCGACCGCCCCGCCGACGACCACGCCGGCCGCCGCCCTGCCGCCCGCCTCTGGCGATACCCAAGCGGGGGCGCCCCTGGCGATCAGCTTCGGCGGCAAGAGCTTTAAGGTCGTTAGCTCCACGACCAGCGCCAACCCGACCTCCCCGGACTGGGTTTTCAGCCAAGATCCCGCCGCGGCCAATTGGCTCAACGGGACGGTGGTGAACTACATCCTCGGCCTCGCCTATACCCCGGATAACGCCGCCCTGTTCGCCGCCGCCCGGCCGGCCGACTCCATCCGCCTGACCCGGGCCGATGGCGAGGTCTATACCTTCGTCGTCGACCAGGTGCGGCGGGTCTCGCCGGCCGATACCCGCCTGCTGGCCCAGGACCACCCGGCGATCACGCTGCTGCTCCTCGGCGACCCGGCCAGCGACCGGGCGCTGATCCAGGGCCATTTCAGCGAGCAAGCGTCGCGCTAACTCCCCGGGCGGGGCCTCCGGCGGGTGACAAGCTTCGGGGGAAGCTAAGGAAGGACCATCCCATGTTCGCTAAACCGCATATCCGGTTGCCCTGGGCATCGCTCGGCGCGGCCCTGGCCCTGCTCTGTTTGCTGGGGGGTGGCCTCTATGCGACCCGGGCGAGCGGGGCCGGCGGGCCAGCCGCCGGCAAGCCGGGCGGGCCGCAGCTCAACGCCCCGGCGGGGGGCGCCGCCGTGTTCCCGGCCGGGGACTCCCCGCTCGCGGCGGGGGAGCGCCGGCGTCTGCCGAACGGCACAATCGTCGGGCGCGATGACCACCACGACCTGTCGCCGCCCCTACGCGATATCCCGCCGGTGGCCGCCTTGCCCCGCCACGAAGGCCCCGAAAATCCCCTGCCCTCGCACCTGGCCGGCGGCCACGTCGTCGATTCCGTCGTCCAGCGCTTTTTCGGTCCGCTGGCCATGCCGGCCCCGAGCCTGACGTTCGATGGCATCAGCCTGGCGACCTCCGGCTGCGGCTGTCTGCCGCCCGACACGAATGGCGATGTGGGCCCCAACGACTATGTCCAGACGGTCAACGCGGCGTTCGCGATCTGGAACAAGAACGGCACCGCGCTTCTGACCCCGCGGGCCATCAACACCTTGTTTAGTGGCTTTGGCGGCGCGTGCCAGACCCAGAATGCGGGCGACCCCCTGGTCAACTATGACCCGCTCGCCGATCGCTGGGTGATCAGCCAGTTCACCAGCGCCGCGCCGTTTGCCCAGTGTGTCGCCGTGTCGCAGACCGGCGACCCGACGGGCAGCTGGTACCGCTATCAGTTTACCGAGAGTAACACGGCGCTTTACGACTATCCGAAGGTGGGGGTCTGGTCGGATGCCTACTACCTGACCGCCAACGTCTTCGACAACGCCACGCAGGCGTTTCTCTATCCCTCTCTGCTGGCCCTGGACCGCAGCCGGATGCTGCAGGGCCTCAGCGCTACCTTCCAGGAGTTCACCCCCGGCAATTATTACTATGCCATCCTGCCCGCCGACGTCGACGGATCGACCCCGCCGCCGGCCGGCGCCCGGGAGCCGTTCCTAACCGTGTCGGGCAACAATACCCAGATCCATCTGTGGAACTTGCATGTCGATTTTGCCGCGCCGGCGAGCTCGCACCTCGACGGGCCGACGAACCTCACCGCGGCCCCCTGGGACCCGAATCTCTGCGGGCTCGCGGGCAACTGCATCGCCCAGCCCGGGGTCGCCACGAGCGCCTACCTGGACAGCCTCGCCGACCATACGATGTTCCGGCTCGCCTATCGCCGCTTTGGCGATGGCCACGAGGCCCTGGTGACCAACGAGTCGGTGAATGTGGGCGGCAACCAGGCGGGAGTCCGCTGGTACGAAATCCGGGACCCGAACGGCGCGCCGGCGATCTACCAGCAGGGCACCTATGCCCCCGACGCGACCAGTCGCTGGATGGGCGCCGCGGCAATGGATCGCGACGGCAATCTCGCCGTCGGCTACAGCGCGTCCAGCACGACCGTCTTCCCCAGCGTCCGTTATGCCGGCCGCCTGGCCGGCGATCCGCTCGGCCTGCTGAGCCAGGGCGAAGCCACCCTGTTCGCCGGCACCGGCGCGCAGAACAGCGGCAACCGCTGGGGCGACTATAGCGACATGACCGTCGACCCGAGCGACGATTGCACCTTCTGGTACACCAATGAGTACCTCGCGACCACCGGTACCAACTGGCGCACCCGCATCGGCAAGTTTAAGTTCCCCTCCTGCGGGCAGACGCCCCCCACGCCGACGGCGATCGGCACGCCGCCGACCCACACGCCGGTGCCCACGGTCACCGCAACGCCGACGGTGGTCGCGACCGCCTGCGCGAACTACACGGTGGCCACCACGACCGGTACGGTCGTGCCGGGCACGCAGGATATCGGCAACCACTGCGACGATTGCGCGACGAATCTCATCCTGCCGTTCCCGGTGCAGCTCTACGATCAGACCTTTACCAGTGCCTATGCGACGTCGAACGGGGTGCTCTCCTTCGGCAGTAGCGAGTACGCCTTTGGCAACGCCTGTTTGCCCGTGCCCATCTACAATTATGCGATCCTGGGCAACTGGGACGATCTGACCACCCAGGGCACCGGCCTCGGCATCTTCAGCGCGATCACGGGCACGGCCCCCAACCGGGTCTTCAACCTCGAATGGCGGGCCCAGCTGTTGTCCAACAACTCCAACCTGAATTTCGAGATCCAGCTGTTCGAAGGCCAGCACACGTTCAACATCGTCTACGGCACGAGCATCGGAGATGGGGGAGCCGGCGCCACGATCGGCGTGGAGCACACTATGAACGCCTTCACCCAGGTTTCCTGCAACACCGTCAGCGAGGCCGCCAACCGCCGGTTCACTTTCACCCTGCCGCCGTGCCCGCTGGCGACCGCCACCGCCACCCCGCCCTCGTCCACGCCGACCCGCACGGCCACGGCGGGACCGACCAACACGGCCGGGCCCAGCCCGACGCCCTGCCCGCTGAGCTTCACCGATGTGCAGGCCACCGACTACTTCTACACGCCGGTGCTTTACCTGGCCTGTCATGGCGTGATCAGCGGTTACAGCAACGGCGACGGGACCTTCAGCTTCCGCCCGTATAACAATACGACGCGCTCCCAGATGGTCAAGATCGTCGTGCTGGGCTATAACAAGCCGATTACCACGCCGGCGGGCGGCGCCTACACCTTTGCCGACGTGCCGCCGGCCAATCCCTTCTTCGCGGTGATCGAGACGGCGGCGGCCGACGCCATCGTCTCGGGTTACAACTGTGGCGGGCCGGGTGAGCCGTGCGATAGCGCCAATCGCCCCTACTTCCGCCCCTTTGCCAACGTCACCCGCGGCCAGCTGTCTAAGATCGACGTGGTCGCGGCGGGTTGGGCCTTGATCAACCCGCCGGCCGGTAGCTTCGAGGATGTCTTGTCGGGCACGGCGTTCTATACGTTCGTGGAGACGGCGGTCTGCCACGGGGTGATCTCGGGCTACAGCTGCGGCGGGCCGGGCGAGCCGTGCGACGGCACGAACCGGCCCTACTTCCGCCAGTCTAACCAGGCCACCCGCGGCCAGATCGCCAAGATCGTCTATCTGTCGGTCACCCACAGCACGCCCTGTGGCGCGGGGGGCCCATAACCGGCGCGTGGTCTTTGCCGCCGGCTGATCCCCGTCTCAGGGGCCGGGGGGGGCCTCATCCACCGCCGCGGCGGCGGCGGCGCGCTCCGGCGCCGGCTTGTGCCCATTGCGCCGGGCCGGGCCCTCGCCCGGCGTCGCCGGGTGGGCGGTCGGGGCGGGATGGGCGTTGTGCTGGCGCAGGGCCGCCGCCAGGAACTCGCGGAAGAGGGGATGGGGATTGGTCGGCCGGGAGCGCAACTCGGGGTGGAACTGGCTGGCGACGAACCAGGGGTGGTCGCGGAGCTCCACGATCTCGACCAGCCGGCCATCGGGCGAGACGCCGCTGATCACCAGGCCCGCCTGCTCCAACCGATCGCGATAGGCGTTGTTGAACTCAAAGCGGTGGCGATGGCGCTCGTTCACCTGGTCGGCGCCATAGGCCGCCGCGGCCCGGGTGCCCGGGATCAACTTGCAGGCGTAGAGGCCCAGGCGCATCGTCCCGCCGATATCGGCGATGTCGCGCTGGTCGGCCATAATATCGATCACGGGATCGGGCGTCCGGGGGTCGATCTCCGTGCTGTTGGCGTGGGGCAGCCCGGCCACGTGCCGGGCCAGCTCGATCACCGCCATCTGCAGGCCGTAGCAGAGGCCCAGGTAGGGGATGGTGTGCTCGCGTGCATACTGCGCGGCCATGATCTTGCCCAGCACCCCCCGATCGCCGAAGCCGCCCGGCACCACGATCCCATCCGCGTCCGCCAACCAGCGCTCGACGCCGTCTTGCTCCAGCACCTCGGTGTTCACCCAGCGGATGGCGACATCCGTGCTCTGGTGCAAGGCGCCATGCTTGAGGGCCTCCGCCACGCTCAGATAGGCATCGTGCAGCTCGGTATATTTGCCGCAAATGGCGATGGTCAGGGTCGTCTTCGGCGAATGGATATGCGCCACCAGGTCCCGCCATTCCGCCAGGTCCGGCGCATGGGCGTCGAGGGCCAGCCGCTCGACGATGTAGCTGCCCAGGCCGGCGTCTTCCAAGATGAGGGGCACTTCATAAATGCTGCGCACCGTCGGCATTTCGATCACCGCATCCTGGTCGACGTCGCAAAACATGGCCACCTTGGCCAGCGTGCCCGCGTCGACCGGGTAGTCGGCCCGGCAGAGGATGACGTTCGGGTTGATGCCGATGGAGCGTAACTCTTTGACGCTGTGCTGGGTCGGTTTGGTTTTCAGCTCATGGGTCGCGCCGATGTAGGGCAGGTACGTCAGGTGGATGTACATCACGTTCTCGCGGCCCGCGTCGCGGCGCATCTGGCGGATCGATTCGAAGAACGGCAGGCCTTCAATATCGCCGACCGTGCCGCCGACCTCGACCAGCACCACGTCGGCGCCCGACTGGCGGGCCACCGCGGCGATGCGCGACTTGATCTCGTTGGTGATATGCGGCACGACCTGGATGGTGCCCCCCAGGAAATCCCCCCGCCGCTCGCGCGTGATGACGCTGTTGTAGATCTGGCCCGTGGTCACGTTGGCCGCGCGGGTCATATTCTCGTCGATGAACCGCTCATAGTGGCCGACGTCCAGATCCGTCTCCGCGCCGTCGTCGGTGACAAAGACTTCCCCATGCTGGTAGGGGGACATGGTGCCGGGATCCACGTTGATGTAGGGATCCAATTTCATCACGGCGACTTGCAGCCCGCGGCTTTTGAGGATGCGTCCAATGCTGGCGACCGTGATCCCTTTGCCCACCGAGGATACAACGCCCCCGGTCACGAAAATATATTTGGCCATGCGTTGCTCCTCTGGCCCCTCTGGCCCCTACCGTTATGGCCGGACTTCCAGGACCACGACCTGGGTGGTCTCCGGGAGGTCCCCCCCGCGGAGGACTAATTTCTCCTGCGGGGTCCACTCTTTCAGGCCCATTTCTTTGGCGAACCGGTCCAGGGGCTCCAGATTCGCCGTCTCGGGCCCCGTTCGATACATCATCGGCACGACCAAGGATGGCTCGATCTGGCCGATTACTTCGACCGCCCGGGCCGGGTCGAGCAGGTCCGACGCGCCGACCGGCACGAACAGCACCGCCACGTTACTCAGCGCGTCCACCTGCGCCGCCGTCAGCGTATGGCCGAGGCAGCCGAGATGGGCGATCACCAGCCCGTCGAGCTCATAGACAAAGATCGTGTTCTTGCCCTGCACGGCGCCCTTTTTGTTGTCGGCGAACGTGCCGACGCCGGTGATGAATACCCCTTTGACTTCGTATTCGCCCGGGGCGCGCAACACGCGCGGCTCCCCCTTGATATTGCCGGCGGCGTTATGGCTCGGATCGTCCCGGCTAATGGTCACGATATCGGCGCGCGGCCGGGGCACTTCCAGCCCCAGGCCCTTGTCGAACGGATCGGTGACGATGGTCGCGTCTTTGCCGCGCAGACGGAAAGCGGCGTGCCCCATCCAGCTAATATCCGGCATTCTCGCTCAGTCTCCTCTCAACCGCTAATTATACCATAACGAGGGGTCAGGGGTCAGGGGTCGGGGGTCGGGGATCCGGTCTTCGCGTCCTGAAACGGGGGTCAGGGGTCAGGCTCCGGTCTTCGTCGTCCTGATCCCCGATCCCCGACCCCTGACCCCTCGTCGGCGTCGTCCTGATCCCCGATCCCGGACCCCTGACCCCTCGTCTTGAGCACGCGGGCCACCACGTCGTAGCCGTAGCCGCG
>Ga0070730_10005687_pt1 | contig 10727 bp, 8 predicted proteins | sample Coa_R1_3_FD_66447 | JGI IMG/M metagenome (GOLD analysis project Ga0070730, IMG submission 66447) | Surface soil microbial communities from Centralia Pennsylvania, which are recovering from an underground coalmine fire - Coalmine... | ecosystem: Environmental > Terrestrial > Soil > Unclassified ... | reverse complement strand
AGTCAAAGCGGTCGCCTACCCGTGTCAGGAACGCGGCGGCATCGTGTGGAGCTACCTTGGCCCGCGGACAGACCCGCCACCACTGCCTGACCTCGAGGCGAACATGCTCGAAGGCGCGACGGCGACCGCATTCCAGCTCGAGGGCAACTGGCTGCAGATCCTGGAGGGCGACATGGACACCACCCACGTCGGCTTCCTGCACTACGGCGGGCTGAATCCCGACGAGCAGCCGCAGGGCACGTTCTCGGAGTACCAGCTGCGCCAGAAGCCGGCCCACTTCCAGGTGATCGACACCCCCGGCGGGGTGGCGTACGGGGCCCGCCGACCCGGCCCTCCAGGGGAGTATTACTGGCGCATCGCGCAGTTCTGCATGCCCTTCTTCACGTTCACGCCGCCCGGCGTGCTGGGCGTCAAGAAGAACAACGGCGCGCGCGTGCCCATGGACGATACCCACACCATGAACTTCTTCATGAATGTCGGTGGCCGGCGGCCGGGCAACGGTGTCACCGGGCCGGTGGTGTTTCCGACGTACAGGCCCAACGCCACCGATTGGTACGGCCGGCATCGCTTCGAAACGGACGCCACCAACGACTTCAAGATCGATCGAGAATTGCAGCGCACCCGCCAGGGCGGCGGTGGGTACACGGGCATTCGCGAGTTGTTGATGCAGGACGCGGCCATGACCACCAGCATGGGCCTCGTCATGGATCGCAGTACGGAGCACCTGGGCTCGACCGACGCGATGGTGATTCAGGTGCGTCGACGGCTGCTCAACGCGGTCAAGGCGCACATGGAGCGGGGCGTGACGCCGTCGGGCGTCGACGATCCGGAGGTGTACCAGGTGCGGTCGGGCGGAGTGTTCCTGCCGGCGGATGCGGATTGGGTCGAGGCGACCCGCGAATTGCGCAGGGCCTTCGTCGAGCATCCGGAGCTCGATCCCATGCTCAACGGACCGCTCTAGCCTCGGGCCCTTGGAAAGGGCGCGCCCCTGATGACCCTCCTCCTTGAGATCGTTGAGACGTCGCGGGCGATTGGGGCGACCGCGGCGCGGGGAGAAAAGATCGGGCGATTGGCGGAGGTACTGCGCAAGCTCGAGCCGGCGGAGGCGGCGATCGGTGTGGCGTACCTGTCCAGCCAGTTGCGGCAGCGGCAGATCGGCGTGGGCTATGCCGCCTTACGGGACCTGCCCGAGGCGGCGGCGCAGGCTACGCTGTCCCTGATCGAGGTCGACGCGGACTTCGAAGCCATTGGCCAACTGGCTGGCCGCGACTCGCAGGCCGAACGGCGCCGCCACCTGGTCGAGCTGTTCGCCCGGGCGACAGCTGACGAGCAGCACTTTCTCGTGCGCCTGATGCTCGGTGAAGTGCGCCAGGGAGCCCTGGAGGGCGTCATGCAGGACGCGCTCGCCCGCGCGCTCGGCGTCCCACTCGCTGACGTTCGGCGAGCGGTGATGGTGCGCGGCGATCTGGGCGCGGTCGCCGAGGCCGGCCTGCGCGACGGCCCGGCCGGCCTGAGCGCGTTCCGCTTGCAGGTTGGCCAGCCCCTGCAGCCGATGCTGGCCCAATCGGCCCAGACGGTCGCCGAGGCCATGGCGCGGACGGCCTGTCCCGCGGCAATCGAATGGAAGCTCGATGGCGCCCGAGTGCAGATCCACGTCCTGGGGCCGGACGTGCGCGTCTTTACGCGCAGCCTGGACGACATCACCAGCCGCGTCCCCGAGCTGGTCGAGATGGCCCGGGCGCTGCCGGTGCAGTCGGTCGTGCTGGACGGGGAAGCGCTGTCGTTGCGGGCAGACGGCCGGCCGCAGCCCTTTCAGGTCAGCGCCAGCCGCTTCGGGAGTCGCTTGGACGTCGACCGGCTGCGCGCAACCCTGCCGCTGACGCCGTTCGTGTTCGACGTGCTGCACCTGGATGGTCAGGACCTGGTGGATCGGCCGGCGGCTGAGCGGCACGCCATCCTCGCGGCGACGGTCGCCGAGAAGTGGCGGGCACCGCGCATCGTTACCTCGCACACCGCCGAAGCCGACGCCTTCCTGCAGGATACCCTGGCGCGCGGGCACGAAGGTGTCCTGGTCAAGGCCCTCGATTCGGCCTACGAGGCCGGCCGGCGCGGCGCCGGCTGGATCAAAGTCAAGCCGACATTAAGCCTGGATCTGGTGATCCTGGCGGCCGAGTGGGGCCACGGCCGGCGGACTGGCTGGCTCTCGAATTTGCATCTTGGCGCCCTCGACCCGCAGTCTGGCGCCTTCGTCATGCTCGGCAAGACCTTCAAGGGCCTGACGGATGAGATGCTGCGCTGGCAAACGCAACGCCTGCTCGAACTGGAGGACCACCGCGATAACTGGACCGTATACGTGCGTCCCGAGCTGGTCGCCGAGATTGCCTTCGACGGCGTGCAGAGCTCCCCGCGGTATCCGGGAGGAGTGACGCTGCGCTTCGCCCGCGTCGTGCGGTATCGCGAGGACAAACGGCCAGCGGAAGCTGATACGATTCAGACGGTCCAGGCATTCGCGCCATAGCGACGCTTCGCACAGATGCCGCGATCGCAGCAACGCCATTGGGTTCAAACTCAACGCTTTTGTGCGCGATGGCGACGAGGCCTACCGGACCTATGCGACCACGAGTCGTGGGGTCGACCGGCTCCGGTTCGTCAACAATATCCAGGACCTGGCGGTGTATGGACGGCAGGAGGGCTGGGAGGACTCACTCGAGGGGTGGCCGCAGCGCCGACCCGCGGCTGACGGCCGGCGTCAATTCAGACGCTCACTCCAGTTTCGGGCTCCTGGTGGACGGACGGCAACGCTGGAATGCACGCGCACATCTGGCTCCCGGTCTGCGCGTCCACGCCTGCGACAATGCGCACATCGATGCCGTACGACCACGCATGGTCTGGACGATGAGTGGTCATGAGTCCTGCGAGGCTGTGTACAGCGAGCCAGGAGACGATCCGGAGGACCAGCGCCTCGTTATGAAAATCCAGGTGGGCGGTCGGCTCTGCATCACCGGCCTCCGCCACGCCCCATCACTGGCAACTCCTGGACGACCTCCCCCTGGTAGGCACGCTCTCGCCGTGTTGCCGCGCTGACGACCGTCTTGCCCGACGGCCAGCCCCAGACCACGCCGGTGTGGTGCAACTTCGACGATAAACGGGTGTTGGTCGTCGTCCTCAATCGGTCGGCGAGAGTGGTGGTACCGCGCGCTCGGCAAGTGCAGTTTCAAGGTGTTGGGCCCAGGCCAGGGCAGCACCATCGAGAGTTTGATCGACGACAATATGCGCCTGCCCACTCTCGCAACCGCGAGCCAGGGTATCGACACACACGTAGCTGCGCGCTCCATAACCGCCGTCTGGAGCGCGCAGCCGACTGGACAACGCGTTCGCGTTTGTCCGCGCAGCCTCCAGCCACCTGGCATCGCCGTCCAGATCGTAAAGCGCCAGCTGGCCGAAACTGGTCCAGGCGCTGAACCCGGTGTACACCTGTTGGACCCCCGCTTCGAGGTTGAAGCTGCCAACCGCGTCCGACCAGAAGGTGGGCACGATCGCGCCACCAATATCGCGGGCACGCGACGCCCGCGCAGCATCGTGATCGAGCCCGAACACGGCTAACTCGGCCTGAATGGCAAGGCTCTGGTCATAGTTGAAGTAGCGCTGGCTGACAACTGCGCCGGTGCGCGTGGGAATACTCGCGTATGACACGCTCCAGTGATACAGATGGCGTGCCTGGTCATACAGGACAGTGTCCAGCCACAGCAGCGTACGGACTGCCCAGGCGCGGTCTTCCGGATCGTTCGTCGCCGTATACAACCGTGCGAAGAACAAGGCCGCGAGGGCGTTGGTCTGTGCTGGTTTACCTTCGGCCGAGTCGCCTCGGCCGGTGTTCCACCAGAAGCCTCCACCGAACGTGTCGTCCCACAGGCCGCTCTGGCGGAGAAAGTCCGCTTCGCGCTGGGCTGCATGGATGTAGCGTTGACGCGCAGTTGGTTCGTCTGTCAGCTCGGCGGTAGCCAGCAGCGCCAGCCCACCCACGGAATTGTCGTCCCCGTACCGTGCGGCGACGGTGTCGACCTGCGTTCCGACCGGGTTCGAATGTGGAAAGTAGCCCGCGGTTGTGTAATCCCACAACCGGTCGAGAAAGACAAACCCTTTGTCGATGTGGCAGCGCGTGTCCTCCGCGTTCCAGTCTTGAGCCAGGACGACCGATCCGTTCGCGACATCTGGGGCGATGCGCTCGGTGGCCAACAAGAGCGCCGCGTCCGCCCAGAGTTGCGAAGCAACATACCACTGGTCGGCGATGTCTGGTTGGGCGGTGCTTCGACGATAGGCCACCAGCCGCGCGTCCGCACAGGTGAATGCGTCGCCGAGAACACCCAGTTTGGCACGCGCAACCGTCTGAGTCGCGACCGCGGCGCTGAAGCGCAGAGTAGCCTCGCTCGCCTCCGGCTGATGCGCGCGCGCAGGTACGGCCATGCTCGCCAACAGAAGGCCTGACGCCAGGACCACCACTCCGAGCCGTGCCATGTAGGGCCCGAGTGTACCTGCAGCGAATTCTGGCGAAAATCGAAGTGAATGCGATGCAGCGTGGCTTGCGCTGCACGTTGCCCCCGAGCGCCAGGCGCGGTCTCAGCCGAGAAAGGACTCGGATTGCGTCGGCGCCGCCACCGAGTAGCGGTGCTATATTCGGTATGTGCCGAAAAAGCGGAATCAGGCGAACACGCCGGCGCTCGACGAGGCAGAGCCCTGCTGATTCCGGTGCTGGTGTGGCGAATTCTCGACGAAGCACCGGCTACAACGACTACGTGCATCACGTCCGCTTCCGGTTGGTGCCGTGCGTCGTGTGATCGCGTACATGCGCCGGCCCAACGGCGCCGGCGCGGGCAAGCCGACTCGGCGGCTCTGGCGGCAATTGAATAGACGGACCTGACGTGGCCGATTTGACCCGGTCTGGCAGCGAAGTCGCGCCAATTCGCACCGGCGAGACATCACCGCATGGCCCGAGCTGGATGGCTGGGGAGCGCGTGCCGGTGCAAGCGTCGGCATTGGACGTGGCTGGCCAACCGCGTATGGGTGAGCGCGCCATGGTGCCCAGGTGACGAGGCTTGCCGCAGGCGAGCGAGTCGCGATCGTCGGCGGCGGCGTGACCGGTGCTTTGAGTGCCGTCCGCCTGGCCGAGCGCGGCTTTGAGGTGATCCTGCTCGAGAAGGCAGTCATCGGCAATGGCTCGTCGAGTCGCTCGATGGCCGGCATTCGCGCCCAGTTCGGCGTCGAGGAGTCGGTCGTGGGCATGTTGTTCTCTGAATGGTGGTACACCCATTTCCACGACCTCCTCGCCACGCCGCCGAATGCACGCCAGCCGGTCATCCGCCAGAACGGGTACCTGTTTCTGTTCGACCATCCGGATGCTCCGGACGCGGCCCCCAACGCGCGCAGCCACTGGGAGCGGGCGCAGGCGGCCGCGGCCATGCAGCAACGGATCGGGGTGACCGTGGAAGTGCTCGCCTCGACAGAGGTCGGGCGGCGCTGGTCGCATCTCGCGACCGATCGGCTCATCGGCGCAACCTGGTGTCCGACCGATGGATTCCTCTTCCCACCCGTGATCTACGGTGAAGGCGTCCGGCGGGCTCAGGAGCTGGGCGCTCGAGTGCTGCAGCGCACGGCGGTGGTGGGTGCACGCCAGCAGGGCGGGCGCATCGTGGCGCTCGAGACCAGCCGCGGGCCGGTCGAAGTCGACTGGGTGGTGAACTGCACCAACGCCTGGGCGGCGCGAGTCTCACCATTGCTGGGCGGACTCACCCTGCCGATCACGCCGATCAAACGCTTCCTGTACCACCTGGACCCGGGCAGAGCGGTGCTGCCGGCTGACGTCTGGCACCGTTTGCCGATGACCATCTACGGCATGGGGCGGCCGCTGGGCGCACATACGCGGCCTGACGGTTTGCACCTGGTGTTGGCCGGCACAAGCCACACGCCACCGGAGCCGGCGTTCGAAGACGACGACCAGGATCGCGTCCCAGCGGAGTTCGACCACCGTCACGGCGTCGACAATTTCGGATTCCAGTTGCTGGCCGACATGGCTCCGTATGCGCCGACGCTGGTGGAGGCGGGTGGATTGATGGCCACCACGTGCGGCTACTACGGTATGACTCCGGATGCGGTGCCCCTGATCGGCGTCGACCCCGGTGTGCCGAATCTGATACATGCCGCCGGATTCTCCGGTCACGGAGTGATGCACGCGCCCGTCAGCGCGTTGCTGGTCGAGGCACTGGTGGCGGGCGATGCCGTCGGCAGGCGTGTGCATTTGCCACCGCCATTCGCGAGCCACTGGCTCGACCTGGCCGCCTTCGATCCAGGCCGCGACTTCACGCGTTCGCAGGCCGAGACCGCGGTCCTGTAGCGACGCGCCTCTGCCTCGGGAGCTAGCCGTCAGGGACCGTGGGCAGCAGCCGCGCGAAGGCGCTGTCCAACATTGACTTCGCCGCTGCAACAGCGGCGCGCTGGCTATCGAGCCATTGCTGATGATCGGCAAGTTGGGCAGTGCACGCCTCCAGCATCCGCTCGACTTCGGCCCGTTGCGGTCCGCCGCGGCCCTGGCGCGTGGCGATGATGTGGACTGGATCAATCGCCTGCGTGAACTCCGCCTCAGCTAGCGGGAGCGACGCGCCCGCATGCTCCTGGTAGATTCTGGAGGCGGCCGAGTAGGCGATTTGCGGTGGCCTCAGCCCGTTCTGTCGCCCGTAGTCAGTGAGCCGCGACGCAAACTCGTGTGCGTCTCGAAACGGCACGTCGGCAGCCTGGACGAGGTACTCGGCCAGGTTCGTCATGGCCGAGTAGTCACGGTTGACCTCGGCCAGCGAGCGCTCGGGGTCAATGACGATCGCGTCGATGGTGCGGGCATACAGAAAGAGCAGTTCGTGTACGCGGCCCAGTGGGAGGACCGTCGTCACCGATTCTCGAACGTCGGTCATTCCCGAACTGGTGTTGTGGGCCAGCAGGACCATGGACTCGGCCGACCCGAGGATGACGCTGGCATGCTCACGCAGGAGCTCGAGCACGCGCGGGTTGCGTTTCTGGGGCATCATGCTGCTGATACCCGTCAGCCGCGAGCTCGGATCGAGGGTGAGCCACGGCTCGGCCAGGTAGAACTGGGCGTGCAGGTCCTGGGTGAGCTGCGCCAGAACGATGGCGAGGGTCGACAGGATCCCGACGAACTCGAGCGTGGAATCGATGGGCGCCACGAGATTGGCGTCGACGGCGTTGTCGACAATGCTGTCGAACCCGAGGAGCGCCGCCAGTCGCTCGCGATTGATCGCAAACGATGAAGTCGTGCCGGCACCCGCGCCAAGTGGGCTCCGGTTGGCACGTCGGAAGGCGTCGGTGATGCGGCCGCCGATGCGATCGAGCGCCGCCAGGAACGCCAGGAGGTAGTGAGCCGCCGAGGTTGGCTGGGCTTGCACGCCGTGGGTATAGGTGGGAATCACCGTCTCGACATGTCGCGACGCGAGGTCCAGTAGCCTCTGGCGAACCGGCAGCAGGTCTTCGAAAACCGCGAGTTGCGCCGCGCGGAGCCACAGGCTGACGCCGGTCGACATCATGTCCTGGCGACTTCGCCCAACGTGGAGCCGGGTCGCCTCCGGTCCGGCACGCGCGACGAGATCGCGCTCGAAGTCGAGGTAATCGTGGGACCGCTTCGATCCGGGCAGGTTTTCGCGCTCGATCAGGTCGCGTACGGTGGCACCGATCCGGGCTGCCAGCTGGCTGGGGATGATGCCGTCCGCGTGCAGCGTCACGAGCGATGCTTTGTTCATATCCGCCATCGACGCGAAGAAGTCCGGCATCTCGAGGGACGGCGCATGGACCTTCATTGAGTAGCCCGGGTCAGTCATTCAACCTCCGGTGCCTGGCTGCCACATCCACGGGTTTCACGATCGCGAGCACGAGGACGGGAATGACCGCGGCAAGCCATGCGAACTGTGGGCGGACGAAAAAGGCTAAACAGGCAGTGGCCCGGCGTTCGTGGCCGCCGGCTCTGGCAAATTGCCGCCGATGGCCCAGTGTTCCTTTGGCACCTCGATCAGGATCACCTCGACGTGCTCTGGCAACGTGTTGGCCTCGCGGACCAACACATCGGTGACGCCGCGCACCACGGCTTGCTTCTGGCTTGCGGTTCGGCCGGGGAACAGGTGAATTGTGACCAGCGGCATTGGGCATTTCTCCTGGAGTGAAGGCCAAGCTTACACCCGACCTCGGCGGGCGGAGCAATCGAGTGGCGACTACGCGGACCCCTGACGAGCGTGCCGACGAAGCCAATACCGTCGACGCCGTGCGCGCGCTCGGCTGCTGAGGACTAAATGCCGACGAGTTGCCTCAGGGCGTTGAAGGCGATCGGTGAAGCGAGCAGGCCGATCACTGCGAAGGGCATGCAGGCCGCCATCAGGAGCATTCGTATCGGGGGTCTCGCGTCTGAGGCGTCCGCCTCGGGGTGCAATCGATCCATCACCCTGGGTATCGACCCGGTCGCGCGTGGCAACAGCGCCTGGCGGCCGGTTGCACGACAGTTCCCCAGGGCGGGGGTTCTCGGAGAACCCGTTCAGGGGATCCTTCGGGCAACGCAGCTCCGTTAAAACCGTCCGGGGGACCCCTGGCGATGCGCGGCTGCGTTACGCGGCCGTAGCCGTCGGCAGAGCAAAACAGAAGCGCGCGCCACCGTCCTGACGGTTCTCGGCCCAGATCCGACCCCGGTGCTGTTCGACGATGCGGCGCGAGATGGACAGACCGAGGCCAACTTCCCCGGCGGCGCGCTGGATATCGCCGGCGCCGCCTTTTGCGAAGCGGTCGAAGATCGACTCCAGGTCCTTGTCCGCCACCCCTGGCCCGCGATCGGCCACCGCGAATTGCGTCCAGCCCGGCTTGTCCATTGTCGCCTGCACGACGATCTCGGAGCCGGCCGGCACGAACCGCAGGGCATTCTGCAGAAAGTTGCCCAGCACCTGCAGCAGCGCCGGCCGATCGGCCTGCACCGCCAGCGCCAACGGGTCGATCCGGGCGATGAGCCGCACCTGGCGCCCGGCGGCCTGCCCGTGGACGCGGTCGAGGCTGGTTTCGACCAGCTCACCCGGTTGGACAAGTTGCAGGGTCAGCGGCCGGTCGGCCACGGTGGCGCCGGCCTCGACCAGCGTCGCCAACGCGTCCTTGAGCCGCGCGCACTCGGCGCGCGCCGTCTGCAAGAAGTCCTTCTGCTGCTCGTTGAGCGGGCCGGCCTGTTCGGTCGCAACCAGGTCTAGAAAGCCGGCCGCGGCGTGCAGCGGGGCTTTCAGCTCGTGCAAGCTCTCCGCCAACCCGTCGCTGGCGGCGTGCTCCAGGGTTTCCAGTCGCTGGCAGCTCAACTCGCGCTCGGCGGCGCTGCGTAGCAGCAGGGCGGCCGCCTCGCCGAACGGCAGCAGCGCCCTGGCCGTGTCGGCGGCAAACGCGCCGGGCCGCCAGGCGGCGAGGCTGAGCACCCCCAATAGATCGCCGCCGCTCTTGAGCGGCACGCCGACGAACGATCGCACCTCGGGATAGGGCAGGGCCACGTAGCGCTTGTCCTGGCGCACGTCCTGGATCTCCGCCGGACGGCCGGTCGCGGCGACCCAGCCGGCAACGCCGAAACCGACAGGAAACCGCGAGCCAACCGGTTGGCGTCGCGGCATCAGGGCGGCGACGGTGATGACGTCGCCGTCGCGCACGAGCCCCAGCGCGCCCTGATCGGCGCCAATCAGGCCACCGGCGATGCGCACGATGGCGTCGGCGACGGCACCTTCGGAATTTGCCTGAACCGCCTCGCGGGTCAGCGCGACGAGCGCCTCGAGCACGACCACGGGAGCGAGGGCAACCGGAATATCCTCAGGGGTCAAAGCGATAGCCAACGTTGCGGACGGTAACCAGATAACGCGGGTGCTTTGGATCGCTCTCGAGTCGGTCGCGCAGGCCCGACACGTGGGCGTTGACGGAGCTGTAGCCGGCGTCGTCAGCGTGCGTATAGCCCCACAACGACTGCTGGAGCTCTTCGCGTGAGAACGCTTTGCCGGGGGCGCGGGCGAGCACCAGGAGCAGCTTGAATTCGGTGGGGGTGAGCTGCACGCTGCGGCGGCCGCCGCGGACGTCGCGCACCTCCACCTGGTGTTCGGTCAGGTCGAGCGTCACGTCGCCGATGCGGAGGCGGCCATCGCCGTCGGCGCGCGCCGCGCGGGTCGAGCGGCGCAGGACGGCTTCCACGCGCGCGGCGAGCTCGGACGGGTCGAAGGGCTTGGGCAGGTAGTCGTCGGCGCCGAGCTGGAGGCCGCGGACGCGGGACTGGAGGTCGCCGCGCGCGGAGACCACGATGATGGGCATGTTGGAGGTCGCCCGGATACGTCTGCACAACTCGAGCCCGTCGATGCCGGGCATGACGACGTCGATCATGGCCAGGTCGAAGCGCTCCAGGGCAAGGCAGCGCTCGGCGCTGTCGGCGTTTTCAGCTTCGACGACGCGATGGCCGGCCTGCTGCTCGAGCACGAAGCGCAACATCTTGCGAGTGGTCAGGTCGTCGTCGACGACGAGGATATCCACGCGGCTTTCAGGCCTCCAAAGATTGGCAAAGCCCAACAAAAGGATCGGGAGCGGCCAGTTTTATTCGGATATCCCAATACGTCGCAATAAGGATGCCTGGTCGGTACGTGATCGTGACTTTTGCGTACTACAACGCCGCCGACCCGCAA
>Ga0070730_10005685_pt1 | contig 10729 bp, 7 predicted proteins | sample Coa_R1_3_FD_66447 | JGI IMG/M metagenome (GOLD analysis project Ga0070730, IMG submission 66447) | Surface soil microbial communities from Centralia Pennsylvania, which are recovering from an underground coalmine fire - Coalmine... | ecosystem: Environmental > Terrestrial > Soil > Unclassified ... | reverse complement strand
GGCGGCGCGAATGAGCAGGCCAGCGTCACAGCCACGCTGGCCCACATCCGCGGGGGGGCGGAGCCCAAGCTCACGCATCCCAACGGGGCGAAATTCGGCGACCCCTTCGACAACAACGCGGGCCGGTTGCCGGGCGTGCGGGGAGCCGGGGGCTACCGGGAGTACTATGTGGAAAAGGACCCGGCGGACGCAACCTATCATGGCGATCGCCGCCTGGTGGTCTCGCAGGACGGCAAGCACATCTACTACACAGACGATCATTACGCCTCGTTCCACCGGCTGCTGGCCTGAGGAGCGAGCCCGCGGCAAAGAGGAAAGGGGCACCCCCACCATGGAGAAAGGATTGTTCGGGCTGCGCACCGTGCTCGCCGCGGCGCAGGGGCCCGCGCTGCACGCCGCGCTGGCCGAGTGGGGCATCGAGACCTACCGGCTAGACGGCCGCACGGTGCAGGATCGGGCCTCGTTTTTCGCGCAAGCGCGGATCGATCTCCCCCGGCCGGCCGGGGCGGCCGCGACCGACGACTGGGCGGCGTGGACCGACCACTTCGCGGAGTACTGCGCGGGCTCCCCGGCCAGCGAGTTCGCGATCGTCTGGACGCACGTCGAGGAAATGCTGCACGGGGGCCTCCCCGCGCTGTTGGAGGCGAGCGATGCCCTGCTGGGGCTGGCGCGGCAGCTCTATAGTCCCGCGTCGCCGAACAGCCGCCGCAAAGTCCTCTACCTGTTCCTCCTGGGGGAGGGGCCGAACTTCCCCCCTTTGGAGACGGGGAGCCCGGCGTAGAGGAACGAACCCGGCGCGCGCGAAGGTCAGGGTAGGGTGTGGAGCAGCTGCCCGGTACCGGCGTTCCAAAGCTTCGCGGTACCATCCCAGCTCGCCGCCGCCAGGGCCTGGCCATCGGGACTCCAGGCCACGCTCGTCATCTGGCTGGCATTCGTCCAGGTGCGGATGGCCTGGCCGGTGGTCGCATTCCAGAGGCGCACAGTCCGATCATAGCTCGCACTGGCGATCTGGCTGCCATCCGGACTATAGGCGGCCTCGATCACGGCATCCGTATGGCCTTTTAACAGTAAGCGCAGGGTGCCCGTCGTAGTGTCCCAGATCCGTATGAGACTATCATCATTCGCGATGACCACCGCCTGGCCGTCGGGACTCCAGGCCGCGCTAAAAGAGATTTCCGTGGGGCTGATCAAGGTTAGGCGATTCTTGCCGGTGCCGAGATCCCAGATCTGCGCCGTGTTGTCACTGCTGGTGGTGATGATCTGGCTGCCGTCCGGATTATAGGCCACGTCGAGCACCGGGCTCGTGTGGCCCCGGAAGCTTGCTTGCAATTGTCCGCCGGGCGCGCTCCAAATTTTCGCCACTTTATCGGATCCGGCGGTGGCAAAACTGGTATCTTTCGGGCTATAGGCGATACTATTAATATTGTTCGGGCCCCCAACGATCGTGGCGGTGCTCGCGCCCGTCGTCGCATCCCAGAAGCGGATCGTCCCGTCTTTGCCCCCGGTGACAATGAATTTGCCATCCAGACTGTAGACCGCCGCCAGGACCGGGCCGCTGTGGCCGCGCAGAATGAGCTGCGTTTGCCCGGTGGCGGCCGTCCAGACGCGCGCGGTCCCATCGGCACTCGCGGTCACCAGCGACCGGCCATCGGGACTCCAGCGGACACTATAGACCTTGTCGATATGGCCGGTTGCCGGTACCAGCACGGCCTGCGCCGTCGTCGTTTGTAGGACGGCCAGCGTGGCCACGGCGGCGGACGTGGCTTGGGCCGCGACGGCGGTCTGCGTGGCTACGACATTGCGCGCCGCCTCGGCGGTGGCCGCCATACTTTGCGCGGTCCGCTCTTGCTGCGTGGCGAATGCCGCCGCCGTCGCTTGCGCCCGGGCCACCTGCTGCGCCGCCGCCTGCTGGGCGATCGCGGCGGCGGTGGCGGCGGCCTGGGCCTTCGCGGCATTGGGGGTGGCATCACTGGAGTTGGGGGTGGCCACCCCCAGGGTGGCCTGGGCGTTGACCTGGGCAAGGGCCGCCTGCAGTTGAGCCTTCACCGCGGCCAGCTCCGTCGCCTGGGCCTGGGCCTGGTCCCCCGCGAGCTGTTGCTGGCCGGCCAGTGCGGTTACCGATTGCTGCGCCGCGACCACGGCGGTGCCTTGCTGGTTGATAATCAGCACCAACGCGGTCCCTTGCGCGATCGCGATGCTTTCCCGATTCTGCACTTCATTGCGGACGGCGACGATGGTGCCCCCGGCCTGCTCCAGCCCCGCGCTTTCCGCCTGGGCCGTGGCCTGGGCCTGATCCGCGATTTGCCGTTGGGCCTGGGCAGTAACAGCCAAATACGCGACCAGGCCAAAGGCGACCAGGATCAGGCCGCCGGCCAGGAGCCGGTTCAGCTCGCGCCGTTGGCTTTTCGCCAAGAATTCGCGCTCGATCGCGGCTTGCGGACTGGGGCCCGGGGGGCCGCGGCGGGCGCGCCATAAGGCCATCCCACTGAGCAGCAATTGGTTGGGTTGGCCTTGCTCCGCCCAGAGCCGCGCCTGGCGCTGGAAGGGGGTATAGTGCGTGGTGCGCCAGCGGCTATTATCCTCGCGAATGGGCGGAATCAGCCGATCATGTGCCAGCTCAAACCACGTTTCATTCCGCCGGCGCTCGGCGCGGACCAGGTGCGCGTCGACCAAGGCCTGAATGGCGCGATTGTCTAACCCCTGGCTGGCGTCCGGCGCTTTTAACACCTGCCCGCGAATCCCCTGGGGCGTAATCAAGGCCTTGTCGACCCAGTCCCGAATTTGCTCGACCGCGATCCCCGTGCTGTGGGCCACCTGGTCCACACTGGCCGCATAATAGGCGGCGAGGCTGCGGTCGACACTGCCACTCGCCACAATCGTCGTTTCCGTAATCGTCGTCGCGTCCGGCGGCAGGCGGTCCCATAATTCCCGGCAGACCACCTGGAGCTGGACCGGCTCAACATAGGGGCCGAGTTGTTCGTGGCTCTGCCCGTCGGGCTGCTGCACGCGAATGCGGCGGAGGTCGTCGACTAATTTCGCGGCCGCCGCGTCCTGGAACTCCACGCCCCGGGTGCGCGCCGGCTCCTGGATAGCCTGGCAGGCGGCATCCGCACCCAGCAAATCCAGCCGGAAGGTGGTCGCGGCCCCATCCGGCAACGCGGGGCGATACGGATCCAGGCCGGCCAGATAATCTTCGCGCAGGGCAAACAGGGCCCACCGCCGGCGATCGCGTAGTGCATCTCCCAGCCCGGCGAAGAACGCGGTTTTCGCCGCCTGGTCGGTCGGGTCCAGGATCAGCACTTCCTCAAACTGGTCGAAAATCAGGACTTCGTCGGCGGCGCCCTCCCGCTCCGTGCGCTCATCCAGGTACGCCGCCAGACTGAGCTTCGCTAATTCCGCCGCCGGGCGCTGGTCGGCGGGGGGCCGGTCACTCTCTAAGGCCCCTAAAACGCTCACGGTGTAACGATTGGCCCCCGGCGGCAGCGCGGGGGGCGCCGGATTGCCGACCCGGAGCATGGGCAGCACGCGGAAACGGCGCCGCTGCAATTCGGGGAGTAAGGCCGCCTGAATCAGGGAGCTTTTGCCGGCCCCCGAGGGCGAGTACAACAGGACGATGCGCTCCGCGATCAGCAAATTGCGCAGATCCGCCAGCTCCCGGTTGCGCCCATAGAGCTGTTCGCCCGTTTGATACGCCCGCGGGCCGACATACGGGTTGGGCCGCGGGCCGGCGCCGGCGGCGCTCACCGCGGGCCCTCCCCGGCCTGGTAGCGGGTCCAATGGGCCTGGAATTCGCTCAGGAATTGCTCCACGCGCCCCCAGTAAATAGTGACATCGGCGGACTCAAAGTAGCTTTGCAAATAGCGCCGCGCCCCCGCCGCTTCCGGCGTATTGGCGGTGGTGGGGTCGATCTGGACCGCCACATGGGTATACTGGCCGCGCCGGCCGGGCACGCCCTGGCGAATGATGCTGCGAAACAGCACGCGAAAGCCCCAATCGTCCAATTGGAAGCCGAGGAACAATAACGCGCTATCGCTCAACGCCGCGCGCACGGCGGTGGGCACCAGCCGCGCCAGGCGGGTCACGCCGACCAGGTACTCAAAGTAGTCGTCCTCTTTGAGGACCAGGGAGAAGGGCAAGGGCAGCCGCCCGAAGAGGTGGTAGACGAGCGGCCGGGCCACTGTCGGCTGGTAGTCCGGCTCCCGATCATAGATGGACGGCGGCCAGCGGTCGTCGTCGAGCCACCGGCAGAGCTCGACTTCCGGGGCTTTGCCGGCCGCCCGCAGGGCCTCGGCCAGCAAGTTGTCCAGATTGGCGGTGATATAGAGGGGACAGGGGAGGGCGGCCAGCACCCGGAACGGGTCGGCAGGATTCTGGAGCCAGCGGGCGGCGGCCACCGCGCGCAGCAGATCGTCGGGCGCGGCGGTGCGATCGAGGCCCGGCACCTGGGTCCCGTGCCGGGTGATCAACTCCTCGACCAGGTACTTGCGGAATTCCTGGCGCAGGGTGTTCGGGCTTTCGACCGTGGCCAGAAACTGGGCAACCTGGGGCAGATCCTCGGGGACGCGGGGACCGAGGGGAAAGCGGAAGGTCTCCGCCCAGCGGCGGGCCAGATCCCGGGAGGCGCCGAGCAGCGGCTCCAGGAGGCCGGGTCCGAGGATGGGGGTACACTGGCCGCTCGCCAGATCACTCAGCAGGGCGTGCCACTTCGGGAAGGTATCGGTCTCCGGCGTCGCCGGCAGGATGATCGGGGCGGGCGGGGCGGCGGGCGGGGTGACGGCCGCGAGTCCGACCCGGGCCACAAAGGCCTTGAGTTGCGGATTGTCGGGATTGGTATTCAGGGCCCCTTGCAGGAGATCCTCGAGTTTGCCCTGCGCCTCCGCCCACTCCAGCAGCTCGAGCACCATCGCGCTCAGCGTATCGCTTTTGACCAGCGTGGACAGCGTTTTGTTCAGTTCAAAGCGCACCAATAAGCGGAGTTGCTCCTCCTGCGGAAAGGCGGCTAAGAGGGCTTCATGCAGTTGGCGCATCTGGGGGCCGGAGAGGGTCGTTAACACACGGGCCTCCTGTAGCCGGATGTGGTCTATGCCCGGATTATAGCACACTTTGCCGGGCGGGGGGCCGCGGGGGCCGCGGCGCGAGCCACCCGGGTGGCTCGCGGGGATAAAAAAGAAACCCCACCCTTTTGGGTGGGGCTCTTTACTGCGTTTGCATCACCAGCACGCTGGAGGTTGCTTGCGCGCGCTCTAGCGGGTCTTGCTGGTGATGCCCGGGTTACTACTAGCCATGGGCATCACCTCCTTCTTCCTCGACGGGAACCTCCCTGGGGGAGGTGCATTGCTTACTTCTGGGTTTATTATACCGGACCACGATCGGGATGTCAAGGCCAAAAGACCGATGTTTAGGGGCTTCTGGTCGCAGTGGCGGTCGGTCCGTGGGCCGGCGGCGGGGCGCCCTTGGCCGGCACGAGGATCACATCGCCCGCCTTGATCTGATTGGGGTCGGCAATATTGTTCAGCTTGACGAGCTCGTCCACGGTAATCCCGTATTGCTGCGCGATGCCGGAGAGGGTATCGCCCGGCTTGATCGTATACTGGGCCGTCCCGCCGCCGGTGCCGCCGCCGGTGCCGCCGCCGGTCGGGGGGGGCGGCGCCGGGGTCGGCGAGGGCACATGGGTGATATCGATATGGATCTGTTCGATCGGCGTGTTCGTCGGCTCGCCCGGGCCGGGGGTGAGCGGCGGCGAGCCGATCGTCACGCTACAGGCGCTCAGCAACCCCAGACCCAGGATGAGCAGGCCCAGGAGGATGCCGCCACGATAGAGGGGCCGCGCCCGCGCGGCCCCGGCCCGCTTAACGAGGGCTGGCATTCGGATCGGGAGCATCGCTCGGCGCCCCATCCTGGCGGCCGGCGTTGCGGCCGGTGTTGGGCACCTGGTTGCGGACGAGTGGCGGCAAATAGAGCACCTGGCCCACATAGAGCATGGAGTCACTCAGCCGGTTATAGCTGCTCAAGAGATCGCGGGTGGTGCCAAAGGCGGCAGCCACCGTGTCCAGCGTGTCTTTCGGCTGCACGATATAAAAGGCCGGCGCGGTCATCGGCGTGATCAGGGCGCCCTGGGCGCCCGGCAAGGGCACCGAGTTGGTCATCGCCCGGGGGGCGGTCGTCGCCGCGCCCCCGCCGCTCGACGCAGCCGGGACGTTCGCCACCGGGGCGGCCGGGGCGGCCGCGGCCGGGGCGGCCGCCAGCGCGCGACTACTGGTCGTAATACTGGGGGTGTTCGTTTGCGCGAGGATACCGCCGATCAGCGGGATGTGGGAGAACCAGCCCAGGCCCCCCGCGATGGCGAGGATAATCAACAGGAACAGCGCCACTACATAGAGCGCAATATACCGCAGGCAGCCATTCGAGGCGACGGCTTTGCGCACGCCGCCCCCGCCGCCGCCGTGGCCGCCCCCGCCCCCGCCGCCGTGGCCCCCGCCGCCGCCTCCACCGTGTCCTGCCATCGCCTGCTCCCGATCCAGCCCGTCCGCACACGGGACATATGAGTCGCTTGCTGCTTAGAACGAACGTATACTTTTGTAGTTATGTCTATTCTAGCACAGGGATTCGTGTTTGTAAAGTGGCCCCCCTTTTAGGTATAATCGCCGCAGGTGGTAATGCGCAGCGAACAGGATGGTGGTGGGTTGGCAACGTATGTCGAGGTAGCGGTGGACCGGCCGCGGCCGGCGGGGGCAACCGCGACGGTCGGCCCGGGCCTGGTGCTCAGCTATCGCCGCCCGGCCGACCTCACCGTCCAACCGGGCCACCTGGTGCTCGTCCCCCTGGGCGGGCGGATCACGGCCGGCATCGTCCTGGGCACCGGCGACCACGCCCCAGTGGCCGAGGCGCGGGTCCTGGAGCTCCTGCGCCTGGTCGACCCCGAGCCGGTCCTGACGCCCGACCAACTGGATCTCGGCCGCTGGATCGCCGCGTATTACCACTGTAGCCTCTACCAGGCCCTGGCCCTGATGCTCCCGCCGGGGGTCAGCAGCCACGAAGTGGTCACCTTGCAGCTGACGCCGGCCGCCCGCGCCCTGGATCGCGCCGCCCGCGATCGCCTGACGGCCCGGCAACGCGCGCTGCTGCGCGTGCTCGACGAGGCGGGGGGCGTGCTGACCGGTCCCGCCGTGCGCACGCGCCTGGGCGGCGCCGACGCGGGGGCGGTCGCTCGCCAGCTGGAAAAGCGCGGGCTACTGGAGCGGCGCGCCTCCCTGCTGCGGCCGCGGGTCGCGCCCCACCATGAGCTCTTCGTGCGCCGGGTACTGCCCGATGCCGCGGACCCCCCGCCGGCGGCGCGGCTAGGCAGCGTGCAGCACGCCACCCTGCAGTGGCTGATCGCGCCCCCGGCCGGCAACGGCGCGGAGCCGCCCGGGGACGGTTGGCGGCCGGCGCGGGCGCTCTATCGCGCCGTGGCGGGCGCCAGCCGCCAGACCCTGGCCACGCTGGCCGGCCACGGGCTCGTCGCCGTCGAAGATCGAGCGGTCTGGCGCGATCCTCTGGCCGGCCTGCGCCCGCCCCCCTATGAGCCGTTGCTCCTGACCCCGCGCCAGGGCCAGGTGTGGGAGGCCCTGGCCGCGGCGCTCCAGGCCCGGCGACCCCCGGCGCCCGCCGGCCCGGCCACCTGTTTTCTGCTGCATGGGGTAACCGGGAGCGGCAAGACGGAAGTCTATCTGCGCATGATCGGCCTGGCGATGCGGCTGGGCATCCAGGCCATCGTGCTCGTCCCCGAAATCGCGCTCACGCCCCAGACGATGCACCGCTTTGCCGGACGCTTCCCGGGGCGGGTGGCCCTGCTCCACTCGGGCCTGAGCGCCGGCGAGCGCTACGACCAGTGGCGCCAGATCCGCGACGGCCGCTTCGACGTCGTCGTCGGCTCGCGGTCAGCCGTGTTCGCGCCCCTACCCCGGCTCGGCCTGCTCATCCTCGACGAAGAGCACGAGTGGTCGTATAAGCAAGAAGGGCTGCCCTATTATCACGCGCGCGACGTCGCCTTGCGCCGCGCGGCGCTCGCCGGCGCCATCGTCGTGTTGGGCAGCGCGACGCCGGACGTGGCCACCTACCACCGGGCCACGCGGCCGCCCGCGGCCGGGGAGCCGGTCGGCGGCGTCGACTGGCGCCTGCTCAGCTTGCCGGCGCGGGTCGGCCTGGCCCGCGCGCCGGACGGCGGCGAGCTGACCACCGAGCTGCCGATGCCGCCCGTGCGCCTGGTCGATATGCGCCAGGAGTTGCGGGGCGGCAACCGCTCGATCTTCAGCCTGGCGCTGCAACAGGCGCTGGCCGCGACTTTGCGCGCCGGCGAGCAAACCATCCTGTTCCTCAACCGCCGCGGCAGCCGCACCTTCATCATTTGTCGCGCCTGTGGCTACGTGCCGAGCTGTACCTCTTGCGAGATCCCGCTGGTCTACCACGCCGACATCGACCTGCTGGTCTGCCATCGCTGCGACACGCGCAAACGCCAGCCGCACCCCTGCCCCCGCTGCGGCTCCGCGGACATCAAGCGCTTCGGGGCCGGCACGCAGCGGGTGGAGGAGGAGATGCACAGCCTCTTCCCGGCCGCCCGGGTGCTGCGCTGGGATCGGGATACGGCCGCGCGCAAGGGCGCCCACGACAGCCTGCTCGGCGCGTTCATGCGCCAGGAAGCCGACGTGCTCGTCGGCACCCAGATGATCGCCAAGGGCCTGGACCTGCCGCTGGTCACCCTGGTCGGCGTGATCAGCGCCGACACGGGCCTGCACCTGCCCGACTTCCGCGCCGGCGAGCACACCTTCCAGCTGCTGACCCAGGTGGCGGGCCGGGCCGGGCGGCGCACCGCCGGCGGCCAGGTCATCGTCCAGACCTACTCGCTCGAGCATTACGCGATCCAGGCGGCGGCCCGCCACGACTACCGCTCCTTCTACACCCAGGACCTGCGCTTCCGGCTGACGCACAACTACCCGCCCTTCAGCCGCATGGCCAAGCTGGTCTACAGTGCCTACGCGGAGGCGGCCTGCCAGATCGAGACCGCCCGCTTCGCGACGGAGATCCGCGCCCTGGCCCAGCGCCTGGGCCTCGACGAGACGGTCGAGGTCCTGGGCCCCGCTCCGGCCTTCGTGCATAAGCTGCGCAACCGCTACCGCTGGCAGCTCCTGCTGCGCGCGCCCGACCTCAGCCCCGTGCTCCAGCACCTCGCCCTGCCCCCCGACTGGGTGCTGGACGTCGACCCGGTGAGCATGCTCTGAGGGGCCGGGAAACCCGGCGGCTGAAGCCGCGGCAACACCGGGCGAAGCCCGCCTTCGCGGGCTGGCGGTGGTCATTACTCGACGGCGGGTGCGAGTCGCCACACGTTGTCTCCGCGCTGTCCCTACCTCTTAGACTGTGCCCTATACTCAGCAACCTAAGCGCAAGCAGCATGGTCCTGGGGCGGGACGTCTGGCGGCTGAAGCCGCGGCTACGCAGACGAAGCCCGCCTCCGCGGGCTCACGGCACAGCGCGTGATATACTACAGACTGCTCCAGCATGGGCGAACGTGTTTCGCCGGCCAGCGGCACGACCCGAGCGTTGCGGTGGGTGTAATGGGTACCGCTAAACATGCAAATCAGAAGCGCGGTAGGCAACGGTCTGTAAGACCCCGCTGGAACCGGTGAGCATGCTCTGAGGGGCCGGGCGGGCGCGCCCTCCGTCAAGCGGTAAAGCTCGTTTGGACTATACGGCCATCCCGCCATTTGTACGCGTGCCGCCGGCCTGTAATGTTTTGGTACAGCGGCGGTAGTATCTCGCGTGCGCCGATGCGTAAGGGTAGCTCCGGCTGGGTGACATCGAGCCAGCCCAACTGCCCTTGCGCCACCAGATAGGCGAGGTCATAGCCTCCTGCCTTGTGCATGGATTTTGCGCTGGGTCCGGCCGGCGTAAGCGGCTCCGGCCATTGATCGTCGGTGGGCCGCTCTTTAAGCTGCGCTAACAGACGCGCGCGCAACGTGCGCCGATCCTGGCTGAAATACGTCAGCAAGAACAGGGTGTAGCGGGGGATGAAGCGATCCTCTTCCGTCTGGCAGATCGGGAGCGCATGTAACACCGCATAGCCCGGGATATCCGCCGGGAAGAACTTCGGGGTCCAATACGGCACCTCCCCGCATTCATTATAAAGTCTAGTCATCTCTAGGGGGGCTACGGAGTGCAAATTGATAAAGCGCTGGACCCCCATATAATGAGGGCAGGGCGCTGTTATCGGGAAATTTGTGCCGACATAGAGCCTGGAGTTTAAATAAAGGGGGATCGTTTCCCAGCCGTAGAGACTGTAAGTATCGGCCGGCCCCTGGTAGCGCTGCCCACAAAGCGGGCACTGTGCATAACTGTACTCAGGAATGATGCTCCAGTAGTCTTTATCGACGGTAGGATCGGGAGCGATTCGAACCCTAAGGAGATCGGTTGTTGTCGAGAAGTGGCGGTATTCGGTGGGGGAGCAGCGTACTTGCAGCAACGGCACCAATTGCGGGTATGGATATGGAGCGGGAGGCGGGGGCGGCGGGGGCGGAGAATCTCCTGCCCAAAACTTCCAGCCGGGCATAAGTACTGCCTCCTTGCGGGGAGCTGCGGACCTGGCGTAACACGGCGCTACTATTACAACGTGCGATCGCGCCCGGGGTGTGCGACATGGGTTTGCATGGGTAGGGGCACGGCGTGCCGTGCCGCGGTGGGGAGTGCGGCGGCCCCC
>Ga0070730_10005684_pt1 | contig 10729 bp, 16 predicted proteins | sample Coa_R1_3_FD_66447 | JGI IMG/M metagenome (GOLD analysis project Ga0070730, IMG submission 66447) | Surface soil microbial communities from Centralia Pennsylvania, which are recovering from an underground coalmine fire - Coalmine... | ecosystem: Environmental > Terrestrial > Soil > Unclassified ... | reverse complement strand
AACCGGCGAGTGGCGCTCCGAGCTGCGCGCCGGGTTTGCCGACGGCGGCGCGACCGTCGCCGACCGCCTCCAGCGGTTCGCGGCGCTGGACCTGGAGCGCAAACGCAAACCGGGCACTGGCCACCCGCGCCCGGTTTGCCCCGAGCACCCCGACGCGCCCGTGCTGGTCAGGAAAACGCGAACCTGCACCGTCTGCGAGCTGGTGATCGACACCGCCGAGACGATCGAGCAACCGCTGAACGGGAATTTTTCCCATTCAGACGGCGAGGAGGAGGACGCCCCCCCTAATGGAGACACCCGTACCCATACGCGGAATTTTTCCACTTCAGCCGCACCCGCCACCGTGACGCCGCTCCCGAACAGCCGCGAGTGCCCGGACTGCGGCGGCGCGCTGCGCTGGCTGGACGCCGGCCGCTGGGTCTGCCAGGAGTGCGGCTCCGAAACGGGCTACCTGGTCGCTGCTGAACTGGCAGCCGCAGGCCGGAACCGGCTCGCAACGCTCTTCAGCAGCGCCCGCGAGAGCTGGAACACGCCGCCCCACATCATCGCGGCGGCCGAGGCCGCACTCGGCGGGACGATCGACCTGGATCCGTGCTCAGACGATGCCGAACACCCCAACGTGCCCGCACAGCAGCACTACACGGCGGCTGACGACGGCCTGAGCCGGGAGTGGCACGGCATGGTGTACCTGAACCCGCCGTATGGCAGATCGATCAGCGCATGGACGGAGAAACTGCTCGCCGAGTATGCCGCCGGCCGGGTGGTCGCGGCTGTTGCCCTGCTGCCCGTGCGGACGGGCACGCGCTGGTTTGCCCCGCTCGCCCGCTTCCCGGCCTGTTTCATCCGCGGCCGCCTCCGCTTCTCCGGCAGCCGCAATACGGCGCCGTTCGACAGTGTGCTGGTCTATCTCGGTCCCGACCACGAGCGGTTCCGGCAGGCGACGGCCGAACTGGGCCACGATTCCCCGGGCGCGTTGCCGGCGCTCGCTGGCGCCGCGGGAGGCGACTGAGATGCGCACCGCACCGACCACGCCCGCCTGTGCGGCCACGACCATCGCCGGCCACGCGCGGCAGGCGTGGCCGCAGCGGGGGCGGCCGCTGTGCTCCATGCACGACCCGGCCCGGCATTGGCGCCGCGCCGGCTACCCGTCGCCGGCGCGCTACGCGCAGCACGTCGCGCGGCTTTCCGCGGGGCGCGCCCGGCTGCGCGCCCAGAGGAGCGCGTAGATGCACACGGCCGAAACCAAGGCCCGGGCGCTGGCGCTGCTCTTGACCGGCGACTCGCCGCGCTACGTCGCCCAGCAGACCGGCATCGACGCCCGCACGGTGCGCCGCTGGCGTGACGCGGAGCTGCCGCGGTTGCTCCGTGGGCTGCGCGTGAACACGGCGCCGTTTTCGTTCGCCCGGAAACCGGTGATTGGCCATGCTGCCCCCAAAAAAACGCGGAGGCGCGCTGATGGTGACCGCGGGTGAGATCAGCATCTTTTACCAGCAACCGCTGGCCGGCGCCTGCGACCTGTGTGCGCGGCCGTCCTGGCCGCTGCTGCGGAGCGCGCAGGGCAGCTTCCGCCGCATCGAGGGCGACACCGAGTTCGTCCACGTTGGCAGCTACGTCGTCTGCGCGCCGTGCGCCCAGGCGATGGAGGCGGGGTGGCCCGTGCCGTTTCCCGAACCACCGCTAGGGATGGCCTGAAAGGAGCCGAGCGATGGACCGCAAGACCGCCGAGCACCAGGTGAACGCCGCGGCGCGCACGTTTCAGGAGCGCGATCCCACGCTCACCCACGCCCAGGCCGTGGCGCGGGCGCTCGCCGCCAATCCGCAGTTGTACACCGACTACGACCGTGCACCGAAGGACGAGCCGGCGCGGGTGCGCGAGCCGCGCCCTGGGCCGGGCCGCTACGAGGCTGCGGCGCTCGGCGCGGTGGGCCAGGCGGCCGCGCCCTACGAGCGGCAGGGGCTCTCGCCGGCCCAGGCGATCGCCCGCGTGTTCCACGAACGGCCGGACCTGTACGACCAGTACGAACGGGCGCGCCGGGTGGACCGCTTCGCCCAGGAGACGGGCGCCACGCCCGCGGCCGGCGAGCAGCCGCTCTCGGTCCAGCTGCGCACGTTCGCTGAGCCGCAGCCGCGGCGCGTCGCGGCGCGCGTGGCCGGCGCCTTCGCCGAGCAGCCCGCGGCCGTGCGGCGCATGCTGGCGGCCGCCATCGGCGGCGCGCTGGCGACGCGCTATCCCGAGAAGTCTGACGCGGCCATCTTCGAAGAAACGGCCGACCGGCTCGGCCGCTGGGGGTTGCTGTCGTGACCACGGAAACGGTGGAAACCCGCCCCACGTCCGCCGACCTCGCAGCGCAGCTGCCGGCGCTTGAGGCCGAGCTCGCCGAGCTGCTGCGCCTGCGCGAAGGGTCCGCGTACGACGCGCTCTCCGGCAGCCGCCGCGCCCAGGCCGCCCTGGCCGACGCCGAGCAGCGCTACCGCGACAAGGCGATGGCCGTGGAGCGCGTCACGCACGCCCTGGCCGGCGCCAGGGCACACGAGGCCGCGGCCCGGGCTGAGGCGGAGCGGCGCGCGGTCGCCGACGCTGAGGCGGAACGTGGCCGGCTGTTCGCCGTGCGCGCCGCCCTGTATCAGCGCATCGAGCAGGCCACGGCCGCGCTGGCCGCCCTTTGCGCCGAGGCCGATACCGTCAACCGTGACCTGGCCTACGTCTGCGTCCGGCTGGGCGACACCGCGCCCGGTGCCCGGCACTTCCACTGGATGCAGGACGTGCGGCGCTTCCTGCTGTGGACGCTCGCCGAGGCGGGCAAGCTCGACGGCGGCGACTGGCCCTACATCAGGGTTGGGATGCGCCACGGGCTCGTGGCCACCGCGCCGCTGCAGGCGTCCGCCACGGGCGCCGAGGACCAGCACCCGGTGTCGCCTGTGCCAGCGTCCGCCGAGCCCGAGAACGGCCGCGCCAAAGACGGGCGCTTCGCCGGCAAGCCGGGACCAGGCCGCGGCCACAAGGCCACACCACACGCCCTCAGCCGCGCCGGCGCCGCGCCGTGATCTGCGGGCTGAAGCGCCCGGTCGGCTCGCTGACCCCGACCTCGGCAAGCGTCACGGTGCGCCGCCAGCCGCACGCCAGGCAGGCCAGCTCGGCCGCAGTGAGGCCGTCGCCGTCCCGGTCCAGATAGAGCCGGCCGGCGCACTTCGGGCAGCGCGGGTATGCGGGCATGGTCTGAGCGTAGCACCGCGCTCAGCGCCGCCAGAAGCGCCAGAAACGCCGCGGTGGCGTTTTTTGCACCGCTGCTACGCTCGCAGGGCCATTCTCGCGGCTCTCAGCGGGCACAGGAGCCCCGAGCGACGGCAGCTGCGCGGCGAGCAGCCGGCGCAGCTCGGCGTTCGCCGCCTGCTCGCGCTCGAGCGCCTGGCGCAGGAAGGTCACGTCGGCGCGCAGCTCGGCCACCAGGGCCGCAGCGCCGACGTCCGGCGCCGGAGGCGCGGACCGGTCAAGCGGTCGGTCCGACCGGTCCGCGCTGACCGGGTGACCGGCCGGACCGGTCAGGAAGACGTGCCAGGTGCGGCCGTGCCGCGCGCCGGCGAGCTGGCCGCGGCGCAGGCGTGAGCGCACACCTTCCGCGGAGAGGCCGAGCGCCGCGGCGGCTTCCGCGATGGTCAGCGGTCGGTCGGGACCGGTCATGCGGTCCAGCGTAGACCGGTCAGCCGGGGCTGCCGGCGCGCGTTCTGACGAGCTGCGCGCGGACCTCCGGCGCCGGGCGGCGACGCGCGAGGTTCGCGCATGGCCGGCGCAACGCGACTCGGCGGATGGGCGCGATCACTTCCTGGTCGAGCAAAACGAGTGTTTAGTCACTAAACACGTCGCAACGCGACTCGGCGGATGGGCGCGATCACTTCGGTATTTAGCCGAAGGTTGTGGCCGAATGGGCGAAGGTCGCCTCCGCCCACGCGGCGCGCAGCCGCTCCGGTTCGGCGCGGAGCGGCGCTAGCTCGCGGGCCTGCGCCTCATTCGTCGGTAATGGAGTGCTGTTGCCCATGGGCGTCAGCAATGGAGTGCTGCTAACCGTGGTGAACAGTCCAGCGGGGTGCCCACGCGCGCGGGGGCGTCACGACAGCGATCCTGGGCCGCTGGACCACCCGGCAGGGGTGCCCACGCGCGCGGGGGCGTCACGCGTACGGCGGTCGCGCCCAGAAAGCCCGTGCCGGGGTGCCCACGCGCGCGGGGGCGTCACGGAGCACGCACGGACATCTATAACAATGTACAAGGGGTGCCCACGCGCGCGGGGGCGTCGCGGATTGGATCTCGTAGCGCAGCCCTTCGAGTCCGAGGTGCCCCCGCGCGCGTGGGCGTCGCGGACTGGCACCGCGTTGCATCGCGCTTCAGCGCGAGGTGCCCCCGCGCGCGTGGGCGTCGCGTATCAGCAGCGCTACGTGCACGTGCTGGTGGAGAGGTGCCCCCGCGCGCGTGGGCGTCGCGTTGGGGTCCGCGGCGCGTTTATGAATGACGCGGAGGTGCCCCCGCGCGCGTGGGCGTCGCGAGCTTACCGCCCTTCGCGCGGTTCTCTTCGTAGAGGTGCCCCCGCGCGCGTGGGCGTCGCGCGAGCCTATTAAAGATTCATACGCCGCAGACATGACCAGCCCCGCGTCCGTGGGCGTCGCGGAGCGGCGCATGCGCAAAGTTCCACGATGGAACTTTCCCGCCTTCGCGCGCACGCTCAGCGTCGACGGCGGCCTTCGCGGCGATGGCCTGTGCCCGCGTCCAGATACCGCGGTCTACATTGGTGGCGAGGTCGGGGTCACTCTTCTGAAGCGCGGCGAACGCCTTCGCCTCTTCCTCTTGCTGCGCCTTGTGACGCAGTGCTTCGGCGTATGCATCGTTGAGCGAGCCGCCGTTGATCACGCTCTGCACATGATGCGGCGCGTACTCAGCGACGGTGCGGGCTTTTTTTAGCGCATCTGCACCGGCACCTGTTTTTCTGGCGATACGCTTTCGTTCCCCCTTGTCGAACGCTGTTCGGTGCTCAGCACCGAATCTCGTTCGATAAGCCATAACGACGGCCATCGCGCGAGCACTGGCGCTCATGTGTCGCCGTTCGACATTCGCCCCGAGGATGTATTCGCGCGGGTCAGCGTCCACAGGAAGCACGGTTTTATCCCCGCCCGGACGCGCCGTATCCTCTCCGTCTTCGCGCCCGTGGGCGTCACCGGTGGCTGCTTAGTCACTAAGCATTCGTTCTGCTACGCAGCCCCACGCGCGTGGGCGTTGCAGACACGGACCTGTTCGTGTCGAACAGGTTCTCTACGCAGCCCCACGCGCGTGGGCGTTGCTCCTTCCAATCTTCAATTTTTGAAGCTGCCGCCCTGTCTTCGCGCCCGCACCGTAGCTTTTCTGAGGGTCAGCTGGGCTCCGCGCGCTCCCTGAGCCACGCCAGCAGCGCATCCTCCTCGGCCTCGGAGAGCTGCCCGGCGATGAAGCGGCCGATCGGTGTCTTCCACGGCTCCGGCGTCTGCGGGTCGGCGAAGCGCACCCGCGTTGTCTCGACATACGCGGCCTGGCACAGCGGCGAGTCGAACAGCTCGCCCGGCTCGGTGACGGGGCGGCCGCACAGCAGGCAGGGCATGACTCAGCCGTTCCCCGGGCGGCCGTGGGCCTGCCGCCCGCCCTGGGCCTCGGCGGCCATCCATGCCGGCCAGCGATGGCCGGGCAGCGACGAGCAGCGGGCGAAGGAGAGCACGTCGCCGTCCACATCGAGCCCGAACGCCGTGAGAATCTCTGCCGCGGCGTCGAGGCGCCGGCGCAGCAGTTCGGCCGCGATCGCCACCACCACGGCCGTCTTCTCGCGCGCCGCCGCATCGGACGCCCGGATGGCGAGCCGCCGCTGCACGTCGCCGGTGCAACTCGCCGAGAGCGCCTCCTCGGCCCGGAAGCGCTCCTCGCTGGCGTCGGTCACCTCCTCGAGCGCGTCCCGCTCGGCCTCGGACAGCCGCGGCACCGTCATCGCGTCACCCATCCTTCGAGTTCGCCGGCCAGCGCCATGACCTCGCTGGCGGCGAGCGGGCGTTGCCACGTCGCGCCGATGGCCGTGGCCGTGTTCAGGCAGGCCATGCGGGTGATGGCCGTCTCCCGGCTCGCCGGGGGCGCTGACGTGGCTGTGGGCGCGTCTGGCGCGGCCTGCGCGGGGCCGTCCGCGTGGATGGCGCGGATGAAGCCGGCTTTGTCCAAGCCGATCGTGACCTGAACGCCGGCCGGCGGCAGCGCCAGGCCATCGGCGTACTTCGAGACGTTCAACCAACCGTCGCGGCCGCTGAGCATGAGGCCGCGCTCGTTGGCGCGGATGACCGTGCCGCTGATTTCGGTGGTGCAGGACAGCATCGCGGGAACCTCTACGCCGGTATTGTCACCGCCGGCCCGGCTTCAGTGCGGAGGCGGGGGCTAGGCGGACTGGCGGCCGTGGCTCGCGCCGGCCGGGCTGGCGCAGCCGGCGCACAGCGTCATCGCCGCGCCGCCGTCCCAGCCGTTCACGTAGGTGCTGACCTGCTCGGTGCTCGTGCAGTGGTAGCAGCGGGGCAGCGCCGCTGCCAGGCTGTGGCAGCAGGTCTGCCGCGCCGCGTAGCCCTTGCAGGTGCACGTCCAGCCGCCGCGGACCAGGCGGACGGTGTAGATGGTCACGCCGTCCGAGCTGAGGGCGCCGTACTCGCTCGGCGAGCGGTAGCCGAGTTCGACGCTCTTCGGGTCGCGGGCCTTGCTAGACTGGCTGCGGGGGGTTGCGGTGGTCATCTCACCCTTCCTCTCATGGGCCGTCTCGGAGCTTCCGACTCCGGGACGGCCGCTTTCTACCTCTGAATCATACCACTTCATCCAACAGTGTCAAGCATATTCTGGCGAGATTTACCGATAAAACGGCACATTATCCAGCAATATGGTACACTGGCTCTACTGGAGGTACAGCATGGTGACTGAGGAGCTGTTCACGGTCCGTGAAGTCGCCGAGCGGCTGAAGGTGCATGAGGAAACCGTGCGCCGCTGGCTGGGCGCTGGCGAGTTGAAGGGCTACCGACCTGGCGGTAAGAAAACGGGATGGCGCATCGCGGCCAGTGACCTCGACCGCTTCATCAAGGGCACGGCGAACCGGCCGGACGGCGAGAAGGGCGAGGCGCGATGAACGAGCGCCCGCACGCCGCCATCTATGTGCGCGTCTCCAGCACGGGACAGGCCGAAGACGGCACCAGCCTGCAAACGCAAGAGGAGCAGTGCCGCGCCTATGCCGCCGAGCATGGGTACGACGTGGCCGGCGTCTACCGCGAGACGCATACTGGCGTAGAGCTGTGGGAACGGCCGCGCCTGACCGAGTTGCGTGACCTCAGCCGGCGCCATGGACTCGACGTGATCGTTGCCTACGCGATCGACCGGCTGAGCCGCGATCCCGTGCATCTCGGCGTCATCCTCTCCGAGGCGGAACACGCCGGGGTGCGGGTTGCGTTCGTCACCGAGCCGCTTGACGACAGTCCCGAGGGCCAGCTCATCCGCTTCGTGCGCGGCTACGCGGCGAAGGTCGAGCACGCCAAGTTCAAGGAACGCTCGTGGCGCGGCAAGATGGCGCGCGTACAGGCCGGCCGGCCGCTGCACGGCTGCAAGGTGCTGTACGGCTACCGGTGGGCTGACGAAGCGAAGTCGGCATTGGCGACGGACGAAGCCGCCGCCGCCGTGGTCCGCCGCATCTACCGTGAGGCGGCCGCGGGTGCGACATTGCTCAGCATCGCCAGTAGACTGGGCACGGGCGGCACTCCCTCCCCAACCGGCAAGCCGTACTGGAACCGCACCACCGTCCACGGCATCTTGAAGAACCCCGCCTACGCCGGCGAGCCGATTGCCCTGCGCCGCCGCACGAAGCGCACGGCCGAAAGCACCGTGCCGATCGCCTTGCCGCCCGGCGTCGTGCCGCCGCTCGTCAGCCGCGGCCAGTTTGACGACGTGCAGGGGATCTTGCGGCTCAATCAGCTTCAGGCCAGCCGCAACAACCACGAGCCGCAAGAAGCCGTATTCCGCGGCGGCTTCGCCCGCTGCGGCCACTGCGGGCGGGCGCTCACGGTGCTGCGAACCGCTCACAGTGGCCCCTTCTACCGCTGTCAGGGTGGCAAACTCTCTCCGACTCCCTGCACCAACCATGGAATGATGGTGCACACGCTGGATCAGGCCGCATGGTCCAGCATCGAGCAGGCGCTGACGCGGCCGGAACGCGTGGCTGAGCATCTGGAACGGCTGGCGACGGACGATCCCACAGCGGGGGATCTCGCCGCGGTCGCCCGCGCCGTCGCGGATGTCGAGCGGCGCCAGCACAACCTGATCGACACGCTCGCCAGTCAGGACGCGCCCGCCATCCGCGCGGCGCTCGCGGGAAAGCTGGCCGAGCTGGAGACCCAGCGGACGCAGTTGCTTGCTGAGCAGGACACGATCCTCGCGCGCCGCGAGGGCTGGCAACGCGCACATCAGCAGCTCGCGGCGATCCAGGTGTGGTGCCAGGCGCTTGCGGAGAAGCTGCCGACGCTCGACTACGAGCAGAAGCGCAGCGTACTGAAGACCCTGCGCTTCACCGTGCGCGTCTACCGCCAGGGCGAACCGCAACGGCTGCGCCTTGAGGCCAGCATTCCGCTGGAACAGCCGGTTGCGTCTAGCACCAGTTGAGATGGGTGCTGGTGAGCGGGACCAGGCCGAAGGGCGCATCGATCAGGGTGGTGAGGGCCACGCGCCGCTCGGCGTCGCCCGCGTCCGGCAGCGTGCAGGTGCTTGACGAGGCGAACGGCCAACGACTGGCGATGGCGTTGCCGAACTCGTAGCGATCGTCCGCCCAGAACCGGATCGCCGGCGCGAAGGCGCCGAAGGGATAGCCGAAGCCGTCCAGCAGCTCGACCATCTGGTCAAGGCTCACGCCGCGCAGCGCCTCCTGGAAGCCGATCACGTCCGGTTGCAGCCGCTCGATCCAGGCGCGAATCAGCGGCTGGCGGCGCTCGTAGGGACCGGAGTTGTTCCAGAGGTTGAGCGTGAGCACGCTCAAGGTCATCGGCATCCCCTCGCCCGGATTCACCGGCGCCAACGCGGCTCGCGGGCGCTATGGAGGCAGAGTCGGGCGCCGGCTGGACGGTGCCCCGTCCGCATCCAGCGCATGATAACCAGCGCCGGTTGCGGGGAGCAACGGCGGCGCTCCCGGCGCGTTGACCGCGTGTGTAACTGGTTCAGGCTTGGTGAAACCGGCGGCGCTCAGGCGGCCTGAGGGCGGCGTGGGGCGTCGCGGCCGCGGTCGCAGCGGCCCCCCCCACGCCGCCCTCCCGGTTTCAGCGCTCCTGACACAGCACAGCTCGCGCAGAGGGCGGCGTCGCCTGCTAGGATGGGCTGCGGCGGCAGCCGTCCCACCAATCGGCCAGAAACACCCGTGCGCTGTGTCCTGCGCACGCGAAGGAGCATGGACATGCCCGGCGCCAGCGCCCTGCGCACTCCGCTCTGCGACCTGCTCGGCATCGAGTACCCGATCATCCTCGCCGGCATGGGCGGCGCCGCCGGCCCCACGCTGGCCGCCGCCGTCTCCAACGCCGGCGGCCTGGGCGTCGTCGGCGCCACCGGCTACACACCGGACGAGCTACGCGGCATGATCCGCAAGCTGCGCGCCCTCACCGACAAACCGTTCGGCATCGACCTGCTGCTGCCTTCCAACATTATGGAAGAGGGCGGCGACCGCGAGGCCGTGGCCGCAACGATTCCCGCCGCCAACCGCGAATTCGTCCACCAGCTGCAGGAGCGCTTCGGCGTGCCGGCGCCCGGCCCGGCGCGCCACCAGCGGCCGACGCTCAGCGCCAGCTTCTACCGCGAGCAGGTGCGTGTCGTGCTCGACGAGAACGTACCCGTCTTCGCCTCGGGCCTGGGCAACCCGGCCTTCATGGTGCCCGAGGCGCATGAGCGCGGCATGAAGGTGATCGGCCTCGCCGGCAACCTGCGCCACGCCAACCGCGTGATCGACGGCGGCTGCGATGCCGTTGTCGCGCAGGGCACGGAGGCCGGCGGCCACACCGGCCAGATCAGCACGCTGGTGCTGGTGCCGCAGATCGTGGACGCGGTGAAGCCCGCGCCGGTTATCGCCGCCGGCGGCATCGCCAACGGGCGGCAGCTGGTGGCGGCGCTGGCGCTCGGCGCCGTCGGCGTCTGGTGCGGCACCGCCTTCCTCCTCTCCGAAGAGGCGTACCAGGACGCGGTCGAGATGGAGCTGCAGACCGAGTGGTACGTGCGCACGCTCAAGGAGAAGTACGTGCGGGCGCAGCCGCAGGACGCCAAGGTCGGCCGCTGGTACTCCGGCAAGCCGATGCGCCACCTGAAGAACCCGTGGTCCGACGCCTGGGAGGAGCCAGGCGCGCCCGCGGCGCTGCCCATGCCCTTGCAGGGGCTGCTGGTCTCCGACGCGCAGCGCAGCGTCTCGCAGAACCACATCGAGGAGCTGGTCTACGGTCCGGTGGGCCAGGCCGTGGGCCTGCTGGACGAAGTGCGCCCGGCGCGGGAGATCGTGCAGTCGATGGTACGCGAGGCCGAAGAGGCGCTGGCCGCGATAGGGAACAGGGGGTAGGTGTTAGGGACAAGGGATTAGGGCGTGTCTGGTGAATCACTTGGGGAGCCACAGCAGTAATGCGGCAATCACCACCATGGCGCGGTAGTTCCAGCCTCGCTTGTCGTAGCGGGTGGCCAGGGCGC
>Ga0070730_10005683_pt1 | contig 10733 bp, 8 predicted proteins | sample Coa_R1_3_FD_66447 | JGI IMG/M metagenome (GOLD analysis project Ga0070730, IMG submission 66447) | Surface soil microbial communities from Centralia Pennsylvania, which are recovering from an underground coalmine fire - Coalmine... | ecosystem: Environmental > Terrestrial > Soil > Unclassified ... | reverse complement strand
ATCTTCCTGGAAGAGCGGCTGCAAGCGGTGAAGCAGGATCTGGATGCTTCCGCAATGAAGTTCAGCGAATTTGCAAGCAAAAATACCGCGATCGATATCCCCGCGCAGGGCAAAGCGATGGTGGAAGCTGCGGCAACCTTGCAGGGGCAACTCATCGCCGCGGAGTCGGAACTCCACGGTCTGGAAGCTATCTATACGGACCAAAACGTGCGCGTGAAGGCGCTGCGGGCGCGGACTTCCGAGCTGCGCACACAACTCGGGAAACTCGGTGGTGAATCCGGATCAGCGGGCGCACTCTCGTCGAAGAGTGATCCCTCTCTTTACCCGTCGATCCGCCAGCTGCCCGTCCTTGGTGTCACCTATGCCGATTTGTACCGGCGAACAAAGATTCAAGAAACCGTTTTTGAGCTTTTAACCCAGCAGTATGAGCTGGCGAAGGTGCAAGAGGCGAAAGAAATCCCAAGCGTAAAGGTTCTCGATGCCGCGGTTGTGCCGACCAAGAAATCGTTTCCCCCGGTTGGCGCGTTCACGGCGGTCGGCGCCGCACTTTTCTTCATGGGCGCATGCGCGTGGATTTTTGCAAATCGCACGTACGCGGCGATCGATCCGCTGGACCCGAGGAAACAGCTTGCGGAAGAAGTGGCGCTAACTCTGAAAGTCAGGAGCGCAACGGCCACGGCTGGGGCGACAGCCATGTTGAGAGGACTTGTGGGGCGCGACCCGGTTGAGGGTGAGGCTGCGGCGTCCAACGGGGAAGCCGTTGGCCCTGGGGACAATTCCCGCAATGGAGATAAGTCGGAAGATCACCGGAGCCAGGCGGCGGGGAGAGGGTCTCGGTGAGAACAGGGACTGAAAAATCATGGGCGCGCTGAACGGATCCGCGGCGAGAAGAGCCACGACTGCTCCTCCCCCTCAGTGGGAGCCGCCGATGGAGCTCCATGCGCGGAGCTGGACCGAGGAGCATGCGCGGTCCGTTTTCCACGCGCGGAAGTGGCGGGCGCAAGGTGGGCTGGCGCGGCAATCGGTTTACGCGATCATTGACATGACGCTGGTGGCTGGCAACGCCTTGATGATTTTTGGAATCCGTTTCGGGTTCACGAACATGTTGACCGCGGTAGTTGCGCCGAGGCAGGTGATCGGCCACATTTCACTGCAGGCCTATCCGAGTTTCTTGATTCTCTACTGCTCGCTGATTTTCCTGGGTTGCGTGAGCCAGGGGCTTTACCGGACTCCGCGCGAGTTGACGACGCTGGCGGAATCCCTTCGCGTTGCCAAGGCGGTGGGCATCGCCACGGCACTGCTGGTGCTTTTTATTTTCACGTCTGGAAACAAGGAGATCTCGAGACTCGTCGTGGTGCTTACGGGTGCGGCCAACATTGTGTCGCTTTCCGGATGGCGGTATGCGAAACGCCGGGTCGTGTTGCACCGCGCGGAGAAAGGCGAGGGACAGTCGCGGGCGCTAATTGTAGGCGCGGGGAAGATGGGGCAGGCGTTTGCAAGCTGGCTGCAGCACAACCGGCACCTGGGGTATGACTTTTGTGGATTCCTGGATCCGCATCCAAACGGCGACAAGCGCGTGCTCGGCGGCGTGAATGAGTTGCGGAAAGTCGCGCTGGCGCAATTCGTGGATGAGGTATTCGTGACGTTGCCCGCGGATGGCCCGATGGTCAAGCAATTGTTTTTGGAGGCGCGCGATCTGCGGCTGGATCTGCACGTCTTGCCGGATCTGTATGACGGGCTGGCGTGGCGGGCGCCGTTGCACATGATTGGCGGATTTCCGATTCTGGAGCTTCATCGGGAGCCGATCCCCACGACTGGACTTGCCATCAAGAGGGTGTTCGACATTGTTGCCTCGTTGGTGGGATTGGCGCTGGTGTCGCCGTTGCTGGCGGCGGCGGCGATTTGGATACGACTGGACTCGAAGGGGCCGGCGATCTACCGGGCGCTGCGCGTGGGCAAAAAGGGGAAGAGATTTGTTTGCTATAAATTGCGGAGTATGAGTGTCACTGCGGATGAGGAGAAAGAGTTATTGCGGCAGGCGAATGAGCGGAAGGGGCCTTTTTTCAAGATCGAAGAAGATCCGAGGGTGACGAGGTGCGGGCGGTGGCTGCGGAAATTCAGCATTGATGAATTGCCGCAACTGGTGAATGTGCTGCGGGGGGAGATGAGCCTGGTGGGGCCGCGGCCGCATCCGGTGGACGATTACGAGCACTATACGATCGAGCATCTGCGCAGGCTGGATGTGAAGCCGGGAATGACGGGATTGTGGCAGGTGACGGCGCGGCGGGACCCGTCGTTTGAGACCAATATGAAACTGGATTTGGAGTACATCGAAAATTGGAGTTTGGGGATGGATGTGAGGATTTTGGCGAAGACGATTCCGGCGGTGTTCGGGGCTGGGGGGGTATGAAACGGATTGGTATGACCAGGGGGACCCCTCCCCCCCTTATTTGGGAAGAGATAGATTCCACGGGAGTTAACCTGGCTGAAAAAGGCTCCGCGCAAGTGTTGATTTGAAAGGACTTGGGGAGCGGGTACCGGGAGGGTTTCGAATAGGTAATTTCGCAGACAACGTGCGATATAGTAACACAGGCAGTAAGTTAATGTCAAGGGTAACTTAACGGGTGGTAACGGGCCGCTTTCATATGGGTGGAAGGAAGAAGAGCTGATGGATTCGCCGAAGATACTGATTACAGGAGCCGCTGGGTTTATCGGATCTCGCTTGGTGGGCATCCTTCTAGCGCGGGGAGCTATCTGCTGCGGGGTGGACAATTTGTCTACGGGATGTCCAAAGCCAAGAGAGCGGCATAATCTTGAGTTTTATGTGCAGGACATCTGTGCTCCGGATGGGCTTAACGCGATATTTGAGAGTTTTCGTCCAGAAATTGTGGTTCATCTGGCGGCTATCCATCACATACCGACGTGTGAACGCCATCCTTCGAAGGCTATTCACACCAATACAGTCGGGACGCAGATCGTGTTGGAGGCCTCCTCCGCGGCAGGATGCCGAAAGTTCGTTTTGGCCTCAACCGGCGGCGTATACGATTGGGTTAATGAGCCATTAAGTGAGGAAACCCCGGTCAGGCCAACCGACACCTATACTATTTCGAAAATCACGAATGAGTGGCAACTAAAACATTGGGTTGCCCAGACCGGGCGGAAAGGTGTTGTCGCCCGAATTTTCAATACAATCGGGACCGGAGACCGAAATGCTCATTTAATTCCGGACATTTTGCGGCAAATAAATTCTGCCGTTGATACCAGCAGCATCCAACTCGGAAACTTGAACACCCAGAGGGACTACATCTATGTGGAGGACACGGCCGCGTGCCTGGCAAGGATGACTGACTTTGAGCCCAAGAATGGTGTCGAGATTTTCAATGTCGGCACCGGTAAGGAGTATGGGGTGCGGTTCATTGCTGAAACAATTGCCCGAATCAAGAACCGATCGGTTGAGGTCCGTTCAAACCCCAGCTTGGTCCGGAAGGTCGACAGGAGCTCTCAGTTGGCTGACATCAGTAAGGCGATCGCGGAACTTGGTTGGAAACCCAGGGTTTGTCTGGAGGAGGCACTCAAGCTTACGGTAGGCCAGGAGGCGTAATTGAGGCTGCCCTTCCTCCAATCTCGGATGAACCTGCTTCCAGTTTCCTTGGCGGGTTTGAATACGCTCCTTTCCAGCGTGTTTCAGTTGCTGGTGATCTACAAGCTCGGGATCGGACGCCAATCCGACCTTTATTACGGAGCTACGGTTGCAGCCGCGGTTGTTTACACTTTGTTTTTGGATCCGCTCAGCAACGTATTGATTCCGATGTTCGTTCAAAAAGCATCGCAAGGGAACAACGAGAGATCCGGTCTCCTATGGAACGCAATGCTCGTGGTTTTTCTGGGTGGATTGGCTACGCTTCTGGTGATTTATTTCCCAATTAGACTGATTTTCCCGTTAATTTTTAAAAGTCTGCGCTGGGCAACGCCCGCGGAAGTTGGAAAGATAGTGATCTTTTATTCGATCTATCAGACCTTGTTCGGGGCGATCACGGTCAAGAATTGCTATCTCTTTGCTTTCGGCAAACCTGTTTCCGCGCAACTAAATATGTTGGTTAGCTGGATATTCAGTCTTGCACTGCTTATAGGAACAAATATCGCAGGCGATGTGAGCCGGATCGCCTATTGTTTGGTTGCCGGACACCTGGCGGGGCTTCTAATCCCCAACCTTGATCGAATGGCACTGACGTACAGAAAAGGGTGTTTTCGCGCTCACGTTGGCACGCTTTTAAGACGAGGAGGGCCGCTTGCAAGCGGCTCTGCAATCTTCAAGGCGGAGGCATTGCTGGATGGTGCGCTGGCATCCCTTTTCGGGGCGGGCAGCCTGACTGTCTACCAATTGTTTTCGCGAATGCTGCTTTCCATCAGCACGGTCATCAATTCCGGGTATATCCAGCCGGTGACCAAGCATTTGGCAGAATCCGCAGAGCAGGGGAACTGGAACATTCTCCGCCGCCAGACGGCGAAGGCAGCCACCTGGTCGTCGGCTGCCGGACTGGTCTGCCTTATTCCCCTCGTCCCGGTGCTTTTCCTCCTTCACGCCAGACCGATTCGCGCGCTTGAAGTGTATGTGCGTCTTTTTGAAAGAAACTACTCCATCCTTTTGCTGATGCTGGGGTTCCTGATCGGCGCCGTGGTCTGGAAAGTATATGCAACTGGCCTTTTCGTTTTGCGAAAGGAGCGTCTGTTCGCATTCATTTGCGTCGCGACTTTTTTGGTTGGCGCCGCATTTAAGATCGCCGGTGCGTACGGCGCGGGCCTGCCCGGCCTGGCCTTCGGCACCTCTCTTTACTGGTTGCTGGGAGCCGGCTGCATGGCCACAGGATTCCTGAGAAGCTTGAAGGCCCGGGGAAATTCAGCAGGGAGCATAAGCCCGGCGCTGTCGCTGGACATTGCACCTAAATTCGAATCGGCGGACTGACGATGAACGTCGTTTTTATCAATGAGTTTTCCTTTTCTTATGTTGGGGGCGTCGAACTGCACATCCTCAATCTTGGAAGAGAACTGTTGAAGCAAGGCGCGGGTGTCACGCTGGTGTGCCGGGCTCACAGGAAGCCGGGAGGGTGGCAACCGTCACCGGAAGGATTTCGAATCGTCCACGCGCCGAGGCTTCGCGACCTGTATGCTTTTCTTCAAAGCGAAGCCCAGAACATTGACGTGTGCCACGCGCACATGTCGCGCAAACCATACGCGCTTTGCGGGCTTCTGTTCTCCCGATTGCTCGGCATTCCAACGGTATTCACTCCGCATTGCTTCTATCCCAGTCCGGAGCTCGGCAAGCGCCTTGCGAAAAGGGCTTACGATGAAACACTAAGCCGTCTGACCTTTCGGCTCTCCAACCGCGTGATTAATCTGACTCCGAGGGATCAAAAGGATTCACTGGAGCGTGGGATGCATGCTGCGAAGTCCAGGATCATCCCTAATTCGATTCGCCTAAGCCCGTTGCAGAATGCTCAACCGGGCGCGTTTCGAGAAAAACACGGAATTCGCGGAGACTTCCTGATCCACGTTGGCCGGTTTGCGAAAGAAAAGTGCATCGAGTTTTTGGTCTGCAATCATGCCTCATTTGAAGACCTCGGGTTGGTCCTGATCGGTCAGGACGATGGACAATTGGAAAACGTCCGGCAGCTTGTCAATTCGCTCGAGCTTTCGAACCGCGTTTACATGTTGGAGAAGATTTCCTTCGAGGATGTTTACTCCGCGTACCGTGAGGCACGTGGGCTGGTGATGGCTTCGCGAAACGAGGGATTGCCTACCGTGGTTTTGGAGGCGGCGGTTTTTGGAGCGTTTACCGTCGCGCCCAGGGTGGGCGGGATCCCTTACATTATCGAGGAAGATAAAACTGGCTACCTCTACGATTGGGGGGACAGTAGCGGCTATGTCGCGTGCGTTCGAAGGATGCTTGAAGGCCCTGCTCGCATAGACGCGGCCACGCGAGACATGTTTCTTGAAAAGTTTTCTTGGGAATCGAATGCATTAAAGATTGCCGCGATATATAGCGAGATCAGTTCGTGTTCTACAGAGTCAGCAGGTTAAGAAAATTCTTACGGTAGGCACTGAGGAGGAATAGCAAGATGAATTCGGTCTCCCCCAACGGGCAGCACTCACGCTCTTATCTACCATTTCCATTGGAGATGGAGAAATGCACCTGTGCTGTATGCTCTGGGAATGACACAAGGACTCTCTTGACGTTCGACGCCTTTGGATTTCCCACCCGCACGGTTGAATGCCAAAAATGCGGGCTGGTCTATGTCAACCCGCGGCCGACTAGAAGCTACATGGAAAATTTCTACCGAAAATGGTTCCGATTTTTTTATGAGGGTCGCCTGAAGATCGATGAGGATTATATCCGCGACAAAAAGTGGCGGGAGTGGGATGCATCCAGAGCGAAGCGGTATTCTGCTCACTTGTCCGGTGTAAAAAGTGTCCTCGACATCGGCTGCGGGGCGGGATACTTCGCGGCTCAGGTCAAGGCCGAAAATCCCGGGAACACGGTTGTAGGCATCGAACCGGACTCTATGATGGTGCAACACTGCCGCGAGAAACTGAAACTCGATGTCCACGAGGGTTTTTTTGAGACTTATCCTTCAAAAGAAAGGTTTGACACGATAACTGCTTTCCACGTGATCGAGCATCTTTTCGATTTGGGTAATTTCTTCCAGTTTCTCCGCGATCATCTTCAAGATAACGGCGTCGTAATCATAGAGACTCCCAATGTTGGCGGATCCTGGAATCAGATCGGATTGTTTCACATTGCGCATCTGTACACCTTCTCTCCCCGGACAATTACGAACCTGTTTGCCGTTAATGGATTTGAGGTAGTTGAGGTCGGTCCACTGGAGAACGACCTGGATAATTCCAACCTGTACCTAATTGCCAGGATGATGCCGGGGGCGAAGCTTGACTCGCCCACACGTGACCTGGAGGAATCCGCTCGTATCGCAGAGAAATGCAGTTCCCTCGGTAATATCCGTGCGATTCGGGTGATGAGGAACTGGGCCAAGATGGGCTATTTTGCAGTGCGCCGATAGGGAAAAACTGGTGACGACACAGCCGAAGCGTTCCATGGCAATCGTTCGGCCCCTCAGGCCGAATCTGGCGGAAATGGCGGTGTACCGGCCGTTTCTGGAACAATTCGATCTGACATTTTTTTTCTCGGGATCGGACTTACAGACATGCCGCACCCAATTGGAAGCGCTCGGGCTGGGTCGAATGAAAGTGGTCAGGCATACATGCGTCTCCGACCTGTTCCCAGTCAACTTCATTCAACGCGGGCTGGACTTCAAAATCGGCATTGGCACTTACATGTTGAACCATCTCGGCGATGTTCTGGCGCATGACTATATCAATGTTGTGGATCCCGCATACGGATTTACACACCAGATCCTGAGTAGAATCCGGCCCAGTCAAAAGCTAATCGTCGTGCGCTGGGAAAATATTTACGGACGTTACAATCGGATATGGATGGCCGCCCGGAGGGCGGACCCGGTTCTGAAGCGGGCGGATACCATCATTTGTGTCTCCCAGGCTGGCGTTTCCACGCTGCAGCTTCCGCCCGGATTTTCCGGAAAGGTGGTTCAGGTTTATCCAGGCATCGACATGCGCGGTATCCCTACGAACGGCAATGGGAGGACCGGCCGGAACGGATCGTCCGCCGCTCACCGCCCGGTCGTCTTGTTCGTGGGGCGTTTACAGTGGACCAAAGGCCTGCAGGCTTTGCTGGTGGCTATTGACATACTGCGGCAGCGGAAACAACTCGACACGGATCTCTGGGTGATTGGCGGTGGTGACCAGGTTCCCTTCAAGGCGATGGCGGAGAGTTTGAGATTGCGGGAGCGAGTCTCCTTTCTGGGGACTTTAAGCAATTCCGAGGTAAGGGCAAAAATGGCGAAGGCGGACGTTTTCTGTTTCCCGAGCCTGCTCAGCCCGAATTGGATGGAGCAATACGGTTTCGCGGTGGTGGAGGCGATGGCAAGCGGGCTACCCGTTGTGGCGTTTGATTCCGGTTCGATTCGCGAGGTTTGTGGCGAAGATGCGGTGTACGCCAGCACCGGGAACGCACACTCTCTTGCGGAGGGAATTGAATTGCTCACCCGGAACGGCGATGATTCCGTGAATCGAGGAAAGAAACTTCGAAACCGGGCGCTGCGCGAATTTGATGCCGATATGCAAGGCCAGAAGATGCTTGAGGCGATTCTGTGAGTTTCGCTGCGTACTCGGTGCTGGTGTTTGGTGCAAGTCTCCTGGCCGCTGTGGGACTGAAACTGCGCGCGCTCTACTTGATTTTCCTGGTGGCGTTCACACAGAACTTTGTTCTGGCCTACCTTTACACAAACGGGCTGGCAGGCAAGGAACTATGCCGAAGCTTGATCTTGTTCAAGGAGTTTCTCTTGCTGGAACTCTTTGTTTATTCGGGTGTGTTGCTCTACCGTTATTTTCAGGGGAGATTGCCGCGACCGATCGTCGTGCTGGTCTTTTTCACAGCTTATTGCATTCTCCGGTTCAGTTTCGGGGCATTATTCCTGGGTGATTTTTCCGCGGATGGGCTTCGCAAGCTCCGGATGATGTGCTTTCCTCTGCAAATCTTGACCGTCGCAATGGTGGCTTCCTGGCTATGCCCAGAGTTTAGCAGGCGTCTTGTGCGGCAGATGACTTACTTTTTGGGAGTCATCGGCCTCATAGGAATCCTGCTTTTTCTGCTTCCTGAGGCCGACTTTTGGAAACAGCACGTCAATATTGCGTCTTACAACATGGACGTGAAGGGCGACGAGCCAGAGAGCGTCATCGAAGAGCAGGGTATTCCGGGAACCGGGGCAGGTCGTGAAGCTTTTCTGTTCCTCTCGTCTTTTCGGGCGATGGGGACTTTTGCTGATCCGCTCGCCTTTGGCTTCGGCATGGCGATGCCAATCCTTCTGTGGGCGTTCTACTACCAGAGGAACTGGATTTCAATTCTCATGCTTGTGATCTCCGGGGCCGCAATTTTTGTTACGTTCAGCCGCTCATCATGGATCTTTGTCGCCATTGCTTTCGTTTACTTGCTGCTCTACCGGCACAGGTACGCTTTAGTCTCGGCATTAGCAGCAGTCGTGTTGGGCGCATTGTTTACCTGGCCTCCCCTCGCCGAATTTGCAGCCAGTGAATACTCTGAGTTGTCGTGGACAAATCCCGGCACTGAACATGCGGCCGGAATCACACTGTTTTACCAGCAGGCTTTCAGAGACGCTGGAAACATTCTGGGGAAGGGAATGGACGATAGCGTGAGTAAGTTTACGGAGAGTGGATACGCCTTCCTGCTTGAACACTTTGGGTTTTTCGCATATGCCAGTTTTATTCTGTTTTGCATTTCGCTCTTGTTCTATTTGAGAAAAAGGAAATGCGGCCCGAATTCACTCGTTCCAATTGCGCAAGCTGTTCCGGTGTGTATTCTGCTTGTCATGCACACCTCGCAATATCCATTTGCATTTAGCGAGTATCTATTTATTTGGTTTGTGGTGGGCGTCTGTATTTACCCCGAAGTGCAACCCGAGAGGCATGTTTCGCATGGAACTGAGCAGCAGCCCGCTTAAGCCGTCGGGAACACCCGTGAATACCGGGTCCCCGACTGCGGAACTACCTCGCGAAAGTTTGGGCGCGGGGGGCAGTGGCAAGGTAGCGACTGGTCATATTTTGAGATGCGGTAAGGTTTCCCTCTGGTCGGTGCCATTGGAATACCTATTCATGCCGAGGGGAAGGCGATTCACTCATGTTGTCACAGTGCACGCAGAGATTTTTGTCCTCGCGCATGAAGACGAGAGATTCGCGGAGATTCTGAGGAATACCGTGAACACGATCGACGGGCGGGTGCTGCAGGGGATCTGCAATTTGTTGTATCCGAAGCATGGCGTGGTGCGGCAGAATGGCGCAAATTTTATCTTCGACCTGGCGAAACACTGCCGGGACCATTCGGAGAGGCTTTTCCTGCTGGGTGCGAGCGAGAAGGCGAATGGGCTCGCGGCGCAACGCTTGCGAGAGGAATATCCGGGGCTGCAGGTTTCCGGTTTTTCGCCACCGTTGCAGAGTTACCCGTTTGCCAAAGACTGGAACGCGCTCATCCTCGACCAGATCGCAAGTTTCAAGCCGCAGCACCTGGTTGTGTGTTTCGGGCCGAAGAAACAGGAGTTCTGGATCCACGAAAACTCCTCGCGGCTGGCGGCGCTGGGCGTTCGCTGCGCCTATGGACTGGGGGGAACAATGGACTTTCTGTCCGGTTTGAAACCGCGGGCGCCGAAATGGATTGAGTTCATCGGCACGGAGTGGCTGTTCCGGCTGGCTTGCGAGCCGCGGGCGCGGTTTCGCAGGACGCTGACCATGTTCAGGATGCCATTTTATGCGGCAAGGACTATGCGGGAGATCAGGCCCGTGGGCGACTCTTTGGGGAAATAAGAAAAGAGAAATCGCAATCGGGGCGGGTCATATGCGCTCACGGAGCCGGGCTTAAGAAGCGTGTTTACGGACCAAAACTGACGAGGGAGGTATGCTAGAGAGTGGATCTGATTATGCGTACGTAGGAGCTGATTGGTGAGCGTGGCGATTATTACGGGTTCAGCGGGGCTGGTGGGGTCGGAGGCGGTTACGTATTTTGCATCGCTGGGCATGGATGTGGTGGGAATTGATAATGGCATGCGGGCGGACTTTTTTGGGCAGGAGGCTTC
>Ga0070730_10005682_pt1 | contig 10738 bp, 8 predicted proteins | sample Coa_R1_3_FD_66447 | JGI IMG/M metagenome (GOLD analysis project Ga0070730, IMG submission 66447) | Surface soil microbial communities from Centralia Pennsylvania, which are recovering from an underground coalmine fire - Coalmine... | ecosystem: Environmental > Terrestrial > Soil > Unclassified ... | reverse complement strand
CCCCAACCGTGCTGCACCGCTATAGGCCGAAACCGCTGCGGCGAAAGCCGTAGCGAACCGGCAACGCGGCGGCGGCCCGTGGAACGTATGGAGACCCACCCGATCGTGGTCGCCTGGGCGGTGTCCGAGGGGTTGATCCGGCCATCGGTGACCGGCTCAAGGCCGGCCATCCCGATCGGGGCGGAACCGCGTATATACGCAGTTGTACCGGATGACTGGCGCGAGTGACGGGGCTCGAACCCGCGACCTTCGGCGTGACAGGCCGACGCTCTAACCAACTGAGCTACACCCGCGCAGCAGGGGGGGCTACTTAGGGCGCAAGCACCGTCGGGTCAAGCGCCGTCACTGGTGGGCGGTGACGGATTCGAACCGCCGACCCTCTCGGTGTAAACGAGACGCTCTACCGCTGAGCTAACCGCCCGCCGCGATCACTGCACCGCGTCCTTCAGTCCTTTCCCCACCTTGAACCGAACGGTGGTGGACGCCGGTATTTCCATCTCCTCGCCTGTGCGCGGATTGCGCCCCGTAGCGGCCTTGCGCTCTGCGGTCACGAACGTGCCGAAACCGACCAGACGCACTTCCTCCTTCTTCTTCAGGGCCCCTTCGATCGCGCCGAACACCGCATCGACCACCTCGGTCGCCTTCGTCCGAGGCAAGTCAGTCTGATCGGCGACAGCCGCGATGAGATCCATTTTGTTCACAGGCTCAGTTCCTCTCTCTCGGTCACGTGATGATGCAGATGCGAGATGCCGGCGCAGAACTGGCCGACTGGGGGCGCGACACTACGCGCGCATTTTCCGCCGCGTCAATGCAGCGCAATGCAATCGGCGGCCGCAACAATACTGGCCGCCGACTGCATTTGACCGTGGCTAGTGAGGCAGAGACGCTGCTGGCTGCTCCGCCGGCGGAGGTGCCACTGGCGTCTCCTCCGGCTCTTCCCATTCGATCGGAACCGGACGATTGACCAAAGCCTGCGCGATCACCTCATCCACGTCCGCCACCGGAACAAGCTTCAGGTGCTTCTTCACGTTGTCCGGAATCTCCGCGAGGTCCTTCTCATTCTCCTTCGGAATGAAGACCGTCGTGATCCCGGCCCGTAACGCCGCCAGCAGCTTCTCCTTCAGCCCGCCGATCGGCAGCACGCGACCGCGCAGCGTGATTTCACCCGTCATCGCCACATCGCGCCGCACCGGAATGCCGGTGAGGATCGACACGATCGATGTAGCCATCGCCACGCCCGCCGACGGACCATCCTTCGGCGTCGCACCCTCGGGCACGTGCACGTGGATGTCGCGCTTCTCGAACAGCGTCGGCTTGATGCCGAACCGCGTGGACCGGCTGCGCACGTAGCTCAGCGCCGCCGACACACTTTCCTGCATCACGTCACCCAGCTTGCCGGTCTGCTTCACGTTGCCCTTGCCCGGCAGCATGACGCTTTCGATCGTCAGGATCTCGCCGCCAACCTCGGTCCAGGCCAGGCCGGTGACGACACCAACCATGTCCTCGGCCTCGGTCTCGCCGAAGCGGAACTTCCGAACGCCTGAGTATTTCTCGACGTTCTTCCGCGTGATCGTGATCTTCTTCACCTTGCTGGTGACCAGTTCCTTCACCGACTTGCGCGCCAGGTTGGCGATCTCTCGCTCCAGGTTCCGCACGCCGGCTTCGCGCGTGTAGTAGCGGATCAGGTCGCGCAGCGCGTCGTCCGAGATGTGCCACTCGTCGGGCTTCAGGCCATGCGCTTCCGACTGCTTGCTGATCAGGTGGCGCTTGGCGATCTCCACCTTCTCATCCTCGGTGTAGCCGGGGATGCGGATGATCTCCATGCGGTCCATCAGCGGCTGCGGCATGCGCAGGCTGTTCGCCGTGGTGACGAACATCACGTCGGACAGGTCGTAGTCCACCTCGAGATAGTGGTCGTTGAAGGTGGAGTTCTGCTCAGGATCCAGCACCTCCAGCAGCGCAGACGACGGATCGCCGCGCCAGTCGGCACCCAGCTTGTCGACCTCGTCCAGCAGGAACAGCGGGTTCGAGGTCTTCGCCTTCTTCATGCCCTGGATCACCTTGCCGGGCATCGAGCCGATGTAGGTACGCCTGTGCCCACGGATCTCCGCTTCGTCCCGCACGCCGCCCAGCGACATGCGCACGAAGTTGCGTCCCGTGGCCTTCGCGACCGACTTGCCGAGCGAGGTCTTGCCGACGCCGGGCGGTCCCACCAGGCACAGGATCGGGCCACGCACTTTCGGCGACCGCGCCTGCACGGCGAGGTACTCGATGATGCGCTCCTTCACCTTCTCAAGCCCGTAGTGATCGGCCTCCAGCACTTTCTCGGCGGCGACCACGTCGTTGCGGATCTTGCTGCGCTTCTTCCAGGGGATCGACAGCATCCAGTCGAGGTAGTTGCGCACCACCGTCGCCTCGGCGCTCATCGGGCTCATGGTCTTGAGCTTCTTCAGCTCCTGCATGGCCTTTTCGCGCGCTTCCTTCGACAGCTTGGTCTTCTTGATGCGCGCTTCGAGCTCGGCATTCTCGTCCTTGCCGTCCTCGCCCTCGCCCAGCTCCTTCTGGATCGCCTTGAGCTGCTCGTTCAGGTAGTACTCGCGCTGCGTCTTCTCCATCTGCCGCTTCACGCGGTTGCGGATGCGCTTCTCAACCTGCAGCACGCCGATCTCGGATTCCATGTGGCCGAACACGCGCTCCAGGCGCTCACCCACCTTGGCGATCTCCAGCAGTTCCTGCTTCTCGGGGATCTTCAGATTCAGGTGGCTCGCGACCGTATCGGCGAGCTTCGACGGCTCTTCGATCTGGTTCAGCGAAACCAACACCTCGGGCGCGATCTTCTTGTTCAGCTTGATGTACTGCTCGAACTGCGAGACCACGGTCCGGCCAAGCGCCTCCAGCTCCTTGGCGTCGGCACCCTGGTCCGGCATCGCCTCGGTGAACGCCTCGAAATAGCTGTCGGTCTCCTTGAAGCCGGTGATCCTCGCGCGCTTGCCGCCCTCGACCAGCACCTTCACCGTGCCGTCGGGCAGCTTCAGCAGCTGCAGGATCGTCGAGACGGTGCCGACGCGGAAAATATCCTCGGCCGAAGGATCGTCCTGCGACGCATTCTTCTGTGCGACAAGCAGGATCTGCTTGTCCTCCTTCATCACCGCTTCCAGCGCGCGAACCGATTTTTCGCGGCCAACGAACAGCGGCACGATCATATGGGGAAAGACGACAATGTCGCGCAGCGGCAGTACGGCGAGCAGGTCGCCACTCGCGACGGGGGCAGGAAGCTTTTCGTCAGGGCGCCCTTCCGGTTCCGGGGCAGGCCGTTCGGAATCAGTCATGGTTGACCTCCTTATGGACAGTCGACGCCCAATCCGCCCGACTTGATAGCGACTGCGGCACGGGAGGCGCCACGACGGTTAACCCGCCGTCGATCGTCGCATATCGGCTGCCGGGCAATGCAGCGCAAGGTCTTGAAATCCAGTGTCGCAAATACGCGAGATGCGAAAACCCGCGGCTCAGGCGGAGCTTTCCGCCCTTTCCTTGCCGTAGAGGAACAGCGGGTTGGCTCGCGATTCGGCGACTTCGCGGTTGATGACCACCTCCTCCACTCCATCGAGCCCTGGAAGATCGAACATGGTGCCCAGCAGAATGGACTCCATGATGGAACGCAACCCCCGCGCGCCGGTGCGCCGGGCGATCGCCCGTGTCGCCACCGACTTCAGAGCGTCCTCGGTGAAGGAGAGCTTCACCCCCTCCATCTCGAACAGCCGGCCATACTGCTTGATCAGCGCGTTCTTGGGTTTGGTCAGGATTTCCATCAGCGCGTTTTCGTCCAGGTCCTCCAGCGTGGCTACCACCGGCAGACGGCCAATGAACTCCGGGATCAGGCCGAATTTCAGCAGGTCCTCCGGCTCCACTTCCCGCAGAATCGCGCCGGTCCGGCGCTCGTCCGGCGAATGGACCTCGGCGCCAAATCCAACACCGGAACCCTTGCCCCGCGCCCCGATGATCCGCTCCAGGCCAGAGAACGCCCCGCCGCAGATGAACAGGATGTTGGTGGTATCGACCTGCAGGAACTCCTGCTGGGGGTGCTTCCGCCCACCCTGTGGCGGCACCGAGGCGACGGTGCCCTCCATGATCTTCAGCAGCGCCTGCTGCACGCCCTCCCCGCTCACATCACGGGTGATCGAGGGGTTGTCAGACTTGCGTGAAATCTTGTCCACTTCGTCGATGTAGACGATGCCGCGCTGCGCCCGCTCCACGTTGTAGTCAGCCGACTGCAGCAGCTTCAGGATGATGTTCTCGACATCCTCCCCCACATAGCCGGCCTCGGTCAGCGTGGTCGCGTCCGCCATGGTGAACGGCACGTCCAGGATGCGCGCCAGGGTCTGCGCCAGCAGCGTCTTGCCCGAACCCGTCGGCCCAACCAGCAGGATGTTCGATTTGGCGATCTCGATGTCGTTGTTCTTCTGGCCATGCGCCAGGCGCTTGTAATGATTGTGGACCGCAACCGAGAGCACCCGCTTGGCATGGTCCTGGCCGATCACATAATCGTCGAGCACCTTGCAGATCTCGCGCGGCGTGGGCACGCCATCGCGTGATTTCACCAGATGTGTCTTGTGCTCCTCACGGATTATGTCCATGCAGAGTTCGACGCATTCGTCGCAGATGAACACGGTGGGCCCGGCAATGAGCTTGCGCACCTCATGCTGGGATTTGCCGCAGAACGAGCAGTAAAGAGTGTTCTTCGAATCGGGCGACTTGCTCATACCTACTCCTGCCCCGGACTCGCTTGGAGCCAAGGGTCGACTTTACCCCCCGTCAGAGGCGCGGGACAAGCACCGCGACAGTACCCACCCGCCCAGGGGGAATATCCTCGCAATTAATGGACACGCCCCCGTCCACCGCAAGGGTCGAGGGCACCGGTCTCAGCCTCGGGCGGCGTCCTCGAGCGTGGGTCGATTTTCCACCACCTCGTCCACCAGACCGAAATCCCGGCTCTCCTCAGCCGACATATATGTATCACGCTCCAGTTTACGTTCGATTGCTTCGATCGGCTGCCCCGTATGCCGAACATATATTTCGTTGAGCCGTTTGCGCAGCGTCAGGATCTCCCGCGCCTGGATTTCGATGTCCGCCGCCTGCCCCTGCGCGCCGCCAGACGGCTGGTGCACCATGATCCGCGAATTCGGCAACGCAAAGCGCTTGCCCTTGGCGCCCGCGGTCAGCAGCAGACTCCCCATCGAAGCTGCCTGGCCGATGCATACGGTGGAAACCGGGCATCGGATGTACTGCATGGTGTCGTAGATCGCGAGGCCCGACGACACCACGCCGCCCGGGCTGTTGATGTAGAACGACACATCCTTCGAAGGATTTTCCGACTCCAGATACAGCAGTTGAGCGCTGATCAGCGAACTCACCTGGTCATAGACCGGTCCGGTCAGGAAGATGATCCGCTGCTTCAACAGCAGCGAGTAGATGTCATAGGCGCGCTCGCCGCGGGCGGTCTGCTCAACCACCATCGGCACCAGTGCATTGTTGTAAATCTCAATGGGGGAGCGGTCCGACATGGCGGTTACCTTCAAGCCTGAGAGAGAGTCTGAACATAGGTGGAACCAGTCGCCGATCCAACCAGACGGATGACCGGCAGCCGAGCCCGGAATCAGCCCGGCTGCTTGTCCTTGTCCGAGCCGAGCGACAGCGGCACCCACTGCAAACCGTCCTGCCGCTGGATCAGCATCAGGACCGACTTGCGGCTCTCCTTCTTCACGCTGTCCACTTTCTGCTGAACGTCAGCCGGGGTGGCGACCTCGCCCTGCTGCACCTCGACAATCACATCGCCCGGCTTCAGCCCGCGTTCGGCCGCCGGGCTGTTCGGCGAGACGTCCGTTATCACCACGCCCTTCTGGTCCGCGCCCAGCGAGTACTTGTCCTTCGCGTCCTGCGTCATCGGCGCCAGCTTCAGGCCAAGCCCGGATATCTCCGTGGGCTTCTCCGGCACCGCCTTCTCCGTCGCAGATGCCGACGCGACCTTCACGTCATCGGGCTTCTCCGCCAGCATCGCCTGCACCGTCACTTCCTTGCCGTCGCGCCACAGCACGACCGGCACCGACTTGCCTACGTCGGAATCGGCGACGATACGCGGCAGCGACCGCATCTCCTTCACATCCTGGTTGTTGAACTTCAGGATGATGTCGCCGTTGTGGATCTTCGCCTTGTCGGCCGGGCCGCCATCGTTCACCCCAGCGACCATCGCCCCCGTCGCATCCTTCAAGCCCAGGCTCTCAGCGATGTCAGGCGTCACCTGCTGGATCCGCACGCCAAGCCAGCCGCGCCGCGGATGACCGTACTGCTTCAGCTGGTCGACATCCGCCCTGACCAGATTGGCCGGGATCGAGAACCCAATGCCGATCGACCCGCCGGACGGCGAGTAGATCGCCGTGTTCATGCCGATGACCTGGCCATCCATATTGAACAGCGGACCGCCCGAGTTGCCGCGGTTGATCGCGGCATCGGTCTGAATGAAGTCGTCGTACGGTCCCTGGTGAATGTCCCGGCCCCGCGCCGACACGATGCCTGCCGTCACCGTGCCGCCAAGGCCGAACGGGTTACCGATGGCCAGTACCCAGTCACCCACGCGCTCCGCGCTCGAGTCCCCGAATTGCACCGCCGGCAACGGCTTGTCTGTTTTCACCTGTAACAAGGCGACATCGCCCGTCTCGTCGCGGCCCAGTACCTTCGCCTTCAGTGAGGTGTTGTCCTGCAATGTCACCGTGATCTCGTCGGCCCCCTCGATGACGTGGTTGTTGGTCACCACGAGACCGGACGGATCGATGATGAAGCCGGAGCCCAGGCTCTGCATGCGCCGCTCGGGCGCAGGCGCCGCGTCGCCATGCGGCTGACCTTGACCCGGCCGGTTCCGGTTCAGGAAGTCCTTGAAAAACTGCTCGAATGGCGAGCCAGGCGGGAACATCGGCATCTCCGGACCGCCCGGTACCCCGGCACGCGCCTGCACCTCCTGCGTCGAGGAGATGTTCACAACCGCCGGCAGCAGCTTTGCCGCCAGATCCGCAAAACTGTCCGGAGCGCCACGAGCCTCGGCCGGAGCCAATGGCACGCTTATGGCCAGCGGCGCAGTCGCAGCCACGGCGAAGGCCACCGTAGCGGCACGGGCAGAGAGGCGACGGGTGAGGCGCATGGTCAAAAATCCCTGGAGAATTGGCCGCATATGGTCCGGCGCGTGGCGGATCGCAACAGCGTTACTGCCCCGTTGGCGTCGGCGGAGTTGCAAGATAGCGTAGAAAATCATTGTCGGGAGTAAGCACCAAGCGAGAATTCCCGGATTCGAACGTATCCCGGTAAGCCTGCAGCGTCCGCCACGCATTGTAAAAGTTGGCATCCTGCGAGTAGGCCTGCGACGATATCCGGGTGGCCTCGGCCTCCCCCTCGCCACGCAAATTGTCGGCCGTCGCCCGCGCTTCCGCCAACAGCACCGTCCGCTCCCGTTCAGCATCGGCCCGGATCCTGGCCGCAGCCTCAGCACCCTCCGCGCGTGCCTGGGCCGCAACGCGCTGCCGCTCCGACTGCATCCTCGCCAGAATCGCCTTCGTATTCTCCTCCGGCAGGTCGGCGCGACGGATGCGCACATCCTCGATCGCCACGCCAAATCCTTTCATCTGCGTATTAACCCGATCCCGGATCGCCGCCATGATCTGGTCGCGCTTGGCGGACAGCACGTCCAGCAGCTTGTTGTCGGCCAGCACGTCGCGCAGCGCCGCCGACACCACGGAATTCAGCCGCCCCCGGATCCCATCCTCAGCCGGCCCAACCGACTGATAATAAAGCAGCGGATCGGTGATCCGATACACCGTGAAGCTATCCACCACCAGGCGGCGCTGGTCGCCGAGCGTGATCTGATCGCCCGGCAGTTCGATGTTCTGCAGCCGCTTGTCGAAGTATAGTACTGATTGGATGAACGGCGTCTTGACGTTCAGCCCGGGCTTTTGCAGCACCCGAACCACCTGGCCGAACTGGGTGATCAGCACCTGCTCGTTCTGGTTCACGGCGAACAGCGAGGAATCCGCCAGGATCAGCAGGACTACGATCAGCGCCACCAGGGCGATCAGCGGGCGGCTCATGGCTTTGCCCCCTGCGCCGCCGGCGGCGCCGCAGGGCGCGGCGCACTGGGCAGATTGAGCGGCAGGAACGGCACCAGGCCTTTCAGCTTGTCGTCCACCACCAGAGCGGGCGTGTGCGTCAGGATGTCCTGCATCGTCTCTATGTACATGCGGCGCAACGTCACGTCCTTCGCCTGCTGGTATTGTTTCAGCACCGAGAGGAAGCGTTGCGTCTGTCCGGTCGCCTGCGCGATCGAGGCCTGTCTGGCGCCCTGCCCCTCCGCCACGATCCGCGCCGCGTCACCGCGGGCCCGCGGCACGATGTCGTTGCGATACGATTCGGCCTCATTGCGTACGCGCTCGGCATCAGTGTTGGCACGCTGCACGTCGAGGAAGCTTTCAACGACTTCGGCTGGCGGGTTCACACCTTGCAACTGGACGCCGGTGATCTCCACCCCGGCTTTGTAGTTGTCCAACACCTGCTGGGTCTGGCGCTGCACGTCGGTGGCGATCTGCCCCCTCAGCTCGGTCAGCGCCGGCTGGATCGGCGTGCGCCCAATCACCTCGCGCATCGAGCTTTCCGCCACCGCCTTGACGACGACATCCGGGTAACGCGTGTTGAACAGGTAATCGACCGCGTTGCTGATCTTCCAGAAGACCGCGAAGTTGATGTCGATGATGTTCTCATCACCGGTCAGCATCAGGCTTTCTTCCGGAACGCCGTTACCGCTTTGCTGTCCGCCCGAGCGATAGCCGATCTCGATCCGGTTGATGCGGGTGACCGCCGGCGTCCGCGCCGTCTCGATCGGCCACGGCAGATGGTAGTTCAGCCCGGGCGGCGTGGTGTAGCTGAACGCGCCAAAGCGCAGCACCACGCCCTGCTCGTCCGGCTCCACCCGGTAGATGCCGCTGGCGAACCAGAGCGCCACGACCACGATGCCCAGAAGCGCCAGTCCGCGCCCGCCGGTAAACCGGCTGCCGGGACCGCGCCCGCCGATGATCGAGCGGATAAACAGCTGCATACGGCGGATGAGTTGGTCCAGATCGGGAAGCGGGCCCGTGCCGCCGGGACCGGGGCGCCCGCCGAACGGGCCGCCCGGGCCACCCCCACCGGGCCCCCATGGCCCGCCGCCACCGGGCGGTGGCCGCTGACCCCCGCCGCCGGAACTGCCGCCAGGCGAACCCCACGGGCTATTGGATGACATGCTCGACAAGTCCTGTGTGCTGTGTGGCGGCTGGCGTTGGCGGATGGAGCGCCATGCGCCATATCCTGCCTGCGGGCGGCTTCATGGCGGCCCTGCTTATCATCCGGCGACAAGGGGTTTGCAAGCAGATGGCGACAGCAGACGAATTGCGCGCGGCACTGCGCGCGATCAATGATCCCGCTTCCGGCAAGGACATCGTGACAGCGGGCCTTGTCGAGGGAATCGAACTGCGTGGCGGCCTGGTCCAGGTGGCGCTGCTGACCGACCGCGCCCACGCTGCGGCGATGGAACCGGTACGCCGGCAGGTGGAAGCCCTGCTGTCGCGCCAGCCCGGCATCTCCAATGCCTCCGCCGTGCTGACCGCGCACAAGGCCCCGACCGCCGCTGCCCCGCCACCGCAGGCAGCCGGTCACGGACACAGCCAAGGCCAGAAGCCCCCCCTGCTGCTGCCCGAGGTCAAGTCCATCGTCGCGGTCGCCTCCGGCAAGGGCGGCGTCGGCAAATCGACCGTCGCGGTGAACCTCGCAGTCGCCCTGGCACGCGCGGGCCACCGCACCGGCCTGCTCGACGCCGATATCTACGGCCCCAGCCTGCCGCGGATGCTCGGCGTGTCCCGCAAGCCCGAGGTCCGCGGCGACAAGATGATCCCGCACCAGGCCTGGGGCCTCTCCTGCATGTCCATCGGCTTCCTGGTCGAGGAGGAAACCCCGATGATCTGGCGCGGCCCGATGGTGATGGGCGCGCTCGAGCAGATGATGGGCCAGGTCGAATGGGGCCCGCTCGACATCCTCGTGGTGGACATGCCACCCGGCACCGGCGACGCCCAGCTTACCATGGCGCAGCGCGTCGCACTGACCGGCGCGGTAATTGTGTCCACCCCACAGGACATCGCCCTGATCGATGCCCGCCGCGGTGTGCGCATGTTCGAACGCGTGAACGTCCCGGTGCTCGGCCTGGTCGAGAACATGAGTTTTTTCCAGTGCCCGGACTGCGGCCACACGCACCACATCTTCGGCCACGGTGGCGCCCGGCTGGAGGCACAACGCCTGGACACCGAATTCCTGGGCGAGGTGCCGCTGCTGCTGGATATCCGCACAGCTTCGGATGCCGGCACCCCAATTACCGCCGCCGCTCCCGACAGCGACGGGGCGAAGGCGTTCGCGGCGGTGGCCGATCGGGTATGGGGAAAGGTTTCGGGCGCTCCCGCCGCGCGAGGCAGTGGTCCGCGGATCGTGGTTGAGTAAGCTTGTATCAGGCAAATAATCCTACATCCTGATATCTTTCCTTGACACATAACCCATCGTCCGTTAGTTACACCACCATGAATTCTAACGAGCCCTCCAGCCCATCCGCCTTTCCTCCAGATCCACCACAGGAGCAGTGCGCCTCCAACGTCGAGTACCTCCTCCACGCCGTCAGCATCCT
>Ga0070730_10005680_pt1 | contig 10740 bp, 11 predicted proteins | sample Coa_R1_3_FD_66447 | JGI IMG/M metagenome (GOLD analysis project Ga0070730, IMG submission 66447) | Surface soil microbial communities from Centralia Pennsylvania, which are recovering from an underground coalmine fire - Coalmine... | ecosystem: Environmental > Terrestrial > Soil > Unclassified ... | reverse complement strand
CACCTGACCCAGCCCCGCGTTCCGAGCCTGTTGTCGGCCGTGGGCGGGGTTCTGGGCAGGTGTGACGCGTCCCCCGACGCAACGCGGAGTGGGGAGGGAGAGCTGCCCAGTCCTTAAGTTCGCGGCTATGGGTGGAAGAAGCTCCCATTCCGTTCGTGGCCAAGTTCCGCGAACGAGCTGGACGAAGTCGACAGCGGCGCCGACTCGAACTTGAGATCGCCAACCGTGCCGCTCCACTCCATCTGCGCGCCGTTGCGCACAAACTCGGCGGCAAAGCCGCCATAGATCGGATCGGAGTTCTGGAGGTTAACGCGTTCGTTCACGCCGTTCCAAGCCACTGTAAAGGACACCTGCCCAGCCACCGGCGCCGGGCCTCCGCCAAACAGGGCATTGGGAATACTGCCATAGTCGAAGATTGGAACATTGCTCGCCTGGACCACCGCCTGGCCATTGCCGGGGTTGACAGTGATGCCACTGCCGGAAATGGGCAGGGTCCAGAACAGGTGGATTGGAGGAGATACGGATGGGTTCAGGTCGTGGATCTGTGAGCCCGGACCGGGCTCATAGACGTCAATTCAGACAAAACCAAACGCCCCGTCGTGGATTTGCCCATCCTGTCCGCGGAAGACCCCCTTCATGAAACGCATGTCCGAATTGACGAATGGGAGCGTGCGCACCTCGCCGGTGCGGGTGTTGGTCTGCTTGACCATACCGCTGATGTAGGCCAGGCCGAGAACGCCGTCGAAGTTCGTGATGCTGGATGGTTCAGCATCGATCGGATCGATCGCAGCGGGCCCAAACAAATGAAAGCCCCCCCCTAAAACCGGCGTACCGCCCGGAATGGGCACCGGGTCGCCTGAAGCTTTGGCCGCGGCCACGCCCTTCGCCGCGGCCACGCCCGGCTGCCACAATTCTGCGCCCAGTGTGGCGCCCAGCGCGACCACGCCAGCCGTTTTCAAAAACTGCCGCCGCGAGATGGTGGGCGCCCTGATCTGGGCCCAAGCCGGTGGCTCGCGCGCCTGACGATAGGCCCTGGCTCTCAGGGCAAATTCCTTGTTCTGAATGTTGCCAAGGTTCATTGTGTCCTCCTTCGGAAGCCACGTGCCACAACCATACGGGAAAGCGCATGAATGGGTCGCTGAAGGCCACCTCCAATCGAGCTGGGCCAGGGCAGGGCGCCCTTAAACCGTCTTATGCAGTTGGCAGGATGGACTGTGTGCAGTGGTTTTCCCCCATGGCCAGCCAAATGTGTACACGACTGGCCGGATTACTGTAAATCGGTTCGAAAGACAAGTCAATATGGAAATTAGATTGTTCTCAAATATTGCGTAGGATGAGTGTAGCATCATAAAACCTGGAGTCAATTTCCGCTCGCGCAAGCCGGCTGAATGCGGATGGCTTTAGCGATCGGCCGCGCGTTCGAGGACGAGCTGGGTTTGAGTGACAACGGCGACGAGCTTACTGTCGGGCGTGGTAATCTTGGTCTGCCAGTTCAGCGGGCGGCGGCCGACGTGCAGGGGCAGGCATTCGCCTATGGCGGTCGCTACCCTGTTTTGGGATTTCTCCTCGCCCCTTGGGGCGGGGTCACACAGGCTGGGCCAGAAACCGATAGATCAAGGTGGCGGTCACCAGGTAGGCCGCGGCGCCCAGCAGCGACACCAGCCCGCTTAGCCCGAACTTAGCCAACGTGGGCAGAGCCGAGCGGAAGATTTTGGTGTTGATGGCGAAGGCGACAAAGCCGGATACAGCGCCCAGCGCGCCCCCGACAAAGAGCAGCAGGATCGGCAGGCCGCACCACAGCCACACATACCACGCCAGCGGTGTGACGACGTTGACCAGCTTGCCATCCACCTGCAGCCGCGGCACATCCAGGCCCAGCAGTTGCGGCTTCCAGGTAGCAATCACTTCGCGCCCATCGTTGCGCCGCAGCGCCAATTGCCCGCGCCGCGGGCCCGGGCCGGCCGGCTGGCCGTTCACCAGCAGCCCGGGGCCCACGAAGAGGCCCGATGGCTGGACCTCCACGGTTTGGCCTTCGAAGCCTTCCAGTCGCAGCGGGTAGCGCATATTAATGCTGGACGATGAGCCGAGGCCCTACGCGCTAATGCCGCGGCGCAGGGATAGCGCGCCCAGCCCCAGCGCAGCCAGCGAGCACAGGCTGAGCACCAGCATATCGCGGCCAAGTTGGTCGGTGGAGCCGTAGAACACCGCCATCTGCAGCGCGTGCACGCCATAGGCCAGCGGGTTGAAGACGGCCACGGCTTGCAGCCAGGCGGGCTGGAAGGCCAGCACCCCAATGCCACCGGCCAGGAAGAACAGATAGAAGGCGACATTGATGGACAGGCCCGTCACCGGCTGAATGTGCTGCACGGCGGCGCCCACCGCCACGCCCAGGCCGGTGGCCATAAACGACACCAGCGCGATGATCATCAGCGAGGTGAGCCACTCTACCCCGGCCGGCCGCGTCCAATCCAGCGCGGCGCCCATCAACAGCATCAACAGGCCCAGCAGGAACGTGACCGTGAAGCCGGCCAGCACCTTGCCCAGGATGATGCCCCGGCCCGGGATCGGCGCCAGCAGCATCTCTTTGACGGTGCGGCTCTCCCATTCGCGCGCGGCGGCGATGCCGCTGGTGACCAGGCCGTTCAAGACCAGCAGCAGCACCAGCAACGGCAGCACGTTGTATTGAAAGAACTGGATATCCCGCTGGCGCAAATCCGTTTCGCGGATGGTGACCTTGATCGGGCTGGCGCTGCCCTGGGCGGCGTAGTATTGGGTGATGGCATCCGGCACGGCGCGGCGGATGTCGTTCGCAAAGTCCAGGTTCAAGTTGTTGAGCGTCACCTCCACCGGCGCCGGGTCGTGAGCCAGCACGCGCTGGGTGAAGTCGGCGGGGATGGTGATGACCGCGGCCACGCGCAGGTCGTGCAAGAGCGCCTGAGCCTGCTCAGGTGTGGCGTCGGTCAGGCGGAAGACGTCGGCGGTATGGATGATCTGCTGCATTTGTTGGCCAGCCGGCCCCGAGTCGAGCGTCACCAGCGCCACCGGGTTGCGCCCAACGGCCGCCGCGCCCACCGCCTGAACCACCAGGAAACCCACCACCGGCATGATGGAGGCCACCAGGCTGACCCGGTTCTGCCACCACACGGCCAGGTCCTTGCGATAAATGGCCCAGATGACGCGCACAGTGGACGGGTGCATGCTGATTCCTAGTTGGCCACCGTGGTGCGGCGCAGCACAATGACGGCCAGGACGATGACTGCCAGGGCATAGCCGGCCAGCACCAGCGCGTTGACACTCACGCTCAGCGTGTTCAGATTGAAGCCGTGAAAGGCATATTGCTGCAGCACAATGGCGTAGTAGACCGGGAAGATCTTGGCGATCAACTCCAGCAGCGGGATGCTAAAGAACGAGATCGGCCCGAAGGCGCCGCTGAGGAAAAACAAGGGCAGGCTGGTGGCCAGGGCCAGGGCCACAAAGGCCTGGCGCTGTTTGAGCAGCGTGCCCAACAGCGTGCCATAAGCGGTGAAGATGAGCAGGGTGAGCAGCGTAAAGCTGATGACGGCGACCCAATGCAGCGGCCACACGCCCACCACCAGCACCAGCACCAGCAGCACCACGCCGGTGGACAGCAGGCCCATCAGGAACGCGCCCAGCATCTTGCCGACCGTGATGGCCCAGCGGCTGGCGGGCGAGAGCAGCAGCTCCTTGATGGTGGCTTTCTCCCATTCGCCCGCGGCGGCGGTACCGGATTGGATCAGGCCGCCCACCATCAGGGCGATGACCAGGATCGAGACCGTGAGGTAAGGGATGTAATCGGTGTCCTGCGCCAACAGGTCGTGCTCGTCGGCGGTGACGGTGACGGCGCGCGGGAAGGCCTGCGCATAGAACGCGCTGATCGACAGCGGCACCGCGCGCCGGATGTCGTTGGTGAAATCCGTGTTGAGGTTGTTGATCTGCACGCCAACCTGCACCGGCTGGCCAGCTGCCAGGCTGGTGTCGAACTCGGCCGGGATGGTGACGACGGCCACAATCTGGCCCGACTGCAGCAGCGCCTGCGCCTGCTGCGCGCCGGCGGTCTGCAAGCGAAAAGAGTGGGCATGCGCCATGGCCTGGTAGAACTGTTGGGCCAGTGGGCCGCTGTCGGCCATCACCACCGCGGTGGGCGCCAACCCGCCGCTGAGCGCGAACAGGCTGAACAAGATGAGGAAGTTGACCGGCAGAAAGATGCCCAGCGCCGTCGCGAAGCGCTCGGTGAGGGCGCTTTGAATTTCTTTGCGGGCGCAGGCCCAGATCACGCGCAGGTCGTAGGAGAGTTGATTCATCTCGTCCTAAATCCCGTAGGGGGCGTTCAATTGAACGCCCCTACAGTCTCATTAATCGCGCAGTGCTTTGCCCGTCAGGCGCAGGAAGATTTCTTCCAGGGCCGGCTCGTGGATGGCGATGTCGCGCAGCTCGGCGGTCTGTGAGACGAGATTGACCACGGCCGAGACCACGTGTTCGGCGCCGGTGGTGTTGACGGTGAGGTGGGCGCCATCTTGTTTGATGTCCAGCACGCCCGCCAGCGCGCGCAGGCCGTCCACCACCGCCAACGGCTGCTGAGTCTCCAGCTCCACTACGCGCCCGCCATAGGTCTGCTTCAGATGGCCGGGCGTGTCCACCGCGATAAGACGGCCATGATCGATGATGGCCAGGCGCTCGCACAGCGCCTCGGCCTCTTCCAGGTAGTTGGTGGTGATGAGCACCGTCTTGCCCTGCTCGCGCAGCCCCAGGATGTAATCCCAGATTACGCGCCGGGCTTGCACGTCCACCCCCAGGGTGGGCTCGTCGAGATAGATCAGCTTGGGATCGTGCAGCAGCGCGCGCGCCAGTGCCAGGCGGCGCTTCATGCCGCCGGAGAAGGTTTGCACGCGCGAGTCTTTGCGGTCGAGCAGTTGCGCCAGCTCGAGCATGGCGGTGATGCGAGCCTTTTTTTCGGCGGCGGGAATGCCAAACAGTTCGGCGTGAAAATCCATGTTGGTCCAGGCCGTCAACTCTTCGTAGAGCGCGGTCTCTTGCGGCACGGCCCCCAGCAGTTGCCGCACCTGGCGCGTCTGGCGGCGCACGTCGTAACCCAGCACTTTCACGTGGCCGCTGGTGGGTACACTCAGACCGCTGAGCATGTTGATGGTGGTGGTCTTGCCCGAACCGTTCGGTCCCAGCAAGCCGAAGATCTCGCCTTGCTGCACGGTGAGCGACAGGCGGTCGACCGCGGTAAAGCGGCCAAAGATCTTGGTCAGCTCGATCAGCTCGATGGCCGGGCCGGACGCTGGAGCGGCGGCGCGCGCGGGGCGGCGGGGCAGACTGGTTTGGACGGTCACGGCTCCTCCTTCTCCGTCACCTTAAACGCCCCCGGTCCCTTGAAGACCCGGTACAGATAATAGAAGGAAGGAAACAGCACCACCGCGCCGGCGATGAGCGCGATCAGCAGCAGCCGCAGCGTGGCGGGCGGGGCAGCGGCATCATACAGGCTCAGCTGGGGCGGCACCAGGAACGGGTATTGGGCCGCGGCCCAGCCCCACAGGATGAGCACCACCTGGGCCACGCCCAGGGCGCGGGCCAGGTAGTAGCGCCGCACCCACAGCGCCCACATGGCGCCCAGCGCGGCCAGGGTGACGGCGCCGGCCAGCGGCAGCGCCCACGGCTTGCCCAGCGGGTCGGCGTAGATGGGCGGGGTGGCGGCGCGGCCCAGCACCAGCACCAGCGCCGCCAGCGCGCCGGTGACCACGGCCGCCGCCAGGCCGCGGACGCGGAAGTCGCCGCTCAGGTCCGGCTGAGCCGCGGCCTCCACCGCCAGATACAGCGCGGCCAGGTAGGCGAACAGCGCCAGCGCCAGCGCGCCCACCGCCCAGGCGAAGGGCAATTGCCAGATGTCGAAGAAGCCGCCCGTCACCAGGCCGTTTTGCAGTTGGATGCGGCCGGAGGCCAGCGTGCCCAGGCACACGCCCAGCATGATGGGCGTGATAATGCTGCCCACCGCGAAGGCGCGCGCCAGCAGCCGCTCGCTGGGGCTGTGAGCCGGCAATTGTGAGTGAAAAGCGAAGGCCGACCCGCGCAGCACGATGCCGATGAGCATCAGGCACATCGGCACGAACAGCGCCGTGAGGATGGCGGCGAAAGCGGACGGGAAGCCGGTGAACAGCACCACCACCACCAGCACCAGCCACACATTGTTGGCCTCCCAGATGGGGCCGATGGCGTGCGCGATCAGCTCATGCTGCTCGGCGGCGCGCGGGCCGCTGGCCAGCAGGTCCCACACGCCCGCGCCAAAGTCGGCGCCCGCGCTGAGGGCATAGATGGTCAGCGCGATCACCAGCACGCCGGCAATCACAAACTCAAGCGGCGGCATGGCCAGACTCGGCGCTGGGTGGGGTGGCCGGGGCGGGGCTGCGCGGGCTGGCGCTGATCTGCCGCCACAAGATGTAGATGACCAAGGCCGCCAGCACAAAGTAGAGCGCGGTGAAGGTGAGGAAGGGCACCACCAGCCCCGGCACCGGCGTCACCGCGTCGGCGGTGCGCAGCACGTTGTAGATGATCCACGGCTGGCGGCCCACCTCGGTGACCACCCAGCCGGCTTCGATGGCCAAAAACCCCAGCGGGCCGCAGACCACGATGGCCCACAGTATTAGCTTATTGTCGGGCAGGCGGCGCTGGCGCCAGGCCAGGAACAAGGCCAGCAGGCTGACGCCCATCATGGCGAAGCCACAGCCAACCATCAGATCAAAGGCCGGGTGCACGATCTGCGTCGGCGGCCATTGGTCGCGCGGAAAGTCGAGCAGGCCGGTGACGGTGGCGTTCGGGTCGTGGAAGGCCAGGATGCTCAGGCCATACGGGATCTCGATAGCGTAGCGGGTGACTGCCGCGTTGGGATCGGGGATGCCCAGGATGGTCAGGGGCGCGCCCTTCTCAGTTTTGAACTGGCCCTCGAACGCCGCCAGCTTGGCCGGCTGGGTGGCGGCGGCCAGCCGGGCGTTCAGGTCGCCGCTGATGGGCTGGGCCACGGCGGCCGGCGCCATGACGGCCAGGGCGATGGCCAGCGCGCGGCGGTGGAACAGGTTGCCGCGATCACGCAGCAGGGCGAAGGCATGTATGGCGGCCACGGCCGCTGCGGTGGCCAGATAGGCGGCCAGGGTCATGTGCAGCGCCTCGGAAAACCAGCCCGGGTTGAACATGGCCGCGATGGGGTCCACGTTCACCGGCTGGCCGTTCACAACCTGAAAGCCGGTGGGGTGGTTCATCCAGGCGTTGGCGGTGACGACGAACAGGCCCGACACGGCGCCGCTGAAGGCCACGATCAGGCCGGAGATGAAGTGCGCGCGGCGCGGCACCCGGTCCCAGCCGTACAGGTAGATGCCGAGGAAAATGCCTTCGGTGAAGAAGGCGAAGCCTTCCAGCGAGAAGGGCATGCCGATGATGCCGCCGGCGAAGCGCATGAAGCCCGGCCACAGCAGGCCCAGCTCGAACGACAGCACCGTGCCCGAGACGGCCCCCACCGCAAAGAGCACCCCGGCGCCCTTGGACCACAGCCGCGCCAGGGTGAGATACACCGCCTGCCCGGTGCGCAGCCACAGGGCTTCGGCAATCACCATCAGCAGCGGCAGGCCAATGCCGATGGCGGAGAAGATAATGTGGAACGCCAGTGACATCGCCATCTGGCCGCGAGCGGCGAGCAGGTTGTCCATGGGGGCTCCGTAGTCTAACGGGACAATTGTAGCGCAAAGGGGGGAGAAAGGCCTGCCCCGAACGCTTGCCTGGCTGGCATATAATGAATCGAGTTGGGCCTTCAAGCGTCGTCAGGAGGCGGGGATGAAACTTTTTCGGCTCATCGTTCCAAGTCTGGCAGGGCTGCTGTTGGCCGTGAGCACCGTGGTGGCCTTTGCCCGCGGCGCCCCAGCGCCGGCCAGCCCACCGCCCAACGCGTTTGAAACCAACCTTCTGCCGGGCGGCTTTGCCGAGGACATCCACGCCGACGCGACCGGCAAGCTATGGATCAGCGAAATCGCCTCGCACACGGTGCGCGCGTTCGACCCGGCCTCGCGCGCCTATACCCTCTATACCGGTTTGACCGGCGGCGCCCGCGATGCCCAGCTGGGGCCGGACGGGAAGGTGTGGTGGCTGTTGGAAAACCCGCAGGCCGTGGCCCGCATGGACATCGGCACCCGCCTTGTGACCACCTGGCCGGTGACCACCAATTTTGCCGTGGCGTTGGCCTTCGATACCAGCCACCGAGTGTGGTTTGTGGACGGCGAGGTGTCGGGCCTATATCGCTTGGACCCCAGCAACAACCAGTTTTGCGACTTTGCGCTGCCGGGCGGGGGCGGGGGGCCGTTCATTGTGGCGCGCAATGGCGACCTGTGGCTGAGCGACGCCATCAGCCGCACCCTGGGCCGCATGACACCCGCCACCAACGCCTACACCTACTGGCCGCTCAGTTTTGGGGGTGGCTTTCCAAATCCCAACAGCGCGAACTTTGCTCCCAATGGGGACCTGTGGTGGGCAGATGGCGGCCTGGACATGCTCGGCCGGCTGGAGGTGGGCGCGAACCGCCTGACCCTGTTCAGCCTGCCCGGCCAGGCTTACCCGGAGAAAGTGCTGTACCAGGGAAGCAAAGTGTGGTTCACCGATCCAATTACTGGCGGCCTGGGCTATATCGACCCGGCCACGGCCATTGGCCTCGGGCAGCACGTGGCCGCGCCCACCACCGCCATCTTGACGCCCGACTGCGCTGAAGTGGGCCGCGGGACCTTCACCGCCGGCTTCACCACCGGAGTATCCGCCTTTAGCCCCTTGGTTCTCACCAGCACGGTGGACGCGGCCGGCAACCTCTTTCTGGTGCCGGGTGGTGGCGAGCCCGTTGGCCTGGCGACATCGGACTTCGACATCTGGGCCACGGATATCGCCCGCGATACCCTCATCCGTTTGGACACGGCGCAGCGCTTGTATCTGCCCTCAGTGCGGAGGTAACAGGCATGAAAATCTACCGGCTCATCGTTCCCAGCCTGGCGGGCTTGCTGTTCGCCCTCAGCACCCTGGTGGCCTTTGCGCGCACCACGCCCCAGCCGGCCAGCCCGCCCCCGGCCAAAACGTCCGAAACCAACTTGCTGCCCGGCGGCTTTGCCGAGCAAATCCACGCCGACGCGAGCGGCAAGCTGTGGATCACGGAAGTGGCCTCGGACACCATACGCGAGTTTGACCCGGCCACGAATGTCTTCACGCTCTACACCGGCCTGACCAGCACCTGGGAAGCCCAGGTGGGGCCGGATGGATATTTGTGGTGGATCGACCAGTCGGCGCTGGGCCGCATGAACCTGAGCACGCGGCTGGTGACCATGTATCCTCTGAGCGATACGTTTGCGAATGCTTTGGCGTTCGATAGCCTTAACCGGGTGTGGGTGGCCGACTTCATCTCCATCGGCCTGTACCGGCTGAACCCGTCCACCAATCAGCTCTGCGACGTGGACCTGCCCAACAACGGCGCCAGCCAGACGCTGGTTGCGCACGCTGGCGCGCTGTGGCTGGGCGATGTCCCGAACCAGCGCCTGGGCACCATCAATCCGGCCACCAACGACTTCACCTACTGGTCGCTGACGGCGCTGGTGAGCCCCACCTTCGCCGAACCGCGCAGTTTCACGTTTGCCCCCAACGGGGATGTGTGGTGGGCGGATAGGGGGGCGGGCAAGCTCGGCCGGCTGGAGGTGGGCGCCAACCGCGTCAGATACTATGGCCCGTCCAGCGCCAGCACCCCGCGCCAGGTGGCCTACCAGGGCGGCCGGGTGTGGTTCACCGATCCGATTACGAACAGCTTTGGCTTTGTCGACCCAAGCGTGGCCGTGGGCGAGCCGTCAGTGGTGGTGACGCCGGTGACGGCCACGCTGGCGCCGGCGTGTGCCACCCTCACGCCCGGTGGGTCGTTCACGGCCGGCATAAGCACCGGTGTGGCCGCCTTTAGCGCCCTGGCCACCAGCACCAACGCCGATCCGGAAGGCACGCTCTACCACGTGGCCGGCGGCGAACCGTGGGGCATGGCCGCGACCAGCTTCGACGTGTGGACCACCGACACCGCCCGCGACAAGCTCATCCGTGTGGACAATGCCCTGCGATTGTATCTGCCGTCCATCAGGCGCTAATCTCGGAAGATGGACCTCCGGAAATAAAGTCGGGGCGTTCAACCCAGCACCTGATTCTGGGCAGGTGTTGAACGCCCCGACTTTATTTCGGAGGACAAATTGAGACGTTATTCTTCCATCTCGCGGCGCTCCAGCCAATCATTCAGCCACTGCAGGCCCACCATGATCCCCATCACAATCCCGGCCAGCACCGCGCCACCGGCCACGCACACGATGCCCAGCGCCGCCGCCCCGGTGCCGTAAAACCACCAGATCAGCGCCCCGCCCACGATAAACGCCAGGGCGAAAAAACCGATCAGCAGGTTGCGGTCGGTGTTCGAGCGGTGCCGGCGCATGTCGGACGAGTGTGGGTCCGCGGGCATTATCAAAGTATACCCCTAACACCATCAGGCGGTCTCGATGCCAGGGCCATCGCGTCTTATTGTGCGTGAGCGCAAAATCAGTGACAGGTGCACCCGTCACTCCTGGAAAATCAAGGCAGGCATACCGGTAGGCTGCCCGGGTTACAGAGCCAGGGGGTGTCTGTTTTCGTCTGGCGGCAGTGGCGGGTGTGGCGGAAGGCTTCAAAAATAGGCAA
>Ga0070730_10005678_pt1 | contig 10741 bp, 9 predicted proteins | sample Coa_R1_3_FD_66447 | JGI IMG/M metagenome (GOLD analysis project Ga0070730, IMG submission 66447) | Surface soil microbial communities from Centralia Pennsylvania, which are recovering from an underground coalmine fire - Coalmine... | ecosystem: Environmental > Terrestrial > Soil > Unclassified ... | reverse complement strand
ATATCTTTATAATAAGATACCGGCGTCCCAGCAAAATTCAATCAGCAATTTGGTTTCAATAAGAAATTACACCCTTCAGCCCCACACATTTTCCCTGCAACGCAGATCAATGCTCCCAGATGCCTTCGCTCATCGGCGCGTCTTCCTGCGGGTGTTCGCGCTTCCACCATCGGAGATAATGCAGGTTACTGCAGAAGACCAGCGGTGCACTTTCTATGACAGCGATGGCGACTCCTTCCACGAAGCCTTCGCCGCATTCACTGCATACGCCAACGCCCACGTGTTCCGGTTCAACTGACCCATGCCAGGGAATACGACGATATCCCCCTTCGTAAAGCCCGGAAGCGTAAATGGGGCCGATGGGTTCACGTGTGCGCGTATGCCAGTTCTGACAGTATGTCCAGTGATCACTGAGCACGGTAACGTTCCGAATCTCGCAGAAGGGCGCCTGCCGGTCATCGGCCTTCGGGTTGCGCCACATGCCACGATTGCAACGGTTAAAACCGCATGTACTGCAGTTATCCGGGCCGCCGTTGGGCATCCAATGTCTCTCCGTAGTAGTTAAAACGACTGTAGCACAGAAGGTTAGCGGTGTATGTTGTCGACCAGGCCTCTTCGGTTGACGACCTCGATTGGCAGATGTGGCTGATAAATGAGGTCCGCGATGGTCCATGGGGAAGATTTCTCGGGTAAATACGCGAGGATTGCCTGGATTAAGAGCGCAGGCCCACCCAAAACGCATATTTTTTGAAAATAAATAAAGGAATGGCGGAGAGGGAGGGATTTGAACCCCCGATACCCTTTCGGGTATGGCCGCTTTCGAGGCGGCTCGTTTCAACCACTCACGCACCTCTCCGCATTGGGAACAGCCGTGTGGCTGTTTGCTTCCGCGAGTGACCGGGCAGAAGCTTTTATTCAGTTGTGGAAGGCCGCTGGCCCTCGTCTTAGCCGGAAGAAACTTTGCAGAATCTCCGAGCATCGGTCCGCCAGCACTCCCGATACTACTTCCATCCGGTGATTCAGTTGCGGATGGTTGATTACCTGCAGCACGGAACCGGCCGCACCGGCCTTGGGATCGCTGGCGCCAAAGACCAGACGCGCTACCCGCGCATGAACCATGGCTCCGGCGCACATGGCGCACGGTTCAATTGTAGCAAACACGGTACAACTCGCCAGACGATGGTTGCCCACCCGGGCGGCTGCTTCCCGCAGGGCCACGATTTCCGCATGGGCCGTGGGGTCTTTGTCCAGCAGGTTGCGGTTATGGCCGCGTCCGATGACCTCACCCTCGATAGTTACTAAGGCGCCAACAGGGACTTCTCCCTGCTCGACGGCCCGGCGCGCTTGCTCCAGGGCCATTTCCATCCACGTACTGTCGTTTAAAGACGCCATTTTCGCCAGTGTTCCCGCATTTCGCCTAATCCAGCAGCTTACCAAGGGGGGCAACGACCATTGTACCAGCGGAGCCGCCCGCGATTTCGCCCCGCCACAAGTCAACCCAGTGGTGTTAACTAATCTCTAAACAAAAAGACACTACGTCTGAATCCCCGGCGAGGGAGTCCCGCGAGGACAAAGTAGCCCGGGCGGGCAGAAGGAAACTTGAAGGAGCAAAACATGAACAGGAAATTGATTTTGTCACTGATTCTGACGGCGGGCTTTGCCTTTGCCCAAAGCGGCAGCAGTGATACACAAAGCAGCCAGCCTGGCAGCAGCCAAACCACACCGAGCGCGCAACAGCCCAGCACACAGCAGCCCAGCACTCCATCACAGCCCACCGAGCAGAGTCCGGGTACGCCTTCGACTGCAACCAGTTCGGCGAACGGGCAGGATACCGTGGTCCGCGGCTGCCTGAAGCAGTCCGGCGGTGACTGGGTGCTCTCCGAGGCCGGCCAGAACATCACCATCAAGGGTGATGATTCCATGCTTAAGCCGCACAATGGACATCAGGTGGAATTGCACGGAGCGCGCGGCAGCGACCCCAGCACTCTGCAGGTAACTTCCGTGAACATGATTTCCGATAGCTGCACCACGGGCCAGGCTTCCGCTACCGGTATGCCTGATACTACCAGCACGGCCAGTGCCGGAGCCGCCAGTTCCAGCACGCCGTCAGGCTCAACTTCAGGGGCCAGCAGTACAGCAACCCCGGATCAAACCCAAACTCCGAGCGCAACGCAAACCCCATCCACCAGCTCTACTGCGACCAGCAGCGACCAAACATCAGCTTCTCCGAGCAGCACGGCAGGTCAGAATGCAGGTAACACCAGCTCTGCTGCCGGCAATACCTCTGACCAAAATACCAACGCTCAGGGCCAGCAACTGCCTCAGACTGCCTCCCCGCTTCCTTTACTGGGATTGCTCGGGCTGGGATCTTTGGCTTCAGGCCTGATCGTTCGCCGAAAGAAATAAATAAATGTAAACCCGTAAAACTGAGAAGTGGAAATCATCCGGACGCGCCAGCGTCCGGACTTTTTTTGCCGCGAAATTGTTGTAGCTCTGAATTAAGATGATGCCTGGCTGATTCAGCGGAAAAAATTGCAGATGTGGAAGTCCGCATTAACGATTTCAGCAAAGTTGAGGATTCGCTCAATCCTCCTATTGATTCCTGGGAACAGCTGCTGACTCAGGTCGGTGAATTTCCCGAGGCCAATAAGGCGGAAGTGCTGGTCCGCGACCAGAACGGCAATGAAACTCGTGCCGAAAGAAAATGGTCGTAAGGCCAGCCACCATTTACGCCGGTTGCTGCTGGGTCATGCAGTGGATTGCACCCAGTCCCCAAATGAAGTCGCCGCAATGAATTCCCACAATCTCCCGTTTGGGAAAGAGTTCCGCCAGCGTATCGAGCGCCACGCGGTCACTGGGATCGTTGAACGTGGGCACCAGAACCAGATTGTTGGCAATGTAAAAGTTGGCATAGCTGGCTGGCAGTCGTTGTCCGCTGAAAATTACGGGGCGGGGAAGCGGCAGCTCGACAATCTGCAGCCTGCGGCCCTGTGTGTCACGGGCCGCCCGGAGCGCCAGAAGGTTGTCCTGCAGCGGCCGATAGTTGACATCGGAGCGATTGCGTTCGACGGTTGTAACGATTGTATCCTCGGTGACGAAGCGGGAAATGTCGTCCACATGGCCGTGTGTGTCGTCGCCGGCGATGCCCTGGCTCAGCCAGATCACTTTTTCGATTCCCAGGTATTCGGCAAAGATTTTTTCAAGATCCGCCCGTGAGAGTCCCGGATTGCGCTGCTGCGTTTTGCTGAGCAGGCATTCTTCCGTGGTCAGCATCAGGCCGCTGCCGTTTACATCGATGCTGCCGCCTTCCAGAACTACATGGTACGGTTTGCCGGTGCGATGGACTATGGGCTGGAACTGCTCCAGCCTGAGCTGCCTGGCGATCCGCTCCGGTAGCTGGTTATCCAGCCGCCAGTTGGGATACTTGGCCCAGGCATTGAAGCGCCAGTTGGTAAGCGCAACGCGCTGCGCGCCGGATGCGCGTTTGATAAAGATAGGTCCGGAATCGCGCGTCCATATGCGATTGGTGGGCCAAAGGTGAAAAAACACCCGCTTCATCTCCGCATGGCAGAGTTCGAGAGCCTTGATCGCCCGATTCTTCTCTGTGGCATTGCGGACAAGAATGTTGACGTCTTCCACCCGGCTGAGGTGGCGGACAATGTCGGCAAAGACCCACGGGATGGAGTCAAATTTTCCCGGCCAGTCCGAGCGGTTGTGCGGCCAGGCGAGCCATGTAGCCTGGTGGCGCTCCCATTCGGCGGGCATCCGATAACCGAGTGAACGAGGGATGGACTGGGTCATCAGTCAAGGAACCTGTGCGTGATGCCGCCGTAGCTTTCGATTCGGCGGTCGCGAAGAAAGGGCCAGTTGCGGCGAGTGTCTTCGAGGTGCCGCAGGTCGCACAGGCCAATCAGGATTTCTTCTTTATCGTGGGAAGCCTCGGCGATGATGCGGCCAAAGGGATCACATAGAAACGATCCGCCCCAGAATTCGAGGCCCTTGCCCTGGGCACGATTGCCGCGAATGTCGCCAAATTCATGGCCTGCGCGATTGACCACGGCGACAAATACGCCGTTGGCAATGGCATGGGCGCGCTGGATGGTCCGCCAGGCATCATGCTGGGCTACGCCAAACTCGGCCTTTTCATCCGGATGCCAGCCGATCGCCGTGGGATAGAAAAGCACATTCGCTCCCTGCAGCGCCGTAAGGCGCGCGCCCTCGGGATACCACTGGTCCCAGCAAACCAGCGTGCCGATGCGGCCGTGCGGCGTGTCGAACGCCTTAAAGCCGAGATCGCCCGGGGTGAAGTAATACTTCTCGTAATAAAGAGGGTCGTCGGGAATGTGCATCTTGCGGTAGATGCCCTGCAGCGCTCCCTGCGGGTCCAGAATCGCGGCGGTATTGTGGTACAAACCCCGCGCCCGGCGCTCGAATACCGAGGCAATCACCGTTACTTTGCACTCTCGCGCCGTGGCGGCGAGGGCCTGAGTGGTCGGTCCGGGAATCTCCTCCGCCAGGTCGAAAAGCGTGGTCTCTTCGCGCTGGCAGAAATACTGCGTGCGGAACAGCTCGGGCAGGCAGACGATCTGGGCGCCACGACCGGCCGCCTCACGAACTTTCTCAATTGCCCGCCGCAGGTTCTCATCCGGATCAGGCGTACACGCCATTTGAACCAGACCAACTGTAAAAGAATCACTCATAAGTTTTAAAAATGCCGCGTGGATTGAATGTTGTCCTTCGGCATACTCAAGAATATCAAGCCTGCCAGCATTGCCCAAAATGCATGAGCATTCCAGGCGTTCTCGCTTAGTGCCTCTTTAGGGAATTGCGCAAACTACAGTTGTTTTACCCATGGAACCAGGGACTTGCCTGATTCTTCCGGAGTAGATGTCCCCTTAGTCTTCAGGGATTACGGAGGACTAGAGTGCATTTTACGAATCGTGCGGACATACGCAAACTCGGTATTATGGCAACAGTTTCGGGGGTACTTTTGACGGCGGCAATCGGGTGCGGCGGCGGAACCAGCACCGCCAACGCTTTTACGACCCCCTCAAATCCTTCTTCCTCTGCGTCAGCTCCTTCTTCGGCCCCGCCATCGGCGAACCCACCGCCATCATCAACGCCACCACCATCAACACCACCACCATCAACCCCGCCGCCAACTCCAACCACGACAAGTAATCCGGAGTTTCAGGCCAACATTACGGCCACGGCAAAGTGGGTGGCCACCCAAGTGGCTCCCAGTGGAGCCATTCTCTATACGGCCAGTCAGATTAACCCGTATTACAGCAACCTCACGGCCATCGGGCTCACGCGCAATTCCGGAAGCTATGGCGTGGTGCAGAACTGGATGAAATGGTACATCGGCCATCTGAATGTGAACGACAAATGGGGGCTTTCCGGCACCACCTACGATTACAGCTACAACAACGGAGTCGAAACCTCGCTCGTAAACGCGGATTCAACCGACTCCTACGCCGCGACTTTTCTTTCGCTGGCGCTGGCCTATTACAACACCGGCGACGCCGGAGCGCAGGCTTATGTCCGCTCGATTGTTTCCCAGCTTGATTTGATCGGCGGAGTTTTAGCGAAGACCCAGCAAACGGATGGTTTGACGTGGGCCAAACCCGATTATCAGATCAAATACATGATGGACAACTGCGAGGTGTACCGCGGTCTGCGCGATGCGGCGCAGCTCTTTCAGTCCGCTTTCAATGATCCGGCCAAAGCGCAAACTTACACTGCCATGGCGGATGCGTCCTTTCAAGGGCTTATGAGTATGTACCTGGGGAATGGCGCCTGGGCGGTTTACAAGGACGGAATTGGAAGTCTCTTCGCGCCGCATCTGGGTACCTGGTATCCCGATGCCACGGCCCAACTGTTTCCCGTCATGCAGGGTGTGATTTCAGGCACTGATGCCAAAGCGGTGCAGACTTACAGCAACTTCAAAGCCGCCTGGCCTGGGTGGGACACGCTTTCCTTCAACAGCCAGGACGCATTTCCCTGGGTGATGATTGCCGGAGCGGCGGCAGTTTCCGGAGACAGCACCGCGGCGCAGACGTATATCAAGACCATCGAGAGCAGATATGTGAATAACGGGTTCCCCTGGCCGTGGTACAACCAGGAGGCTGGATGGTTCATGCGCCTGAATGCGTATATGGAGGGCAGCCGTCCGCTCTAAATTCCTTCCCTGCAGACGCACGGATGACACTGGCCAAACCCGGTGTCATCCGGGGCGAAATTCCTTTCGCGTTTGACTCCGCGCCTCTTTACCGTTTACCGTTTTCAGTTCCCCAGGTTAATTCCAGTCGAGGTGAAGCATTGAGCAGGAAGCAGGAAGGCGCAGGTATTGATCGCACGCTGCATGATCCGATAAAAGACAAACTATCTCCCGTTTTTCCGCTGGATCTTTCGAAGGCCAGGAGCGTCAACGCGCTGGTTCGTGGTATGGCGGATACGGCGTTTACCGGCCGCCAGCTTGGCGAGGCCGTGGACGTGCTGGAGGCGATGGCGCGCGACAAAGACTGCTTCGTGATCATGACTCTGGCCGGCGCCATGACCGTGGCCAAGCAGGGATTGATTGTGTGCGACCTGATCGAGCGTGGTCTGGTGAACGCCGTTGTTTCCACCGGCGCGCTCATGGCGCACGGCCTGGTGGAGGCCACCGGGTGCAAGCACTATCGCTACGACCCGCGCATGAACGACGTGCAGCTTTACGAGGCGGGATACAACCGCGTCTATGACACGCTGGAACCGGAGACCAATCTGGACCACGTTGAGCTGGTGATGGAAGATGTTCTCGGCAGCTGGGACGCGAGCGAGACCATGTGCTCCTGGCGGCTGAATCAGGAAATCGGCAAATATCTCAAAAAGAAGACCAAAGGCCGGGGCATTCTCAAGTCGGCCTTTGAAAAGGGCGTTCCGGTCTTTGTGCCGGCGTTCACCGATTCCGAAATGGGGCTGGACGTGGCCCTGAACAACCGCATGCGCGCGCGAGACGGCCAGCCGCCGCTCAACTTTAATCCCTTCCTCGATCTGAATCATTTCGCGGAAACTTTGCTGAAGCAGAAGCGGCTGGGGATCTTTACCATCGGCGGCGGTGTACCGCGGAACTGGGCGCAGCAGTTTGGGCCGTACTGCGAGCTGCGGGTGCGGCGCGCGGGCGAGGATGTTGAGCTCAAGCGGTATCATTATGGCGTGAGGGTGTGTCCGGAGCCGGTGCACTGGGGCGGACTTTCCGGCTCGCCGTATTCCGAGGCCATCTCCTGGGGCAAATTTGTTCCTCCGGCGGAAGGCGGCAAATTCGGCGAGGTATTCGTGGACGCCACGGTCGGCCTGCCGGTAATGATTGCAGCGCTGTTTGAACGCCTGGGCCGGAAGTACAAAAAGCCCGGATTCAGCAGGAAATAGCTCAGAAAACTTACCGCAGATGTACGTGGATTCGGAAAGGCACGGTTGGTGAGCTGCTGACTGGGGCTTGCCGTCCACTGGGCAGGGACTAAATTTCGGCGTGTTTCGGCCCGAATCCGCGCACATCCGCATTGCACTGCAATGAGCTGTGATAGTCTCAAAGTCTGCACGACTTCTTTGATGTTTATGCCACCCAGGAAGGTCCGTGAGCGACGCCGTACAAGTTGATCCTGTCTCCACACCGGCTGTAGCTGCGCAGCCCTCGGTCGGCATGGTGCGGCGCACGCTGGCTGCGTTTCACTATCGCGACTTCCGCGTACTCTGGTTTGGCTCCTGTACTTCCAGCATCGGCACCTGGATGCAGGCGGTGGCCGAAAACTGGCTGGTCCTCTCCATAACTGGCTCGGCTTTTTTCCTGGGACTGGACGCATTCATGCAGCAGCTACCGATCATGCTGTTTACGCTGATCGGAGGCGTTCTTGCCGACCGCCTGGACCGCCGCCGCACCCTGCTGACCTCGCAGTACATTCAAATGTCCTGCGCCTTTACCCTGGCTGTTTTGGTCTTTCTGCATGTGGCGAGGGTGGAGTATATCCTGGTGCTGTCTTTTATTACGGGACTGGCCCAGGCATTTGGCGGGCCGGCCTCGCAGGCACTGGTTCCATCGCTGGTGCAGAAGAACGACCTGCCCAACGCCATTGCGCTCAATTCCATACAGTTCAACCTGGCGCGCGTGGTGGGTCCGCTGCTGGCGGGCGGCGCGCTGGCCATGTTTACCATGTTCGGCCGCAAATTCAACCTGAACAGTGAAGCGAGCACCATGGTTGGCATGGCTTCATGTTTTTCACTGAACGGGCTGTCGTTTCTGGTGGTAATTGTGGCCCTGATGTCGCTGCGGGTGAAGCACATTCCTCCCGCGGCGCCCAAAAAGCTGCATGAAGAGCTGCGCGGCGGCCTCGCGTACGTTTGGCAACAGAGCAGCATGCTGGCGCTTACCATACTGGCTTTTGCCACCACGTTTCTGGCTTTTTCCGTGCTGACTTTCCTGCCGCTGATGGCCAAAAATGTCTTTCATCAGGACGTGGCCGGCTATACCCGGCTCATGGCCTTTTCCGGATCGGGATCGGTGATGGGCGCTATCCTCGTAGCCGGGCTGGGCAAATACCGGCGCATGGGCCTAACGGCGCTGGTGGTGCAGGCGCTGTGCGGCATGCTGATCGCTGGCTTCGCGTGGTCAAAAATTTTGTGGGTGAGTTACGTCCTGCTTTTCTGCATTGGAGCTACCCTGATCATTGTTTTCGCCACCGTGGCTTCCCTGGTCCAGTTGGTGGTGCCCAATGAATTGCGCGGACGAGTGATGAGCATTTATATGGTTGCCTTCCGGGGCGGCATGCCCATGGGCAGCCTGGTCGGCGGGTTCTTCGCCAGCAGGTTCGGCGCTCCGCCGGTGCTGGTCTGTAATGGCATTTTGCTGGTCATCGTGGCCAGCTACTTTCTGATCCGCAGCCATGGAGTGCGGGAGTTGTAAAAGAGATCTGCCGGTTCGTGATTCGATAAAAAAAGCGCCTCCTGCAATTCTGCCGGAGGCGCTTTTTCTGTTGGCGATATTTCCTGAATCCTACGCTTTGGCTGGATCGCCCTTTTCGGTGTTGATCTCCAGCTCTTTGAATGCTGCCTGAGCGCGCTGAGGATCGAATTTGCCGTCGCGGGCCAGGCGGGAGAGCGCCGCTGTCGCGATGGACTCCGCGTTGACTTCAAAGTGTTTGCGCAGATACTGGCGGTTGTCGCTGCGGCCGAAGCCATCCGTTCCCAGCGACGTGAGGCGCTCGCCCAGCCAGGGCGCCAGCTGGTCGGGTACGGCCTTCATAAAGTCCGTGGCTGCGATGATGGGGCCTTTGGCATTGCCGAGCGCGGTGAGGATGTACGGCTTCTTTGCCGGTTCGGCGGGATGCAGGCGGTTCCAGCGCTCGATTTCCAGAGCGTCGCGGCGGAGCTGGTTGTAGCTGGTTACGCTCCATACGTCCGACTGCACGCCGTACTTTTCCGCGAGGATAGCCTGGGCGCGCACCGCTTCATTCAGAATGGGGCCGCTGCCAAACAGCTGGACGGCAGCCTTTCCGCTGGCCGCCTGCTGGAATTTGTATATGCCGCGCAGAATGCCCTCTTCGCAGCCTTTGGGAATCTCCGGCATGGCGTAATCTTCGTTATAGATGGTCAGGTAATAGAAGACGTCTTCGCCATTCTGGTACATGCGGCGAATGCCATCCTGCACGATCACCGCGATCTCGTAGACGTAAGCGGGATCATAGCTGAGACAGGTGGGCACGGTGCTGGCCAGCACGTGGCTGTGGCCGTCGAGGTGCTGCAAGCCTTCACCGGCGAGCGTAGTGCGCCCGGCGGTGCCACCCATAAGGAAGCCCTTGCCGCGCGCGTCGGCAAACGCCCAGATCATGTCGGCTACACGCTGGAAGCCGAACATCGAGTAAAAGGTGAAGAACGGAACCATCGGCGTGCGGTAGTTGGAATATGCGGTGCCCGCCGCGGTGAATGATCCCATGGAGCCGGCTTCAGTAATGCCTTCTTCGAGCATCTGCCCGTCCTTGGCTTCACGGTAGTAGAGCAGCATGTCCTGATCGTGCGGTTTGTAGAGCTGCCCCTGGCTGGCGTAGATGCCCACCTGGCGAATGACGGATTCCATGCCGAAGGTGCGGCCTTCGTCGGGAATAATCGGCACAATGTACTGGCCGATCTTTGGATCTTTCATCAGGTGCCGCAACATGCTTACGAATCCCATGGTGCTCGAGACCGGGCGGCCTTTCGAGCCTTCGAGCGACTCGGCAAAGGTGGAAAGCTCAGGAGCTGTAAACACTGGTAAAGTAACGTTGCGCGAGGGGATGTAGCCACCCATCTGGCGGCGGCGCTCCTGCATATAGGTGATTTCCGGGCTATCGCTGGCTGGCTTGTAGAATGCGCCCTGCCGCGCGGCCTCGTCCGGAATGGGGACTTCGAACTTGGAGACGAATGCGGCCACGGCATCGTCACTCAGCTTCTTTTCCTGGTGCGTGGCGTTGCGGGCCTGCGCCGAGCCGAGGCCGTAGCCTTTGATGGTCTTGGCCAGAATGACCGTGGGGCCGCCTTTATGCTCCACGGCGCGCTTGTATGCGTTGTAAACCTTTTGCGGGTCGAGACCGCCGCGGTTGAGATGCCAGACTTCATCGTCGGTCATGTGCTCGACCAGGGCCAGCGTCTCCGGATACTTGCCGAAGAATTCCTTGCGCACAAAAGCGCCGTCCTTGGCTTTGAAGGCCTGGTATTCGCCATCCACGCACTC
>Ga0070730_10005677_pt1 | contig 10741 bp, 10 predicted proteins | sample Coa_R1_3_FD_66447 | JGI IMG/M metagenome (GOLD analysis project Ga0070730, IMG submission 66447) | Surface soil microbial communities from Centralia Pennsylvania, which are recovering from an underground coalmine fire - Coalmine... | ecosystem: Environmental > Terrestrial > Soil > Unclassified ... | reverse complement strand
AGTCCTCATGTCGGCGGTGAATCTCTCAAGCATAAACGCCGTCCTCAATGCGAACGGAGTTCTGAACAGCTTCGTTGGTTCGAGTCAAATGATACTCCTGGCCCTGACTGCAAGTATTTTTTCACTATTGATCGCTTTGATTCCATTCATTGCCAGCCGCATTGTACGTGGCGACGTGGGCAGCACAATGATGACGGTCGTCAGCGCCATCACGACAGCTGCCAGCGCCGTCGCCGGTTTGGCGGCTGCTTCATTCAGCGGCGTGGGAGAGGGTGTGCTCGCCTCTCAGGCAGCAGGAGGGGGAGTGGCACCGCCTCCTCCGCCACCGGCGGGACTGGGAACTGCAGCATCATCCGCGCCGATCGCCGCTGGCGGAACCGCGTCTCCGATTGGCGTTGCTGCGACTGCGGCCATTGCGTTCACATCGATGTCACCAACACCCCCCTCGGGCGGCGCAATGAGTGGGGTGAGTGCTGCCGTACCCTGCGGCGGAGACAGCGATGCTTCCTCCGCGACAACAACAGCATCTTCTGCACCTTCCTCCGTTTCGGCAGGGCGTTCCTTCTCGAGACCCGGCCAATATCGCGGCTTCAACATTCCACATGCCATGGCGTGGTACGTCGGCCACTCGCTCGGGTCGGCTTACAGGGGACTGAGATCAGGGGGATAGCAGATGAGAAAAACAGATCGGATATCAGAGCTCCCCGAGGTCACTCGGTACACGAAGTATTACGAGCACGACGGCATGCTCCGCGCCTACGCGAACCGCGCCATGCTTCTGGCAATAATCTTCGGCGTGCTTGCGATGGGCTCGCTGGGATTCGCGATGTATGTCCGCATACAGCCACCGACAGTGATCCGTGTGGATAAGGACGGCAACGCTCTGGTGGTCGGCGGGCCCCATGCCGGTAAGGTGGCAACGATCAGCCTATCTGCGGACGCCTCGTCCGGCGTTGGCCCTACAGACCTCGAAGGCAGGGCCGTCGTGCGCCAATTCCTCCGTGAATACCTTGCTTACACGCCGGACTCGGTGGACCGAAACCTTGCGGAGGCTTTGAACATGATGACCGCAAACCTGCGCGTCTATTCCATGAACAAGCTCCGCGACGAGGATTCCGTGGGGAAGATTAAGAACGATCACATGATTTCGGACTTTGAGATCCGCTCGATGGAACACGTCAAGGGGACACCGTGGACCTACACCGTCTTCGGTGTGAAGGAAGTTCACCGCTTGAAGAACGCGACTGAGGCGACAGATCAAATCGTTGGGCGATACAGCGTGCGCCTGGTTGAAACTGCACGCTCGGAAGTAAATCCGAGCGGGCTTCTCGTGGCCGAGTACGGCGAACAACAGATGGTCGGCGAGCGAGAGGCCGGACTGCTGCAAAAGAGCGCGCTCGATAAGGACAGGCAGTAGATGATTTGCCGCCAGGAGGCATGCACCTGAAGGCGGCGGGAGTCAACGAAAGGAGGTCTCGATGGTGGCTGCAGGTGCGACAGAGGCAGTTGGACAAGGGAAAGGCCCGGAAGCGGGCAGTTCCTTGCGTGGAACACGCAAAGTGCGAGGGCAGACGAACGGAGTGGAAGGGCAGCGCTTCTTTCTTGCCAAACCAGGAGGAAATCACGGTGCTCCCGAATTCAGCAAGGAGGTCCCAGGGGAACCGGAGGCAATGGTGGAGTCACTCAAGACTGGCCTGAGCTACTTCGTCGTTTCCGAGTGGCGCGGCGTTGCCGATTTCTCGGGTAAGAAGCCGCAACTCGGCCGGGAAGCCGTTCGCAACACTCCCAAGCCGGGATAGCAAGAGTTTCTTTACAGACTGAAGTTGGTCTGTCGAGAGCTGTCCACAAGCTCCAATGATTGTGGATCAGTGCTTGGCTCGCTCGACGTGCGTCCGGTCGGGCTCGCAAGAGTGAGTCAGCAAACTCCTTGTTTGTTTTTGCCGAACAAACAAAGGAGAAAGAAGGGCTGCAACGAAGAGGTCAAAGCGTTGAACTGCCCATAACAACCGAACTGGTCCGGTTCTTCGCGAACCTGGCCGGAAACCTTACCTCGTTTTCGGCTCAGGACAGCGAAGAGACCGGCGGCAACGGCCTCCTTGTCTGTTCTTTGCCGGACGGAAATAAGGAGGATGAAATGCCGACTGAATTAAGCAATGGGATGCCCGTGATTACGCTCGACATCAATGAGATGGGACAGATGAAGAAACGACTGCCGAGATTGACCCAAGAGGAGCAGCTCGAAAATACACTCCTCCAGGGTCTCTATCCCGGCATTCGCGTCGCACGGCTCAACGTCCCACCCGGAAGGCTCGAAGATCACCAGGAGAACGAAGTTCAGAAATCCATGAGGTCTTTCGAGCTGGATGGCGTGCGGTTTCGGCTTGTAGGAGCAAGCGCCTCGGCAAAGAGTGGGAAGTTCTACGCCGTGGACGAGCGCTACGAGCCGGCGATTGCGGAGCGTTTCCGTAAATGGCCCGAAGCTGCCATCACCTATTTCGGGATCCTGGTCTCGCCGTGCAAGCAGCGAATCCAATTGCCCGACGCAAAGGTGATGGTGGTGAAGGACCGCACGTTGGGCACGAATGACTGCCGGGGTTGGATCTCGCAGTCGGTGTTCGAGCGCTTTCATCTGCCCGGGCACCGTCTCTATCAGTTCCGGTTGGCATTCGAAAGCACCCAGGCCAAGGGAGCATGCAAGATGATGCCGGACGATGTCGCCCAGAAGCTCGGGGCGGACATCATCCTGCCAGAGTCGTGTGTGAAACCCGAATACAAACAATCCACGCGACTCTTGGACTTTCTCCATTGGCGACGGCCGAAGATCGAGGTTAGGACCTATCGGGGACCGGTGGTATTTGGCATCCGGGAGGTTTCAAGGACGCTCGGTCTCCATAGCAGTTACACGCTTATCGAGCACGCGCCGTGGGAGTCCATCCAGCTCGAAATCGCACCGTTCGCCATGGAACAAGCTCGCAAATTAAGGACGGCTTGCGAGGATGGCAACTACGATGAAGTCATCGAGCTCTTGGGCACGTCCCACGCCCAAGCTCCATGGGAAGAGGCGAACGACTCGGAATACACCTCATTCGAGCACACCGTTGTTGAGGCTGTGCTCAAAGTGGATTCGAGCGGCTACCTCATCAAACACCCTTACATCAACAACGCATTGAACCGCCTGCTGGCGAAGTGGGCATTCAAGCTTTGCACCGCAGGTGGTTTCAAGATTCCCGGCTTTGCCCTTGCCGACGACGGCTTCCTTAGTTTGTACGAGGGTCAGGTCGTCGCCGCTTCCGACTGGCTGCCACAGGACCGAGCCATCAGTTCGGTTCCGTGCCCGAAGGGTTTGGTCGCGCGCTACCCCATCCGCATGTTCGAAGACTTGCTTCCATACACGCGAGTGTCCACCGAAGAGGCGGTCGCCCTCGTGACGCAAGTCATCGAAGAGCAAAACGGCTGCTCGATGGACAGCGATGCAGTCGTGGATTTGGTGGAGGAACAGATCAAACTTGACGGAGCGTTCACTCTGCACAGTGAAACAGCTGCCAAGAATGGAGGAGATTTCGACTTCGACCTGGTAGCTGTGGTCGAAGGCGATCGTTTCCCTCGTTTCGTGGAAAGCCGTTTTGCTCACCAAGACCGGCACGAAAAAGGGAAATCAAAACGCACCAAGAAGCAGAGTCCTTGGTGGAATCTCGCACTGGTGGCAAATCAGGCGAAAGGAAATCAGATTGGCTCGATTACCGACCTGAAGACCTCCTGTTACGCCGCTGGTTTTCAAGGAGAAGCCTACCAACTCGTGGATGAACTGCAACACGCCCTGGACAGCCTGAAGTGGGGCACCGAGGTGAACCAGCAGCTCATCGCCGAGATCCGCAAGAAGGTGCCACTCGCGCCCTGGCTGCAGTTGAAGGACAAGGAGCGGGTCAGCGACATGCCGGTGCATGTAGAAGTTCTACCCACCGACAAGATCGGGTACCTCTATAACCTCGCGAGAAAGGAAGTCGAAGACTTCTTTTCCGCGAAACTGCCAATCGCCGACTTCCACGGACTGATCACCAACGAGCACTTCACGCGAGAGATGTCCCAGGAGTGCCGGTTAGTCAACCGCATCTATGCTGAGGAGGTTGGCAAACTCATCAAGGAAAAACAGGCTTTGGATGAAGCCTTGGCAAAAGCCGAGGCTGAATATCAGGCCAACCGGAACGACCAAGCAACCAGAAACGAGGCACGCACCCGGCGCAACGCCGCCCGGAGTGCCGCCCACGCCTACAAAGAGAGGTCCCGCGAGGAGTTTCAGGCCTTGCGGTCGATCATTCGAGCGTGGGGAGACGGAAAGAAGCAGAACCGGCGCGGCTGGTGCCAGTCCCTGCACGCAGTCATCTGTGCGGGGAAAGGAAACGGCTCGCTGCTGTTTCATGCGTTCCCGCAGGAAATCATCGACAAGATTGCGGAGGAGACCGGCAGCACACCTGTGCAAGTCTTCGTGCCCGATCTCGTGGATGGTGAAATCGAGTTTGACGAGGATGGCCGCGTCTTTCTCGTTGAACCATTCCCCAACGGCGACGGCAGCACTCACGAGCGCAAGATCTTCTTGCTTCAGATATTGAAGAAGGGAGAAGTGCTCATGGACGGGAAGGTTGTCGATCGCGTGCAGCCATTCCCGATGCGATACGGGTCCGGCACGATCCGTGATGGCAAGCTGGTGTTCAACGACATTCGCCAGCACGCCACCATAAAACGCTCAACCCGGAACTTTTCTGAACCGTGTGGCGATACTCGCGGCCAAGAACCTTCTCCGAGTGATACGAGCACGGCCCACACACAGAGGGAAACTCCATCGTGAACCAAATGTTGTCCAGGGGGCTTGACGTTCAGGCCTCCTGGGCACCCCGTATATATAAAGGATGGGAAGGAGAAGCGGAAGTGAACAAGATTTGGGTTTCTTTTATTGCAGTTGCAGTCCTCTCATGGCCTGCTCGGGGACAAAAGGTGGAAGTACAGAAGCCGGATCGCGGACAGATCCTGCACGTTCAAACCGCTTTAAACCACCTGACCGTTCTCGATTTGACCGAGCCGGTCAGCACGGTTGCGGTGGGTAGTCCCTTATTCAAAGTGGAGTGGCGCGAGAACAAAGTCTTCATCCAACCGACGGAGCCAAATGTGGCGACCAATCTGTTCGTGTGGACAGCGTCTGGGCGCTTCAACTACGAGCTCGACCCTGCGGGACCTGTGCCGCAAATGGACTTCGCGATTGACCAGACTCTTGCCGAGGCACCAGCTGCCGCACTTTCTGTGAATCGGTCGGGCAAGCCCAGTGATCCCTCGCCGGCGGAAGTGCTCATTGAAGCTAAGCCGGTCCGTCTGTACGGGTCGATTCCTGAGAAGAATCGAGTGGTTGTTTACCTGACGGATTTACTCGAGCACGATGGGCAAGTCTTCATCCGCTACACGATTCGGAACGAGTCCCCAAAAGCCTATGTGCCCGGGGCCCCGCAGGTGGTTGCACTCAATGCGCCGAAGTACCGCGAGTCGCTCTACGCTCTTTCCAACTCTCAGTTGAGCCCAGACGCTGCGGCACGTTTGAAGTGCAGTGGTGAGACGCGTATTGAGATGGCAAAGGGCGAAGTTCGCTCCCCGCGAATCGAGCCGGGCCAGGAAACGACTGGAATTGTTGCGATCAAGCTGCCTCCGATGCACGCGAAACCGACGGTGCTTCGATTGGTATTCCTTGGAAGTCCCAGGGGGCCGATTAACGCCACGCTGGTGCTTTGACATGCCGCCGCCTGTTTCACCGCGCGATGTCCACGCCTGGATCAAGGAGTCCTTGGCACAACGCTGCGACATCGGTTTCCGGAACGCAATGAGCAGCATGATTTTCGAGCCCCGGAATCCATTCGACTCGACGGCACGGCGCAAACCTAGGATTGGAGTCGTGCTTGGCACGATCCTATTCGCCGTGTCCCTGGGCTGTTTTTGCTCTTTCAACTTTGCACGTTAATGGTGGCGGCTCCATGGGTTTCTTCGTCCAATTATTAGAACTGGTCGCGGTATTCGTACCGGACTTTCTCACACTGGGGTTGGTTGCTTCTGCGTTCTTTAGCCTTTGCTGCATCGCAAGGACGATCGGTATCGCCGGAGCTGCGGACAATGACTTGCCGCTTAAAATCTCACTTGCTCTCGGATATTTGGTCACCATCGCGATCAACATCGTTGCATCTCTGCAGGCTCCAGCACGACCGACAATAACGACCTCATCTCCGTCCGAGTCAAGAGTCGAGCAGGCAGGGCGCGAGTCTTTGTCAGGTACGCGGAAAGCGCAACCTGTCGGTCGTGAAGGCGCGGTGATCGAATCATGAACCCCGCGTATTCAGCGCCGCGCGAACGTTCTCCTCTGCTCGAAGGGCATGAGATTGTCATCGCAGTGTTCGTACTCGCTGGCGGCTGGTTCGCCTGGTACTTGGCGCGCGAGCGATACCATCTAACCGGCCGGCAAGTCGCCGAATTGGCCTGCTATCTCGCAATTGTGTTGACCGCTTTCTACTCGACCGCATACCTGTTGTTGACAAAACGTTCGCGCCGGGAAAGAGAGTGGCCTCATCCGCCCCTGGTTGTGCGTCCGAGCACAGATGAACGGGCAACGCAGAAGGCTTGGGACCAGAGTGCCGTTGTGCTCGGCTACGACGTGCACGGAAAACCGTGGCTCTGGCCCGACCGCGTTCGGGTGATGCAAGGAATTGTATTGGGGATGACCGGATCAGGAAAGACGACCCTGCTGCGCAACATCATTACTCAGGATTTGTGCAGAGTTGTTGGGCCTCCCGAAGACCGCCACCGCATACCGATGGTGATCTTTGACGGTAAAGGTGACATGGAATTCTTTTACAGTCTCCTCCCGCACATACATCATGCCGGCCGCCTTAGCCAGCTGCGTGTTCTCAACCCCGGCCGCCCGGACGTATCGGTGCGATACAACCCCTTCTACTGTAGCGATGAGGACTACATGCCGGTGGTGAACATGGTTTTCGGTTCGTTCAACCTGCACGACGAGTTTTTCGGCAAGCACCAATTGAATTACCTTGCGGACATCGTTCGGGTGCTTGTGTATACCGGCCTGAAATTCAACTTTTACGACGTGCTGGTCATGGCGATCGACGAACAGGTGCTGCGGGAACAAGTGGCGAAAGCCTCGCGACAGCTCGAGCAGGACGTAAACGTGAGCATGCAACGAAAACTCAACTTTGAGATGTCCGTGAAGAATTTGTACCAGTCATTCCAGGACCGGGAGCGGGTTCCAAAGATTCAGGGACTGTTGAACGAGTGCATGACGTTTCTCGACGACGAGTTGAGCGTTATCACGGGGCCCTATGAAGACCTGCTCTCGCTCGACGAAGTGATCGAGCAGGAACTCATTCTGTTCGTGACGTTGAACGTGAACAAGAACACGGAGCCGGTCCGCGCGCTCGGCAAGATGCTGCTTCAAAACCTTCAGCTTATGGTCGGAAAGAAATACGGAAGCGAGGAACAGCGCCGCAAAGTCAATCGGCCGCTCTTCAGCGTTGTGTTAGACGAATTCGCACCTTTTGGATACCGGAACTTTCCGCAGATCCTGCAAACGGCGCGGGGAACGAACACGGCATTCCTCTTCTCGATGCAGAGTCTCCCCCAGCTCATGCATGTCGGCCGCGGGTTCAAGGAGGATCTTGCCTCCGCTCCCAACACAACCATGACGCTGCGAACCCGCGACGAGGAAACCGCGCGTTATTTTCTACGGGCTTCAGCCGAACATCGCGTCACGCGGCGCAACCTGTCCATGGAGAGATGGAAGTTCTTCGCATATGAAAGGTATGAGGAGACAGGCCGGGCGGTCGACATTCAGGCCATCGAAACACGCGCGCTTGACGAGCACATCAAGAACCTGCCGAAAGGTCAGATGGAAATTCTCATGACCGATGACACGCGTGGGACCCTCCACGCGCACCTGCACGTGCGACCTCCAGCCGACGTTCGAGCGCCCCACTTCGAGCCTGCGCTCTTTCCTCGACTAAAGCAGTCGCGCGCAACATCGGTAGGGGCAAATCTCCGCTTTAAAAGCGCTGAACTCACAGGAACGCGGTACGCAAGACGCGCGCACTGAGAGTGAAGAACATGAAACGCCTAGCATGTTGCGGACTTCTGATCATCATTCTTTCCCTTGTTGGGCCAAGTGTGCCAGCGCAAACCCCGCCGCGGCAGAACGCTGGACGAGACACTTGGTACGAATTCCTGCTGAAGCAATTCAATCCGCGCAATTTCGATTACGGAGCCTGGCTTGAGAAACGACGTGAGGTTTTCCTCGAAGCGACCGTGAAGGAACCGTACTTTTGGTACAGCGTGTCTGTGACGGCGGGGATGCTGCTCATGATGGCTGCCTGCACCAAATTGTATCTGGACCACCGCCGCAGCATGCGAGTCACCGCGGAGATGATGGCGGACGTCTACAGCCACGACCTCTTGTCCCGTCGGTCGGCAGCCGACGCCATCGAGAGATATAACCGGCACATCGAGCAGTGCAACCGCGCCATTGAGGCTTCGGAAGCAGGAGACGCGCGACCCGGCTGGGGCGAGACGCATGCCGATAGTCTGAAAGCGGAACTCCAGCGCGTCGCGGACCAACTCGAAGCCACGACACAGGACCGCAACAAGCTCCAGGATGAGCTAAGGCAGAAATCGCTAATCGTTGCCGACCTTTCCACACGACTCGATGCGTTATCAAAGAAGGTAAACGGGCCGCGGGACACCGGCGGTAGTGCTGGCGAGCCTGCGTTAACCGGCACCAATGGGGACGGCACAAGGTTTGTCGGTCAGATCAACCGGCTGCAGGAAGAGCTATATACCGAACGGCAGAAGAACAAGCGATTGAAGGGAGCATGACAGAAATGCTCGTTACCGTGACAGGCTTTGGGAGTGTTTGGCGCCGCCGCTTTGGAAACGACCAGAGCGATCCGAGGCGCTTTGCGCGCGCGGCATATTTCAATACAACAGGAGTTCCCGTCGGTGGGCAGATCCGCACTCGGCCCCGGATTGTCGGCCATGTGCGATTCAATGGCGTCGGAGGATTCAACCCGAATCATCCGCTGGGAATGATCAATAGCGTCTTTGAGTGCGCCGAGCCCTGCATTTGGCAGGGACAGAATAAGGTCCTCTTCAAGCACAGGCTTCCAGCTCCGCAGCAGCCCGACTACTTCCTAGTTGTGGTCCGAGCCAATGAGGTCGGACACCTCGACGTGGGGTCGCCGGCATGGAGATCGGAAGGCACCCTTCTGATTTCCTTCAGCGAGTGTCGTGACCAACAGGAGGCGATGCTGTTGATGCCACTCGACAGTTGGTTGCGCACGGATCTCGGCCAGTTTGTGCTTCGGCCATTCGTGTCTTGGCCCTGGAGTGCGCGGCTTCAGCTGGAGTCTGCATAAAGTACGGCGAGCAATGCGATATCCGCGAGGCTCTATTCAACTTAACCAATCGCGCGACCTGCCGCTCCTGCGCCAAATCTTACGCTCGGAATTCGTGACCCATTCTCAATTGTTCGAGTTCACGCAACTTAACCACTACGAGCGGAGTCGTAATTCGTTCCACTGGAGGATGAGAAGATTAGTTGACCGCGGACTGGTGTTGCGGCAGACACTCGTGGCCGGAACCGGAGATACTGTGTATTCGGTCGCAAGCAGCGCAGCAACGTTGCTGCAGAGCATGGGCGAGTACTGCCTGGTCGGGGGTGGCCGAACCGACGCAGAGAAGGCGAACAGAAATGTCCTACATGCCATCGGACTGAACGACATCCAGCTCAGCGCGTTGCGCGCCGGATTGCTCGTGCGCTGGATGGGATCGATGGAGATCCGTTCTCAGAATGAGCTGACCGCGTTCGGCTTTGCAAAGGACTACGACGCAATTGTGACGGTTCGCACGGATGTTGGGGAGCGCAGGTTTGCACTCGAGTACGAACGAACCCCGAAGCCAGCGAAATGTTACCGAGCAATCGCCGCTTGCATGAGCCAGGAAGTTCACGTGAATCGACTGCTTTATTTGGTTGCGAACTACGACATTCTTCGATTCGTTTCAGGCTTCTTCACTAAGGCGGTGTACCCGATCTTCTTTGGTCTGCTTACGGATTGGCATTCCCATCTGCTTGAAATGCCAGTCTTAGACGGTCTTGGGAAACGCGCATTTCCTTTGCAGCAAGCTTTGAATGGCGGTACACCGAAAGTCGAGGCCACGTCGACCGCGACTAGCTACCGTTTGCCCTTTCATTGACCTTTCTATGGCCGCTCATTGACTGGCCATTGGCTCTTCTGGTTGCCTGCAAGTCATAGAACTTCCATGCTTTATCTATTTACTATCCTGAATTTGGGTGGTGGTGTTTGCAGTGTTTGCGGCTCGGAAATAGAATCTTAGATCATCTGGGAGTAATTCGGTTACTCGAAAAGAGCTGGCTGGGCAGATGCATCATCGGGATCACGAAAGTTGCTTAACCCAACGCCAACTAAGCGAAAGCGCTGCTCTGGGGTCAGGCTCACACGGTCCCGGAGCGACAGCGCGATGCTCGTCAATTCCTCGCAAGAAGCGGGAGGAGAGCAGGGAGTATGGCTACGAGTAAGTCATGGTCCCCAGGGGCCCACAACGAAAGATGAAAATGGGGCCGAGATGGCGTAGCGTTTGTGCAGCCGCGTTGGCGACAGAGGCCGTTTCACTCTGGCGCTCGCAGAGC
>Ga0070730_10005676_pt1 | contig 10743 bp, 10 predicted proteins | sample Coa_R1_3_FD_66447 | JGI IMG/M metagenome (GOLD analysis project Ga0070730, IMG submission 66447) | Surface soil microbial communities from Centralia Pennsylvania, which are recovering from an underground coalmine fire - Coalmine... | ecosystem: Environmental > Terrestrial > Soil > Unclassified ... | reverse complement strand
GGGGACTTCTACCGAACATGGACGACTCCCCTGCGAACCGGTAAAGCCGAAAGGAGGCGCCTCCCGGTGTTCCAGAACCGGGATGGAGACGGGGACTGGAGGATGGGGCTTGCCGCCCCGGGGGTCGTCGGCGCGGTTCTTCCGGCGTGGGGCCGGGTCCCTCCGGCGATCCTGGCCTTCCACGTGCTCTGCGCGGTGCTCGTCTTCCGGCACTGGCCCCGCGTCCGGCCCCTTTTTCGATGGGAGCGCTCGACCGCGCGCTGGACGGTCGGGCGCAGCCTGGGGATCGTCTCCTTCCTGCGGTGCGCCGCTCTGCGGTGACGACTCAGTCCCCCGCGATCGAGAAAAGATTGCGCTCCGTCCGGATGAAGAGGCGTCCCCGGGAGACGGCAGGGGAGGCCTGGCACTTCTCGGCCAAGGCGTTTCGGGACAGGACCTTGAAGTCCGGGCCCGCCTCCAGGACCGTCGTCTCGCCGGCTTCGGACAGGACGTAGATCCGGCCTCCGCCGAACACGGGCGACGCGCAGAAACCCGTCTTGGCCGTGGTCAGCCGCTCCTGCCAGACGAGTTCTCCGCTTTCCGCCTTGAAGCACGACGCCACGCCGCCCTCGGTGACCGCGTAGAGGTAGGGCTTTACGTAGAGCAGGGACGGCTGCGTGGGCACGCCCTTCTTCTGCTCCCAGGCGATGGCCGACGCCGTCAGCTCTCCCTTTCCTCCCAGCCGGATCCCGCGGAGCGTGGTCTTCTCGAATCCCGAGGCCGCGTAGAGGAGGCCGTCCCCGGCTGCCGGGGACGGCGTGAGCCCCTCCCCCTGGCAGTAGACCGACCAGAGCCGCTCGCCCGTCTTCGGATCGAATCCCTGCACCGCATCGCCGGCGATGCTGACGATCTGTCCGTCGACGATGATCGGCGTCGCGTGGGCGATGCGGGACATCCCTCGCTTTGCGGTCCAGACCCTCTTTCCGCTGGCGGCGTCCAGCGCGACGATCTGAGCCTTGTCCCAGGGGATCTGCCAGCCGAGCCGTTCCTCCTCGGGATTGTTGGGCCAGTCGCCGGCCTTCTGGACTCGATTGCTCCCGTCGTAGGGCATCACCAGCAGCCCGCCGACGAGGATCGGCGAGGCGCCCAGGCCGTGCCGCGAATAGAAGTTCACGTCCTGGTTCGTCCAGAGCACCTTTCCGTCGAAGTCGAGCGCGGCCGCGCCGCCTCCGCCGAAGACCGCGTAGACGCGGGTGCCGTCGGTGCACGGCGTTGGGGTCGCGTAGGAATTCTTTCCTTCCTTGCGGCCAGTCTCCTGATCGAACACCTTCTGATCCCACCGGATCTTGCCGTTCGCGGCCTCCAAGGCGATGACGTGGCAGCCCTTTCCGCCCTCGGTGGCCGACGTGACGAAGACGCTGTCCCCCCACACGATCGGGGAGGACCAGCCGTCGCCGGGAATCGCGGTCTTCCACGCGACATGGGTGGAGGCGTCCCAGGACAGGGGAAGCGTCGCGTCCGCGGAGAGCCCCTGTCCGGTCGGTCCGCGGAAGCGGGGCCAGTTGGATTCGGACTGCGCCCAGGCCGGAGCCGCCAGGAGGACGAGCGCGAGGGCCGTCTTCATCCGTCTCTCAGCGGGTCGGCGTCGATTCGGCAGCCGGGGCGGGCTTGTCGTCCGACGCCTTGGCGGGGGAGGGCGCCGATGGAGGCGTCGCGGCTGCCGCCTTCTTGCGGCCGCGCGCCTTCACCGGAACAAGATTCCGGTGGATCATCGTCCCGGAGCCCGTCTCCGTGAACACCTCGGCCAGCAGGGTGGACGGCTTCTTGCCGCTGATGATGTGCACGCTTTGGACGCCGTCCTTCAGCGCTTCGACCGCCGACGTGGCCTTGGGCACCATGCCGCCGCGGATCACTCCGGACTTGATGAGCTCGTCGATCTCCTGAGGGGTGACCCGCGAGATCAGCGTCTTGTCGTCGCGGAGGATCCCGTCGACGTCGGTAATCAGGATCAGCTTCTCGGCCTTGAGGGCGGAGGCGATCTCGGAGGCGACGGTGTCGGCGTTGATGTTCAGGATGTTGCCGGCGTCGTCTCCCCCCAGCGACGCCATGACGGGGACGAAATCGGCCGCGAGCAGGGTCTCCAGCAGTTTCGGATCGATCGACTGAATATCGCCGACATGGCCGAAGTCGACGATCTCCTCCACCCCGGTCTTCTCATTCTTGATCTTCTGGGGCGGCCGCTTGACGGCGTTGATGATGCCGCCGTCCACGCCGGAGATGCCGACCGGTTCGGCGCCGTATTCGCGCAGGGCGGCGATGATCTCGGTGTTGATCGTCCCGGCGAAGACCATCATGACCACGTCGAGGGTCTGCTCGTCGGTGATGCGTCGCCCCTGGACCATCTGGGGTTCGATGCCGAGCTGCTTGGAGAGCTGGGTGGCCTGCTTGCCGCCCCCGTGGACCATGACGACGTGAATGCCGACCTGGGACAGCAGCGCGACCTCCTCGCAGAACGAGTGCAGGGTCGCGTCGCTGTCGGCGATCTCGCCGCCGATCTTGACCACGAAGGTCTTGTTCTTGAAGCGGTTGATGAACGGCAGGGCCTGGCGCAGCAGGTTGAGATGCTCTAGATTCATAGCAGCTCCGAAAGTATCGCTTTCTGGACGTGCAGCCGGTTCTCGGCTTCGTCATAGATGGCCGAGGCGTCGAGGACCCGGTCGGCCACCTCGACGTTTCGCCGCACCGGGAGGCAGTGCATGAAGACGGCGCCCGCGGGCACCGAGTCGCAGATCCAGGATTTCAGCCCTTCGCGGATCTTCTTCTCTTCTTCCCACCTCCCGTAATAGGCCGAGCCGCCCCAGGACTTTGCATAGACCGCCTGGGCGCCGGCGAGGCCTTCTTCCTTCCGGTGGACGATCCGGGGGGCGCGGGGGAGGGAGTCGAGAAACTTCTTTTCCAGCGCGAACTCGGGCGGATGCGCGAGGGTGAGATCGGCGCCGAGCTGGGAGACGATGGCGGCGAAGGAGTTGCCCACGGCCATCGGCAGAGCCTTAGGATGGTAGGCCCAGGTCAGGGTCACCTTCTTGCCCTTCAGCTTCCCGAGCTTCTCCTCCAGCGTGAGCGCGTCGGCCAGGGCTTGGCAGGGGTGCCAGAGCGCCGATTCCATGTTGATGACCGGAACGGTCGCGTACTTCCGGAAGGAGGAGATCACGGGGTCGGACATGTCCTCCTCGTAGGATTTCATGCCGGGGAAGGAGCGGACGCAGATCGCGTCGACGTAGCGCGAGAGCACCTGGGCGGCGTCCTTGATGTGTTCGGTCTTGTCCTGGTCCATGACGGCCCCCTCTTTGTACTCGAGGGACCAGGACTCGCTGCCGACGGACATCGTGACCGCGGTGCCGCCGAGTTCGGAGATGCCGACCTCGAAGGACACGCGGGTCCGGAGCGAGGGGTTGAAGAAGACCATCGCGACGCTCTTCCCCGAGAGCGGCAGCCGGCCCTTCTTCCCGCGGGTCTTCTTCAGGGCCTTGGCGCGGCCCAGGAGGTACTCCAGCTCGGCGGGCTTGAAGTCGAGCGTGTTGACGAACGAGCGGCCTTTGAGATTCGGCATCAGTGGACCGGTGCTCCGACAGGGGCGGCCTTCAAAACGTCTCCCAGGGCCTGCACGAAGGAATCCACCTGGGTGTGAGTCAGGGTCAGGGGCGGCAAGAGCCGCAGGACGCCGGGCTCGTCGGCGGTGCCGGTGATGAAGCCCTTCTCCAGGAGGGCTTTCTGCGTCGCGGGCGCGTCGCCCCCGGTCTTGAGGCCGAGGAGGAAGCCCATGCCCCGCACTTCCTCGACGCCGGGAGTATGCTCGCAGCGCTTGGCCAGATAGCGGCCGACCTCGACGACATTGGGCAGGAGGCCCTCCACCACTTCGAGCGTCGCCTTCATGGCGGCCATCGCGACCGGGCCCGCGCCGAAGGTCGCGCCATACTCGCCGTACTGGACCTTGTCGGCGATCTCCTTCGAGGCGAGCACGGCCGAAAGAGGGATCCCGCTGCCGATCGCCTTGGCGAGCGTGATCAGATCGGCGTTCACGCCGTAGCGGCCCGTGAAGAACATCGTCCCGGTACGCCCGATGCCGGTCTGGACCTCGTCGTAGATCAGGACCGTTCCGTTCCTGGTACAGGCCTCGCGGAGCTTCTGGAAGTACTCCGCGGGAGCGGTCTTGCAGCCGGCCATCGACTGGATGGGCTCGAGGATGACCGCGGCGGTGTTCGGGCCCAGAGTCGGGACCTGCCCGAACGGCACGAAGCTGATGCCCGGGACGAGGGGCTCCGCCTGCTTGCGGTACTTCTCGATTCCGGTCGCCGAGATCGCGCCGGCGGTCCGTCCGTGGAACCCGGCGATCATCGCGATGATGTCGTGCCGGCCCGTGTGCCGGCGCGCCATCTTGAGGGCGTTCTCGTTCGCCTCCGCACCCGAGTTGGCGAAGAGGGCGGCGGTGAACGCGGGCGCGTGTTTGAGAAGGAGGGCGGCGGCCTCCTCGCGGAGCGGAAAGGCGGCGACGTTCGAGTAGAAGATCAGTTTGCCGACCTGGTCCTGGATCGCCTTGACCACCCGGGGGTGGCAATGGCCGGTCGAACAGACGGCATGGCCGGCGTAAAGGTCGAGGTACTTCTTGCCGGAGGTATCCCAGACCCAGACATCCTCGCCGCGGGCGAGTTCCAAGGGGAGGGTCTTGTACGTCTTAAGCAGGGAGGTCATGGGATCCTCTCAATCTAATGACGCCCGGATCCCCGGACCGGCGTTCTTCCAGATCATCAGGCGCTCCTCGTTGTTGGTCGTCCCCTCGGTTCCTTCAAGGCTGGGCGGGCGGCGTGAGGAGCCCCGCGTCCTCGGACAAGCCGCACATGAGGTTGAGGCACTGGATTCCCTGGCCGGCCCCGCCCTTGACCAGGTTGTCGATCGCTGCGAAGACGATGGCCGTCCTGCCCTGGGCGGCGACGCCGAGGTCGATGAAGTTCGACCCTTTCACGTTGTTGACGTTGGTCGTGCCCTTGCCGAGGCGCACGAAGCGCTCGCCGGAGTAGGCCTGCCTGAAGACCTCGAGCAGGTCGTCCCCGCTCATGTCCTTCTTGAGCGGCACGTAGCTCGTCGTAAAGACCCCGCGCACGAGCGGGGCCGAGTGGGGCTGGAAGAGGACCTCGACCCCCGAAGCCTGCTCGATCTCCGGCGTGTGCCGGTGGTGGAACATCTCGTAGGCGAAAAAGCTCGTCGTCCGGAACGGATGGTGGGTCTTCTCGCCGGGCTTGATGCCGGAGCCCGAGGAACCGGTCTTGCCGTCGACGATGGCGCGGCCCGCCGCGAGGTCGCGGAGGGGCCAGAGGGAGAGGATCGCCGCGCTCGCGAAGCATCCGCCGGCGGCGACGTACTGGGCCTCCCGGATCCGGCCGCGGTTGATCTCCGGGATGCCATAGGCGAACTTCTTCAGCAGCTCGGGCTGCTTGTGCGGGGTCTTGTAGTACTTCTCGAAGGCGGCGGTGTCCTGGAGCCGGAAGTCGCCGGACAGGTCGACCACCTTGCCCGGGAGCCGGGGCACGACATTCATCGCCTCGCCGTGGGGAAGGGAGAGCACGTAGGCCTCGGCGTCGGGAATCTCCTTCTGGTAGACGAGGTCCGAATAGCCTCTCAGATTGGGCTGGATCTCGTCGAGCCGCTTGCCCGCACTTTCGTTGCCCGTGACCGCGACGAGGTCGATGTTCGGATGGCCCAGGAGGAGCCGCACCGCTTCGCCCCCGATGTAGCCCGAGGCGCCCACGACGACGGTTCGGATCTTAGTCATGGGCGAGCACCGGGCTGAGGAGGTTGAGGAGCTTCTGGGAATCGGTGAGCGCGTTGGCGGCGGGGATGCCGATCGTCTTCTCCAGGTAGGTGACGCCGGCCTCCGTGTCGGTCGCCGGGCCGCAGACGACCGTGACCGCGATGCCCCTTTGGGCGAGGATCTCCTTACCTCCCCAGGCGGCCGTGAGGTCGCTCGCGCAGAAGACGACGGCGTCGATGTGGGACATGAGGGCACGGTCGTCGAAGAACCGGTCGACCTTGTAGTGTCCCATGATCCCGTCGCCGAGCTCCATGAGGATGAGGTCCATGTCCGTCATCTGGGCGACGATCGACCGCGCAATGCCGGCGATGTCGTCGGTGTCCACCGTCGAGGGGATGCCGCAATCGAGGAAGCTCAGGGTCTTGGAGGCTCCGGCGCTCTTCATGCGGATCGTGTCCTTCAGGCAGGCGATGCCGGTGATCTTGGCGCCGCCGACCTTGAGGCCCTGCCACGACAGGCCCTTGATGAGTTCCTCGGTCACCGCGGTCTTGCCGACGTTCATGCAGGAGCCGCACACGAGGATGATGGGTTTCGCCTCGGCCAGAACGTCGACCTTCGGCAGGGCGCCCTCCCTCAGGTTCCTCCTGGAGATGCCCAGCACCTCCACCTGGATGGGTTCGCCCAGGTCCTTGTGGCCGCTCACGAAGCGGCCGATGACGCCGCCGAGGTTGAGGATGTGGAGCTTGTCGCCGGCCGTGAGCCGGTAGGGGGCGTAGCCGACGAAGCCCCGGAGCGCCTGGCGGCTGCCGAGGACGCCCGCGATGATGTCGCCCTTTTTGATGGCCACGCGGTGGCCGTCCGGAGTCTCCAGCTCCGGATAGAGCGCGTTTTCGGTCAGGGCGCGGACGACGACGAGCTGGCCCGCCTCGCAAGGGGCCTGGCGGAACACCTCGACGGGATTCGTCAGCTTGAGCGGATACGTCGAGGAGGCGATGAGGTTGACCTGGATCTTCATGGATGTCCCCTGAGCAGCTGGGACGCCCGTTGGGACACGAGCTGCGGCGCGGTGGCGCCGGGCGAGGTCTTGGCCTGGACGGAGGCTCTGGGGGTGAGGAGATCGAAGACGTCCTTGTCGAAATCCTCGCTGAATTTCCGCAGATCGGCCAACTTCATCTTCACGGGAGAAAGGTCCTCCTCCGCGCAGTGCCTCATGAGGCGGGCGACGGCGCCGTGGGCGTCGCGGAAAGGCATGCCTTTTTTGGCGAGGTATTCGGCCAGGTCGGTCGCCAGCATCTGGGGGTCGCTGGCCATCTCGAGCATCCGTTCCTCCCGGACCTTCATGCCGTCGATGGCGAGGTGGATGGCCCGGATCGACAGCCGGGCGGTATCGGCGGCGCCGAAGACCGGAGGCTTGGTCTCCTGGAGGTCCCGGTTGTAGCCGATCGGCTGGCCCTTGAGCGTCGTGAGGAGGTTGATCAGGTGGCCGTAGACGGTTCCCGCCTTGCCGCGCACCAGCTCGATCATGTCGGGATTCTTCTTCTGGGGCATGATCGACGAGCTCGTGCAGAGCTCGTCCGGAAGCTCGACGAAGCCGAACTCGGGGGTCGACCAGTAGATGAAGTCCTCCGCCATCTGCGACAGATGGGCCATGAGGAGGGAGCAGGCGGAGGTGAATTCGACGGCGAAGTCGCGGTCGCTGACGGCGTCGATCGAGTTGGTGAACGTAGCCGCAAACCCCAGCTCCAAGGCCGTGATCGCGGGATTGGTGTCGATCGAGGTCCCCGCCATGGCGCAGGCCCCCAGAGGGCTGACGTTGGCCCTCTTGAGCGTGTCCTCGAAGCGGCCGATGTCCCGGCCGATTCGATCGTGGTAGCACAGGAGCACGTGTCCGAAGACGACGGGCTGGGCGTGCTGGAGGTGCGTGATCCCGGGGAAAATCGTGTCCGCGTGCTGCTTGGCCTTGTGGGCCAGCGACGACTGGAGCTTCCTGAGCGCCTGGAGGATCTCGTCGCCCGCGGTGCGGGTCCACAGACGCAGATCCAGGGCCACCTGGTCATTGCGGCTCCGCGCGGTGTGGAGCTTGGCTCCGATCCCGGGGGGCGCCATCTCGATCAGGCGCTTCTCGACGTTCATGTGGACGTCCTCGTGGGCCACGTCCAGCGTGAACTTCCCGCGCTTCCAGTACTCCTGGAGGGTCTCGAGGTTGTGGACGATGGCGATGGCTTCCTGCTCGGTGATGATGCCCTGCTTGCCCAGCATCACGGCGTGGGCGATGGATCCCTTGATATCCTGTTCCACCAGATTCGCGTCGGCCTCGATGGAGGCGACGAACTTCGCGGCGAACTCGTCCGCGGGCTTGGAAAAGCGTTCCCTGATGTTCTGCGACATCGATCCTGCGTCCTTCCTTCAGAGGCCCCGCCGGAGGGCCTTGTTCATCGAGAGCCGAAGGCCATTCATCCGGATGAAGCCCTCGGCGTCCTTGGAGTTGTAGCTCGCGAATGTCTCGAAGCCGGCCAGGTCGGGACTGTAGAGCGAATGGGGGCTCTTGCGGCCGACGACGGATGCGTGCCCCTTGTAAAGCTTGATCCGCGCCGTGCCGTTGACCGTCCGCTGGCTTTCGTCGATCAGGGCCCGGAGGACCTGCATCTCGGGCGAGAACCAGAATCCGTTGTAGATCAGCGACGCGAACTTCGGGATGAGTCCGTCCCGAAGGTGCAGGACCTCGCGGTCCATCGTGATCGATTCGACGGCCCGGTGGGCGAGGTGGAGGACGCTCACTCCGGGCGTCTCGTACACTCCGCGCGACTTCATGCCGATGAAGCGGTTCTCGACGCAGTCGACCCGGCCCACGCCGTGTTTTCCGGCGATCTGGTTCAGCTTGAGGATGAGCTTGGCGGGGCTCAGCTGCTCCCGATTGACCGCGGTCGGAGTACCGTCCACGAAATCGATTTCGACGTACTCGGCCTTGTCGGGCGCTTCGCCGGGGTCCTTCGTGGTCTGGAACATCTCCGGGGCCGGCTCCGTCCAGGGATCCTCCAGAAGGCCGCCTTCGTAGCTGGTATGCATGAGATTGGCGTCCATAGAGTAGGGCTTGTCCTTCGAGACGCCGCTCAGCTCGATGCCGTGCTTCTCCGCATAGCTGAAGAGATCGGCCCGGCTGGTGAATTCCCAGGTGCGCCACGGGGCGATGATCTCGAGCTCAGGAGCCAGGGCCCGGCAGGCGAGCTCGAAGCGCACCTGGTCGTTCCCCTTGCCGGTCGCTCCGTGGGCGACCGCGTCGCAGCCCTCGGACCGGGCGATCTTGATCTGGTACTTCGCGATGAGCGGCCGCGCGATCGCGGTGCCCATCAGGTAGACGCCCTCGTAGACGGCGTTGGCCCGGAGCGCCGTGAAGACGTAGTCCCGGGCGAATTCCTCGCGGAGGTCGGTCACGAGGACCTTGTCGGCGCCGGTCCTCGTCGCCTTCCGCGACACGGCCCCCATGTCGTCGCCCTGGCCGATGTCCGCCACGAAGGCGATGACGGGCACCTGGTACTTGTCCTTGATCCACTTGAGGATTACCGAGGTGTCCAGTCCGCCGGAGTAGGCCAGGACGATCTTCTTGGTCACGCGATGTCTTTCTTGTGGTGCCTGAGGTTCAGGATCTTCTTTGCCAGCTTCCTCGCGGGGGTGCCTTCCCGGACCACGACGAGCAGGGTATCGTCACCGGCGACCGTGCCGACGACCTCCGGCCAGCCCATCCGGTCGAGCGCCAGTCCGGCAGGCGAGGCCTCGCCCGGATCGGTCTTGGCGACGAGCAGGTTGCCGGAGCATTCGATCTTGCGGACGAGCCGCGCGAGGATGGCGCTCGCCTTGACGTGGACGGGCGGGCCGACCGACTCGACGGGGGCGTAACGGTAGTGCGCCCCGTCTTCGCTCGCCTTGACGACGCCGAGCTCCCGGATGTCGCGGGACAGCGTGGCCTGGTCGGCCTCGATGCCCCGCTCGCGGAGCCGGTCCTTGAGCTCGGCCTGGGTCGCGACGGCGTGCTTGGCAATCACGTCGAGGATCGCGTTGTGACGGTCCGCTTTAGCGCTCATATTTATGCAGTAAAGTTACATCTTTATGCAAATTCGGTCAAGGGGAATTTCGGGCTGTTCCCGGGTCCGTTCCGGGGCGGGAGCTCGGGGTCCGGGCCGCGAATCTTCGCACTCCGGCGGGCGCGGGTCAAGGAACCGGAGAGGTCTGCAGGATCTGCCGGAGCGCGGTTTCCAGCTCCGGATGGCGGAACGCAAAGCCGCTCTGGAGCGTGCGATGGGGCCGGCACCGCTGGCTGCCCAGAAGCACCTCGGCCACCTTTCCGAACAGGAGCCGCACCTGCCAGGCCGGCATCGGCAGGACCGTCCAGCGGCCCAGCGCGCGGCCCAGCGCGCGGGTGAAGTCGGCGTTGGTCACCGGCGCCGGCGAGGTTCCCAGGAGCACACCGGAGACCGCGTCCGTCTCCAGCGCATGCAGGATCAGGGCGGCCAGATCGTCGACATGGATCCAGCTCATCCACTGGTGGCCCGGGCCCAGGCGCCCGCCCAGCCCGAGGCGGAACGGCAGGAGCATCTTGGCCAGCGCGCCGCCCCCCGCGCCGAGGGCGATGCCGATCCGGACCGAGACCGTGCGCGCTCCGGACTTCGCGGCTTCCGCCTCCCAATCACGGCAGACGCCGGCGAGGAAGTCGGTGCCGGGGGCCGAATCCTCGGTGAGTTCCTCGTCCCCGCGGCTTCCGTAGTACCCGGTCGCGGAGGCGCAGATCAGCGTGCGCGTGCCGGAGGCCTGGAGTCCGGCGACCAGATTGCGGGTCCCCAGGACGCGGCTTTCCCGGATCCGCCGCATCTTCGCGTTCGACCAGCGGCCCGAGGCGACGGGCTCGCCGGCCAGGTGAACGACGGCGTCGGTCCCGCTGAGCGGGGCCGGCCCGGCCGCCGGAT
>Ga0070730_10005675_pt1 | contig 10745 bp, 8 predicted proteins | sample Coa_R1_3_FD_66447 | JGI IMG/M metagenome (GOLD analysis project Ga0070730, IMG submission 66447) | Surface soil microbial communities from Centralia Pennsylvania, which are recovering from an underground coalmine fire - Coalmine... | ecosystem: Environmental > Terrestrial > Soil > Unclassified ... | reverse complement strand
CGAATTACCGCGAGCGCATCGTTCTGCGTCCGCAGGAAATCTCCAACCATCCGGAAATCATCCGCCGTCTCGGCGTCATCGCCATGAACGGCATGATCGAAGCCGACATATACGGCAACGTCAATTCCACCCACGTCATGGGATCGCGCATCCAGAACGGCATTGGCGGCTCCGGCGACTTCGCCCGCAACGGATACCTCTCGATTTTCATGGCCCCATCGTCGGCCAAGAAGGGAACTATCTCCACGATCGTGCCGATGGTCTCGCACGTCGACCACACCGAGCACGACGTGCAAGTGCTGGTCACCGAGCACGGATTGGCCGATCTCCGCGGACTCTCGCCTCGCCAGCGCGCTCACCTCATCATCGAAAAGTGCGCCAGCGAAGAGTACAAGCCCCTACTCGCCGACTATCTAAGCCGCTCCGAAAGCCTGTCCTACGGCAAGCACACTCCGCACCTGATGACCGAGTCGCTCGGCTGGCACAACCGCTATCTCCGCACCGGCGACATGCGCCCCAGAGAAACCAACTAATCGGCTAATCAAAACCGGTAATCAAGACAATCAGAACCGGTTATCCGAACCGGGTGCCCCATTTCTCGCGCGTTCTTTGCGCGAGAAGTGGGGATTTTGACTTCACTTCACACTGAACGAATCGGCCCCATGCTATCCTTCCGCGCATGCGCTTCCGCCTCATAGTCGTCTCACTCCTCCTCCTAGTCCTCCTCTTGGTCCTCCCGCTCGCCGCTCGCGTTACCCGCGTCGAAATCGCCTCTCGTGCCGACGTTCTCAACGGCAAATCCTTCGGCGACACCGGCTCCTACGAGCGCATCACCGGACGCATCTTCTTCTCTCTTCCCGTCGCCAATCCTCACAACCAGCGCATCGTCGATCTCAAGAACGCCGTGAACCTGAAAAACGGCGAAGTCGAATTTTCCGCCGACTTCGTCGCCGTGCGCCCGAAAGATCCGCGCAAGAGCAACGGCTCGCTGCTCCTCGAAAATCCCAACCGCGGCCACGGACGCATCCTTTCTCTCGTTGACGGCGGCGACTGGAATGTCGCCAACGATGCCGGGGACGCCTGGCTCCTGCGCAACGGCTTCACGGTCGTCATCCTCGGCTGGCAATGGGACGCCGCCGGCGACGATGCCCTCCGCCTCTACGCCCCTGTCGCCAAAGAAAACGGCAAGACCATCACCGGCCTGCTCCGCGGCGATTTTATGCTCTCGAAAGAAATGCAGGACATTCCTCTCGGACATATGATCCTCGGCAACATCGGCGGGACCGAATATCCGGTCTCCGCGCCCGACGATCCGCGCAACACGCTCACGGTCCGCGACTCGCGGGATGCGCAGCGTACGGTCATCCCTCGCGCCGAATGGCAATTCGCTGACACGGTGGATGGCAAACTCACGCCCAGCGATCGCCACATTCATTTGAACGGAGGCTTTCATCCCGGCAAGATTTACGAATACGTGTACGTCGTTGCCGATCCCGTCGTAGCCGGCGGCGGATTCGCGGCCGTCCGCGACTTTGCCTCCTATGCCAAGCACAATCCCGAGGCCATCACTCCCGCCGCGCGCGTCTACGCGGAAGGCATTTCGCAGAACGGACGCTTCCTCCGCAACTTCCTTTATGACGGATTCAACGCCGACGAAGATGGCAAGATCGCACTCGATGGCGTCCTCGCTCACGTTGCCGGAGCCGGACGCGGCGACTTCAACTACCGCTTCGCCCAGCCCTCGCGCGACGCGCAACCTAGTTCCTCGGTTTTCTTTCCCACCGACATTTTTCCCTTCACCGACCAGCCCGAGAAAGATTCCGTCCTCGGTGACGCGGGCGGCTTGCTCGATCGCGCCACCGCTGAGAAAGTCGTCCCAAAGATTTTCTTTTCCAACACCTCCTACGAATACTGGGGACGCGCTGCCGCGCTGATCCACATGACCGCCGATGGCAAGCAAGACGCGCCCGTCTCCGACAACGTACGCATCTATCACTTCACTGGCCTGCAGCATTTTTCCGGTCCATTCCCTCCGGCCAGGGGACAAGGCGAGTTGCTGGGCCAGGAACCGCAATCCCCGCTTCCCGTGAGATTTTTCTGGCGCTCGATGATTGCCAACATGGACGCATGGGTTCGCTCGAATACTCTTCCTCCGGCGAGCAGCTATCCAAAAATCGCCGACGGAACACTCGTTCCGATGAATGACTACGCCTTTCCAAAAATCCAGGGCGTAAATCTTCCGCACGAAGCCAACGCCGGCACTCGTCTCGATTTCGGCCCCAACTGGCACAACGGGATCATGACCCTCGAGCCGCCCAAAGTTGGCGCACCATTTCCCGTGTTAGTTCCGCAAGTCGACGCCGACGGAAACGAAAAAGATGGCGTGCGCCTTCCCGAGATCACCGTCCCGCTGGCAACCTATACCGGGTGGAATCTCCGCGACCCTTCCATTGGCGCTCCCGAACAGCGTCTCGCCTTCGAGGTTTCCTGCATCCCGTTTCCCAAGAGCGCAGCCGATCGTGAGAAGTCCGGCGATCCGCGCAAATCCGTTGCGGAACGCTACTCGAGTCGCGATGACTACCTCGCTCACTACACCGCCGCGCTCGACGACTTGATCAAGCAGCGTTGGATTCTGCCGGAAGACCGCGACCCAATGCTCCATCGCGCCGAACAAGAATGGACCGAAGCCACGAAATGATCGGGGATGGTTGCGGGGTTCCCATTCCAACGTCGGGTTTTTTGCGACGCGGGGAGAAGGATTCTCTTGAAGGCCAGTGCAGTTCCCATCAGAAAATTCGCATAGCTCGCAGCAAAAATCCTCCGGCAGGCGTTCGCCAAGGAGCAATCAAAATCCCTTTCGGGGCCTAGCACTTCTGAGTATCGAACCCACAATTTTCCCTAGGCGCAAATACAGGGTTTCTGGTAGGATGCCTTTATTCAATCAAGCCGCCTTGGTTTAGGGCAAGCAATCCCAGCTCAGACGTCCCAGACGGCTGAACTCCAACCACAAAGGCCGTTTGAAAGCAGTCGCTGTACTCAGGTTGCATCTTTAGGTCCTCCTCGGCGTTCCCGCTCACGCTCCCGGAGAGTTTTGCGCAACTTCGTCGTTGCAAGTCAGCACGTCGCAAGCCAATAAAAATCTCGGAGAGTTGCATGCAAAAGTGCATCCCGCTGATCGTGTGTCTTCTTTCGCTATTATCCTCAGCATTGGCTGCTGTCAATGTTGCTGCGCCCAGCAATGGATCGACTGTTTCGTCCCCCGTTCACTACAGCGCGACGGCAGGGGGGACTTCCTGCTCGAAAGGTGTTGCTTCCATGGGCATTTATACGCAGCCGGGCGTTCTCGCCTACGTTTCGAACGGAGCCACACTCAGTGCGTCTTTGACCCTAAGCCCAGGAACTTATAACACGGTCGTCGAGCAGTGGGATTACTGCGGCGGCGCCGCCACCACTCCGATCACCATTACGGTTTCCGGTTCTTCCGGGGTATACGTGACCTCGCCCACCACCAGCACCGTGGGATCGCCTGTGCACTACACCGCGACCGCCACGACCACCTGCTCCAAAGGCGTCGCCTCCATGGGTGTCTACACCTCGCCGGGCAACCTCGCCTATGTTGTCCAGGGCGCAAGTCTCAACACCGACATTGCCTTGGGCTCTGGCACCTACAACACGACCGTGCAGGAGTGGGACAACTGCGGTGGTGCATCGAGCGCTCCGGTCAAGATCACGGTGGGCGGGAACACGTTGGCCAACCTGCAAAACAGCGGAGGCTGGGGCAGCTTCGGCGAACTTCCGCCCAACTATGCCATCTGCACGAGCTGCGGATCGGGAATCACCTGGTCGATGAAACAGGGAATCAGTTCTCCTTCGTTGAGCGGCAAGGCGGCAGAGTTTACGATTGGAGGCACTACGCCTTACTCTGACGCGCTGTGGAACAATCACCTCATCGGAGATGGCTCCACGCAGGGACTGCCGGACACCAACAAGACGCTAACGCCCTCGATTCACTATTTCACCTACGACGCGTATTTCTACGGATCGAACCTGGCGCTCGCCGAGAACATCGAGTTCGATATCGCTCAGTTCTTCGACAACAACGGCTACTACTTCGGCACGCAATGCCAGATCATCGACGGTTCGGTCTGGGGTGTGTGGGATCCGGCGACCGGTCACTGGGTTACGACCAGCATCCCGTGCAAGCCCGTCAGCAATCAATGGAACCACATCACGATTCAGTTCGAGAGAAATTCCAGCAATCAGGTGCAATACAATTCGTTCACTCTCAACGGCGTTACCACCAATCTGGGATGGGCCTATCCTCCTTACTATCAGCCCAACTGGTACGGCGTTGTCGTGAACTTCCAGCTTGACGGCAACTCCAAACAGTCTCCGTACAGCGTTTACGTCGACAACCTCAGCGTCAGCTACCAGTGATGCACTCGTAAAGATGTGCGGTCCTGCCTGAGAACCTGCTCTGCGCGGCGCTTCGGCATTGCCTGGAGCAGGTTTTTTGTACCATCACGACCCTTTGTCATTCCGAACCGGGCAAAAGCCCGGTGAGGAACCCGCTGTCCGGTGCCAGCAAACACCCGACTTTTTCCACAGCCTCCCCATGTTCATCCAACCTTGACTGAGAAAACTCAAACGCCAATACTCGCCTCATGCGCGCAACGACCAGCACAAGTCTCGTGAGCACTCATAACTCCTGTGGGCTCAAGATTTTGCCCCTAACTCGTTGCAGCGCATAGATCAAAACTGATTTTTTCCCTAACCCGATGATTCCAATAGACCACCGGGGGAGGGGGGAGGCACTCAAATGTCAAATTTTCCCAATCGCTGTCAGCATCTCAAAATCAACGGCACCCAGTGCGGATCGCCCGCCCTGCGCCGCAACCGCTTCTGTTATTTCCATAAACGCTTTCAGGACGAGAGCATCAAGCTCAGCGCCGACCGCGCCCGTCGCGGCGTTGCCACCTTCGTCCTTCCCCTCCTCGAAGACGCCAACTCCATTCAGGTCGCGCTCATGCAGGTCATGCGCCTGCTCGTCTCGCAGCAAATGGACCACAAAACCGCCAGCCTTCTGCTCTACGCCCTGCAAACCGCCAGCGCGAACCTGCGCATGACCAAGTTCGAACCGTGGCGCCACGACGTTATCCTCGACCCGCGCGCCGTCGGCGAAACGCAACTCGACGAATCGGTATGGAACGACGAAGACTTCGAAGAAGAGATAGACGAAGAAGAACAACAACGCGCCGAGGCCGCCGCGAAAAAAGAACGCCAAGAGGCGATGATTCGCAAAGTGGAAGCCGAATTCCCTATCCGCAATCCAGCTCAGTACGCCCGGTCGTCGGCCACCGTCAACCCCTCCGGGAGCGCCGCGGTCTCTCCCCCAGCGCCGGCGAAGAAACCTTCCCAGAGCCTGAATCCCGCGAAAGTTCGCGCTGAACTTAGCGAGCAGATCCGCAAAAGCTTTTTTCCCGACGGACTCCCCGACTCGCTCGTGCAAGGCAAGTAGATGCAGGGAAAGGTGACGTGGTCGCGGGAAGGGTTGTGGCGATGGAGGCGAACAGCAGGTTCCTCACCGGGCTTTCGCCCGGTTCGGAATGACAAGGGTTTGTGGGCTTTCGTCCGGTTCGGAATGACAAGAATGTGTGGGTCCGAATGACAGGGGTTTGTGGGCTTTGCCTGGTTTGGAATGACACAGTGAGTTTGGCCTTGACTGTGGGTGCTGCATTTTGTAGCATTGAGGGACAAGTTCGCTCCCTGGTTACGACCGAGAGCGGACCTGAATTTCATGCAGAGTGGCTGAGGGACGAGCCCTGAGACGCCACGGCAACCGATCCGGGATCATATATCCCGGGTGACTGGTGCCAACTCTCTCCTGGAAACAGGGAACATGGGATTCGGCAAGCGCGCTGTATTTGCTTTCCGATAGCCTCTTTTCCTTTTCCTGGAAAAAGAGGCCTTTGCTTTTTAAGGCCAATTTTTCCGGCTCGTCTTCAGCTATTCGCTGCTTTGAAAGAGAACAAAGCAAGAAAGCGAGTAGCTACATGTCAGACCTTCATTACGAATTGCGGTGCCGGGAATGCGGACGCACCTGGGGAAACCAGCCCCGGTCGATCTGCGACGACTGTTTTTCTCCTCTGGAAGTGACCTACGACTACGATGCGCTGAAGGCGCAGGTGAGCCAGGGCACGTTCACGCGCGAGGCGATCGGCCAGCGGTCACCGAACATGTGGCGCTACTCGGAGCTATTACCCCTCCCCCCAGGGTATGAACCGCGGCTGCCGGTCGGGTTCACTCCGCTGTTTCAGGCTCCGCGCCTGGCACGGCGATTGAGTGGAACGGCCTCGGCCGCGGGGAATCTTTACATCAAGAACGACGCGGTGTGTTTGCCGACGTTGAGCTTTAAAGATCGCGTGGTGGCGGTGGCGTTGTCGCAGGCGAAGGCGTTTGGGTTCGACACGGTGTCGTGCTCGTCGACGGGGAACCTGGCGAACGCGGTGGCGGCGCATGCGGCGCGCGAAGGGCTGAAGGCGTGGATCTTTATTCCTTCCGATCTGGAGCCGGCGAAGATTTTAGGGACGAATGTATTCGGCGCGAAGGTGGTGCGCATTGCGGGGAACTACGATCAGGTGAACCGGTTGTGTTCGCAGATCGCGGACGAGCACCGGTGGGGATTCGTGAATGTGAACCTGCGTCCTTATTATTCGGAGGGATCGAAGACGGTTGGGTTCGAGATTGCCGAACAACTGGGATGGAAGCTGCCCGATAACGTGGTGTGTCCGATGGCGGGCGGGTCGCTGATTGTGAAGATCAAGAAGGCGTTTGACGAGTTGGTGAAGCTGGGGCTGGTCGAAGCCAAGGAAGTGAAATTCTTCGGAGCGCAGGCGACAGGATGCTCCCCGATTTCGACGGCGGTGAAGACGGGGAGTGCGGAGATCGAGCCGCAGAAGCCGACGACGATTGCGCGGTCGCTGGCGATTGGGAATCCGGCGGACGGGCATTACGCGATCAAGACCATCAAGGGCTCGGGCGGATGGAGCGAGGATGTGAGCGATCCGGAAGTGATCGACTCGATTCGATTGCTGGCGGAGACGGAGGGCGTGTTCACCGAGACGGCAGGTGGAGTGACGGTGGGATGCGCGGGCAAACTTTACCGGCAGGATCGCATTCTGGCGGAAGAGACGACCGTGTTGTGCGTGACCGGCAATGGATTGAAGACGACCGATGTGCTGGCGGGATGCTTTGAAGTGGGGCGTCCGATTGCGCCGAAGCTGGCGGAGTTTGAGACGTATCTGCAGAATTCGCTGGATGTGGACGATGTGCGCGAGATTGTTGCGGCGGCGGAAGAAGCTGCGGGAGTGGGAGCTTAACATGGCGATCACAGTGCAGATTCCGACGGCGTTGCGACGGCACACGGATGGTGTGAAGTCGATTACCTGCGCGGCATCGAACCTGGGAGATTTGTTTTCGGTGCTGGATGAGAAATTTCCGGAGTTGAAGCCGCATTTGCGCGACGACCAGGGACAGATTCGACGGTTCCTGAATGTTTATGTGAATGAGGAAGACATACGCTTTCTCGGCGGAGCCGGTTACGCGTTCCAGGAAGGCGACGAAGTGCTGCTCGTTCCTTCGATTGCGGGGGGAGCGGAGTAGCAGGCGAGACAAGACATTTCACGTCAGTTGATTCCAGGCCGTGTTCACACGGCCTGTTTTGTTTTTGTTGCCAAGACCCGATCCTTCGCAAGTCCAATCAACATCACAGAATTCTGTTTCTGCTGCGTGTTTGCGCGTGTGATGTTGCGCTCGCAGAAAAATAATTCGCAATTCGTTTTGCAATTGCAATTTGTCGCTACCGGATGTTGTGCTCATGCGTCTCACGCCCCAGTTGTCACACGAGCTCTCGTGCTTTCGGTGACAGGCGACGAGCGAGCTCCTGACACTGGCTCAGGGGTGTGCCATGAAGAGTCGAGCGTTGTTCGTCTTCTCGCTGCTCGCCGATTTGGCTGTCGCGCAACTGAATGTAGGCAACAGTAAACAGATTCCCGATCCGCAAGAGTTCGATGTGCCTGCCGTGCGGGTGAATGAGATGGATCGCCCTTACGGCTTGCCTGGCGGTGCGTCGTTATCTGCCTCCGATCTGGCTGCGCCGAGCCGTGCCCGCAAGGAAATCGAAAAAGCGAATCAGTTGATCGCGAAGCAGGACCTGACGCAGGCGGCGGAGCGCCTGAACCGGGCGATCGCGATTTATCCGACGTATGCGGTTGCCTATAACAATCTGGGTGTGATTTACAAGCGTCTCGGAGACCATGTGCGGGAGCGGGAAGCGCTGCAAAAGGCGATCAGCCTCAACGATCATTACGCGCTGGCTTACGTCAACCTGGGACGAATGAGCATGATGGACGGCGATTTTCCGAGTGCCGAGAGCGCGTTGGACAAAGCGTCGAGCTGCGATCCTACGGACCCGATTACGCTGATCCTGCTTTCGTATGTGGAGTTCATGCAGGGGCGTTTCGAGCAGGCCATCGCGACCAGCCGGACAGCGCATGCGCTGAGGAAACCTCATGCCGTTGCGCATCGCCTGGCGGCGCGCGCGTTTGAGCAAGAGCGACAGCGCGCCAATGCGATTGCAGAACTCGAGATGTTCCTCAAGGAAGAGCCAAGCGGTGCTCGCGCAGATGCGGCGCGCAGCGAACTGGAATTGGTCAAATCCGTTCTGCAATGACGCCCAAACACGGAGACGAGTTCACGGAGTTGGTGCTGTGACTTGTCCAGTCGAGAGATGCAGTTGTTTCGTGCGCTCGATGACCCACTGCGGCATCTGCGGGGCGCCTTGCGGAATCTTTCCTTGCGTGATGGCCCAGTGCTCGAGCCATCCACTGCCTTCTTCTCCCACATAGGTGTCGGGCAGGCTGTAGGCCTGATCGCTGAGCGCTTCTTCGAGCGTGATGAAGCGATAGCCGCGTTTGCGGAGGAGGTCGAGCAACTCTCCGATGTGGTCGGCTTCGAGGTTGCTCGCATGGAGCAGAAGAATCTGCTTCGGTTCGTAGCCGACAATTTTGGCGGAGAGTTGCTCGGCGTAGGCGATGGCTGCGTCGTGGTGAGCGAGATATTCCTTGACGACCTGGTCTTGCAGCGCAGAATCCCCGCGTTTTTTGGCGTCTTCGTAGAGTCCGGCGAACATCCAATCCCAACCGTCGAGAGTGATAGGAGCGATGCGGTAGCCGCGCTCAATGAGGAAGGCTTCGGCCTGGCGGCGAGTTTGCAAGTCGCGTCCGGTATCGAGATAAGGATGGCGGAAGTAGCGCAGCCTCATCTTTTTTTCGGCCAGCAGCATGCGCGTGACACTCTCACCTTGAACGACGTCGTCCTCCCAATCTTTCAGGCTGATCTGGTTGAGCGAGGCGTGGCTGAAGGTGTGGTTGCCGAGTTCGAATCCGTAGTCGAGCCACATGTGGAGAGCGTGGATGCGCTCGTCGACTTCTCCGGTCTTGTAGAGCTTCTTCTCGTTGACGAAGCCGACGGCGGGAATCTTTTGATCGCGCAGGGTGCCGAGCAACTTCGTCGTCAGCGCGGTGATGTCGGCTGCGGGGAGGCGATCGGCCATGCCAGCGGGAAGGTCGTCGATGGTGATGGCGACCTGGCGATCGGGTTTGGGAGTCTGGCTTTGCGCAGATATGACGAGCGCGCAGAGGATTGCGAACAGCAGTGCTGAAATGCGGTTCATGCTGGAGCCTTTCGACATGAATAGAAAACATTCACCACAGGGGACACTGGGGTACACAGAGGAAGATTAGAACATTTCCGAGGGCGAAATTGGGATTTGTGAATCGGGCGGACATTCTGTATAATCTAACTAACTGGTTAATTAGACATGGCACAAGCTCTTCATAAACGGCCGGCGCCGCGCATGGGAACACGGGGGCAGCCGGAAGAGAGCCGGGCGGCTATTTTGCAGGCGGCGGCGCGGGAGTTTGCCGAGCATGGAATCGCCGGAGCGCGAACCGATGAGATCGCCCGCGAGGCTCGCGTCAACAAGGCGCTGCTTTACTACTACTTCAAGGACAAGGAAACGCTGTACGGAGCAGTGCTCGACGACGCCTTCTCCGGCCTGAAGAGCACCGTTTTCCGTGTGCTCGACAGTGAACTGCCGCCACGGGAAAAGATGATGGCGTATGCGGGCGCTTATTTTGATTTTGTCGCCTCGAACCAGTTGTACCCGCGGCTGATGCAGCGGGAGATGATGCGGGCGCGGGAAGGACAATCGCCGCACATCGAGAAGGTGATCAAGAACTACATCCGGCCGATTTTTCAGCGGGTCAGCGAATTGATACAGAAGGGGATTACAGAGCACGAGTTTCGTCCGGTGAATCCGGCGCACTTTGTACCTTCGATCGTCGCGATGATCGTATTTTATTTCAGCAGCGCGCCGATGATGCAGAGGATCGTGGGGTTCAATCCTCTGACGCCGGAGCGGATCGCGGAGCGGCGGGCGTCGGTGCTGGATTTCATTTCGTCCGCGTTATTCGTCCCCGAGCCAAAGGGCGCAGCCAAGCCGAAACATAACGCCATGCAAGGAGCACGCTAATGAGCGCGCGCAACCGTTTTTTTATTCTGCTGGGAATCATTTTCATGATTGCCGCAACCTACTACTACTTTTCTGTGGATCATTCGAAGGACTTGGTGCTGATCGGAACCGTGGATGCGAACCAGGTGATCGTGAGCGCGCAGGTGCAGGG
>Ga0070730_10005674_pt1 | contig 10747 bp, 10 predicted proteins | sample Coa_R1_3_FD_66447 | JGI IMG/M metagenome (GOLD analysis project Ga0070730, IMG submission 66447) | Surface soil microbial communities from Centralia Pennsylvania, which are recovering from an underground coalmine fire - Coalmine... | ecosystem: Environmental > Terrestrial > Soil > Unclassified ... | reverse complement strand
GGTAGCGGCGGTCGGCGGCGAAGTCGTATTCGCCCCCCGGGCGCAGCGGCGGCGGCGGCACATCGAAGGAGCGCCGCCAGATGCGCACCTGCTCGTCGCCGTATTCCGCCCGCGTGGGACCATGCTCACGGCCCGTGAGGGCGCCGTAGTGACGCTCGTTGAGCCGCCAGTCCTTTATCATGGGCGCCCACAGCTGGTCGGCCGCCCAAAGGGCCAGGTCCGCCGTGCGGATCGCCCGGGTCAGCACCGAGGTGTAGACCCGGTCGAACGCCAGCCCCCCGGCCTTGAGCAGCCGGCCCGCCGCCAGCGCCTCCGCCTCGCCCTTGTCCGTCAGGTCCACGTCGACCCAGCCGGTGAACCGCTGCTGGATGTTCCAGCGGCTCTGGCCATGGCGAAGGAGAACGAGCTTGGGCATCGGCGATCCTGCCTCAGGGTGAGACGCCGGCTAGAGCCAGGGCCGGAAGGCGTCAAGGGCGGTGGCGCGGAGGGTCGGGCGCCGCTATAGGCGGCGGCGCGATGCGCGACCGTTTGTTCTTTCCGCTCCTGGGCCTGATCGCGGCGGGGATGGTCGCCCTGGCGCTGGTCTGGCCACAGGGCGCCGGCGCGCCCTCGCCGCCGCCGTTCGGCCACCCGCTCGCCCCGACGGCCCCTGGGGCCTTTCACCCGCGACCGTCCGCCCCTAGCGCCCCTTCCGCAGAAAAGTGAACCGATGCTCCCCAAGCCCCGCGCCGATCTCGCCCCAGGCCAGATCGCCTACGAGACCACGCCCCTGGTCAAGGCGACCGGATTTCGCGAGTACGACGCACGATGGCTGCTCGGCTCGGAGATCAACCTGCTGGGGATCCAGGCGCTGGGCCTCGGCCTCGGTTCCTATTTCCATGAGGTCGGCGAGCGGAGGGTCGTGGTGGGCCACGACTTCCGCTCCTATTCCCTGTCGGTGAAGCAGGCGCTGACCCTCGGCCTGCTCCAGGCCGGCTGTGAAGTGCTGGACATCGGCCTCGCCCTGTCGCCGACCGCCTATTTCGCCCAGTTCGACCTCGAGGCGCCGTGCGTGGCGATGGTGACCGCCAGCCACAACGAGAACGGCTGGACCGGCGTGAAGATGGGGGTCTCGCCGCCCCTGACCTTCGGCCCCGACGAGATCGGGCGGCTGAAGGAACTGGTGCTGTCGGGCGAGGCGCCGACCCGGCCCGGCGGGACCCTTGTCCAGACGGAGGGCGTGGCGGAGCGCTACGTCGCCGACGCCGCCGCGCGCTGCGCCCTGGAGCGGCCCCTGAGGGTGGTGTGCGCCTGTGGCAACGGCACGGCCGGCGCCTTCGCGCCGGAAGCGCTGCGCCGCATGGGCGCTGAGGTGATCGAGCTGAACTGCGACCTCGACTGGACCTTTCCCAACTACAATCCCAATCCCGAGGACACCGAGATGCTCCACGCCATGAGCGCCGCGGTGAGGGAACACGGCGCCGACCTCGCGCTCGGCTTCGACGGCGACGGCGACCGCTGCGGGGTGGTGGACGACGAGGGCGAGGAGATCTTCGCCGACAAGATGGGCTTGATGCTGGCCCGCGACCTGGCGCCTCGGCATCCCGGCGCGACCTTCGTGGTGGACGTGAAGTCCACCGGACTCTACGCCACCGATCCGGTGCTCGCCGCCCACGGCGCCGAGACGGTATACTGGAAGACCGGCCACAGCTACATCAAGCGCAAGACCGCCGAGCTCGGCGCCCTGGCCGGCTTCGAAAAGTCGGGCCACTTCTTCTTCAACAAACCGCTGGGCCGAGGCTACGACTGCGCCCTGACGGCGGCGGCGGCGATCCTGGCCATGCTGGACCGAAACCCTGACAAGAAGCTCAGCGACCTCAAGCGCGCCCTGCCGGTGGCCTTCACCTCCCTGACCATGAGCCCGCACTGCGACGACGAAACCAAGTACGAGGTGATCAAGGAGATCATCGCCGAGTATCAGGCTCTCGCCGACCGCGGGGAGACCATCCTCGGCCGCAGGATCAAGGACGTCCTGACCGTCAACGGCATCCGCGTAACCCTGGAGGATGGCTCCTGGCTGCTGGTCAGGGCCTCGTCCAACAAGCCGGAGCTGGTCGTGGTGGTGGAGAGCGTGCGCAGCGCCGACGACATGCGGGATCTCTTCCACAAGGAGGTCAAGCCGCGGCTCGCCCGATGGCCGGCCATCGGGCGCTACAACCAGGAGATCTGACCGCCCGCAGCGGTGAATTGTCGCGGGGTGCAACCCCCTCGGGGTTCGCACGTTCAACGAGATCAACAAGCGTAGGAGTTGGCGTTTTGAATCGATGGATCCTCACGAGCTGCCTGGCGGGCGCCCTGGCCCTGCCGCTCCTCATCGCCCCCGCGTCGGCCTCGGCCTCCTGCAATGACCGCAAGGTCGTCGGCACCGTGGCCGGCGGCGTCGGCGGCGCCCTGATCGGCAACTCCATCTCCAGAGGCGGCGGGGGAGCCGTGCTCGGCGGCCTGGGCGGCGCGGTCCTCGGCCACGAAGTCGCCCGCAGCACCTGCGGGCGCGAGCGCTACCGCGAACGGCGCACGGAGTACCGCGGCGGCTACCGGTCCTCCGATCGCGGCTACCCAACCTACCAGTACCAGGGTGACGCATACCCCAACCAGGCTCAGTACGCGCCGGCTGCGGGGCAGCATCCCGTCTACTACGACCATCGCGGCAACCTGATCGATCCGTCCGGCGGCGCCACGACCGCCTACGCCCCGGCCTCCTACGGCCCAGGCTCCTACCCGCCGGCCGGCGGCGCGGCCTGCCGCACCGAGACCCAGTCGTACTACGACGATCGCGGCGAACTGCTGCAGCGCCAGGTCCAGACATGCGCCCGCTGACCGCGTCCCGCGCCGCGCTGCTGGTCTTGGCGGCGCTCGCCCTGGCCGCCTGCGAGGACAACGGCGGCACGATGGTCAACGGCAAGCTCTGCCCGGACTTCAAGGCCCCGGCGCCTGGAGCGCCGGCCGTGGCGGCGGACGCGGCGTCGCCCGTCGACGAGTGCGTTCGCCGATGGGCCTTCAGTCTTGCCGGCTCGCGTGACGAGGCCGAGGTGGTGGCCAATGCGGCGGTGGCGGCGTGCGGCGCGGCAATCACCCGCTGGAACCAGGCCAGCCTGAACCAGCCGGTGACCGACCCTACCACGGGCGCGCCCACCCAGACCCTGAGCCTCGACACCGGCCAGCCCACCAACGCCCTGGCCGAGCACAATTCCTTCGCCCAGCGTCAGGCCCTGCTGTACGTTATCGAGGCGCGGGCGGGCCATTGCCGGCCGCCGCCGTTCGTGAAGGGCGCTCCGGTCGGAGCCTAGCTCTGGGCCTGCTCTAACTGGCGAGCTGCGCGGCCGCCCGCACGGCGCCGGCGATGTGGCCGACGACCTGGCCGACCAGAGCCTCGTCGTCGCCCTCGGCCATGACCCGGATCAGACGCTCGGTGCCAGAGGCGCGCACCAGCACCCGGCCGCAGCCGTTCAGCCGCGCGGTTCCCTCGGCGATGGCCGCCTGCACCGCTTCGCTTTCCAGCGGCTTGCCGGCGGCGAAGCGGACGTTCTCCAGCTTCTGCGGCACCGGCTCGAACTGCCGGGCCAGATCGCTCATCCTGGACCCGGTGCGCACCAGCTCCGACAGGATCTGCAGGCCGGCGATCAGGCCGTCGCCGGTGGTGGAATAGTCGGAGAGGATGATGTGCCCCGAGGCCTCGCCGCCGAGATTGAACCCGCCTTCGCGCATGCGCTGCATGACGTAGCGGTCGCCGACCGCCGTACGTTCGAGCGCGAGGCCCCGCTCCCCCAAGAACCGCTCCAGGCCGAGGTTCGACATCACGGTGGCCACCACCCCCCCGCCACTGAGACGCCCCTGGGCGGCCCAGGCCTTGGCGATCAGGGCCATGATCTGATCGCCGTCGATCAGCTGGCCCTTCTCGTCGCACACGGCGAGACGGTCGGCGTCGCCGTCGAGGGCGAGGCCGACATCGGCCCGATACTCCCTGACCGCCCGCGCCATGGCCGTCGGATGGGTCGAGCCGCACTCCTCGTTGATGTTGTAGCCGTTGGGGCTGACACCCACCGGGATCACCTCGGCGCCCAGTTCGTAGAGGGCGGTCGGGGCGACCTTGTAGGCGGCGCCATGGGCGCAATCGACCACCACCCGCAGGCCGCTCAAGGACAGGCTCCGCGGCAAGGTGGCCTTGACGATTTCCACATAGCGCGCCTGCGCCTCGTCCATGCGCACCACCCGGCCCAGTTCCTTGGGCCCGGCGAGGCCCTCCTGCAGGCCCTCGTCCATCAAGGTCTCGATCTTCAGCTCGACTTCGTCGGAGAGCTTGTAGCCGTCGGGACCGAACAGCTTGATGCCGTTGTCGGCGAAGTTGTTGTGCGAGGCGGAGATCATCACCCCCAGGTCGGCGCGCATGGAGCGGGTCATCATCGCCACCGCCGGGGTGGGGACCGGTCCGAAGGTGCGCACGTCCATGCCGACGCTGACGAACCCCGCAACCAGGGCCGGCTCGATCATGTAGCCCGACAGGCGGGTGTCCTTGCCGATCACCACCAGGTGGCGGCGATCGCCGCCGGAGAGAAACAGCTTGCCCGCAGCCATGCCCACGCGAAGGGCCACCTCCGCCGTCATCGGAAACAGATTGGCCTGGCCGCGGATGCCGTCGGTGCCGAAATAGCTGCGTTTGCTCATGACCCCTACCCTAAGGGATTTGTTGCGGAAATGATACGAAACCGAGATTTATGCCACCCCGCCGAAGGGGACGTCTAGAACCATGGCGCAGTTCCCATGAACGCGGCATGACCGCGCGGCGAGGCGATTCGCGTATCGTCATCGCCCAGAAGGATAGACGACAGGCATGTGCGGCATCATCGGCATCGTCGGCGTGGCCCCGGTGGCGGGGCGTCTCGTCGAGAGCCTTCGCAGGTTGGAGTATCGCGGCTACGATTCCGCGGGCCTGGCCGGCCTCGTGGACGGGCGGATCGAGCGGCGCCGCGCGGAGGGCAAGCTGCGCAATCTCGAGGCCGTTCTGGCCGACGACCCCCTGGTGGCCACGGTGGGGATCGGCCATACCCGCTGGGCCACCCACGGCGCGCCCACCACCCGCAACGCCCATCCGCACGTGGCCGGCCGCGTGGCGGTGGTCCATAACGGCATCATCGAGAACTTCGCGCTGCTCAAGGCCGAACTGCTCGCCGACGGACGCCGTTTCGAGAGCGACACCGACACCGAGGTCGTCGCCCACCTGATCGATCGCGAGCTCGGCAAGGGCCTTGCGCCGGTGGCGGCGTTCAAGGCGGCCCTGGACCGGCTGTCGGGCGCCTACGCCCTGGTGGTGCTGGTCGGCGGGGAGGAGGCTCTGATCATGGGCGCCCGGCGCGGCAGCCCCCTCGTGGTGGGCGAAGGCGAGGGCGAGATGTACATTGGCACCGACGCCCTGGCGGTGGGTCCGTTCACCAATCGCGTGACCCATCTCGACGACGGCGATTACGTCGAAATCGATCATGACGGCGCCCGCATCTTCGATCGCGACGGCGAACCGGTCGAGCGTCCCATGAGGATCGTTCCCACCGCCAGCGCCCTGGTGGAGAAGGGCAACTACCGGCACTTCATGGAAAAGGAGATCCACGACCAGCCGGACGCCTGCCAGCACACCCTCTCGGCCTACATCGATCCGATCACCTCGACGGTGTCGTCGCCGGGCGTGGATTTCGCCGGCATAGACCGCCTGCAGATCGTCGCCTGCGGCACCGCCTGCTACGCGGGCATGATCGGCCGCTACCTGTTCGAGAGCCTGGCGGGCCTGCCCACCGACGTCGAGATCGCCTCGGAGTTCCGCTACCGCGATCCGGCGCTGGGGCCGGGCGCCCTGTGCCTGGCCATCTCGCAGTCGGGCGAGACGGCCGACACCCTGGCGGCCCTGCGCTGGTGCAAGGAGCGGGGGATCACCACGGCCGCCCTCGTCAACAGCCACGAATCGACCATGGCGCGGGAGGTGGACGTGATGTTCCCAACCCACGCCGGTCCGGAGATCGGGGTCGCGTCGACCAAGGCGTTCACCTCGCAGGTGGCCGCCCTCACCGCCCTGGCGATCGCCGCCGCCCGCCAGCGGGGCAGGATCGGCGCGGGCGAGGAGGCGCGGCTGGCCGGCCTGCTGCTGGAAGCTCCGCGCCTGATCGCCGACGCCATCCTCGATGACGCCTGGATCGCCCCCATCGCCCAGGAGATCGCCAAGGCCCGCGACGTGCTCTACCTGGGCCGCGGAGCGATGTATCCCCTGGCTCTCGAAGGCGCCCTTAAGCTCAAGGAAATCAGCTACATCCACGCCGAGGGCTACGCCGGCGGCGAGCTCAAGCACGGGCCCATCGCCCTGGTGGACGAGGCGACGCCGATCATTGTCATAGCCCCCAGCGACGCCCTGTTCGACAAGACCAGCTCCAACATGAGCGAGGTGATCGCCCGCGGCGGGCGGGTGGTGCTGATCACCGACGCCCAGGGCGCCACCCATGCGCCCGAGGGGGTGACGGTGGTGATCGCCCCCCACTGCGATCCCCTGATCGCACCCCTGGTGTTCGCCGTGCCGATCCAGGTGATCGCCTACCAGGTGGCGGTGCTCAAGGGCGCCGACGTCGACCAGCCGCGAAACCTCGCAAAGTCCGTCACGGTCGAGTAGGAGAGCCCCACACAAGGGGTTCAGTATGAAACCAGTGCGCAAGGCGGTCCTCCCCGTGGCGGGCATGGGGACGCGGATCCAGCCGGCGGCCAAGACCACGCCCAAGAACCTGCTCAACGTCTACGACCGGCCGATCCTCGCCCATGTGGTGGCCGAGGGCCGTGCGGCCGGCATCGAGCACTTCGTGTTCATCACCGGCCGGGGCCAGGGCGCCATCGAGGACTACTTCGACCGCGCCTTCGAGCTCGAGTACAGCCTGGCGTCGAAGGGCCGGATGGCCATCCTGGAAGACGTCAAAGCCGACCAGCTGGGGCCGGGCCAGATGAGCTTCGTGCGGCAGATGGAGCCACTCGGCCTCGGCCATGCCGTCTGGTGCGCGCGCGCCATCATCGGCGACGAGCCCTTCGCCGTCATGCTGCCAGACATGCTGATGGCCGCCGAGCCGGGCGCCCTGGCCCAGGCCATGGCCGCCTATGAGGCGGTCGGCGGCAACATCGTGGTGGTCGAGCCAGCGCCCCCGGGCGAGGCGCACAAGTACGGCATCGTCGCCCTGGGCGAGGAGGTCGGGCGCGGCGGCCGCCTGTCGGCCATGACAGGCATGGTGGAAAAGCCGCCGCCGGGCGCTGAACCGTCCAACCTGTTCATTTCCGGTCGCTACATCCTGCAGCCGGGAATCTTCGACGCCCTGTCGGCGCACACGCCGGGGGCCGGCGGTGAGATCCAGCTGACCGACGCCATGCTTCAGCGCCTGGAGCTGGAGCCGTTTCACGCCTTCGAATACGAGGGCGTGACCTACGACTGCGGCGACAAGCTGGGGCTGCTGCGCGCCAACGTCGCATGGGCCCTGATGGACCCGGAGTGCGGCGCCGAATGCCGCGCAGCGTTGAAGGCGTTGCTGGCGCGTTAGACGGACAAGTCGGCCGCGGCGACGGCGTGAAGTGACGCGCGCAGGCTCGCGGTTCGCCCAGGGCCAAAGATCTGAGCGAAGGACGCCTGCGCTCGGGACCAGCTCTCGCGCGCGCCGTGAAGGCGTTTTCTGCCGGCCGGCGTGAGTCTGAGCTCCCTGCTTCGCCGGTCCTTCTTTCCGGGCGCGATGGCGATCAGGCCGTCGCGCTGCAGCGGAAGGACGTTGCGCCCCAGGGTCGTGCGATCCATCACCAGCATGGCCGCCAGTTCGTTGATCGTCATAGGCCCCGATCGCGCCAGCGTGGCCAGGATCGAGAACTGGGTGACCCGCAGGCCCGCCGGCGCGAGATGCTGGTCATAGAACTGCGTGATGCGCCGCGCTGCCTGGCGAACCGCCAGGCAGGTGCATTCCTCGGCCGCCGGTAGGGACTCGTCGTGAATCAGGGTTCGACCTCACTTGAATAGGCGTATATGCGCCTATATCTGCGGGAGGCCGTGGTCAAGGCCGAGAGGATCGCTCTCGGAATATCCGTCTCGTCCCTTCATGGAGGTGCTCCCGTGTCTTCAAGTCGTTCCGTGGTGTTGGCCGAGCCCGTGCGTACGGCGATCGGCACGTTCGACGGCAGTCTCAAGGAGGTCGCGGCGACCAGTCTCGGGGCCACCGCGATCCGCGCGGCGGTGGCGCGGGCCGGCCTTCGTCCGGACGAGATCGAGACCGCCGTGATGGGCAACGTCGTCCAGGCGGGCAACAAGATGAACCCGGGGCGCCAGGCCGCCATCCATGGCGGTCTGCCCGTCTCCACGCCGGCGCTGACGGTCAATCGCGTCTGCGGGTCCGGCGCCCAGGCTATCGTGTCGGCCGCGCAGGACATCCTGCTGGGCAACCTCGACGTCGCGGTCGCCGGCGGCATGGAGAACATGGATCTCGCCCCCTACCTCATGGCGCGCGGGCGCTGGGGCTACCGGATGGGCGACAGCCAGCTCCACGACAGCGTCACCCGCGACGGACTGAACGACGCCTTCTCGGACGCGCCGTCCGGCTGGCACACCGAGGATCTCGTCCAGCAGTACCAGGTCAGCCGCGAGGCGCAGGATCGCTGGGCGGTCCGTTCCCAGGAGCGGTTCTCCGCGGCCCAGGCCGCCGGCCATTTCGCGGCCGAGATCGTCCCGGTCGAGGTCCCGGGCCGGAAGGGACCGACGATCTTCGACAAGGACGAGCACAATCGCCCGGGGACGACACTGGAGATCCTCTCCAGGCTGAAGCCCGCCTTTCGGCCGGACGGGACGATCACCGCCGGCAATGCGCCGGGGCTCAACGATGCGGCGGCGGCCATGGTGGTCGCGGACGCGGACTGGGCGGCGCGGCGTGGTCTGAACCCCGTGGCGCGCCTTGTCGCCTACGGCGTCGCCGCCGTGGAGCCGGGGATGTTCGGCCTAGGGCCGATCCCGGCGGTGAGGCAGGCTCTCGCCCGCGCCGGCTGGGATATCGGCTCGGTCGACCGTGTCGAGATCAACGAGGCCTTCGCCGCCATCGCCATCGTCGTCGCCCGCGAGCTGGGCCTGCCGGAGGACATCGTCAACGTCGAGGGCGGGGCCATCGCCCATGGTCATCCCATCGGCGCCACAGGCGCGATCCTGACGACCCGGCTCATCCACTCGATGCGCCGCGACGGCCTGAAGCGTGGGATCGTGACCCTGTGCATCGGCGGCGGCCAGGGTATTGCGCTCGCCTTGGAGATGGTCGCCTGACCGGCGGCGACCTCTATACAACTTCCTCGACGGCCGCGATCAGGCGGGCGAGATCGGCCGGGCGGGAGAGGCGGTGGTCGCCGTCGCGGATGAGGGTGAAGACCACGTCGTCGCCCTCGATCGCCTGGGCCAGGGCGAGGGCGTGGGTCCAGGGTACGTCGGGATCGGCGCCGCCCTGGAGGATCCGCACGGGGGCGTGGATCGGCACCGGCGCCCCGAGGATCGACCAGCGGGCGCCATCCTCCAGCAGGGCGGCGCTGATCTCGTAGCCGGCGGCGTCGTAGGCTGAGGGCCGGGTCCACACGCCGTCACGCGCCAACGCGGCCAAGGTCGCCGCGGGCAGGCCCGGCTTCAGCAGGGCCTCGGTGAAGTCCGCCGCTGGAGCGATCAGCACCAGGGCGCGGACGCGCTCCGGCCGCGCCAGGGCGGCCAGGCAGGCGAGCCAGCCGCCCATGGAGGAGCCGACCAGGACCACCGGCCCCTCGGTCAGGTGGTCGAGCACCGCCAGGATGTCGCCGCGCCAGCGGGTGAGCGTCCCCTCCACGAACCGACCGTCGGATTGGCCGTGGCCGAACCAGTCGAAGCGCAGGAACGCCTGTCCGGTCGCCGTCGCCCACGCCGCCAGGGCCTGGGCCTTGGTCCCGGTCATCTCGGAGTGGAATCCGCCGAGCCAGACCAACGTCGGCCCCCGCCCCTCTGCCCGCCGCCAGGCAACGCCGGCGCCGCCGACTTCCAGGCGACCGGTCGTCTCCAGAGCGTCGAGCGGGGAGGCGCGTTCCATGATCGCATCTAGCAGGGTGCTGGACTTGGCGGCCACGACTGATCAAACCCTGCGATCGTCACGGCCGCCTTAAAGGGAAACCAGCCCCATCGACCCCGAAGCGCTTCCTCCCGGCTTCACCCTGCTGCAGGTGGCGCCGCGCCTGGAGGGCGGGGGTGTCGAGCAGGTGACCGTGGAGACCGCCCTCGCCGTCGCCCGCGCCGGCGGCCGCTCGCTGGTGGCCTCCTTCGGCGGTCGGCTGGAGGGCGATCTCAAGGGCGGCGGGGTCGAACTGGTCCGGCTGCCGGTCCACAGCCGCAACCCCCTGACGATGGCCGACAACGCCCGTCGCCTGCGCCGCCTGATCGCAAGCGCCGGCGTCAGCCTGGTCCACGTCCGCTCCCGCGCGCCGGCCTTCAGCGCGATCTGGGCGGGGCGGCGCGCGGGGGTCCCGGTGGTCGCCACCTACCATGGCGTCTACCAGGCCCGCTCTCCCTGGAAGCGCTGGTACAACGGCGTGATGACCCGCGGCGACCTGACCATCGCCAACTCCTCCTTCACCCGCGACCACATCGTCAGCCAGCACGCCATCGCCCCCGAGCGCATCGCGGTGGTGCCCGAAGGGATCGACACCGACCGCTTCGACCCCG
>Ga0070730_10005672_pt1 | contig 10748 bp, 10 predicted proteins | sample Coa_R1_3_FD_66447 | JGI IMG/M metagenome (GOLD analysis project Ga0070730, IMG submission 66447) | Surface soil microbial communities from Centralia Pennsylvania, which are recovering from an underground coalmine fire - Coalmine... | ecosystem: Environmental > Terrestrial > Soil > Unclassified ... | reverse complement strand
ATTCATCCCACTGATCATTTGAGTGTCGCCGGCTTGAAAACGAATTGCCTCGGCGTCCTGGCTGGCGACAAAGATAAACGTCAACTCTTCCAGATAAGGCAGGCCCTGGCCCTTGGCATCAACCTTCCAGTAATAAGGATTACGCTCCAGGACCAGCCGTTCACCGGGTTTAAACTGCTTCAACCGAAAGGGGCCAAGACCCGAAATCTTGTCCGGAGGAACGGTAACATTCCATGCCTGATTGATCTTGCCCTCTGTGTAGTCTTTTTCCAGCAGATGGCGCGGAAGTATGGCTACGCTATCGAAGACCCGCTCGGCGGCAGCGTAAGGCGCAGGAAAAGTAAAACGGACTGTGTACGCATCTAACTTACTCACCGCAACCGGTTGACCGGAAATGATCAGCAGGTCGCGCTGGGGCGAATGGACCGCGGCATCGAGATAAACCTTGAAAGAAAACAGCACGTCATCGGCGTCGAAGAGTACACCATCGGAAAAGCGGACGCCACGGCGCAACCGCAAAGTGAACTGTTTTCCGTCGGGCGACACGGTCCATGATTTGGCCAAAGCTGGCTCGGTTTTCTGAGTGTAGCGGTTGATGTGAATCAGGTCGGCGGCCATGCACCGGATGATGTCCCTAGAAGGCCGGTCGACGGCGGCGACGGGGTTCAAGGTCTTCGGCTCCGAGCGTTCGGCAAATGCCAATTTCCCTCCAGGACGGCCCACCTCCGCTGTGGAATGCAACCAATCGTGTGCAGTTGTACCCTGGCCCCATGAGATCGAGACGCCCAGAAGCCACAGCGTCGAGACCCAAAGACTCTGCCCTAAGAAACCTTTCCGGAAGAAACGCACGTTTCGTTAGCCTTTTCTAATTGCCAGCTTTTTAGGACACTGATTGTAACCGGGCATGCAGATAATCTGCCAATCCGTGATAGGCCAAAAACACAGGGACGGGCGCCAGCCCCGGCAACAACATCCACCAATAGGAGACGAGAATGTGGTATTGCTGGGCATAGGCCAGCATGTTGCCCCAACTGGGCACCGGCTCTCCAATTCCCAGCCCGAAGAATGACAAAATCACTTCGGCCAGGATGAACTGCGGTATCAGGACCGCCATCTGCGTCAACACCACGCCCCATGTCGAAGGCAGGATATGGCGTCGTAAGAGATAGAAGTTCGAAGCTCCAAAACCCCGGGCCGCCAGCACAAAATTTCGCTCTCGTCCGCTCAACACCACGCCTCGAACCAGCCTTGCCGGACGCCCCCAGCCAATCGTTCCTATGGTTGCGACGACCAGAAGAAATGCAACAGGGGGTTCGATTTGCAGGGGTAGCACTGCGCGAATGGCCAGCAACAGATAGAACCAGGGAACGACAATGAAGACATCGGCGACGCGCATGATCACGTCGTCGATCCGGCCACCGTAAAATCCGGCGGCGGCCCCCAGTCCCAACCCCAGGAGCACGGACAAGGCTGCTGCCAGGAATCCTGCAAACAATGAGACGCGGCCTCCATAGAGCAAGCGCGAGAACTGGTCGCGGCCAAAGCCGTCCGCGCCTAAAAGGTAAATGCGGGCGGGTACACTCACACCAAATAAATGGCGGCGGCACTGCCAGACACCGAATAACGAATACGGCTCTCCAACCGCGAAAAACATGATGGGATATCTGGCTGTGGTATCTTCCCGGTATTCATTTGGGTTCTCATCCTGGCTCCGGATGGCGTAAACAAAAGGCCGCAGATGAAATTTTCCATCAGAATCGAAAAAATGAATCCGTGCAGGGGGTGCAAAAGGGTGGGAGCGGTCCTGCGTATCATAATTGTAGGGAGCGCCAAAACCGGCAAAGATCACCAGCAAATGAATACCGGCAAGGAACCCCAGCGTGGCAGAGAGGCGTCCGGCTGATTTCATTCACTGCACCCGGATTCGGGGATCGAAGGCATAGAGAAGAATGTCGGCCAGAAGATTTCCGATTATCAGAAACACTGTTGAAAATACCACCGTGGCAATCACCACAAACAGGTCCCGCCCCAGAATGGCCTCAATCAACATGGGCCCAATGCCCGGCCAACCAACAATGGCTTCCACCAGCAATGACACGCTCAGCAAGCCTGCCACCGAAAGTCCGAATAGCGAAATGAGCGGGTTGGCCGCGGCCGGAAGCGCATATTTGAATAGCAAACTCGTTCTGGAAAGCCCGTGACCATGAGCGGCACGCATAAACGAAGAATCCAGGACTTCGACAAGGCTGGCGCGGGTGTGGCGCAACAGCATCGGTAACGAACCCGCCACCAAGGCCGTCACTGGCAAAACCATGTGCCATGCGGTATCCAGCACGCTCCGCCACCAACCCTGGTCCTGGTTGCCAGAACTCATGCCGCCGACAGGAAAAATTCCGGTGCGCAACGCAAACATGAGGATCAGCAATGCGATCAGCAAATCCGGCAAGGCCAAGAATGTGGATGTTCCCGCAGAAAAGGCCCGGTCAATCCAGCTACCCTTCCGATAAGCAGCAAGTGTACCCATGGGAACAGCGATGAGCCATGAGATAACCAATGCGGGCACGGTGAGCAGCAATGTGTTGGCTAATCTCGGCCCCAGCAAAGTGGAAACAGGCAGGTTGTAGGCAAATGAGTATCCAAGTTCTCCTTTAGCAACGGAACCCATCCAACGAAAGTAGCGTGCAGGCAACGGCTGATCCAGGCCGTATTGCGTTCGCAGCCCTGCAATCGTTTCCGCAGAAATCTGGGGGTTGAGCTTCATGTCGCTGAAAAACTCTCCTGGGGCCGCCTGGAGCAGGATGAACAAAAGAGTGGAGACGCCCCATACCAGCAGCAAGGCGTGGCCGAGTCGGCGGATGAGATAGCGGAGCATGGATCGTCCCTTTGATTGGCGACCGCTAGTGTATCTCGTTGTCTGTTACGGCGTAATCATTGTGGAGAGAGAGTCTCGATTGAGATCTGAATTGCCCATTGAAGAAGTTCCCCGATGCAAGGGGGTTCTGAAGAATCGGATGATCCAGTGATCACTTCGGCGAACCTCAGTGCAGGCTCCTCATCGGGTGATCGGAAAGATTCACCGACACCGACAGGCGAATTGCCAGTTGGCAATCACGCACCAAGATGCCTTGGTCTTCCACGCAGCGGTCGTGATTGTGCCCCAAAAAACAGCAACTGCTGTGGGAGCGGACCATTTTCTCCATTCGAATCGATGTATAATCCACGCATGCAAGGAATACCCTGGCGCACAATTACGGTTGGTTCGCCGTTGCTCATCTCGATCTGCTTAAAAGGAGGACAGGAAGTGCAATCTCCGCAACCTGAAAAGTCGAAGCCGCCCGTCAAAATAGAGCAGCGCGGGCGCATCCTTGGAATCGGCGGTGTCTTCTTCAAATCCGCTAATCGTGATCAGATGCGCGAATGGTATTCGAAGCATCTTGGACTCGCTGACAAAGGCCAAGGCGTGATGCTTCCGTGGCGCGAACACGACGACCCGCAAAAGGAACACGTAACAGTCTGGACTGTTTTTCCCACCTCAACTAAATATTTCGATCCAAGCCAGGCATCATTCATGGTCAACTACATCGTGGACGATCTGGATGCTTTGCTCGACCGCTTAAAACAAGAGGGAGTAAAGATTGACGCCAAACGAATGGATGAATCCTACGGTCGCTTTGCCTGGATCTATGATCTGGATGGGAACAAGATTGAGCTCTGGCAGCCACTGCCCGCAAAGCCCTAAGGGCCTTCCACTGCACTTACTAACCGGTGTTCTATAGCCACGACCCCCGTAGTCATAGAAATGAGTTTGTAACTTCCGGATTGCCGACTCGTGGACTGCGATAAATCTGTTCGTTCGCATCACGTGAGACTCGACCAAAACGAGTTCCCGCATTTATTTCCAACCATCTACTGTTTTCATTTGGCCTTCTCCGGCAGAACTTTATCCAGAAATTGCGAGAGCACCTGAGCCAAGACGCGTGGATTATCGCCTTGCACCGTATGTCCCGCCTCGCCGACTTGCGCATAGTGTCCATCGGAGAACTTACTGGCCAACTTCTGCGCATCGTCGCTGGTGAATATGTCGCTCAAACTGCCCTGCACGACGAGCGTCGGGCAGCTTATTCGCGCAGCCTGGCCGAAGCGTTCGATTAACCGGTCGCGCTCCTGCTCCCGGTTTTTGTTGCCTTGCCACATACGGAGATCGGTCTTCCTCGTCCATTTCCCGTTGGGGTTTTGGTGAAAATTGTGCAGCAGGCTGCGCCGCAATAACCGGGGATCACGCCGGGGATTGAACTCAATGGCCTTCTGAATGACCTCGTCCAGGGAATCTAGCTCTGCAGTTTCTTTTACAAAATCAAAGATTCGTTTCGCGCCCTTCATCAACATACTTGGGCCAGCATCCACCAGCACCAGGGCAGCGAGCCGGTGGCTGTGATGGAAGGCATAGTTGAAAGCGTTGAATCCACCCATCGAGTGGCCCACCAGCACGAATTGGTCGAGCCTCAGATGATCGACAAGACCCTCGATATCTCCACGATGAGCGTCGCCGCTGTAGTCAACATCCTCAGACCATGCGCTTTCGCCATGGCCACGCTGGTCGACGGCATGACAGTGATAATGTTGCCGCATGGTGAGGCAAACCACATCCCAGGTGTGTGCATTGAGGGCCGCGCCATGAAGAAAGACGATGGGCCGGAGACCGGCTGTACCCCAATCGAGGTAGTTGAGCCGCATGCGCGGCATGGCAATTTCGCGCCGCTCGGGGAGCACAATCTCCGCCTCGATGCCGGAGATTTCGGCAGCCAGCGTCAGATGCTCCAACTCCTCTGCGGGCTCCATCGCCGCCTTCCGTGTTTGTTGGCCTTCGTTCAATTGTCCCCCCCGAGTGCCGCGCTTTACAGCTTTGATACTGTGTTGCTGGCGTTGTTGGCTACCCAAATGTTGGCGCCGTCAAAAGCCACCCACAACGAGCCATTGCCCGTGTTGAACGTTCCCAAGGCTACACCGTCACTGGCCCGCAACTCGGTCACGGTGCTGATACCGCCTCCGTTCCAGTTTGCCACCCAGATATTCACTCCATCAAACACCACTCCTACCGGATCGACTCCCACGGCGAACGTTCCCAACAACGCTCCGTCGCTGGCGCGCAGTTTGGTTACATTGTTGCTTTTGAAATTGGCCACCCAGATATTGGTCCCGTCAAAGACCACGCCTTCCGGGCCCGTTCCCACATTGAATGTTCCCAGAATCGTCCCGTCACTGGCACGCAGCTTGGTCACGGTGCCGGTACCTGTTCCGTTGTTCCAATCTGCTACCCAGACATTGGCTCCGTCAAAGGCAATTCCTGTGGGCTGGTTTCCCGCCGGAAATGTCCCCAGAACAGTACCATCGCTGGCCCGCACTTTGGTCACGGTGGTGCTGGTATCGTTTCCCACCCAGATGTTGGAGCCGTCAAAGGCGATTCCTTCAGGATTAGTCCCTACCGAGAATGTGCCTAGCACCGTGCCGTCGCTGGCCCGCATCTTGCTCACGCTGTTCGCAAAGGTATTTGTGATCCAGATGTTGGCTCCATCAAAGGCCAACTGGTTAGGACTGGCTGGCGTGGCAAAAGTCCCCACCACGGCGCCATCAGCCGCCCGCATTTTGGTTACATTGTTGCTCTTGCTGTTGCTGATCCAAATATGGACGCCGTCAAAAGCCACTCCTCCCGGCTGGCTGCCCACAGCGAAGTTGGTGGTCTGATTCGCGGAATACCAGTGAAGCGTGGCGATTCTGTTCACATTCACCTGGGCCTGTAGACCCAGAGAGCAAAACAACAGTATCAACGTTGTTGTCGCCTGAGTTGCAATTCTTGTTTTCTGCATGGCCTGACCTTTCGTAAGAAATCGAGGGCGATGCTAGTCGCCCGCCTTTAGTTGAAAAAGGCGCAACCAGCGCTGTAACAGGGCGACGAGTATACCAGAGATCTTTATCGACCCAGAATGGAACAAAAGCCCAAAGGCTACATAACCACATCGTGCGTGAAGACTTGTATCAGCTCCAACCATCCCGATTGAGATGGTTGCGCGGACCAGAAAACTCTCTCTAAAAACAAAATCGTCATCCCGAACGTCGTCAGCGGAGCGCGCGTTCTCTTCAGCGCGCGAAGTAGACGTGAGGGACCTTGCGTTGTGATTGCATCTTCCGATAGGTTCCAAGTCTATCTGCCTATTCCCTGTAGTTTACCCTGGAGTCTCTGGACAGGGCTCGACTTGAGAGCTTGCGGAAAACGATTGATTTGTATCAGGGCACGAATTTGGCTCTGAGTTTTTGGGCAAAGCGCAGCGGCCCATGCTTTTATCAGAGTTGGCGAATCGCATGATCACACGCCCGGAGCGTCAACGCCATGATCGTAAGCGCAGGATTCTGTACTCCGATGCTGGGGAAAGAGCTCCCGTCTGTAACAAAGACATTGAGTACGTCATGGCATTGGTTGAAGCGGTTCAACACCGAAGTTGCAGGATCATCGCCCATGCGGCACGTTCCTGCCTCGTGAATAGCTAAACCGGGCTCCCATGGAATACTTTGTACATGTGTAACCGTGGTGCCAGCCGCCTTTAGTAGTTCCAGACCGCTTGAAACCATGTCTTGGGCCATGGCGATTTCATTTTCCCGATGCCGGCAATCGATTCGGAGCACGGGAATTCCGCAGACGTCTGTTCTTCCCTCTTTGTCGATTTCCACACAGTTATCGTAGTGAGGCAGCATCTCCCCGAATCCGATCAACTGGACGATCTGAGCGCCATCTCCGTCGAGCGCTGCGGTTCCATCTCGAACCAATTTCTTTTGCGTCCTCGCGCAAGGAAGGAGTTCGTGGTCTGCTCTCATGGTAAACACCTGGTAGCCATAGCCGCGCAGAAAACCGTGGTCACGCTGATCACCCAAGTTCTGGCATCGAGGGACATAGAACATTCCGGCGCGGGCATTTTCCTTCCTTAAGCCTCCGTCGCCGCTCAGGATAGCTGTGAGCACGATTCCCGAGACATGGTCCATCAGGTAATGTCCCAGCACGCCACTGGAATTGCCGAGTCCATCAGGAAAAGTAGCTGAGGTTGAATTCAGGAGAATCCGCGTTGATTCGAGTGCCGAAGCACAGAGAAAGATGATGCGTCCCGTTACCCCGAAAAGTTCTCCCGTCGCGCGACGGACTCCCGTAACTCCAGTGGCTTTGCCACTTGAATCGATCGTAACGCTCCGCACCCGAGACTGCGTCCACAGAGTCAGCAGCCCGGTTTTCAACGCAGCCGCCAAGGTTGAATCACGCGAATTGACTGGACGAAGGCACTCTGCCGTGGTTTCTCCACAGGAGAGACACGGCCCCATAGTTTCTGGATGGGCCCGGTTGTGGCTCACGCGTGCCCCAATCAGTTTCCTGCCTTTGCCGGCAAATGCCGTTTGCATGCGGGCTTCGGCATCAGAGAGTTTTCTCTCTTCTCCAGGACCAACACTATGCGCGCAACGCACCTGCAATATTTCTTCCGCTCGATCGTAGTAAGGCGCAATCTCCCGATAAGTAAGAGGCCAGACTGCGCCGACGCCATCGAATTGCGCAGCCTTGAAGTCCAGATCATCCATGCGATAACAGTGTCCGGCCCAAAGAAGACTCTTCCCACCCACCGCGTGTGCTCTGATCCAGGTAAACGGTCGTTCGGACGGTGTGCAATATGGATTGTCGGAATCATTCACAAAGTACGGACGCGTGTTGCGCCCGAAGGCATAGCAGCGTGCTTGAATCTGCTGGTCGGCAGGATCCGGCAGGTTGCTGGCTCCGGAAGCACTCACCGGCGTGTCATCTCCGGCTTCGACAACTAAGACCTTCAGTCCCGCCTCGCAAAACCGATGTGCCGCGGCAGCCCCGGCCATCCCCGATCCAACGACAACCACATCAAAATCTTCTCTTGCCATATCTCAATCGTCCTCTCATCCCGCATGCTGCGCAAATGCCTACCCACTAATTCTGCCGCTGTTAATGCTGTTAATTCTGTGCCCATGAATCATTCATAAGTGCTACCCAAAGCTTAACTGCAAATTCATGTCGTTTGTAACGATGCTGCTATTCGCGTTCATTCGCGCAAATTCGTGGCAAGAAGTTTTGCTCTCCCCTGTTTTTTTGAGATCTTTACTTGGCTGAATGCTGAGTGCTGACTGCTGAATGCTGGTTACCCAAGTGCTTTCCTGTTAACCAAACTCCCGATCGTCCGTTGTTAAGCACAGAGCGTCAAGGAATCCACCCTCAGACGCGGGAGAAAACATGGACACACGAAAAAATGGCTGGTTCATAGGGAAAGCAGCCTTCTTGGGAATCTTATTGCTCGCGCTGCTGCCTGCGGGCCGGCTCTCGGCCCAATCCAAGCCACAGCATCCTCGGCCTGCAGCCTCTTCGACGGCGGCCAGCGATCAGGATGTAACGGCGACGCGGCAGCAGTTGTTCACGCTCTTGCGGATGAGCCCCAAGTTGACCACGGTAGTCGCCCGCGATCCTTCCCTGCTGGCCGAACATGAATATGTGGGCCGCAACAATCCGGAACTGGCGCAGTTTCTGCAAGACCATCCGGAAGTTGCGCGTAGTCCGGAGTTCTACCTGTTTGCCAATCCCGGCCAGGGAAATCAGGAACTGGAGTCCCAGCAGCGCGAACTGCTTTTTGAGCGCGCAGTGTGGCCTGAGCTGAGCGAGCGTGATCGAGAGGTGATCCAGCAGGAAATGAGGCGGGATTCCCGAGGATATTCGAGCGACCTGCTGGCCTTTCTGGCTTTTGTGTTTATCTTAGGGGCGTTGCTTTGGCTGACCCGGGTGTTGCTGCAAAACCGGCGGTGGGGAAAAATCTTCAAGGTCCAGACCGACACCTACGGCAAATTGCTGGAAAAATTCAGCACCAACGAGGAGTTGCTTGCCTATGTGCGCTCCGACTCCGGCAAGCGCTTCCTGGAATCGGCCTCCCTGCCCCTGAATCTGGAGTCATCATCACCTCAATTGAGCGGGCTCGCGTCCCGTGTGATGGGAAGTCTGCAACTGGGCATTGTGCTCACCTTGGTTGGCATCGGCTTGTTGACACTGCGCAACCGCCTTAGCGATCAGATACCTATCCTCCTGTTTGGAACGATGGGGCTTACTTTGGGGCTTGGGTTTATCATCTCTTCAGGCCTTTCGTTCGCGCTGGGAAGGCATTTCAAGCTGCTGCCCAAAGGTAATTCTGCCCCGGAAAACACGTCCTGGAAAGAGGGCAACGAGATGAAAGACAGGTCCTGAGGAGCGTCGGAGAATGAAAGCAATAGTTTTGGCTTGGGATTATGCCATTCCCCAAACGGACGCTGCCGGGAAATCCGTGAGCACCGAAGTGCTCATGGACGACGAAGCCTTTAACAGCTTCTACCAGCGTACCGCGCGTCCGTTGTGGGCCTATCTGGCGCGCGTCTCCGGCAGTAGCAGCCTGGCTGACGATCTGCTTCAGGAGAGTTATCTGCGCTTTCTGTGCGCCGTGAACCGCGGCCAGGATGAAGAATCTCGACGGCGCTATCTGTTCCGCATCGCCAGCAATCTTTTGTGTGATCATTGGCGCCGTCCAGTTGCGGCGGCGCTCGATGAGCTTCCGGAATTTGCAGCGCCCGACAGACGTGATTCCGAGCGCATCGACTCCCAGGCAATCCTGGGACCGGCACTCGCCCAGATGAAACCCAGGGAGCGCCAACTTCTGTGGCTCGCCTATGCAGAAGGCTCAACCCATCGCGAGATAGCCGAGATTACAGGACTGGGCGCTCCCAGCATCCGGCTCTTGCTGTTTCGCGCCCGTCGGAAAATGGCCCGCTTGCTGCGCCGGCAGACGCTCATTCCAGGGAGAACCAAATGAAGTATTTCTGTTCTCAGCAAGAACAAGTGGCCTCGGAATTACGCCTGGGCAGGCCACCTGAAGTTTGGGACGAAACCTTGCGCGCTCACATTGCCGTCTGCCGCTCCTGCAGCGACCTGGCGCTCGTGGCCCAGGCCTTGCAGCAGGACCGTACGCAGACCGTGCAGGCAGCGCAAATAGCCTCTCCAGGGGCGCTCTGGTGGCAGGCCCAGGTCCGTCTGCGGAAGGGAGCGATGGAGCGCGTCACCAGGCCCATCGCTGTGGCCGAGAAGTTCGCGTTGATCAGCATGACGGCTGCGGTTCTGGCCGGTATCGTCTGGAAACGCAACCTGTTTCTCGGTTGGCTGCTCGGGGTGCTTAGTCTGCCGCATTCCGATGCAGTGCAGGCCGGAACTTCATTGATCGATGGCTGGATAACCGTGTTGATGGCCGCCGGATTGGGGACTGTGGCCCTGTGCGCCGGTCTGACCGTTTACGTTCTGCGAGAGAAAGAGTAAAAACAGCCCGTGACCCGCCAACAAGGATCCCTCAAATCAATAATGTTGAACTTCAGCGTTATGAATAAGGCGCTACTGCAGCAAGTCCGAATCCGCGTACATCCGCGAAATCCGCGGTAGGGTTTTGCCTGCTCTCGGCTGTGCTTGTCTCTTCGGGTTTAAAATTACAACTTACAAATTGGCAAATACAAATCCTTCGCGCGTGGGTCTAAAAAATGCGATACACGTTGCATCTCCTCTGCATGGCCTTGTGCCTTGCGCAATCTGCGCTTCCGCAGAAAACGACGACCTCCGGTCCGGATGTGCGTAAGATCGCCGAACAAGCCTATTTGTTCGCCTACCCCATGGTGCTGATGGAGTTGACCCG
>Ga0070730_10005671_pt1 | contig 10748 bp, 9 predicted proteins | sample Coa_R1_3_FD_66447 | JGI IMG/M metagenome (GOLD analysis project Ga0070730, IMG submission 66447) | Surface soil microbial communities from Centralia Pennsylvania, which are recovering from an underground coalmine fire - Coalmine... | ecosystem: Environmental > Terrestrial > Soil > Unclassified ... | reverse complement strand
CTTCATGGTCGCCAGGGCGGCGTCAATGTCGCGTGCGTTGAAGGCGGCGTACGCTTTTTGGAGCAACGCGGTGCTGGAGGATAACGCGGTCATTTCAGTCTGCAAGGAGGGCAAGGCTATGGCTCGACGAGAAACTTGCCTTCTTGCATGATTTGCTCGTCGCCCACCCAAATATTAAACTTCCGTCCCACTACATCGATATGGGTTGTTGAATCCCACTCCGCCCCCGTGTGCGCCCCGTAAGGATTGCCGAAGGCAATATGCACACCCGGATATTTCTCGTCCTGCAGAATTTGCCCGATCACATCTTTCAAGTCAATGTTGGTGCCGATGGCGAATTCGCCGACGCGATCGCTGTTCTCGTCGGTGTGAGTGTACTTCCAGAAATCATTTTCCAGTTCGCGATTTTCCGAGTGCGCTTCGGTCAGGCGGTTGCCTTTCATCCGCACCGTAAGGGGATTTTCTTGCAAGCTTCCAAATTTCGCGCACAGATAATCGCCGACGACTCCGTCAATGACGAACGTGCCGTTCACTTCGCCCGGGGTGGTAAAGATTTCTCCGCCCGGCAAGTTGCCCCATTTTTCGGGACTGATGATGCCGCTAGTCTTCAGCCACTTGTAGTGCGGATTCAAATTCGCGGTCAGATCGGTTCCGGCTGCAGTCTTGGCCCGAATCTTCGATGCCTTGCGGACCATCTCGACCACTTTCTGACTCAGACGGTCAACGCGCTGAAAGTCCGCGCGCATCCCTTCCAGCATGATCTGGCGGTTGATATTAACCATGTGCGCGTGGCGAATGCGGCGGCGGTTTACGACATCGGTCATCTGAATGCGGGAGCGCAGTTCGTGGGTCTGCGCCTGCACGGCGAAGATCGAAACCTGGCTGGTTTCCAGGTCTGCAAGAATCTCTCGCGGCAAATCGGTCAGCGGCCGCTCCGCCAGTTCTTCCAGAATCCAGGCATGATAGGGAGCGTTTATCTTCTCGAGTTCAGCCATGATCGCCGCTGCGATTTCCAACGTAGCTTCATCGGTAATGACGCAGACTCGCTCGTTGGGCTGCACCCGCAGACAAACATTGACCGCGTTATAGGCGCCGGGGGCAAATTCAGCGTCGAAGGGAATTGTGCTGAGTTCCTTGTGGTTGGGTCGCACAGAGATGGTCATGAACCTGTTTTTCTTGCGGCTGCCGGCTCTTCCGCCACTGCCAGCCCCGCTTCCGTCTCCTCGATAATGTAGTCGACTACCTTCTTCAGGTCCCCGGTTTCCTGGAAGACGCGCAATTGGCGGTCAGCGCCGCTGCCGCCCTCCACAATCGTGTGGATGTAGTTCAGTTCCTCGCGCGAATCCAGCTCATCCACTACATCGTCGATGAACTCGAGATATTCGTGCACCAGGTCGCGCGCCGGAACTTCCTTCTGCTTGCCGAAATCAATCAGCTTGCCATCCATGCCGTAGCGCGCTGCCCGCCACTTATTTTCCATGATCAAGGCCCGGCGGTATAAACGGAATCCCTGATTTGCGGTATAGAGCTTATAGAGCTTGGCCACCGTGGCCTGGATCAAAGCCGCCAGCGCAATGGTTTCATCGGCGCGCATGGGAATGTCGCAAACGCGGAACTCAATCGTGTTGAAAAACGGATGCGGGCGGATGTCCCACCAGATCTTCTTGGCGTTATCAATGCAGTTGGTCTTGATCAGCAGCTTGATGAAGTTGTCGTACTCGCCCCAACTGGGGAAATAGTCAGGAATATTGGTGCGCGGAAACTTGTCGAACACCTTGCAACGGTACGATTTCAGCCCGGTGTTCATGCCGAGCCAGAACGGGGAGTTGGTCGAGAGCGCGAGAATGTGAGGCAGAAAGTAGCGCGCGTGATTCATCATGTGGATCGCGGTCTCGCGATCCTCGATGCCGATGTGAACATGCAAGCCGAAAATCAGATTGGCGCGGGCAACCAATTGCAGGTCCTCGACAATATTCTTGTAGCGCTGGTCGGGATGAATCTCCTGGTCCCGCCAGTCCGAAAACGGATGGGTTGCCGCCGATGCCACCCGGAGCCCGTTCTCGCGCGCCAGTTGGATGATGTGGCCCCGCAGCTTCTTGACTTCGGCCTTGGCCTCTTTGATGTTCTTGCAGACTGACGTCCCCACTTCTACGACCGACTGGTGCATCTCGGCCTTCACCCGTTCCTGGAGAATCATCTTCCCCTTCTCCAGGATTTCGGCATGAATATGCGACCGCAGATGCCGCGTCTCGGGATCTATGGTCTGATACTCTTCTTCAATTCCGATGGTGAAAGTGGGCAACATAAGCGTATGGCGCGGGCAATCTCCGGCGGGATCCAACCCCAAGATCGTCACCGCGAAGGAAGTAGGCCGTAACAGTATAACAATGGGTGAACAGGAATTCGCGGTACTCGGCGCTCAATCCCACTCTTTGTTTTCCTTGACCCGGGCCTTTACGATCTTCTTCACCAGCGCGTCCGGCAAAGGCTTATCCGGCGGAAACTGAATCGTCCCCTTGGATGTGCGGTGGCCCTTCAGGTCCTTCTCGAACTGGTCGAGTACACCCGACCCCGTCGGAAACAGGCTGCAGTGGTTCTTGAACGCGGCGTATCCCACCAGCATTCCGTTGTACTTGAACATCGGAATTCCGTAGCTGATCACCTCGGTGGTTTCCTTGGGCACCACGGAACGAATCACTGCGCGGATGTGTTTCAAGGTGCTCTGAGCGGGCTCCGGAACGCTCGCCAGATATTCATCCACGTTCTTGGCAGGTTTGCCTCTCATCGCAAAACTCCGACCTTGGCATCTGTTGGAGATTCATGTGGGGGCCAGGCGGCACCGGTTTTCCGCCGAGCAAAGCTCGGCTGGTAGCTAATTTTGTTTCTGCGTCTTCCCCCGTTTTCGCTCCGCCACCCATGCCGGTTCGCCTTTGCGCGGTGGTTTCGCCGCAGCCGTTCCCCCCAGGAATTCGGCCCAGCGCAATTCCTTCACTGGACTCTCGCCGCTCTGCGCCATCTTCACCGCCATTTCTGCCACAGCGTTCACGATCCAGTCAAAGTTCTCCTGGCCGACTGAGGTAATCTCCGCATCCGGAGCCGGATTCAGAAAATCGATGGCATAGGGCACACCCTTCTCGACGGCAAACTCCACCGTATTTAGATCGTAGCCGAGCGCCCGGCACAAGGACAAAGCATCTTTCTCCATCCGATTGCGCAGAGCGGGCGACGACGGCGGCGGATTGCCCTTGACGTAACGCTCGTGGTGCGGCGCTTTGGGGTCGTACTTCATGATGTGGACTTTCTCCTGCCCGACCACGTAGCAGCGGTAGTATTCGTCGAACTCCACGCCGCGCTGCAGCGTCATGCACAAGTCGCCGGTCTGGTTGTAGTGGTGAAAGAACTCTTCCGGCGAGTGCACCTTATACACATGCTTCCACCCGCCGCCGGAATAAGGCTTCAGGAAAGCAGGGAAGCCGACGTAGTCAAACAGTTCCTGCCAGTTCAGCGGAAAAATCAGGTTCCGCATGGATTTGTCCGTCGTGCCTTCGGGATGTTTGTTGTGCGGCAGGATCACGGTCGGCGGAATCGCCACGCCCATCTTGTGCGCCAGCGCATAGTTGAAGAACTTGTCGTCGGCGGTCCACCAGAAAGGGTTGTTCACCACGATTGTGCCGTGCAGCGCGGCATTCTTCAGGTAAGCGCGGTAGAACTGGATATCCTGCGAAATCCGGTCGATGATGACGTCGTATTTTTTCGGCTCGTCCATGCGGATGCCGCCGATCTTCACGAACTCCGCCATGACGCCGTCAACCTTCATGGCGTTGATCTTCTCGACCAAAGCTGGCGGAAACGTATTTTCCATGCCAAACAAAATACCAATCTTCTTCACGACGCGTTCTCCCATTCCTGAAGCTCTCAGAAATACTTTCCAGCCATTTTCAACCACAGCGGCCAATCATGCTTCGAATTGTCTCCCCAGACGTCGAGCCAGTGTGGAATCGCCTTGCCATTCAGGATCGCCGAGAACTTCACGTTCTGATCCAGGCACATATCCCAATCCGCCGAGCCCAGCACAATTTTCATCTGGCGGTAGCGGCTCAGAAACCACTCGTCGCTCAAATTGGGCACAAAGTCCGGAGGATTATTGAAGTAGCAATCGTTGTCGTAATACCCATCCAGAAACTGATGGATGTCGAACGCCCCGCTCATACTCAGGCAATACGTGACCACATCGGGATGTTTCAGAGCGAAATTGATGGTGTGATAGCCGCCAAAGCTGCAACCCGTTACTGCCAACTGCGACGCCTGGTTCTTCCAGCGGATAAACGGTAAGAACTCATGGAGAATGTAGCGCTCGTATTGCAAATGACGAAGCACCCGCATCCGCGGGTGGACGCCCTTGTTGTACCAGCTTTCGGTGTCGACGCCGTCCGGGCAAAAGACCTGCAGTTCGCCACGCTCGATCTTGGCCGCCAGAACGCCAATCATGCCCCGGTCTTCATACTCGAAAAACTTTCCCATCGAGGTCGGGAAGACCATCAGTGGCATGCCGGCATGGCCAAAGACCAGAGCCTCCATGTCGCGGTGCAGTTCCTGGCTGTAAGCTTTGTGATATTCGCGATTCATCGTGAAGAAGAGATTCCGCTGGGACGCTGCCGGCAATGCTTCCTTTGCAGCCGAAGTATCTTACCCGATCCGGTCGAAACCCGGACAATGGGGACTTATTTCCCCTTGACTTTCATTTCCGCTTGAATAAACTCCTCGGCAATCCTCGGTTCCCGGGGCGCTACCCTCCGGGAAAGCCTGCCATCAACGGGGACGGCCTGATCCCAGACGATACGGACGCGTAGCGCGCCCGCCGTTGGCTCTTAGCTCACAGGAGGTGTCGCCGTGATTCTCCGCTCCAGTTGCATTCTGTGTCTTAGTGCGATGTTCCTGCTCTTCATTTCCGGAGGAGCACACCGTCAACCGTCCGGCCCAGCGGGCAGCAGTGCTCAATCTGGCGAGAACATGTCCACGGTGGATACGCCACTAGCTGCGAAATACAAGGGACTTCCGCTTGGATTCGAGCGCAACGAGGGGCAGACTGATACGCGCGTCAAATTCCTGTCTCGCGGACACGGATACACCGTCTTTCTAATGGGGGACGAGGCAGTTCTTGAGTTGAGGACGCTAGGGCGCGCGCCTTCAACTAGGGACGCACAACAATTCACCACTGCTGCGCCGAAATTCGGTATCGTCCACATGAAGTTGGTCAAAGCCTCGGCCAGCGCGGGGATCACTGGCTTCGATCAACTGCCGGGTAGAAGCAATTACTTCATCGGCAACGATCCGGCCAAGTGGCACAGCGGAGTGCCCAACTTCGCCAAGGTTAAATACCATGGCGTGTATCCAGGCATCGATCTCGTGTATTACGGGAACCAGGGTCAACTTGAGTATGACTTTGTCGTGGCGCCGGGTGCGAATCCGGATGCGATTCGGCTTGAGTTTTCGGGCAACGATCTGGAAATGGGCCAAACGCGTTTGCCGCGGCTCGATTCCACCGGGGCCTTGGTGGCCGAAACCAGTGCGGGTGAAGTTCGCCTGCACAAGCCCGTGATTTATCAGAAGATGAACGACGGCAAAACCAAGCCAATTGACGGCCATTACCGGTTACTGGGCGATGACCAAGTTGCCTTCGAGATCTCCCCTTATGACCGGAGTAGAGATCTGGTGATCGATCCCGTATTGACCTATGCGAGCTATCTCGGCGGCACCGACGCCGATGCGCGTGACAGTGTGAGCGTGACCTTCGATTCCGTGGGCAATGCCTATGTAGCTTCGGGAACGATGTCCACCGATTTCCCTGTGAGCGCGGGCACTTTCCAGGGCGGATTCGCGGGTGGTCCTGCTATTTGTGATCAGGGGAACAATTTTTGTGGAGACGCGTTCGTCACCAAGATCAATCCATCGGGCACCGCAATTGTTTATTCGACGTATCTGGGAGGAAGCGATTCCGACTACGCCTTTGGTTTGGCGGTGGATAGCGCGGGCAATGCCTACGTCACCGGGCTGACGAAATCTACCAACTTCCCGGTCACGCCTGGAGCTTTTCAACCGGTGTTCGGCGGAGCTCCTGTCTGCGATGAGTACGTTTGCGGGGACACGTTTGTCACCAAGCTGAATCCTACCGGCTCCGCACTGGTCTACTCCAGCTATCTGGGAGGGAGTGGGAATGAACACGCCGAGGCGATCGCGGTCGATGCTGGGGGGAATGCTTATGTGGCGGGAGATACTGGTTCGGCAAATTTCCCGATAACTCCCGGTGCCTTCCAGACCCAATTTACCGGAAGTAATACATGCTTTGGCCGCAGCGGCGCAAATCTTCCTTGCCATGTTGCTTTTCTCTCCAAAGTCAATCCAAGTGGCACGCAACTCGTGTACTCCACCTATCTGGGTGGATCGAGCGGTGACGGTGCGAGTGGCTTGGTTGTGGACAGCGGAGGCCATGCTTCAATTGCGGGTGGCGCCTGCAGTTCAGACTTCCCGGTAACCCCGAGTGGTTTTCAAACGGTGGCCCAGGGCGGTTGCGATATTTTCGTGACCACCTTCAACGCCACCGGAAGCAAGCTGCTTTATTCCACCTACTTCGGCGGGACGAATTACGAAAATAGTTTTTCCACCGCTGGAGACAGCGCGGGCAATGTCTACATATCTGGCTTGACGTACTCCCCCGATCTTCCGGTAACTGTGGGCGCGGCTCAAAGCGTCTACGGCGGCAACGGGGACGCTTTGGTTGCGAAATTCAATCCTCGGCTCGCAGGCTCGGCTTCGTTGGTTTACTCCACCTATCTGGGCGGAAGCCAGGCTGACATCGCTGGCGGCGCAGCCGTGGACTCGCAAGGCAACGCCTATGTGAGCGGTCAGACGATGTCCAACGATTTTCCGGTGGTGAATCCTCTGCAAGCGGCCTTAAATGGTAAGGCTGACGCGTTCGTGGCAAAGCTCAACCCACAAGGCACGGCCTTCGTGTATTCCACTTACCTGGGCGGATCCGGAAGTGAACTGGCGGATTTCGTCAGCGTCGACGTTTCTGGCAACGCCTACGTAGCCGGATGGACGCAATCCGCAGATTTCCCCAGTACGCCGCGGGCGTTTCAGCCGAATTATGGGGGCGGCACGACCGATGTATTCATCACAAAAATAAGTCCTAACAGCGGATCCGGCGTCAGCTTTACTCCCTCGTCACTGACGTTCAGCCCGCAGGCGGTGGGCACGACCAGTCCGGCGCAGACTGTGGTTGTTCATGATGCGGGCAGTGCGGCACTCAGGATTGCAAGCATCGCGTCGAACGGAAACTTCGCACAGACCAACAACTGCGGCTCCAGCGTAGCAGGAGGCGGAAGCTGTGCGATCAGCATTACATTTACTCCCACCTCCCTAGGCCTGAACAGTGGAGGCGTAGGCGTTACAGATAATGCCGGTGGCAGCCCGCAAAGAATCAAGCTGAGCGGGACTGGGAAGTAATTCCTAAGAACTTTGTCACAAGTTAAAAATAAACCCGCCCTTCAACAGGGCGGGTTTTTTCGAAGGAAGTCAGGTTCTGGCCGACGTTCGAGCAAAGTCTCAAGTTGGTTGGAGATGATGTGGAGTAGGGGAAAGAGGGCACACGCGCCAGTCCTACGACCGGGCAGGTGCCCCGAAGGAAAAATCGAATCCCGGAGTGACTGTCTTTATCGTTTGTACAAGAAGATTGCTAGAGCAACCAAGGCCACCGTTATGATCCAGAGAACAATGTCCTTGCTGCCCTTTTTCTCATCTGCCATAGGGGTGAGTACAGCATAACTTAAAGCACGGTTCAAGTACTGTTGTGATTTCCCTTAAAAAATCGGATTTAGGGTTTTGAGGCCACACTGTTCGCATCTACCCGCTTGTACCCGGTAAATTTCACGATCTCGCGCACGTGCACCGACTCGGCCTTGAAGTGCAGGGTGTCGTCTACTCTCGTGTAGGCTGGAAACCAGTTTCCATCCACGATTTGCCGATAGCTCACAAAGATCGGCCGGATATCCATGGGCTGATTCTTCTTTACGTGCACGTTATCTGGGACACTCTTTCCGCACAACTTCACGACTTGCAGGTCGCGGCTGTCGACCCAAACCCGTCCCTGAAAATAACGTCTATTTTTTTCTTCTTTCTTGGGCGCGACATGAAACACGTAAGTGTCGAGATCATCCACGTGCTGTTGGCCGGCGTAGGTTAGATCGTATTGTGCCGCCTGCTCAGAGGTGAGAATCCATTGCATGAATACGTGAATGTCATTCATGTCCTCGGCCGAAAGTGAAATGCCACGCAGCGTAGACTGTTCGGCGAACGCCACAGTTTCCAGCCGCTTCCCGTGTTCGTCATAGGAGACGTTGGTAATCTGGTGAAACTGTCCATCGGCTGTGTTTCCGTCCAGCGTTTTCACCATCACATCTTCGGTAAATTGATAATGTGAGCGCGCGGCCTGTACCTTGTCCTCTCCCGCCAGGAATCCCTGGATCAATTGCTGTACCGACATGCTTTTCGGCGGGGCCGTATCCAGGGGCCCGCTGCCTTCGGCGCAATCGGTCTGCGCCTGCGCGGAGGAGAGCAATAGACTCAGGCTCGCGATGAGGATTGCCCGGCAGCCCCAACGCCCGGAGCTTCGGCGATTCAGAGTGGTCTTTAGGTCGGCGTTCATCTGGCGAAACATACACCCAATAAAGCGCGGGCGCAAACCGCCGGATTCTCTTAACGCGAAGCCTTCCTTAACCGTTCCCTAAATATGCAAAGTCTTGCGCTGTCCTTGAATGGTGCCTCGTAATGCAAAGGAAGATAAGGAGATTCAGTTGGCACTGGGCTTGCTTTTCTTATTCGTGAATTCGCCACTGGGACACTATGAAAACCACATTGCTGATACTCATCATACTGTGTAGCGTCGCCGCTTTTGGACAAAGTGCTAGCTCCATATCCAACAATCCGCAACCTCTTCGGATCACGGGACACCCTGAGTATGCCAGCCAGGGAGCGATGGCCACCGAGCACTCGCTGGTTGGTGGAGGCGCCAGTACGTACTCGTACGCGCAGGGAGAGCGCCCTCTATGGGAGTTCGGAGAAATGAAGCCGCAGATTCCTCTTGGCGACGTCGCTCGCTCGGCGCGCAAGGAAAAGTTAACCGCCAAAAAGGCTGAGATCATCTTCGAAAAGCAAGGTTCGTAATCGAGAGCGGGAAGCCGCGGGGTCATCCCGCTTTGATCTTCGCTAAGTTCCGAGATCGATTTGCGTGGTCCCAAAAACCGCCTGCTGGCACGCCAACCACAAAACGGTTACCCTATCCTGAGCATCACACACATTTAGATTGTAAGAACCACAGCCGCTCGGTCTGTTGTAAACGCGGAAGTGTTCACTTTTTCCCACGGGAGGAAAAGCAGGGATGAAGAGCTGCAAAACGCAGGTGCTCCGCGTGTGTTTATTTCTTTTGGCAACGATTCCAGCCTATTGCCAACGGGTGACTGTAGGAATTGATGCCGGCCAAACATCCGACAGGTTTGGCGCGCAGCCTTCAACGACTAGTTTTGAATATGGTATTGACGGCCAGGTTACGGTACTCAAGCCCAGTGAGAAAAAAGGTGGCCCGAGCCTCGTGGCAGGGGGTGAAATCCTGGTTCCCGCGGATTCTGCCAACCACGCCAAGGAATACGCGATCTACGGCGGGCCGATGTTTCAGACACACAATTTGACGATCGGGGTGACTGCCCAAATCCGCAAAATTTTCCTTCCGGTAGCTTCATTCGACAACCAGGTGTTCAATCGGCAGAATATGGAACTCCTCGAGATTCCCCTCACAATCAAGTACAGCTTCGGCTCGGCCAAGCATGCATTCGTCCAGGTGCAGGGTGCGCCGGAATTCTCTCCTCGCTTTCGGAGTTCGGTTCCGAATCCGTTCTCGATACCCAATCCGACTCTGGACCATGGCTATTTTCTCCGGGGGAGCGCGGGCTACATTTTCGGCAGGCTTTATGCGAAGGCCACGTATGAGACGCGATATTTTAGGTTCGACGGTAACGCGGGCAATCCGAACGGTATTTACAACTGGCGTACAAACATGATCATGGGCGGGGTTGGATTCGCCTTCTAATAATCACCTCAGCGTATCTCCCGAGAAGGAAAATCAACTCACATCGGCAAAAATTGAGTACTGGTGCGTGCCCGCGATTTTATGGAAACAGCCTTCTTCTGTGAAAACGCTTTCCAGTTGCGGGTTGTGATAAAGGACATAAACCGGTCGTTGATGCTTGTGCAACGATTGTCTGAGGTTTCCCAATGCACTGCGCAAACCCGCTTCCGGAAAGGGATTGAACAGATAAATCACAAGGGGCCCCTCTGGGAAGGGGAAACTGGTGGCGTCCCCGCAAGAGCATTCTATTGAAAAACACTTTTGCGACTCACTCTTGTAATGAGAGAGATTCTCCTGGCAGATGTGGTGCAGGGAAGGAAGCAGTTCTATTCCCATGATGCGGCGAAAAGGATAGTCGGAAGCCATCAACAGCGTACGTCCTTTACCCGAGCCGAGATCTAAGAAAGTAAAATCTCCAAACGTCAGATTTGTAGTTTGCCGCAGTGTTTCCAGCATTTCGCTGAACAGTGCGGGTTCGGTCGGCTGATAAGGCGAATGAAACGTGCCCAGCAGACGGTCGCGCCATCCCACGGCGGCGCTGGTTGTGTCGACGCGATGATCCCAATCG
>Ga0070730_10005670_pt1 | contig 10748 bp, 11 predicted proteins | sample Coa_R1_3_FD_66447 | JGI IMG/M metagenome (GOLD analysis project Ga0070730, IMG submission 66447) | Surface soil microbial communities from Centralia Pennsylvania, which are recovering from an underground coalmine fire - Coalmine... | ecosystem: Environmental > Terrestrial > Soil > Unclassified ... | reverse complement strand
CGGGGCGGCGCGGCTGCCGTTCGGGACCTTTCTCGCGGGGCTGATCGTGGGCAACAGCGTATTTTTCTTGTTGCATGTGATCCTGGCCTATGCTGGGGCGCAAGGGATCGGCAGCCTGCTGGCCGCCACGCATCTGCCGGTCGGCGCGGCGCTGATCGGGCTGGCGGTCGTGCTCCTCGTCGTCGGCGCGGGCGGGTGGCTGCTGATCCGCCGACGGGCCCGCCGGGCTGGCGCCCCGGCGCCGCCGCTGGCGGAAGTTGGCGCGGCCTGGGCCGATGCGTGTTGCCCGGCCTGCCTGGCATTGGGCGCGATCGGCCAACTGCGCGACCGGCCCTCCGTAGCCGCGGCCGAATAGCGAAGGGAGCAAGCCATGACGAATGATCCCGCCGGCCCGGATCAGCACCCGGTGGCGCTGCTGCAGCGGCTCATCCAGTTCGACACGACGAATCCCCCCGGCGACGAAGCGGCGTGTATTGCCTATATCAATAATCTGCTGGTGGAGGCGGGGATCGAGACGACCCTGCTGGCCCGCGATCCGAGCCGGCTGAACCTGCTGGCCCGCCTGCCCGGGCGGGGCCAGGCGCCGCCGCTGCTGCTGCAAGGGCATGTGGACGTGGTGACGACGGCCCACCAGACCTGGCAATACCCGCCGTTTGAGGGCCGCCTGGTCGACGATTATATCTGGGGGCGCGGCGCGCTCGACATGAAGGGCGGCGTGGCGATGATGATCGCCGCGGTGCTGCGGGCCAAGGCCGAGCACCGGGTGCCGCCCGGCGACGTCTTATTGCTGCTGGTCAGCGACGAAGAGGCCTTCGGCGAATACGGCGCCCGCTACCTGGTCGAGGAGCATGCCGGGCTGTTCGCGGGGGTGCGCTATGCCCTGGGGGAGTTCGGCGGCTTCACGCTCCACCTGGGCGGGCGCCGGTTCTACCCGATCCAGGTCGCCGAGAAGCAACATTGCCGGGTGCTGGCCACGGTGCGCGGGCCGGGCGGGCACGCGGCGCAGCCGATCCGCGGCGGGGCCATGGCCCGGCTCGGCCGGCTGCTGGGGCAGCTCGATACCGGGCGCCTGCCGGTCCATATCACCCCGGTGGTCCAGGCGATGATCGAGGCGCTGGTGCCCGCCCTGCCGCCGCCGCTGGGCACACCGCTGCACGCCCTGCTCGATCCGCTGCGGACTGACGCCGTGCTGGACCAGCTGGGACCCGAAAGCCGGCTGTTTAACGCCCTGCTGCACCACACGGCGAGCCCGACGATCGTGCGGGGCGGGGACAAAAGCAATGTGATCCCGAGCCAGATTGTGCTGGAGCTGGATGGGCGGACGCTGCCCGGCTACCACCCGGCCGACCTGGCCGCCGAGCTGCAGGCGCTGCTGGGGCCCGAGGTCGCGCTGGAGGTGACGGGCGATCCGCCGGGGCCGGCCACGCCGGACCTGGGGCTCTTTCCGACGCTGGCGGCGATCTTGCAGGAAGGCGACCCGGAGGGCATCCCGATCCCCTACTTGATGCCGGCGGTGACCGACGGGCGCTATTTTGCGCGCCTGGGCATCCAGACCTATGGGTTCCTGCCGATGCGCCTACCGGCCGCGTTCAACTTCGACGAGACGATCCATGCCGCCGACGAGCGTATCCCGGTCGAGGGCCTATTGTTCGGGACAGAAGCCCTGTACCAGGTGCTGGGCCGGTTCGGGGGGGAGGGCGGGGCTTGATTCTGGGGATCGATCACGTGGTGATTCTCGTGGAGGATCTGGACGCGGCGCAGGCCGATTATGCGCGCCTGGGGTTTACGGTGGTGCCTGGGGGGGCGCATGCCGGGGGGCTGACGCAGAATGCCCTGATCGCGTTCGCGGATGGATCGTATTTGGAGTTGCTGGCGTTCACGCCGCCGGGCGGGGCCGGCGCGCCGCCGGCGGGGCTGTCGGCGCTGACCCGGACCTGGCATGGGCGGGCGCGATCCGGCGAGGGCTTGCTCGACTTCGCTCTGCTGCCGGAGGCGATCGCGGCCGATATCGCGGCCGCCCAGGCGCGGGGCCTGACCCTGGAGGGGCCGCTGCCCGGGGGCCGGCGCCGGCCCGACGGCCAGGAGGTCGCCTGGCAGCTGGCCCTGCCGCCGGCGGCCGACCTGCCGTTCCTCTGCGGCGACGTGACGCCGCGCGACCTGCGAGTGCCCCCGGGGCCGGACCGGCAGCAGGCGAACGGCGGCCAGGGAGTGGCCGGGATGTTCGTGGCCAGCCCCGACGTCGCCACCAGCCGGGCACGCTACGCGGCGCTCTTGGGACCGGCCGCGCCCCAAACCGCCGACGGCCAGGGCCGGCCGGTCTTCACGGTCGGCGGGGCGACCATTACGCTGCTCTCCCCGGCCCAGGGGGATGATCCCCTCGGCCAGCAGCGGGCGGCCGGCGACGCGCGCCCCTATGCGCTTTGGCTACGAACCGACCCCGGGCACAGCCCGGGCTGGCTGGATCGCGGGCGGGCGCACGGGGCGTGGATCTGGATGGCGGCGACCGCGCCACGGTGGGCGGACGCGGCGCAGTAAGCCCGGTGCCGAAAGTCGCGCAAGCAATAACGATCGGACTGAGGCTGGCCAATGAAGTTCAACTAATGTCGGGATAATGTATTTTATTAGCAGGAATTATAGGATTTGTCATTCTGAGCGCAGCGAAGAATCCGCTGGGGCGCGTGCTTGCGGACCTAACGGGGCGATCGTAGCGGCCTCGCCCAGGCGGCGCGGCTGGGCGGCAGAGGCCGGTCCAAGCGGGCCGGCCAACCCTGACCCGATCCACGGGGCAACGGATTCTTCGCTGCGCTCAGAATGACAGATCTTTTAGTGCTCTCGCTAATTTTTATCTCCCAACACGCTTATTGGCAGCCTGGCGGTCGGACGTGAACGCCACGCGGCGCAAAGGGCAACGATAAGGAAGGGACAGCATGAATGCAGATGGAGAGCGGGGAGCGGCGACCGACTACGATGTCATCATCGTGGGGGGGCGGCCGGCGGGCGCGACGCTGGCGGCGCGGCTGGGGCAGGCCGGGCTGCGAGTGCTCCTGCTGGAACGGGCCACGTTCCCTAGCCTGCCGGCGGCGTCCTGCCCGGCGATCTACACCGGGACGATGGCGATGCTCGACGAGATCGGGGCGGATGAGAGCGACTATGCCCGGAACACGCCGCAGATCCGGCGCTGGGTCACCGAGGTCCGCGACGATTACCGCACCATCAATCACATCCCGCTGCGGCTCGGCCGCGACTATGCGTACGCGATCGACCGGGCGCGGTTCGACGACGCGCTCTGGCGCACGGCCGCTCACCAACCGGGGGTCACGGCCCGGGCGAATTTCTCCGTCGTCGATCTCTTGCGGGCCGGCGAGCGGGTGACGGGGGTGCGCGGCCACACGCCCGGGGGGCCAAGCGAGGTCTTCACGGCCGGCTGCGTGGTGGGCGCCGATGGGCGCTTCAGCCTCGTGGCGCGCAAGGTCGACGCGCGCCCCCACGACGTGCGCGATCATGTGCCGACAACACTTTATTATGCCTACTGGCGGCACGCCCAGCCCTACGATGCCGACGGGCCCACCTGCCAGATCTTCGCTCCGGGCTACGCCTATGGCTTCTTGATCATGGATAGCGCGGATGATACACTCTGTGTCGCGGTCGAAGGTCAAGCCGGGGTGATCGATCCGGGCGCCGCGGGCGCCGAGACGCTCTATATGGAGCTGCTACGCAAGCACCCCCGGGTCTGGCGGCGAATCGCCCAGGCCACACGGGTCGGCGATGTGCATGGGATGCGCAAGGTCGGCAACCTGTACCGGGCGGCCGGGGGGCCGGGCTGGGCGCTCGTGGGCGATGCCCTGCACCAGAAAGACCCGCTCGACGGCCAGGGGATCTACGATGCCGTCTTTACGGCCAAAGCCCTCGGCCAGGCGCTGGTCGCCTGGCACCGGGGCGACGCATCCTGGGAGACGGCCCTCGCCGGCTACGAGGCCGCGGTCCGCGCGGAGACTTACCCGATGTACATGACCACGATCGAGCGGGTGGAGCGCGAGGTCTATAAACGGCAGCCGGAATGGGCTTTCAAGTCGACGCTGCGCTGGATCTCGGACGATCCCGAATACAAGCGGCGCCTGGGGCTGCTGCTCGTGCGGGGCCTGGCCGACCCGGCGCACTGGCTTTCGCCGGGGCTCGTCTACCGGGCGCTGCTGCGCGGGGCGGCCGGCGACGCCCGGCGGCTGCTCACCCGCCAACCACGCAGCAATGCCGCGCTGCCCCTGGCGAGTTTAACGTCCTGAGTTAACCGTATTTTGGGAGGGGGCATGGCCAGTAACGAGTATCATTTCATCACGCATTGGCGGATGCAGAGCACGGTGGACGAGATCTCGGCGATCCTGGGCAATGGGCTGGACCTGGTGCGCTGGTGGCCGGCGGTCTATTTGAAGGCCACCGAGTTGGAGCCGGGGGATGCGCGCGGGGTCGGGCGGGTGATCGACGTGCACACGACGGGGTGGCTCCCGTATACCTTGCGCTGGCAGTTCCGGATCACCGAGGTGCGCCAGCCCTACGGCTTCTCGCTGGAGGCGTCGGGCGACTTCGTGGGCCGGGGGATCTGGACTTTCGCGCAGGACGGAGACTGGGTCGACCTCACCTATGATTGGAAGATCCGGGCCGATAAGCCGTTACTGCGATATTTCTCGTTTATCATGAAGCCGTTTTTTTCGGCGAACCATCACTGGGCGATGCGCAAGGGCGAGGAGAGCCTGGAGCTGGAATTGGCGCGCCGGCACGCGCCGCCCGCAGAACAGGCCATCATCCCCGCCCCACCGCCGCCGACGACCATTACCCCGGTACCCGTGGTGATCGGTGCCGCCGGCGTCCTGGCGGGCGTTTGGCTGGCGTACCGGTTGCTGACGAAAGGAAATCGCGATGGCCGAGCCCTTTAAGTTCAACCCGGAGCGGGTAGCATACTTTGAAGCGACGGGCTGGCGCGCCTACTACGATCGGCAGTGGCTCAAGCTGCTGCGCCTGGTCGTGCAGCTGTGCCAGGAGCAGTTCCACATCCCCTTCCCGCGGTCGCTGCAAGCCGCCTATTACGTCACCCGGGCCTCGGCGGCCTGGGCCCCGGTCGACCATGACGCGAAAGTCGTGCTGGCCTATTATATCCAGTTCTATCGCATGGCGCGGCGCTATTCGGGGCTGCACTTCGACCCGGTGCGCGCCGGCTTGCTGGAGCTGAAGTACAACGATGTGCATCGCCAGCTGGTGGGCCAACCGGACAAGACCGCGTTTATCGAGACAATGGTGCAGCTGCACAGCACTCTCTTCGGCATCACGCCGCAGCAGGCGCGCGAGTCCGCCGAGCTGCGGGTGCTGGCCAACAACACCGTCGACCTGATCACCGGCCGGACCTCGACGGATGTCGAAGGCGACTGGCGCAAGCTGGAAGAGTATCTGCGCCAGTGCTACCGCTCGATCCAGCGGGAGTCGCAGGCGGCTAGCGCGCCGGCTGCTGTCTCGGCGGCACGCTAGCTGCGGCCCGATCGGCGGCCAGGAAGTCCAGGATCAGGCGGCTGACGCGGGCGGGCTCTTCGTTCTGCACCCAGTGGGTGGCATCTTCGATCAGCTCTAAGCGCCCGTCGGCGCACCAGGCCAAACTGTCCGTCGCGATCTCGCGGCCGAGGAAGGGGTCCTGGGCGCCCCAGATAATCAGGGTAGGCATCGCGACGTGCTGATCGGCGGGCAGCGCGGGCGGGCGCTGGACGACCGCGCGATACCAGTGGATCATGGCAGTCATGGCGCCTGGCCGGGACCAGGCGCGCCGATAGCGGGCCAGGTCCTGATCGCTGAAGGTGCCGGGGCGGCTGGTATCGCGGAGGCCGCGCACGCCCAGCGCCCAATGATCGCGGCGGATGGCCCATTCCGGCAGCCAGGGGAGCTGAAAGGCGAAGATATACCAGCTTTTGCGCAGCTGGGCGGGATTGGTGCGCAACTGGTGCTGCATCACGGCGGGGTGCGGCCCGTTGAGGATCACCAGGCGGGCCACCCGCGCCGGGTGGGTCAGCGCCAGGCCCCAGGCGACACCCGCCCCCCAGTCGTGGCCGACAATGCAGGCCTGATCGCGGCCCGCGGCCGTGATCAGGCCGACGATATCGTCGGCCAGCGTGTTGCCGCGATAGGCGGCGAGGCCACGCGGCTTGTCGCTGAGGTTATAGCCGCGCTGATCGGGCACCAGGACCCGGTAACCGGCGGCAGCCAGGACGGGAATTTGCTGGTACCAGGAGTACCAGAACGCGGGGAAGCCATGCAGCAGGATGACCAGCGGGCCATCCGCGGGACCGGCGGCCACCACATGCAAGCGGATGCCATTAGTTGCGATCTGCTGGTGTTCGGCGACGATCTTCATAGGGGCTCCTCGCGGGCTGGGCCTGGGCAACAGCCCGACTCTTCTGCTATAATCCCAGGAAGGGCTTTGGACCTTAGCGCGGCCGGATCGGGCAAATATTCCCGCCTACAGAGAGATAGCGAGAAAGCAAGAAATGGGACGATGGATCTTTGGCGGCGTCCTGGCCCTGCTCGGCCTGCTGTACATAGGCGCTGGCTATGTCGCGGTGAGTGGCCAACAATATTACACCTCGGATAGTGGCGACCGGTGGGTCGCGCTGGGGCTGTTTCTCGTGGTCGGCGTGGCGGCGGTGGTCGCGGCGGTGAGCCTGCTGAGCGAGACGCGCCACTAGCTCAGGGCGCCCGCCCGCCCTTGAGCAGCCGGAGCACCGTCGTGCGGCCAGGCAGCGCGGTGATCGCGCCGCGCCGGGTGGTCGCCAGGGCGCCCGAGGCATTGGCCCAGGCAAAAATCGCCGCGATATCGGCGATGGTCAGCCGGCCCAGGTCCAGGTGGCCCGCGGCGTCCGGGTCTGGCGCCAGGCGGTCGAGCAGCGCCACCAGCAGCCCGGCCAGGAAGGCCTCGCCCGCGCCGGTGCGATCCTTGACCGGGATGGCGCAGGCGGCGCGATGGGCGACCTCGAACCCGCCCCCCGGCCGCCAGAGCCCGTAGGTACAGCCCGCGGCCCCGCGGGTCAGGGCCAACAAGAGCGGGCGGGTCCGCCCGGCGACCAGGCGGGCGACCCAGGCGCGCAGCAGCCCATCCAGGCGTCCCTCCTCGGATGACGCCGCCCCGCCGGTGAGCATAATCAGCTCGGCCGTGCTGATCTGCAGGATATCGACCTGCGGCAGCACGGCGTGATAGAGATCGCGCGCCCGCTCCGGATAGTGCCAGAGCGCGGGCTGCCAGTTCACGTCAAAGGCGACGAGCGCGCCCACCTCGACGGCGCCCGCGACGGCGGCGTGCAGCGCGGCGCGCGGCAGGGCACTGGCCAGGGCGACGCCGCCGACGACCAGGATGCGGGCGCGGCGCAGCCCCTCCGCCGGGACCCAGGCCGGGCTGAGCAGTTGGTCGGCGCCGCCCTCCCGGTAGTAGATGGCCTGGGTATCGGGCGGCTCGGCGGCGCCCGGGGCTGGTCCCGCCTCGCCCGGGCCGCTCGGCGGGTGCGCTTTACGGCCGACAAAGGCGACGGGGGTGCGGCCCCGGGTATGGAAGCCCACATAGCGGGTGTCGACCCCGTAGCTCTGCAGCGTATTGACCAGGTAGCGGCCAAAGGAATCGTCCCCGACCAAGCCGATCAGGGCGGCGCGGCGGCCGAGGCGGGCCACGCCGGCCGCCACATTCGCGGGCGCCCCGCCGGGGGTGCGGGTGAAGTTCGTGGAGGCGGCGACTACGCCGGGCCCCGTCGCTACCAGCTCGACGAGCAACTCCCCGAGGGCGAGCACATCGAGGTCGACGCTGGCGGCGTCATCCGGGGGCATCGGGTGGGATATCCGGGCCGGCCGTGGCCAGGACGTAGCGATCGGGATGCAGATACATGCGGGCCGCGTGCTGGACATCCGCGATGGTCAGGCTGTTGACGAGGGCGGAATAGCGCTGCACGTAATCCCAGCCGAGGTCGAAGATCTCGATTTCCAGAATCTGGCCGGCCAGGCCGCTGTTGGTTTCCAGGCGCAGCGGCAGGGTCCCGGTGAGGTAGCGCTGGCCGGCGGCGAGCTCCTGGGGGCTGATGGGCGTATCCTGGATACGGCGCATCTCGGCGAGGATGCTGGCCACGGCGCGGGACACATTCGCCGGGTTGACGCCGGCGCGCACCGCCCAGGGCCCGGGCCCCAGGCCCGCCTCGAAGCCACTGTAGGCATAATAGGCCAGCCCCTGGTCCTCGCGTACGCTCTTGCCGAGCCGGCCGTAGAGGCCGAGCCGGCCGAGGATCAGGTTCATCATCTCGCAGGCGTAGTAGGCGGGATCGCTGCGGCGGATGGCCGGAAAGCCGAGCACCAGGTCATTCTGCGTCTTGCCGGCGAGCGGGTGATGGACGGCGCGGATGCCGTCCGGCAGGGGCGCGTCGGGGATGGCGAACGGCGGGACCGGGCCGGCCACCTGCCAATCGCCGAAGACGCGGCTGGCGTGGTCCAGGGCGGCCGCGGGCGCGATATCGCCGACGACGACCAGGATCGCGCCTTCCGGGCGCACATAGTGGGCGTAGTGGGCCTCCAGGTCGGCGCGCGTAATGCTGCGCACCGACTCCAGCGTGCCGCCGGGATCACGGCTATAAGGGTGGGTGGGCGCGTAGATCGCGGTGCGGAAAATCTCGTCGGCCTTGGATTGCGTATCGTCTTCCTGCTGGAGCAGGCCGGTGATCCATTGGCTGCGCAAGCGCTCGATCTCGTCGGCGGGGAACGCGGGTGCGCGCAACACCTCGGCCATGGTGTCGAACAGGAAAGCGGTATCCTCCCGCAGACCGCGCCCGGCCACGCTCAGCGTGCTGGTGCCGGAGTCGACGTTCAGCGAGAGGCCGCGCGCGTCGGTGATCTCGTTCAGCTCGGTAAAGCTATGCGCGTGGGTGCCGCGCCGCATGGCCGCAGCGGTGAGCCCGGCGACCCCGGCTTTGCCGGGCGGATCATAGAGTCCGCCGCCACGGGTGCGCAGGCGGACGGTAATGGCCGGGATGGCCGGGTTGGGATAGACCAGGACGACGATGCCGTTGGGCAGCAGCTGGCGGGTCACGCTGGCGGGGCTGAGCGCCGTGGTCGGGCGCATCGCGCTGTCCTGCGTGGCAACCCCGGGACGGGCAGATGATTCCATAAGCGGTGGGTGCTCCGATTCAGTAGGTTCAGTAGGTGAGGTACGCCGGCAAGCGATCGGCAAAGCGATGCATCTCGTCGTCGGCGAACAGGGTGCCCCGCATCAGGCCGGGTGCCGGCACCGTGGCATTGTAGCGATGGATTTTCCGATTAATCTCCGCCAGGCCCTGGGCATGGTGAGCGGTCGCCCGCTGGTGGCGCTGCTTGAGCGCGGCGATCTCTTCGCGCATGCGACGCAGGCCGCCCCGCTCGGTGGTCAGGGCATCCAACCGGTCGCGCAGGAACGCGAAATGCTGGTCGGCGGCGCGGCGCCAGGCGGCCAGATCCGCGTCGATCTCATCCCCCAGGACCATCCAATCGGGGCGATAGTGGCTGTTCTTGAGCAGGTGGTAGGACATGCGCATGTCCGCGGGGACATAGGGGTTGTCCTCCAGGTCCAGGATCTGATCGGGGCCGGTTTTGACGTCCAGCGCCCCGGACTCGAGGGCCTCGCGGATGCGGTGCTCGGCCACGATGCGGAACTTGTCTTCGTGCTCGCTGGTAGCATCCATCGCCGGTCCCCTTCCGTGCCTGCTCCCGGTCGGCAGATCGCGCCCGGTGGGTCCCGGGCGCCCGTGGTCCGTCAGGTGGACCACCCTATTATACCATAAGCGAGCTATCGTCAGCCGTCTCCCAGGCGGGGCTCGGGCGGCGGCGGGGGCGGATGACGGCCGGAACGCCAACGGCGATATGATCGGCGGGCACGGAGCGGGTGACGACGCTGTTGGCCCCGATCAGCACATGATCGCCGATGGTGATCGCGCCGAAGACCTTGGCCCCGGCGCCGATGACCACGCGGTCGCCGACGACGGGGTTGCCGTCGCCGCGCACCGGCTCGCGCGGCCCCGGGTAGCGGTAGCCGAGCGTCACCCCCTGGCCGATAAAGCAGAGGCGGCCGATGCGCACCTCGGGGCCGATGACGATCCCGACCGAGTGCGGAATCTGGCAGCCCGGCCCCAGCTCGGCCGCGGGATGGATCTCACACGCATAGATCAGGCGGTGCAGCCGGTACATCCAGAACGCGAGCTTCATCCAGCCGCGTTGATAAAATCGGTGATAGGCCCGGTACATCCCGATCGGGGACATTCGCATTCTTCCTGAAATCCTCCACGTCCCACCCGCCGCCCAGGGGGAGTTCCGCGCGGCACACCGGCCAAGCCCGCATGCCAGGGCGCGCCGCGCCGGCTACAGCAGGATTGATGCCGCCTGCCGCGGGCGCTATAATGGCGGCATGCACTTGACCCCCCGCGGGCGCGCCGGCGCCGTCCTGCTCGGCTTTGTGCTCGTCGCCGGGCTCTTCACCTGGCCGCTGGCCGCCCACCTGACGACGGCGATCCCCGGGGATGGCAAGGACGGCTGGATGGAGGCGTGGACCCTCTGGTGGGTGGCCCTGGCCCTGCGCAGTGGGCAGAATCCCTTCCACACCGGCCTGCTGTTTCACCCCTACGGCGCCGATCTGTATCTGCATACGTTGATGCCGCTGGACGGGCTGCTGACCTTGCCGGTCCAGATCGTGGGGGGGCCGGTCGCCGCGTATAACG